>Ga0207640_10000197_pt1 | contig 43185 bp, 29 predicted proteins | sample KBSCornC42_FD_184300 | JGI IMG/M metagenome (GOLD analysis project Ga0207640, IMG submission 184300) | Corn rhizosphere microbial communities from Kellogg Biological Station, Michigan, USA - KBS Corn C4-2 (SPAdes) (version 2) | ecosystem: Host-associated > Plants > Roots > Rhizosphere > Soil ... | reverse complement strand
TCGCCCCCGACACCGAGGCGCCGGCGGAGATGCACTGGTTCGTCGAGGAGCTGGGAGCGCTGACCGCGGCGGAGAACTGCTGCCACACGCTGCACAACACCTACACCCTGCGCGGCGCTCCGACCCGCGACCCGCAGGCCTGGTCGCAGTACCTCAACGACACGATCGACCGCTGGGGGCACAAGGCCGAGGTCCTCTACGCGATGCACCACTGGCCGGTCTGGGGGACCGACGAGGTGCTGCGGATGCTGCGCAACGGCCGCGACGCCTACCGCTTCATCAACGACCAGACCCTGCGCCTCGCCAACCACGGCTACACCCCGGTCGAGATCTCCGAGATGATCGAGTTCCCGCCGGAGCTGGCGCGCGAGTGGAGCCTGCGCGGCTACTACGGCACCGTCAACCACAACGTCAAGGCGACTTACGTCAAGTACCTCGGCTGGTTCGACGGCAACCCCGCCAACCTCCACACGCTGCCGCCGGAGGAGGCCTCGAAGCGCTACGTCGAGCTGATGGGCGGCGCCGAGAAGGTGCTGGAGGAGGCGCGCAAGGAATTCGACAAGGGCGAATACCGCTGGGTGGCGGAGATGGTCAACCATGTCGTCTTCGCCGACCCGCAGAACCGGGCGGCCCGCGAGCTGCAGGCCGACACCCTCGAGCAGATGGGCTACCAGGCGGAGTCGGGCAGCTGGCGCGGCCACTACCTGACGGGCGCCCAGGAGCTGCGCCACGGCATCCCCGACGTCCCCTTCCCCGGTACCGCCACTCCGGACACGGTGCGGGCGATGAGCCTGGAGCTCCTCTTCAACTACATGGCGATGAGGCTCAACGGCCCCGAAGCCGCCGGCAGGCGAATCACCCTCAACCTCGTCTTCACCGACAGCGGCGAGAAGGCGGTGCTGGAGCTGCGTAACGGCTCGCTCAACCACTCGCTCGACCGCAACGACGAGAGCGCCGACGCGACGGTGACGCTGGAGCGCAAGGACCTCGACGCGGTGGTGGTGGGGGAGACCGATCTCCTCACGGAGGCGAATAGCGGCGCGATCAGGGTCGAGCCCGACGTGGCGCCGCTGGCCGAGCTGGTCGGCCTGCTCGACACGTTCAACATCTGGTTCAACATCATCGAGCCGTAAAAAGCGACCCCTCGCGGTCTTTCTGTCGCTAGGCGGACAGCGCCGCGATGAACGGCTCACGAAGTGCCGGATCGCAGAATTCAGCCTCGAGCCGGCGCTTCTCCGCATCCGGGTCGCCTGCGCTCGGGTAGTCGTCCCCCGGACCGCATGCCAGGGGAAGATCGGAGCTTCCGTCCCAAGCGGGCCCAGGGAACGTTGCGTCGACGATCGTCCGCCTGCCGTTCACCTCGATCGTCAGATACCGATGCACGTCCACCAGTCCCTCGGCGGGGATCAGCTCGGATGCCCGCTCGCCGAGGCTCTCGCGGCCCTGGGCGCGGTCGACCCGGTAGACGCGATGAACGATCTGCGGATCGCACTCCGGAAACAGCTCGCGCAGGCGGGCGGCGAGGAAGAGGTGCTTCGCCGAGCAGGTGCCCCGACGGGCGCGGATCATCGCCTCGACGCTGCGCTCGCTCGGCCGCCCGTAGTCGAGGCCTCGAACGGCTTCGACCAGCTCCAGCAGGGAAGGGCTCGAGGCCGTCAGCGGGTCGCGCCCGGCGGGACTCCGCGTTGCGAGCGCGCCTACCGCGGCGAAGACGCCAGCGGAGATGCCGAGGATCATCGTGGTCGGCACGGCGAGCGCGGCGATGCGCGGCCACGGTTGCGAGGTGGAGCCGGCGAGGACAACGGCCAGCGAGAAGTTCTGCAGCAGGTCGGCTGCCGCAGCAACCGGACCGAGCCACGTAAACGCCTGCGCAACCCTTCCAAGTCGGGTCTTTCCAGCCACCCTGGCTCGTCGCACAACCGCCGCACAGCACCCGGCCAGCAGCAGTCCGTAGCTGACGGCAAAGGGAGTGTCCAGGGCCAGCTGCCACCACATCGCGCGCTTCCCAGCCTCACCCCATTCGACCAATATCTCCTGGCTTCTAGCGACCCCGCCCGCCGACTCGAAGTCGATCACCGACGCTCCATGCCCGGCCATCGTCACGATCGCCGGGAGCATCGCGACACCGAACAGCGCAGTGCTCGCGCCGAGGATCAGTAGACCTCGGCGCGTTCCAGCAGCGATGAAGATCCGTGGTAGGGGCACTTCCCGCGCGCTCACCTTACCTTCGGCACGGACTCGGGTGCGACCGGCCTCTTTGGCATCATCGGAGACGTGGAACGGCCCCACGTAAAGCTGAGCGGAGACATCGAAGGCCCTTACGTTGTCGAGGAGACTCGCAGCGATGGGCGCCTTGTGATTTCGCCCGATACTTCTGCTCAAGCAATCATGGAGCGCTTGGGCCATGAGCCCGCGACCCTCGCAGAGTTCGAAGCCGAATATGGGGCCGTAAAGCCGCCTGACGGCGAGGGGTAGTCCTGCCGTTCAAGCGGGGCTTCGCTCCCGTCGCCTTTGACGAGCTGGCCTGCACTTGCTCCCCGGCAGCTATGACGACGTGCGCACGCGAATTAAAGGTGTACCTCGCCTCCGGCAGACGAGATGCGATAGGCGCCCGGAGCAGGATATATCTGCGGCCGATCGCCCGTCGAAAGGGCTCCTGCCCTAAGCTGAGGAGGCGCGACGAAGCCAGTCGGCAATCCACACCGCAAGCAGCCGCTGCAGGCGCTTACGCAGATCATCCAGGTTGGTGCCGAAGATGCCGTTGATGATTGAGAAGAGGGTGACGGTAACAATCGCGAGGAAGACAAGCGCCGGCACTAGCGAGGTCACCGACCGCGGCAGGAGTACATCGGAGGCGACAAAACTGGCAATGCCAAGCGCGGTCGCCGCAGCAAAGAAAAGCGCCCAAGCGAGCCGTGAGGCGAGCGTCTCGGCCCGCTGCACGATCCGCTCCTCGCGCTTTCGCTCTTTCTCGGCGACCTGCGCTTCGAGCGCCGTCCGCCTCGTCTCCTCGGCGGCGCGAGCGCGACGCTCGGCAGCGATCACCTCCTGATCGTGGGCGGCCTGTTGCGCATTCGTGGCGCGCTCGGTCTCCAACTCGCGGCGCAGCTCGGCGGTGATCTCCGTGCGCGCTGCGGCGAGGATTGCCGGCACGCTGCCCTCGGTGAAGACGTCGGCGTCGCCGAGGGTCTGACTTTGGAGCGCCCGTCGGGCCTCCATCGAGTAACGCAGGATATGGAAGTCCTCACCCGAGACATCGCCCCGCTCGCGCAGCCGGGCGATCTGGCTGGTGTATTTGCTCCACAGCTCTTCGGGTGGGTTTAGTGCGGCGAAACTGTCAGCGATCACCTGCAGTCGCGGCAGGTCGGGGGCGGCGGTCGGGAGCTTCAACCAAGCGATCCAGGTCAGGTCGTGGGCATGGATCACCGGGGAGACGACCTTGCGTGTGCCCTGACGGCGGAAGAACTCCGAGCCGACGCTGACCAAGGCCCCATTGGTGGTGACGAGGACCGCGCCGCAGCTCTCAAGGTCGTGGCTCGCTTCGCCGCGCCTCAGACGCGAGATCGCCGCTAGGGAGTCGACGTCGCGGCGCCGTGCTTCGGAGCGCTGTTCGGGCAGCTCCTCCTTCAGTTTCTGCTCAAGGCCTGCCTCATCGATGCCGAGGCGCCTTTGGTATTGGGGCTTGGCGACTACCTCGATTCCGAAGACAGAGAGCTTGAGCGGCACTTTGGCAATGAAGTCCTCGACGTCGCTTGCCGTCCAACCGTCGCTGCGCAAAAATTCCGAGGGTCGCGAGAGCGGCAGTTGGCTGCCGGGCGCGAGCGCCCGGGCGCTGTAGTCCATCACTGCCATCGCCTCGTCGCGGTTGTGCTCGAACATTCGCAGCCGCACACTCTGCTTTTCCAGGAGAGCTAGAAGCTCGCGGGCGGGTTCGCTCGCCTCGCGGCTTGAGAAGCCGATCGCTCGAAGTACGAAGCCGGTATCGAGGAAAAACTCAGTCTCTGCGAATTTGCGGTGAGCGCCCTCGAAGGTGCCCGGCAGGTAGAGGACATCGGCCAGCATGCTGCCTTTGACTAGGGTGAGCAGGAACTCGAAGGCGTTTGGCTTCGACTCGGCTGCCTCGGCGACGAAGGCGTTCACGATCAGTCCGGAGTTGTCAACGGGCGCCGGGGCGTCGATGGCGCTGCCGTCGACTGCGGCGGTCAAGATCGCCGTTCCTCGCGTCGAGAGGTAGGCGAGAAGTGCCCGTTCGGCCTCGCTGACGCCCCAGTTGACCGGGTAACCCTCGCTCGCAAACTCTGCCAGCTCTTTTAGGAGCGCCAGCTGCTGGCGCTTTATCCGCGATCGAACCGAGCCGAGGTCGAGGCCGGAGAGCTTGGCGGCATTTCGCCGATAAATGCCTCGCTTCCGTTCAACGTAGCCGAGTTTGCAGGTGCGGTGCAGGATCGTGTTCAGGGCTCCCTGGGGGATCTTCAGGGCGAACTCGCTCTGAACCCCCTTCTGCACCTCCGACAACGAGATCTCGTCCTGGGGTGCCTCGCGGATCACTTGGGCGACGAAGGGCACGAAATTGGAGATGTAGTCCCGATTTTGGTCGTGGTTGACCTTCAGGATCGCCAGGCTGGTGAGGGCCGACTGTTGGGCTGACTCCAAAACGCGCATGGGCTGGTCACCATAGCCACCGTCGCAGCGGCAACCTGCAGCTGAATTGCGGTATTTGCGCGGCTGCGTAAAGAACTCACGCTGTTCACCTCTTCCTTGAGCGCCTTTTCTGTGCTCAACTGGCGCATCGCTCGCTTCTTCGTAATCCGCTGGGCCGCCGAGCCGCGGATTTGGCTCCACAACAGAAAATGCCCCTCCGGGGAGGAGGGGCGCTTCTGGGGTTACTACAGGGAGGAGAGAACTGCAGGTCTCCAGAGCGGAAGCGGGATTTGGCTTGCTGCTGCCGAGCCGTGTCCGGTTAGATCCGGTTGTTGCCGGTGAACTAGGTGGCTGACTGGCGCATCACTGGCGCATCGGGAAAGAAAAGTGGTCGGGCTGAAATGGCTGACTATGAATCGGCTGCTTCCGCCGCCATCCGCGCCCGCATACGCTCAATCTCATCCTTCTTCTCGACGTGCTTTAGGGCCTCGTCGAGTACTTCTGCGCCTTCTTGCAGCCGTCCGCGCTCTGCTAAGAAGACGGCGAGGTTTCTCGCGAATGGTTCGCTGTTGGGTTCCCGAACTACCGCAGCACGAAGCATCTCCTCTGCGAGGACGTCTTCGCCCTGAAAAGCGGCAAGAAGCCCCTTCAAATTGTCCAAGCCTGCCTTCAGCGCAAAATCCGGTTTCGCGCACTTTTCTGCACGGATGGCGCAGGATTGTGCGGCCTCACGGTCCCCTCTGCCGAGCAGCAGGTGTCCTGCCCGCACGAGCGTTCCGGGGTCATCCGGAGCCAGCTCGGCAGCTTTGGCAGCTTCCGTCGCCACCCCATCAGGTCGAGTCGCCAAGAGAACGGTCGCGTGTAACAACCTAAGTTCTGGATCTCTGGGGAATCGCTGTACTGCTCCACTTAGGAACTCCGAAGCCTCTTCCGGGTCCCGCCCTAATTTTCGAAGCTCTCGACCACGGGCGATGGCTGCGTTGAGTTCCCTCTCCTCTTTTCTGCTCCTCAGCTTCATGGTCCTCCAGGTTGAAAGATTTGGGTGATAAGTCGCCCTATCGCTGCTGCTATTTGCTTCCAGCGAGGTCCATTGCCGTAAGGGTCCTCTGGGTTGCTCCCAGCCGAAATGTCAAGTTTGTCAACAAATTGTTCGTCCTTAGTCTGCTGTTCGCCGCGAGGACCGATTTCCGTTTCTAACGTCCATGGGTAGGGTTCGGTGCAAGGTTCGCCTTCGTCATCGGCCGCGCTTTCGGTGTCGCTCGCTTCGGCTGCGAGCCAGCCCAAGATGCCGGCTCCCGCATATTTCAAGGCTTCCGCTGCCGTGCCCGCCGCTGCTCCGGGCACGCACCCGCCGAGTGGCTCAGCTGCCTCCCCGACGACGCATCCGCCGGCGATGAGTTCCCCGGCGAGTCCTTTCGGATCGACGAGGTTCAAGGGATTTTGCTGAGCGTAGGCATAGGGCTCCCGCGTCAGCTCCTCGATCGGATCTCGGCTGAGGAATTGCCCCGTCGCCGGGTCATAGAACCTCGCCCGCAGGTATTGCAGCCCGGTTTCGTCGTCGGTGTACTGGCCGGCGAAACCGAGCGGAGTGGTGGCGGTGCCGGTAGCGCCTTCTAGCCCGCCGTAGGGCGCGTAGCTGAAGGTGGCGCTGGTTTCGCCCCCTGCGCCCGTGAGCAGCCGCGTGCTGCCGAGCTGGTCGTGGTGGAGGTAGGTCGGTTCTTCTTCGGAGTTGACCTGCTCCACCGGCAGGCCGCCGGGGCCGTAGACATAGCTGTGCTGGCCGTCGCTCAGTAGTAGCGGCAATTCGGCGCTGGCATCCCAGGCGAGGTGTCGGGTCGTCAGGCCGCTCGTCTTCGAGACCAGCAGGCCGGAGGCGTCGTAGGCCATCGTCTCGGAGATCGCCGGGACTTCGCCTTCTTCGGGGCGGCCGATCGAGGTCAGGTCGCCGGCCTGGTCGTAGCCGTAGCTGGTCGCCGGGCCGCTGCTCAGCGTGGCTTTCGTGCGCTCGCCGAGTTTGTCGTAGCTGTAGGTGAGGCCGGTGCCGGTTGCGAGCTGGCTGGCGGCGTCGTAGGCGTTGGCGGAGCCGATCCCTTTGGTGAGGTTGTCGGCCGGGTCGTATTCGAAGCTTTCGGCGCCGGCTTTGACAAGGCGATTGGCTTCGTCATAGCCGTAGCTCAGTTCTTCGGAACCGGGCAAGCCCTGGTGCGCTTCTGCTTCGACCTGGCCGAGCGCGTCGCGCGTGTAGGTGAGGGAGGCGAGGGTTTCCGCTCCCTTTTTGAATTTCGCTTCGCTGATCTGCGAGGCGCGGTCGTAGTCGTATTCGTCTGAGTTGCCGCTTTCGGCAGGGAAGGTGATCCCGACGAGGTTGGAGTCGGCGTCGTAGGCGAAGCTCGTTTTGCCGCCGAGCCAGTCGGTGAGGCTTTCCAGGCGCCCAGCTTCGTCGTAGGTGCGGGAGACTTCTTTGCCGTTGGGGTAGGCGATCCCGGTCTGCTCTTCGCCGAGGTTGTAGCTGTATTTGATCGTTTCGCCGTGGCCGTTTTCACTTTCGGTCAGACGCCCGAGCTGGTCGTAGCCGAAACTAGATTCGCCCGTGCCGTCGCTGATCGCGACGCGGTTACCTTCGGCGTCGTATTCGAAGCTCGCGTCAGGGGTCGCTTCTTCGGAGTAGTCGACGGCGGTGAGCCGGTTGGCGTCGTCGTAGGAGTAGCTCGTCGCCCGTTCGGCCGGATCGGTGATTTTGGTCAGGTTGCCGGCGGCGTCGTATTCCCGCAGGGTTTTTCGGCCGAGCGGGTCGATCGCTTCGACCGGCTGCTCGAGGACGTTGCGGACGTAGGTGGTCGTGTGTTTGTTGGCGTCGGTCTGTGAGCTGATGCTGCCGGCGCCGTCGTAGGCGGTTTCGAGGATCGCGCCGTTTGGCTTTTCGACCTTGGTTTGCTCGTTGTCGGCGTCGTAGGTGTATTTGGTCGTGTGGCCCTTGGCGTCGGTAGCTGATGCCAGGTTGCCGTTTGCGTCGTAGCTGTATTCGGTTGCGTGGCCGAGCGGGTCGGTGACCTGCAGCGGGCGCCCTTGCGGGTCGCGTTCGATCGTCGTTTCGTATTCGGCCGCGGTCGCCCCTTCGAGGTTGCCGCGCGGGGAGACGATCGAGACCAGGCGCGAGTCTTCGTCATAGCCCAGCGTCTGAGTCTGGCCGAGGGGGTCGGTTTCGCTGGCGGGATCGCCGTAGGTGTCGTAACCGAAGCTCCAGGTGTGCCCGAGCGGTTCGGTGAGGCTTTCGAGCTGGCCCTGTTCGTCGTATTCGAAGCTGGTGGTCTGCGTCGTTTCGCCGGGGGCGGGGCGGGAGATGGATTCGACGTTGCCTTTGGCATCGCGTTTGATCGTCGTCGTCTCGCCACGCGGCGTCGTCATCGAGACCACTTCGTGGACGGCGTTATAGGTCCATTTCGTTTCGTGGCCGAGGGCGTCTTTTTCGCTGGTGCGGTTGCCGGCTTCGTCGTAGCCGAAGGTCGTGCTGTGAGCGTTGCCGTCGGTTTCGCGGATCAACTGGCCGGCTTCGTTGTAGGCGAAGGTCTTCGTGGTTGCCTGCGGGGTGCCATAGCCGTGGGTGATCGAGTAGGGCTCGTTGTTGGAGGTGAACCACTCGTCAGTAACGGCGCCGGTCGCTTTGTCGGTGATCGTCGTGTGGAAGCCTTCGTAGGCGAAGGTCGTGGTGCGGCCGGCGGGATCGGTCTGGGAGACGACCCGTCCCGAGCCGTCGTATTCGTTGGTCGTTTTGCCGCCGCGGCCGTCGGTGAGCTGGGTGATGCGGTGCGAGGCGTCGTATTTGAACTGCCAGCGCGGGCTTTCTTCGCCCGGCATCGTCACGGCGGTGAGGTTGCCGCCTTCGTAGGCGTATTTGACGAGGTGGCCCATCGGGTCTTCGGCCGTTTCGACCTGGCCGGAGCCGTTGTAGGTGAAGGCGAGATGGCGACCGGCCGGGTCGGTGACGGTTTTCAGGCGGCCGGCTTCGTCGTAGCCGAGGGTGGTTTCGTTGCCGTTGCGGTCGGTGATCGCTTCCAGGCGCCCCGCACCGGAGAAGCGGTAGGTGCTCTGGTCGAGCGCGGTGAAGACGTAGCCGGCTTCGGGGCTGCCGGAGAGGGTCTCGCGTGACCAGGCCGGAGCTGCGTAGGTGGTACCGGTGATCCGCGTGAAGGGGACCGTGCTCCCGTTGCCCTTGGTCAGGGTGACCTTCGCGCCGGTTTCTTCGACCGTGAGGTGGTCGCTGAAGCTGGCGCTCCAGCCGTAGCCGAAGGATCCCGGAGAGGTCGCCGCCGCAGCCGCCTGGGCGCTATAGGCGCGGGTGAGCGAAAGGCCGACGCCACGGCCGCCGATCGAGAAGTCGGCCTGGCTCTCGGTGAAGTTGCCGGTAGCGCAGTCGACGGGATCGCCCGCGCAGGCGTGCTTGCCGAACTCTTCGGCACTCTCGGCCTTGACCGGGTTGTCGAACGCGATCGAACCCGATTTCTGATGAATGACCCCGAGGTTTTCGAACGGCGCCGAAACCCGTGCGCTTATCGTCCCTTCCGTTCGTTCGAAGCTGGCGGAGGGTGCGTTCAGGAAATGCCCGTTGCCCTTGATCAGTTCGGTGAAGGCGTGTTCGGGCTGGGAGTTGAGCCGGAACGTGTCGTAATTTTTCAGCCGCACCCCTTCGAGGATGTTGAGGCGGCTTTCCTGGGTCATGGTCAGGGTGCCTTCGTTGACCAGCGTGCGCCCGAGCGTCGAGGTAGTCGCGCCGGTGTCGATCTGGCTGGTGGAGGCAGGGAGGAGCTTCGTCACCCCGCCGCCCGACATCGTGCTCTGCTGATCCCAATGCAGTTCGCCGGCAACGGTGATCGTGCCCTGTCCCGTGAGCAGCGATTCGAAGCGCATCGTCAGCGTGGAGACGGTGGGCGTAGCCCCTTCCAGCACGTCGAGAACCGCGTGGTCGATCGTCAGGTTCCCGGTCGAGGCGAAGGTTTCGGCCCCAGCCGTATCGTTTTCCAGGACGATGGAGCCTTCGAGGAGGCTGCCTGCCGCGAGGAAGACGACGCCTGCTTCGTTGTCGAGGGCAATCTTGCCGCTCGCAGCGTCGATCCTCCCTTTGTTTTCGACGTTGACCGAGATGCTGGCGGTCCCGCCGCCCGCCGTCTTCTGTAGAAGGCCCTCGTTGAGGAGCAGGGGCGCGGTCGTGCCTTCGCCGACCCCGATCTCAGCCGTCGTGTCTTCCTTATTGACGGTCAGCGTTCCCTTGTTGTCGAGCACCGCGCCTTCCGAGAGCCGCAGCAGGCCGGCGTTGACGGAGAGGCTGCCTTCGTTGACCAAGGCCCGTTCGACCACCTTGGCCTTGCCGCCTCCGGTGGTGATCGAAGCGGTCGCACCCGGCGCTATCACCGTTACGCCGCTTCCCGACATCGTGCTTTCGTTGGTCCAGGAGAGCGATTCCGAGACCCGGAGGGTGCCCTGGCCCGTGATTTTGGCGGCGAACCTGACGACCAGGTTGCCGAAGGTCGCGGTATCGCCGCTTGGGACGGTGAGTTCGCAGTGTTCGATGGTGGTCGTCCCGCCAGCGCTGAAGCTTTCGGCGGTGACAGTGACTTCGCTGAAGAGGACACTGCCTTCGATCGCGGTGCCCGGGGCGAGCCGCACCGAGCCGCCTACCCGGTCGAAGGCGAGGGTTCCCGTTTTGCCCTTCAGCGTCCCCCGGTTTTCGATGTCGATCTGAACGTGAGAGGAGCCCGTTCCTTCCGTCTTCTGCACGGTGCCGGTGTTGACGATGATCGGCTGCGGCGTGCCGCCGCCCGAGAAGACGCTTGACCCTTCCTGATCGTTGACGGTCAGCGTGCCCTTGTTTTCGAGCACGGCCGATTCGGAGAGGCGAAGCGCTCCGCCGTTCTCCGAGAAGCTGCCTTCGTTGACGAAGGTGCGGCGTTCGATCTTGGCCGTGCCGCCTCCGGTGGTGACCGACCCCGACGCCGCCGGTCCGAGGACGGTGCTTCCGGTCCCCGACATCGTGCTTTCGTTGGTCCAGGACAGATTGTTGGAGACGGTGAGGGTTCCCGACCCTTTCAGGGCTGATTCGAATTCCATCGTCAGGCTGCCGAGCGTTGAGCTGGCGCCGGTCGCCATCGTCATCGTGGCTTTTTTCATCAGCCGCACCGCGCTGCTGCCGGTAAAAGATTCCGCCGTGACGCTCGCTTCTTTGAAGGCGATTCCACCTTCGAGGACGCTGCCGTTTGCCAGGGTGAAGGTCGGAGCCGCCGTTCGGAAGGCGAACGAGCCTTTTTCCCCGTTGACGATGCCGCGGTTTTCAAAGCTCACTTCGACCGGGGCTTCGCTCGTGCCTTCGGTCTTCTTGAGCGTGCCGACGTTGACGAAGGACGGCGCCGATTTGGAGCCTTCGGCAACGCGGATCGCTTCCGGCGCGGCGGCAAGGAGGGTGCCGGCATTTTCGAAGAGGGCGCCTTCGGACATCACGATCTGACGGCTGTAGGTGAGGGTGCCGCGGTTGATGAAGCGACGGCCGACGAGGTTCACCTTTGCGGCCGCCATCGAGCCCGTGATTCCCGGTTCGATGATCGTCGTCCCGGAGCCTGACATCGTGCTTTGGTTCGGCCAGGAGAAAGAGCCGGTCACCTTCAGCGTTGCTGGGCCGCCCAGGATGGCTTCGAACTTCATCGTCAGGGAATTGATCTGTGATGCTTCCGAGGTGCTGAGGAGTTCGAGGGTGCTTTTTTCGATCTTCAGGGTTCCGGCACCCTGGACCACGGCGACCTTCTGAGTCCCCGTCGTCACGTTGACGGTCTTGCCGGAGCCGATGCAGGCGACGTCGGTTTCGCTCGGCACATGTCCAGCAGACCAGCTAGAGGCGGTCGTCCAGTTGCCTTCGGCGGGTCCCGTCCAGGTGTCGGTGCATTCGGCGGCCGAGGCCGTGGCCGGCAAGGCGAAACAGATCAGGAATCCGATCAGGAAGGAGAGAGGCCATCGCACCGCTCCGCCGTTTCCTCCCGCCATTCCCGGCTCGTGCTGCATCGCCGTTCGTCCAGGCTCCCCTGCTTTCAACGCTCCTCCGATCCGTTGCTGCGGCCTTTAGCGGCAAGGGCCGCGATACCGCGTGCGTACCCATGTCGTCGGCATCGTGACAAAAATCCTTCGCGCGCTACCGAGACTTCAACCATTCGCTCCGTTGCAACTTCTTTGAACGGTGCCAATTCCTGCGCTAGCGGCGATCCAGCAGGTTGCTTGTGCCAGGCCCCCACAACAGAAAACGCCCCTCCGGGGAGGAGGGGCGCTTCTGGGGTTACTACAGGGAGGAGAGATATGTATCTCTATATATGTGGATCCGTGGGAGGTAGGTGAGCCCGTTTAGTGTCGAGAGCGTCGCTGTGGGAAGCAGCGAGGCGATATATCGACGCGGGGTTCAACCAAGAAGTCTTTGTCGTGATCCTTTTGTCGGTTTCCTCTTGCGAATCCTTGAACAGCGTACGAACGTATGTGCGATTTGTGTGTGAGTGGGGTCACAGAAGTCCTGCAACTCACGGATTCTGCGGGTTCAAAGCCCCTAATTTGCTCTAGAAGAGCGGATTACGCGGGGGAAGTTGTCAAGGAAATGTTGCATCTCTTATTCAGTGGCTCCTAAATCGCCCAGCTTGCGAGGGGCGGCTGTAGCTTTCGGGCGGTGAAGAAGCTCCGAATAGACGCCGTATTGGCGGACCGTGGCCTCTTTCCGTCCCGTTCGGCGGCGGCCGGGGCCGTCCGCGCCGGCGAAGTCCGGGTCGGCGATGACGGACCGGTGGCGCTGCGGCCGAGCCAGCTGGTCGAGCCGGATGCGCCGCTGATCGTCGCTGAGGGCCCCCGCTTCGTCTCGCGCGGTGGGATCAAGCTCGAGAACGCGCTGGAGGCGCTGGGAATCGACGCCATCGGCCGCGACTGCCTCGACGTCGGCGCTTCCACCGGCGGCTTCACCGACTGCCTGCTGCAGCGCGGGGCGTCCCGGGTGATCGCCGCCGACGTCGCTTACGGCCAGCTCGACGTGCACCTGCGCCAGGACCCGCGCGTGCAGGTGATCGAGCGCCTCAACGCGCGGGAGCTGCAGCGCCTGGACCTGCCCTTTATTCCCTCACTGGCGACGATCGACGTCTCTTTCATCTCGCTGACCAAGGTGCTGCCCGCCGTGGTTCGCTGCCTCGACGCCCCCGGGGATCTCCTGGCGATGGTGAAGCCGCAGTTTGAGCTCGGCAAGGACAGAGTGGGGCGCGGGGTGGTGCGCGACGCCGGCGACCGGCGCGAGGCGATCCTCGTGGTCGCCGAGGCCGCCCGCGGGCTGGGGCTGCCGGTGCGTGGCTTCGCCTCCTCCGGGCTGCCTGGGCCGAAGGGCAATCGCGAGACCTTCGTCTGGTGCGGCGGCTCGGGTCCCGAAGTTGAGGACCTGGAGGCCGCCGTTGCCGCTGTCGTGGAGGAGGACGAGTGAAGACCGCTGCCCTGATCACCCATTCGCACCCGCCGTCGGCCTCCGAAGCGGTGAAGGTCGCCGCCGAAGTCGCCGAGGAGATGGGCTGGCGCCTCGCCGCCAGTCAGGACGAGCGGGAGAAGCACGGCAGCGCCGCCGAAGGGGTCGACGTCACCGCCGAACACACGCTGCCCGACATCTGCCTGGTGCTCGGCGGCGATGGCTCGATCCTGCACGCGCTGCGCCGCTACGCCCACACCGAGATCCCGGTCTTCGGCGTCAACTTCGGCACCGTCGGCTTCCTCGCCGCGGTCGAGCGCGACGAAGCCCGCGAGGGGATCCGCCGCGCCCTCGAAGGCGACGTCGAGGTCGTCGAGTTGCCGGGCCTCGAGATCTCCTGCGACGGCATCGAGGAGGTGGGGCTTAACGACATCACCCTCGCCCGGCGCCCGCACGACCGAGTCGCCGAGCTCAGCTACCGGATCGCCGGCAAGGAGGTCGGGCACGTCCGTTGCGACGGCCTCGTCGCCGCCACCCCCGTCGGCTCGACCGGCTACAACCTCGCCAACCAGGGCCCGATCCTCGCCTGGGGCGTGAAGGGCTACGTCGTCAGCTACATCTCGCCGCACTCGCTGACCGCGCGGGCGCTAGTCGTCGCCCCCGGCGACGTCCTCCACGTCGGCAACGCGCCCGAGCGCGAGCCGGTCGAGATCGCGGTCGACGGCGGCAAGGTCGCCGACCTCTCGCCGGGAGCCGAGCTCGAAGTCCGCTTCCTCGACTCGGTCAGCCGCCTGGCGCAGTTGCCGGGGACGAGCTTCTACCAACGCATCCGCGAGAAGTTCGGCCACTTAGCGGTCTAGAGCCGTTCCGAAAAGCCGAGCTCCGGCGGTCGTTAGGGTGCGCCCGATGGAGCGCAAATGGTGGACCCTCGTCCTGGTCTCGGTGGCGACGTTCATGCTGTTGCTCGACGTCACCATCGTCAACGTCGCCCTGCCGGACATCCAGCGGGAACTGAACGCCAGCCTCTCCAGCCTGCAGTGGGTCGTCGACGCCTACTCGCTGATGCTCGCCGCGTTCCTGCTGACGGCGGGGTCGCTCGGCGATCGGCTCGGCCGCCGACGGGTCTTCACGATCGGCTTCGGCATCTTCACCTTCGCCTCGTTCCTCTGCGGAATCTCCAGCGATCCGACGCTGCTGAACCTGGCCCGTGGGCTGCAGGGCATCGGCGGCGCCGGCATGTTCGCCACCTCGCTGGCGCTGATCGGCCAGGAGTTCCACGGCAAAGACCGGGCGACGGCCTTCGGGGTCTGGGGGGCGACGGTCGGCGGCGCGGTCGCGGTCGGCCCGCTGATCGGCGGCGTCATCACCGAGAACTTCGGCTGGGAGTGGATCTTCTTCGTCAACGTCCCGATCGGAATCACCGCGATGGTGCTGACCGAGCGCAAGATCGTCAACGTCTTCGCCCAGGACCCCGAGCCGATCGACCTGCCTGGCCTGGTCACCTTCTCGGCGGCCCTCTTCCTGCTGATCTTCGGCCTGATCCGGGGCAACCCCGAGGGCTGGGGCAGCGCGCTGATCCTCGTCTGCCTGATCGGCGCGGCGGTCCTGCTCGCAGTCTTCATCGCGATCGAGCGGCGCAGCGACCACCCGATGCTCGACCTGACGCTCTTCCGCAAACCGGCGTTCAACGGCGTCTCGGCGGTCGCCTTCACGCTTTCGGCGGGAATGTTCGCGATGTTCCTCTACCTGACGATCTACCTGCAGGGCGTGCTCGACTTCTCGCCGCTGGAGGCAGGGTTGCGCTTCCTGCCGCTGACCGTGCTCGGCTTCGTCGTCGCGCCGATTTCCGGCTCGCTCTCGAACCGGGTGCCGATCCGGATCCTGCTCGGGAGCGGCCTGGCCCTGGTCGGGATCGGCCTGCTGTTGATGCGCGGCCTCGCGCCGGGATCGGAATGGACGGCGCTGCTGGCGGGGTTTGTCCTCGCCGGCATCGGCATCGGCACCACCAACCCGGGCATCGGCCAGGCCGCGATCGCGGTCGTGCCGGTGGAGAAATCGGGGATGGGGTCGGGGATCAACACGACCTTCCGCCAGGTTGGGATCGCCACCGGCGTCGCCGGCCTCGGCGCCGTCTTCCAGGGGCGGGTCGACTCGAAGCTCGCCGAAAAGCTGCCGCACGCTCCCTCCGGCCTGGGCGAAGTCGTGGCCTCCGGCGGCTCGCGCGCCGTCAGGGAACTGCCGCTCCCTCCGGCGCTCCACGTCAAAGCCGTCCACGCCGCCGACCTCGCCTTCGTCAGCGGCATGAACTCGATCCTCGTGATCGGCGCGATCATCTGCTTCGTCGGCGCGATTTGCGGCTTCCTGCTGGTCCGCTCCGAGGACTTCGTCCAGCCGACGAACGGTCCCAGCGAGCCTGCCTCGTGAGGGAGGGTGCCGGCATCCCTCTCCGGAATTGCGCAGCACGCCGCTTCGCGGCTTAGCTGCAATCGAAGTGCGCGGCTGCCGCGGGCGCCGGGGATGCCGAGCATCCAGCGCAGGCATCCCCGAACAGCCCGCGACGGGTCCCGCCCGCCAGTGGCGCCCGTCCTGACAGAAGGCCCGCCGCCTCAGGTGCTAGATAGAACGCATGCTGCGTGAGCTGCGGATCGAGAATCTGCTCCTTATAGAGAGGGCCGAACTGCGGCTGGGCGAGGGGCTGAACGCGATCACCGGTGAGACGGGGGCGGGGAAGACCGTGCTGGCGCACTCGCTGGACCTGCTGATGGGTGGCAAGGCGAAGGCGCAGATCGTCCGGCCGGGGGCACCGGAGGCCTGGGTCGAGGGCGTCTTCGATCTACCTAGGGGGCTGCTGGGTGAGCCCGAGTTCGCCGAGCTGGCCGAGCGGTTGCCGGAGGGCGCCGAGGAGGTGGCGTTGGGGCGGCGGGTGTCGGCGAGCGGCCGTACCAGCGCCTTCGTCGCCGGCCGCGCCGCGACCGCCGCCGACCTGAAGCTGCTCGGCGGGCGCCTGCTCGCCTTCTTCGGCCAGCACGAGCACCGGAAGCTGACGATCTCCTCGGCGCAACTGGAGATCCTCGACGGCTTCGTGGGGGCCGAGCACCTGGATCTGCGGCAGGCGTATGGAGAGACCCACCGCGATGCGGGGCGACTGGCCGCCGAGCTGGCCGAGTTGCGCGAGCGCGAGGGGTCGCGGGAGCGCGACCTCGATCTCTACCGCTACGAGCTCTCGGAGATCGAGGCGGTGGCGCCGGTCCCCGAGGAGCGCGAGCAGATGGCGGCCGACCGCGAGCGTCTCCGCCACGCCGAGGGTTTGCGCGAAGCTGCTGGTGCGGCTCACACCGGTCTGGCCGGGGCCGACGAGGACGGTGGTGGCGCGGCGGCGGCTTTGGCGCAGGCGGAAGCGGCGCTGCAGGGTGCGGCCGGGCTCGACTCGTCCCTCGACGCGATCGCCGAGCGCGTGGCCTCGCTGGCGGTCGAGCTGGGCGACGTCGCCGCGGAGCTGCGGGACTACGCCGAGGGTGTCGAGGCGGACCCGGGGGCGCTGTTGGGGATCGAGGAGCGACTGGAAGCGATTGACCGGCTCGAACGCAAGCACGGCGGCAGTGTCGAGTCGGTGCTGGTGCACGCCGAGCGCTGCCGTGAGGAGATCGCGCGGCTCGAGGGCGCCGAGGAGCGCACGGCCGAGGCCGAGACCGCGCTGGCCGCGGCGGAGGCGCGACGGGCGGAGCTGGGCGAGAAGCTGAGCGCCGGTCGCGAGGCCGCAATCGAGCCGCTGCAGGAGCGGGTGGCCGCCGAGCTGGAGCAGCTCTCGATGGCGGGCGCGACGCTGCAGGTTGTGCTCGAACCCCATCCCGACGGCTACGGCGCCTCCGGCCGGGAGACGGTGGAGCTGCGGGTCGCGCCCAACCCCGGCATCGAGCCGGCGCCGCTGCGGGACGCCGCCTCGGGCGGCGAGCTCTCGCGGGTGATGCTGGCCCTGAGCGGGCTCGGCCAAGCCGCGAGCGCCGGGACGATGGTCTTCGACGAGATCGACGCTGGGATCGGCGGCAACACGGCGCGGGTCGTCGGCGAGCGCCTGCGGGCGCTGGGGCGGGAGCGGCAGGTCATCTGCATCACCCACTTGCCGCAGGTCGCCTCCCTCGCCGACACCCACTTCCGGCTCGAAAAGGACCTCGATGGCGAGCAGGCGGTAGCCACGGTCGAGCGGCTCGAAGGCGAGGGCGTCGTCGAGGAGATCCGGCGCATGCTTGGCGGCGCCGGCTCCGACGAGGCCGCCACCCGCCACGCACGCGAGTTGCTCGCTGCGGCGTGAGTACCTAATCTGAGCCGGTGGCCACCGCATCTCGCCGTCGTCTTCCCGCCCTGCTTGGGCGCAGGAACGGCGCGCGGGCGGATGCGCCGATCGAGGGAACCGCGCGTTTGGGCGAGCGGACTAAGCACCTGGTCAAGCGGCTACGAGCTGGCGACGTCGCGGTCATCGACCATATGGACGTCGACCGGATCGCCGCCGAGGAGCTGATCGAAAGCGGCGTGGTGGCGGTGCTGAACGCTGCGCCCTCTTCCTCGGGCCGCTATCCCAACGCCGGGCCGCTGATGCTCGCCCGCGCCGGCATCCGCCTCCTCGACGCCCCCAAGGCCGACCTCTTCGGGCAGCTCAAAGATGGCGACCGAGTGCGGATCGCCGACGACGCCATCTATGTCGGCACCGAGGAGATCGGCCGGGGCCGGGTCCTCGGCGTCGCCGAGCTCGAGCGCCAGATGCAGGAACACCGGCAGCGGATCGACGAGGCGCTGGGCGAATTCGCCGAGAACACGGTCAAGCACGTCCGCGAAGAGACCGACCTGCTGACCGGGAACATCGCCTTCCCGGCGACCAGGGCGAGCTTCCGCGACCGCCAGGTGCTGATCGTCGTCCGCGGCGAGCGCCACCGCCGCGACCTGAAAGCGCTGCGCGCCTACATCCGCGATGTGCGGCCGCTGATCGTCGCCGTCGATGGTGGCGCCGACGGGGTGCTGGAGGCAGGACTGAAGCCCGACGTAATCCTCGGTGACATGGACTCGGCCAGCGACGAGGCGCTGCGCTGCGGCGCCGAGCTGATCGTCCACGCCTACCCGGACGGACGGGCGCCGGGTCGGGAGCGGCTGCTCGATGTCGGTCTGTCGCACCAGGTCGTCCCGGCCGCCGGCACCAGCGAGGACGTGGCGATGCTGATGGCCTACGAGAAGGGGGCGGAGCTGATCGTCAGCGTTGGCGCCCACTTCAACCTGGTCGAGTTCCTCGACCGCAAGCGCGGCGGCATGTCCTCGACCTTCCTCACGCGGCTGCGGATCGGCGAGCGCCTGGTCGATGCGAAGGGGGTGAGCCGGCTCTACAAACCGAGTTCGGCGCTCGCTCCGCTGGCGCTCTTCGCGGTCACCTTCCTGATCCTGCTGACGATCCTCGTCATTACCTCGCCCGCCCTCAACGATGTCTGGGAACTGGTCTGGCTGAAGATCCGGATCCAGCTCGGCATTTAGGCCGAGCCGACTAGCCTTCCCTGCAAATGGGGTACTCCGCCCGCTACCACGCCGCTTCGCTGATTGCCGTCTTCCTCGCCCTCGCGGTGGGGATCCTGGTCGGCGCCGAGTTCGGCGGCGACGCGCTCACCGAAACTCGGCGGGACCTCGAGCACAGCCTTGTCGGCAACCTCCAGGACGCGCGCTCGCGGGCCGACGAACTGAACGGGCAGCTCAACCGCTCCGACGAATTCGGCGAACGCGTCTACCCGGTGCTGACGCGGGAACGGCTGGCGAGGAAACGGATCGCGATCGTCGCCCTTGGCGGGCTGCCGAGCGACATCACCGGCGACGTCGAGGACGCGCTCGGGCCGACCGGCGCGAAACTCGTCGGCGTCGGGGTCGTGCGCGAGCCGGTCGACGTCAACGGGCTGGCGAGCGACCTGGCGAAGACGCGCTTCGCCGATCTGCGCACGAACCCCGACGCGCTGAGCGAACTCGGGACGGGGCTCGGGCGTCAGTTGGTGCTCGGCGGCACCCTGCCGGAAGTCGTCCGCGGCCAGCTCTTCTCGCGCGCCAGCGGCACCTTCGGGGCGCTCGATGGGGTGATCGTCGTCCGCGACGAGCCGGAAGACATGGGGCCGGTGCAGCGCGGGAAAGTCAACCAGCTGGAGTCGGCTCTGATGGCCGGGATCACCGCCACCCGCACCCCGGCGGTCGGGATCGAGGCGACGACCAGCGAACCCTCTTCGGTCTCCTTCTTCCAGTCGAATGACCTCTCCAGCGTCGACGACGTCGACCTAACCGCGGGGCAGCTGGCGATGGTCTTCGCGATGCTCGGCGCCGAGGGCAGCTTCGGCGTTAAGGGCAGCGCCGACCGCTTGCTGCCCGACCTCCTGACGGAAGGTCCTTAGGACGTGTACTGGGTCGGCTTCCCGCTGGCGATCGCGATCTCGCTGTTTCTCGTCCCGGCCGGGGCGCGGGGGCTGCGCGACGCGGGTCTGGTGCGGGAGAACTACCGTGGCGCTCTGCTCGCCTTCCCGCTCGGGGCGGTGCTGGCGACGGCGGCGCTGGTGACGCTGGCGCCGCTCGCCTTCCTCAACGACCGCGCCGATCTCGACCTGCTCGAGCCGGCGCTGCGGCAGTGGTTGCCGTACTTGTTGGGGATCGCCTTCCTCGGCTTCCTCGATGACGCGCTCGGGCGCGGCGAGGCGGTGGCGACTCCGCGCGGCTGGCGCGGGCACTGGGCGGCGCTGCGGAGGGGGTCGCTCTCGACCGGTGCGATCAAGGCGGTCGGGGCGCTGGCGCTGGCCGCCTACGTCGTTTCCGGCCGCGGGCTCGAATCGTGGCGTTACCTGGCCGATGTGGCGCTGCTGCTCCTCACGACCAACCTCTTCAACCTGCTCGACCTGCGGCCAGGGCGGGCGGAGAAGGTGCTGGCGCTGCTCGCGGTCGGGCTCTGCCTCGGCGCCTGGACCTTCGAGCCGCTGGAACTGCTGGGGATCTTTGCCGGCCCGGTACTGGTCGGCGCCTGGCTGACCCTGGGGGAGCGGGCGATGCTGGGCGACACCGGCTCCAACCTGATCGGGGCGGTCGCCGGGGTCTGGTTGCTGACCACGCTTGGTGCAGATGCGCGATTGGCGGCGCTGGCGGTGGTCCTGGCGCTAACGATTTACGGGGAGTTGCGGTCTATTTCGCGGACGATCGATTCGGTTCCGCCTTTGCGCTGGCTAGACTCGCTCGGCAGAGCATGAGTCCAGGGAACAAAGGCGACACGCGGTTCATCTTCGTCACTGGCGGCGTCGTTTCGGCCCTCGGCAAGGGGATCACGGCGGCGTCGATCGGGCGACTTCTCGTCTCCCGTGGCTACCGCGTCCAGCTGCAGAAGTTCGACCCCTACATCAACGTCGATCCGGGGACGATGAGCCCGTTCCAGCACGGCGAGGTGTTCGTTACTGAGGACGGGGCGGAGACCGACCTCGACCTCGGCCACTACGAGCGTTTCACCGATGAGAACACCACTCGCGCCTCCAACGTCACCGCCGGCGCGGTCTACAACTCGGTGATCAAGCGTGAGCGTCGCGGCGACTACCTCGGCGCCACGGTGCAGGTGATCCCGCACATCACCAACGAGATCAAGCAGAAAATTCTCATCGTCGCCGAGTCGCAGTCGGTCGACTTCGTGATTACCGAGATTGGCGGCACCGTCGGGGACATCGAGTCGCTGCCGTTCCTCGAGTCGATCCGCCAGCTCTACACCGACCTCGGACCGAAGCGGGCGATGTTTGTCCACCTGACTCTGGTGCCCTACGTCGGCCACGCCGGGGAACTGAAGACGAAGCCGACCCAGCACTCGGTCAACGAGCTGCGCCGGATTGGGATCCAGCCGCACGCCCTGGTCTGCCGCTCCGAAGGCCGGCTCGACCGCGAGATCCGCGGCAAGATCGCACTCTTCGCCAGCCTTCCCGTCGACGCGGTGATCTCCGCCCACGACGTCGACAACATCTACAAGGTGCCGCTCGTCTTCCGGGCCGAGGGCGTCGACGACCTCGTCCTCGACCACTTCGGGATGGAGGCACCCTCGCCAGACATGGCCGAATGGGAGGAAATGGTGCGGCGCGCCGACTCGGCGACTGGCGAGGTGCGGATCGCGGTGGTCGGCAAGTACGTTCAGCTCGCCGATGCCTACAAGTCGGTGATCGAGGCGCTCGAGCACGGTGGCTTCCACCACGGGGTCGACGTCAAGGTCGAGCTGGTCGATTCGGAGAACTTCGATCCCGAGAGGCTGCAGGGCTGCGACGGGGTCCTGATTCCGGGCGGCTTCGGCGAGCGCGGGATCGAGGGCAAGGTCGAAGCGGCGCGGATCGCCCGCGAGAAGTCGATCCCTTACCTGGGGATCTGCCTCGGGATGCAGATCGCGGTGGTCGAGTTCGCCCGCCACGTCGCCGGCATGGACGGTGCCAACTCGGCCGAGTTCGACCCGGAGACGCCATTCCCGGTCGTCGACCTGCTGCCGGAGCAGAAGGAGGTCTCCGACATGGGCGGGACGATGCGCCTCGGCGCCGACCCGGTGAAACTGCACGAGGGCACGCGGGCCCGCGAGATCTTCGGCGAGGCGGTCATCTACAAGCGCCACCGCCACCGTTACGAGGTCAACAACCAGCTGCGGCGCCGGCTCGAAGACGAGGGCCTGGTCTGCGGCGGAACTTCCCCCGACGAGCGTCTGGTCGAGATGATCGAGCTGCCCGACCACCCCTTCTTCGTCGCCTCCCAGTACCACCCCGAGTTCAACTCGCGCCCGAACCGCCCCGAGCCGCTCTTCCGCGAGTTCGTTGGCGCGGCGATGCGGCAGGCTGGCGAGCGTCCGGCTGACGATGGCGAGGTCGAGGCGTCCGAAGAGATCGGCGCCGAGCAGTCAGAAGTCCGCTCGGGCTAGCCTGAGGCCGTGAGCTCACGGCTGCACGAACGTTTCGTCCGCTACTGCGAGGTCCGTAGTCCCACCGGGGAGGAGCGGGAGATCGCCGATACCTGCGCTGCGGAGCTGCGGGCGATGGGGTTGGAGGTCTCCGAGGACGACGCTGCCCAGCTCGCCCAGGCCGGGGCAGGAAACCTGATCGCGCGCTCGGCCGGGACCGGTGGCGGCTGGCTGATGTTCTGCGCTCACGTCGACACCGTTCCGCACAAGGGGCAGGTCGAGGTGGTCGAGGACGAAGGCGTCTTCCGCAGCCGCGGCGACACGATCCTCGGCGCCGACAACAAGGCGGCGGTAGCGGTCTTCATGGAGCTGATCGCCCGCCATGTCGAACGGCCGGCGCCGGTCGGGATCGAGCTGGTGCTGACCGTGGCCGAGGAGCAGGGGCTGCGCGGGGCGAAGGCGCTCGACGCCTCGCAACTACGCTCGCAGGCGGGGTTCGTGCTCGACCATGCGGGGGCGGTGGGAGAGGTGATCGTCTCGACCCCGACCCAGCAGAAGATTCTTGCCGACTTCATCGGGGTCGAGGCGCACGCCGGGATCCGGCCCGAAGACGGCAGCAGCGCGATCGCCGCCGCCGCTGCGGCGATCTCGCGTATGGAGCTGGGGCGGCTCGACGAGGGGACGACGGCGAACGTCGGCCTGATCTCGGGTGGGACCTCGGGCAACGTCGTCCCCGGCCACTGCGGAATCCACGCCGAGGCGCGCAGCCTCGACGCCGAGCGGGCGGCAGAGGTTGCCGGGAAGATCGCCGACGCCTGCACCTGGGGCGCGAGTGAGCACGGCTGCGACGTCGACGTGCGGATCGAAGAGCTCTTCCGCGGCTACCAGGTGCCGAAGGACTCGGCGGCCCTGGGATTGGCCGAGCATGGGCTGAGCGCCGCCGGCCTGGAGCCGCAGCGGGTGGCGATCGGCGGCGGCAGCGACGCCAACGTCTTCCGCCGTGACGGCCTCGACTGCATCCTCCTCTCCAACGGCACCTCCGACGTCCACACTTCCGAGGAGCGGGTCCCGGCGCGGGCGCTCGACAAGATGCTCGAGGTCTGCGAGCGGATAGTCGCCGCGGCGGCGCAGTAGTGGGCGGCCGCCTGAAGCTGCGGCGGAGCGTCGTCGTCTCCGCCGACCCGCTGGAGGTGGAGGTCGACGGCGAGCGCCGCCGCGCCTGGGCGGACGAGGTGCTGCTGGGGGAGATGCGCGAGGGGGATGAGGTGGTCGTCAATGTCGCCGCCGTCGACCTCGCCCTTGGCTCCGGGGGTTTCGACGTCGTCCACGTCAACCTCACCCGAGGGCTCGAAGGCGGGGTAGAGGGGGACACCCACGTGATGAAGCTCAACTACACGTCGCTTCAGCACCCGGTCGAGCCGTTAGAGCGACGGGATTCGAACCCTCGTTCTTCTGCATGCCCGTGTCTCGTGCTTCCGCTTCACGGGCATCTTGCTCCGGCCGCATGGGCAGTATCCCAAGCCTCACCAGGCCTTCTGGTCGGCTACGTGCAGACGGGGGGCGGCGCGCTGCCGGGCTCGCTGTCCCGTGATGTCGAGCAGCTACGCGAGCGCGGCTTCCTCGCTGGTCACATCACCGCGGCCCCCGCCTACGGCGGCGAACATGAGGCACTCAGCACCGTCGGCGCCCTCGACACGGCCGCGAACGAACTCGGCTGGGACGCGATCCTCGTCGGCCCCGGCCCAGGAATCATCGGCTCCGACACCGCCTACGGCCACGGCGGCATGGCCGCCCTAGACAGCGCCCACGCCGCCCTCTCCCTAGGTCTCCCAACCCTGATCTCCCCCCGCCTGTCCTCCTCCGACCCCCGAGACCGCCACCGCGGCCTAAGCCACCACACCCGCACCGTCCTAGACCTGCTCTTAGCCCCAGTCACGGTTGTCATTCCGGAGCAAGAGGCAGATGTGGCGACCGCCCTTGGAGCCTTTAACCACCGCGTGCGGCAAGCACCTGCCGATCTAGTCGGCTATTCCGCAGCAGGTCTGCCCACCACCACGATGGGCCGCTCCCTCCAGGACGACCCGCTGTTCTTCGCGGCAGCCCTCGCCGCAGGGCGCCTCCTCGCCGAGCGGGTAGGCGGGAAGGGAGACCCTCCCCAGACACTCAACCTCGAGCCATAGCGAGAGGTGTCTGGGGAGGGTCTCCCTTCCCAGCCCCGACGCACAGTCCCTTGCGCCCCAAGGACTGCCCAAAACCAAGCCGAATCACCACTTCATGGCCATCGCGATCAAACCGCAGCCACCCTCTGCTGCCGCGAAACCCGGCGCCGACAAGCGCTTCGAGTCCCTCGTCCTCGACTTCCTCTCCTACCTGGAGCTCGAGCGCGGCCTCTCCCGCAACACGCTGAACGCCTACCGCACCGATCTGCTGCAGTACGGCGAATACCTCTCGGCCCATGACCGCGACGCGCTGCAGGCCACCGGTGCCGACGTCGCCGACTTCCTCGCCGAGCTGGCGACGGGGGAGGGGCGGCCGGCCTGCTCGGCGGCGACGATCCACCGCAAGGCCGCCTGCCTGCGCTCCTTCTACAAGCACCTGCGCCGCGACGAGCTGATCGTCGACGACCCGACGGCAGCGCTGACGGCGCCGCGGCGCTCGAAGAAGCTGCCGCACGTCCTCAACTACTCCGAGGTGCAGAAGTTGTTGGCCTCGCCGAAGGGCAGCGAGCCGACCGCATTGCGCGACCGCGCCCTGCTGGAGGTGATGTACGCGTGCGGGCTGCGGGCCTCGGAGACGATCGGGCTGGAGCTGGGGGATGTCGATTTGCGCGAGGGGGTGCTGCGCGCCCGCGGTAAGGGCTCGAAGGAGCGGCTGGTGCCGCTCGGCCGCCAGGCGATTGCGGCGATCAACGGCTACTTGCGCGGTGGTCGAGCGAAGCTGGTCGGCGAGCGCCACGAGGCCCGCCTTTTTGTCAACTTCCGCGGAGGGCCGCTGACCCGGCAGGGCCTCTACAAGATCGTCCAGCGCCATGCCCGCGATGCCGGGCTCGCCGGGAAGATGAGCCCGCACACGCTGCGCCACAGCTTCGCCACCCACCTGCTCGCCGGCGGCTGCGACCTCCGCGCCGTCCAGGAGATGCTCGGCCACGCCGACATCTCGACCACGCAGATGTACACGCACCTCTCCGGCGACCGGCTGAAGGAGGTCTACTTCAGCGCCCATCCACGGGCGAGCGATTGAAGTAGAACTCAGGCATGCCCGAGCTGCCGGAGGTGGAGACCGTCGTCAGGCAGCTGGAGCCGGAGGTCGAGGGGCACCGGATCGAGCGGCTGGAAGTGCTGGACCCGCGTTGGTCGCGGCCGGTGCCGCCGGAGGAGCTTGGCGCGGCGGCTAGCGGCGGCACGATCGAACGCCTCGGGCGCCGCGGCAAGTACATCCTCATGCACCTCAACGGCGAGCGGACGCTGGTCATGCACCTGCGAATGACCGGCAATCTGATCCTGCGCGAGGGCGAGGAGATGCTCGACCCCTCCGAGGGGCGGCGCCTGTACGAGAGCGAGCGCTCGACCGAGGAGCGGCACCTGCGGGCGCGCTTCCTCCTCGACGACGGCCGCGAGCTCTGGTTCACCGACCCGCGCCGCTTCGGCGAGGCCTTCCTGATCGAGAACTCGCGGCTAGACGAGCGCTTCGCGAAGCTCGGCGTGGAGCCGCTCTCGCCCGAGTTCACCCCGCAGGCGCTGGGGGAGATGGCGGCGGGCCGGACGGCGCCGCTGAAGTCCTTCTTGCTCGACCAGTCCGGCGTCGCCGGGGTCGGCAACATCTACGCCGACGAGGCGCTGTTCCGGGCCGAGCTGCATCCGCTCTCGCCGGCGGGGTCGATGAAGCCCGAGCACCTGGAGGCGCTGCGCGACGCGGTCGTCGTGGCCCTGGAGGCGGGGATCGACGCCGGCGGCTCCTCGATCGACGACTACCGGGATTCCCGCGGCGAGAAGGGCGCAATGCAGGACGAGTTCCTCGTCCACACGCGCGAGGGCGAGGATTGCCTGCGCTGCGGCGGGGAGATCGTGCGCATCGTCGTCGGGGGACGCTCGACCTACTTCTGCCCGAGTTGCCAGGTGCGCTTGCGAAGACGTCCGAGACGCCGGGCAAAATGATTACGTGGCCGGAACTACGGTCAAGACTGAGGCGGTTGTGTTGCGCAGCATTCGCTACGGCGAGGCTGATCGCATCCTCCACCTCTACTCCAAGAGCCGCGGCCGGATCGGGGCTATCGCCAAGGGGGCGCGCAAACCCCGATCTCGGTTCGGCGGCCGCTTGGAGCCATTCTTCCGGCTCGACCTTCTCCTCCACGAAGGCCGCGGCGAGCTGATGACGGTGACCAGCGCCAACACCGTTGACGGCTATCCCCGCCTGCGATCTTCCGGCGCCGCAATCACCGCCGGGGCGCGTGCCTGCGATGCGGTGCTGCGCCTGCTCGACGCGGCCGAGCCCAACCCGCCCGCCTACAACCTGCTCTGCCGCTACCTCTCATTGCTGGACGACTCCACCGAGCCGCGCGCGACCGGCCTCGAGGTCGCCCTTTCCTTCCGCCTCAAGCTGGCGCTTGTCGCCGGCTTCGCCCCCGAGCTCGCCTCCTGCGCCCGCTGCGGCGAGGTCGACCATCTGGTGGGTTTCTCCGGCGCGGCTGGCGGTGTCGTCTGCGCAGGTTGCGAAGCGAGCTCTTTCCCCCTCGACGAGGAAGCGCACCGGTTCATGGTCGAGGCCCTGGCGAAGCCACTTAACGAGGCGCCGCAGGCCGAGCCGCGAGCCCTGCGGCAGGTCGAGCGCGCAGTTGGCGAGACTTTGGAGCACCACGCGCACGTGCAGCTTCGCGCTGCGGCTTAGACTCGGGCTGTGCCCGCCACCGCCACCTTCGAGGACCGGATAACCGCCTGGGAGGAGGAATTCCTCTCGCCGCAGGCGACCCGGTCTTATCCGGCGCACCGGCAGCGAGAGGAGCCGGACAGCCCGCTGCGGACGCCGTTCCAGCGCGACCGCGACCGCATCGTCCATTCCAAGTCCTTCCGGCGGTTGAAGCACAAGACCCAGGTCTTCGTCGCCCCCGAGGGCGATCACTACCGCACCCGTCTCACCCACACGCTGGAGGCCTGCGGGATCGCTCGCACGGTCGCTCGCGCGCTGCGGCTGAACGAGGATCTGACCGAGGCGATTGGGCTTGGCCATGACCTCGGTCACCCGCCCTTCGGCCACGCTGGCGAGGAGGCGCTCGACGAAGCCCTGCGCGAGCATTGCGACAGCGGTTTCCGTCACAACGAGCACTCGCTGCGGGTGGTCGACGTGCTCGAGCGCGATGGGGAGGGACTGAACCTGACCGAGGAGGTCCGCGACGGCATCCTCAACCACACCGGCTCGCGCAAGCCGGCGACGATGGAGGGTCAGATCGTCAAGCTGGTCGACCGCGTCGCCTACATCAACCACGACATCGACGACGCCCTGCGGGCCGGGATCCTGCGGCCTGACGACCTGCCCGTCGAGGAGATCGAGATGCTCGGGCCGACCGGCTCGCAGCGGATCGACACCCTGGTCCGCGACATCGTCGACCACTCCGAAGGGCAGGAGGAGGTCAAGCAGAGGCGCGAGGTCGGGCAGGCGATGCTGCGGCTGCGCAAGTTCATGTTCGACCGCGTCTACCTGGGGCCGGAGGCGCGCAGCGAGCACGATCGCGTCCAGCGCACCATGCGCGGCCTCTTCCAGCACTACCTGGCGCACCCGGAGGAGATTTCGAGCCGGGACCCCGCCGCGAGCGACTGCCAGCGCGTCGCCGACTACATCGCCGGGATGACCGACCGCTTCTGCATCGCCAAGTTCACCGAGCTGACGGTTCCGGAAGAGTCGAGGTTCTGATGGCGCTGATCTCGAACGAGAGCCTGGAACGAGTCAAGCAGGCGGCCGACATCGTCGAGGTCGTCTCCGCCCACACCGACCTGCGCCGCCAGGGCGTCCGCTACACCGGCCTCTGCCCGTTCCACGACGAGCGCACGCCCTCGTTCTCGGTCGAGCCGCAGGAAAAGCTCTACCACTGCTTCGGCTGCGGGGTCGGCGGCGACGTGATCAAGTTCGTCGAGGAAAAGGAGGGGGTCGGCTTCACCGAGGCGGTTGAGTTGCTGGCCGACCGCTACGGGGTCGAGCTGGAGCGCGAGCAGGAGGACCCGCAGGCGGAGCGCCGCCGCGAGCGCCGGCGCCGGCTCGAGCAACTGCTCGACCGCTCCGCCTCCTACTACGCCAACTACCTCTGGGAGTCGGAGGAGGCGGGGAAGGCGCGCGACTACCTGGCGGGGCGGGGGCTGGGCGAAGAGGTGCTGCGGGCCTTCGGCGTCGGTTACGCACCCAGCGCCTGGGACAAGATCCTCGTCCGCGGCCAGCAGGCGGGATTCAGCGTCGAAGAGATGCGCAGCGTTGGGCTCGCCCAGCGCGGGCGCAGCGGCGGCGATTACGACCGCTTCCGCGAGCGGATCATGTTCCCGATCCGCGACCGTCGTGGCCGGGTGCTCGGCTTCGGCGGCCGGGCGATGCGCGCCGACCAGGGCGCCAAGTACGTCAACACCGCCGAGACCGACTTCTTCCACAAGAGCCAGATCCTCTACGGCGTCGATCGGGCGAAAGCGGCGATCGCCAAAGCCGGCCGCGCCGTCGTCGTCGAGGGCTACACCGACGTCCTTGCTCTGCACCAGGCGGGGGTCGAGGAGGCGGTCGGGGTGATGGGGACGGCGATCACGCCCGACCAGGTGGCGGCGCTCTCGGGGATGGTCGAGGAGGTAGTGCTGGCGCTCGACGCCGACTCGGCCGGGCAGGAAGCGATGCTGCGGGCCCAGCGGGTCGCGGCGGGACGGCGGATGCGGCTGCGGGTGGCAGCGATGCCGGCGGGTGAGGACCCGGCGGAGATGATGGCCGAGGAGGGTGGGGCGGAGCGCTTCCGGACGCTGCTCGAGGGAGCCGAGGAGCTGACCGCGTTCCAGGTCCGGCTGGTCCTCGGTCGGACCGACGTCTCCTCGCCGATGGAGCGCGACCGGGCGCTGGCGGAGGTGGCGCCGGTGCTGGCCGGGATGGGGGAGACGGTGAGCCGGGAAGAGCTCGTCCGCAAGGTGGCGGAGCAGCTGGACCTGGAGCCGGCAATGGTGATGGGAAGGGTCGTCGCCGCGACGCCGGCCACCGGCGGGCGGGAAGAGGCGGTTCCCGAACGGCGCGAGGCTCCGCAGCAGCAGCCGCGCCGTCCTGCCGAGCTGACCTCGCGCGAACGGCGCGAGCGGGCGCTGCTTGCGATGTGCATCGCGATCCCGGCGGAGGGGCGCGACTACCTGGCCCGCCTGACCGAGGCCCACCTCTCGCCGACTGGCCTACGCGCCGCCGCCTGGCTGCGCGAGCACCCCGAGGACCCGGCGTCGAACCTCCCGAACGACGACGGCGAGCTCGCCGGCGTGATCGCCGAACTGGCGATCATGTCCCGCGAGGAGCCCGCCTCCCGCGAAGCGATGGAGCTCAACTTCCTCCTCCTCGACCAGCGCCGCCTCGAGGACGAGATCGCCGCCGCCGGCGAGCGCGGCGACTACGAGCGCCGCGCCGCCCTCAGCCGCGAACGCGCCGCCCTGGTCGAACGGATCGCCCACGCGGAGCGCCCGGCGAGCAGCCTGTAGACGTTTACGCTGCGCATCTTTCTGTCTGCTGTGCCTGCAAAGATCCCCCCGTGGACAAAGAGCTCCTAGAAGAGTGCCTGGCGGAGGGAATGTCCCTCGAAGCGATCGGCAAACGCGCCGGCAAGCACGAATCGACGGTCAGCTACTGGCTGAAGAAGCATGGGTTGGAGGCGGTGAAGGCGTAGAAGCACGCCGCCAAAGGTGGACTTGCGAAAGAGGAGCTGGAACGACTTCTTGCCGCCGGGCTCTCCTTGCGGGAGATCGCGCAGCGCTTGGACCGAAGCCTGGCGACGGTTCGCCACTGGGTCGGGAAGTACGAACTGAAGCCCAACCCTCGCCGCAAGCGTGGCACGGACGATGGCCCGCGAGAGATGGTCTCCCGATGCAAGCACCATGGCGAAACCAACTTTGTCCGAGAGGGACGGGGTTACTATCGCTGCAAGCGCTGTCGAATCGAAAGGGTTGGTCGGCGGCGGCGAGTGATCAAGAGAAAGCTAGTGGCGGAGGCAGGGGGCAAATGTGTCATCTGCGGTTATGACCGGTGCCAGCGTGCGCTTGAGTTCCATCACCTTGATCCCAGCACGAAGGAGTTCCACCTTGGCTATACGGGCGTGACGCGCTCGTTGGCGCGGGCACGCGCCGAGGCGCGTAAGTGCATCCTGCTCTGCTCCAACTGTCATGCGGAGGTCGAGGCAGGAATCAGTGCCGTCCCGCTAAATTCTGTTGCAGACGCTGATCCTGGGTAGCTCAAAATGGATTAGCACGGTCCGGGGTAGCTCAATGGAAGAGCATTCGACTGTTAATCGAAGGGTTGTGGGTTCGAGTCCCACCCCCGGAGCTTTTTAGGCGTTGGTGAGGCTTCTCAGCGCCAGCCGCTCGACCAGTTCGGCGCCTCGCGCCGCTCCATCGTTCTCCCGTCCCCACGCGGCGATTTCTTCTGCCTTCGCAGCGAACGAAGGCTCGTCCAGCAGCCGCCGCGCCGCCCACCTCAGCGGCGTCGGGCGGCAGAGGCGCCACGGCAGGGAGAGGCCGGCGCCGGCCCAGGCGACGCGCATCGCGGTCTCGCTCATGTCGCCGATGATCGGGCAGACGAGGACCGGGGTGCCGGCGCCGAGGGCGCGGGCGACGGTGCCGTGGCCGCCGTGGGAGATGACGAGGGAGGCGGCGGGCATCAGCTGGCTGTAACTGAGCCATTCGACCAGGGTGGCGTTGTCCGGTACCTCGATCGGGTGCTGCGGGGCGACGCGGTTGGTCGTCGCCACCACCCGAACCGGCTCGCCGGCGAGCGCTGCCAGCGCCGTGCGGACCAGGTGGTTGTCGGAGTCGTGGGCGGTGCTGGGGGCGACGAGCACGAGCGGGTCGTCTCCCGGCGGCAGGTCGATCTCGGGGTGGGGGAGCTCGAAGGTCATCGGCCCGGTGATCTCGACGCCCGCCGGCCAGCGGCGCGGGTACTCCAGTTGCGGGTAGGTCGCCACCAGCGCCAGGTCCGGGCTGATGCCGCCGTGGAAGCGGTCGATCGGCGGCAGGCCGAGCCGCTCGCGCTGGACGTTGAGGTCGCGGCGCCCCTGGGCCAGGCCCACTTTCAGCGCCCGGTCGTGGCCGGCATGCCAGACCTTGCGGCCCAGGCGCGTCCGCGGCGGCCGCAGCCCGATCGCGAAGAAGGGATACCCCGGCTCGACGACGGGATAGATGTGGGGGATCAGCGTCGCCAGCGGGATCCCGGCGCGCTCCGCCGCCAGGGTCGGGGCGAGGGTGAGGATGTCGCTGACGACCACGTGCGGACGGAAGTCCTCCAGCAGCGGCAGCAGCGCCCGCGCCGCCTCGGCGGCGTGCTGTCCCGCCTCCGAATCTGGGTCCGGCGGCGGGAACATCCGGTATTCCTCGGCCGCCGCGAAGCCGAGCCCCTCGCCCTCGACCGCCGCCCGCCGCTCCTCCCAGGTCTCGATCACGACCTCGTGGCCGCGCGCCGCCAGCGCCTTGCCGAGCGCTATCGCCGGGAAGACATGCCCCGCGTCGCCAAAGGCGGCGACGAGTATCCGCAGGCGCTCCGACACGCCCAGATCAGCCTCAGGGGGTATCGAGACCCTCGCCAGGCCGGGTAAACACGATCTCCGGGATGTGGCAGTTGCGAGAGGTGCGCAGCAGGAAGCGGACCGCCTCGCCCAGGTCCCCAGGCCGGATCATCTCCTCGGGCGGGATCTGTCCCTGGACGAACTCGGTCATTGGCGTCTCGACGAAGCCCGGCGCCAGCGCCGTGCACTGGATGCCGGCGCCGCCGGCCTCGCGGTGGGTCGACTGGGTGAAGTTGATCACCGCGGCCTTGGTCGCGGCGTAGATCGAGAGCCAGGCCTGGCCGCCCTTGCCGGCGATCGAGGCGGTGTTGACGATCAGCGCCTTGCCGTGCTCGGCACCCGCCTCGCGCAGCATCGGCAGCCCCTCGCGCGTCCCCAGGATCAGCGCCCGCAGGTTGACCGCCAGCTGCATGTCGAGGTGCTTGGTCTGGATCTGCTCCATCGGCGCCCCGATCCCGACGCCGGCGTTGTTGACGAGCACGTCGAGCCGTCCGTACTTCTGCCGGTGGGCGGCGAAGATGGCGACGACGTGGTCCTCCTCGGCCATGTTGGCCGGAATCGACTCGACCTCGAAGCCTTCGCTGCGCAGCCCTTCGGCGGCCTCCTCGAGCTTCTCCGGCCGCCGGGCGGAAACCGTCAGCGCGTAGCCTTCTTCGCCGAGCACCTTCGCGATCGCGAGCCCGATCCCACTCGATGCTCCAGTTACCAACGCCGCCCGATCGGCCATCTCCATCTCCTTCTCGTCGAGAACCCCGGGGACCCTATCTCTCCATAACATGCCGCCGATGCGCGCCCCCCGCCTCGCCCCAGCGCTGCTCTGCCTGCTTGCGGCCGCGGCGCTTTTCGCCGGCTGCGGGGGCGGTTCCGACTCCACCAGCACGGGTCCCGATGCCGCGAAGACGGCCAAGAGCCGGCCGGCGCCGCCGAAGTCCGATTTCCCGAGCCCGGAGGGGAGGACCCTGCGGCAGGTGCTGAAGGCCGCCGACGGCCCCGCCGAACTCATGGTCGAACCGGCCGCGGTGGTCTTCTACCCAGGCCGGAACCGCTACCCATTCGAGGTCTTCGAACGTCAGACCAGAGCCCCGGTCGACGACGCCGCAGTCGCCCTCTACTACGCCAAGGTGCCGGAACCGAAGCCCGGAGCGAAATCGAAATCCGGGGTTCGCGGGCAGGAGGCGAAAGCCGAAGCGCAGGCGCTCGACGAGCCCGCTGTCGGCCCCTTTCCGGCCTCGCTCGAAAGCCTCGCCACCAACCCTGCGTTCCGCGCGCGAACGACGAGCGAAGACCCCGACGCCGCCGGTGTCGTCTACTCGGTCCCACTCGACTTTCCCCACGACGGCGACTGGCGCCTCGCCGCGATCCTCAGGGAAGACGGAGAACTGAAGGGGGCCTTGTTGCCCAGCGTGATCGTCGGGGAATTCAAAAAAGTCCCGAAAGTGGGGCAGAAAGCGCCCCTCATCCACACGCCGACCGCGCAGGACGCGCACGGGGACCTGTCGAAGATCACGACTCGCATCCCTCCGGACACGCAGAACAAGGTGGATTACGCGGACGCTCTGGGCAAAGAACCGATAGTCCTCTTGTTTGCAACCCCCCAGTTCTGCCAGAGTCGGGTCTGCGGGCCCGTCGTTGATGTGGCGGAGCAGGCAAAAAACGAATTCGGAGACAAGGCAGCCTTCATCCACATGGAGATCTACAACGAGAACGACCCCGCCAAAAAGGTGAGGCCGCAGGTGCGGGCTTTCCACCTGCCGAGCGAGCCGTGGCTGTTTACGATCGACCGCAACGGCGTTGTCAAAGACGCGGTTGAGGGGGCCTTCGGGCTCAAGTTGATGCATCAAGCCGTCGAGAAGGCGATCGAACCATGAATGAGAAAGCAGCCGCCACCGAGGAGGAGCTCCTGCAGTCCTTCGCCGCGGAGGCGAAGCGGCGCTGCGACGTGATCGCCGCCGGCCTCGCCACCGCCACCACCGACTTCGAGACGATGCGGGCAGAAGCCCACGCGCTCAAGGGCACCGCCAGTGTCGTCGGCCTCCGCCGCCTCGCCGAGCTGGCGGGCCTGATGGAGTCCGACCTGGCCGAAGCGAAGAAGACCGGCACGATCCGCGGCGGCCGCGACCACCAGATAGCCGACGCCGCCAAGGCCCTCGCCGACGGTGCCGCAGCCGCAGCCAAAGGCGAAGAGGAGCCCCCCGACGTCGGCCGCTCCCTCGCCCAGCTTTTCAGTGCCTAGCGCTCACGCCGCGGTACCCTCGCCCCGAGGGGCGGTAGCTCAGTTGGTTAGAGCACGGGACTCATAATCCCTTGGTCGCTGGTTCGAGTCCAGCCCGCCCCATGCCAATGGGTCGTCTCTCTCACAACGAAAAGTGAATGGTCCCTTGCGTACGCATGCACCTCACTCATGGTTCTTGCGCTTGATCATTGCCGGTTGCTTGGCGGCGGGTTTGGTTCCGTCGCCCGCGAGCGCTGCTCAAAGCTGGTTGCGCCCGGTGAATGTCTCCAAGCCTGAGAAGGTTGCCGTAGAAAGCCTAAGTGTGATTGTGGGCTCCCAAGGCAACGCGACCGCTGTATGGCAGCTTTACGGTCGCGAAGATGGCATCGTCAAGAGTGCTGTGCGGCGAGCTGACGGAAGTTGGTCGGCTCCGTACAAGCTCTTTGACGGTTACGGGTCCCAAATCGCCGTCGATCCCGCAGGCAACATGACGGCCGTTTGGGACCGCCGCGAGGGTCGCAGCTTCGTCGTCCAAAGCGCGACCCGGCCGGCCGGAGGGATCTGGTCGGCCCCGGTCAACCTCTCCAAGGCGGGGGCGGGTTCGCCGCTGGTAGCGGTCGATCCTGCAGGCGAGGTGACGGCGGTCTGGCTCTTGGAAAGAGAAGGGGGTAACTGCTCGGTCGTCCAAAGCGCGACCCGTCCGGCTGGAGGAAGTTGGTCGTCGCCGGTCGACCTCTCCCCGGCGAAACAGGACGCCGGCTCTCCACGAGTTGCACTTGACCCCCAGGGCGGCGCGACCGTTGTCTGGGAAGAGGAAAAGAGCGGGACAATCCAAAGTGCGACCCGCTCGGCCGGAGGGAGCTGGTCGGCACCGGTCAACCTCTCCGCGGCCGGAGAGGGAGGCTATGAGCCGCGGGTGGCTGTGGACTCCCAGGGCAACGCAACGGCGGTCTGGGAGGGGTACAACCCCGATGGCACTCTGATCCAGAGCGCTACCCGCCCGACCGGAGGGAGCTGGTCGGCCCCGGTCAACCTCTCCAAGCCTGCGCGCGAGGTACGGGAGGCGCAGATAGCGGTTGGTCCCCAAGGCGATGCGACCGCAATATGGGCACGTTCCAACGGCAGGGACCTCGTTGTCCAGGGCGCGATGCGCCCGGCCGGAGGGATCTGGTCGGCCCCGGTCGACATCTCTGCCCACCACGGACAAGGTGGCTTCTACCCGCGGCTGGTGGTGGATTCCCGGGGCAACGCGACCGCAGTCTGGAAGGGCTACGACCGCAACCGTCACAGTCAGGCTATTCAGGCGGCGACGCGTCCACTCGGAGGTGGCTGGTCGCAGCCCACCGATGTCTCGAATCGGGTCACCCGTCACATAGGTATTAGCGAACCGCAGATCGCGGTTGACCCGCAAGGCATTTCAACCGTAGTCTGGGTCATCGGCGCGAGGGGCGGTGGGATCATTCAAGCTGCCACCTCGGTCAGGAGGTAGAGCCCAATCCGTCGGTCGCTGGTTCGAGTCCAGCTCGCCCGATCAGTGGGACGACGCCGACAAATACCGTGCCACCGCCTGGGCTCGATTCGCCACCCCGAGCGCGCGCAGGATTTTGCGGACGTGCCATTTGACGGTGCTCTCGCCGAGGTAGAGGCGGGAGGCGATCTCGGAGTTGCTGAGCCCCTCGGCGACGAGGGCGAGGATCTCGATCTGGCGGGGGGTTAGGAGCTTGGAGAGGTCCTGGCCGGGGCGGGATCTGGGGGGAAGGTTGTGGAGCTCGGCGGCGCGGCGGCCTAGGTCGGTGGCGGTCTCGAGGACCTCGGCGGCGGCACGGAGCTCGGTGACGTCCTGGGCGGTGCCGGTGAGGCGAAGGGGACGGCCCTCGGCGTCCGCCACGAGTTCGGCGCGGCTGTGGAGGCGACGGACGTGGCCGTCGGGACGGATGATGCGGTACTCGAAGTCGATCTGGGCGCCGGTCTCCACCGCCTGCTGCATCTCTCGATGGACGAAATCGCGGTCGTCGGGGTGGACATATTTGGAGCTGCCCACCTCGTAGTTTTCGTCGAAATCCTCGGCGCTGATGCCGTAGATCTCGAACAGCCCATCCGAACAGGTCATCTTCCCGTCGGGGATGTCCCACTCCCAGCTGCCCAGCCGCGCTAGGCGCTCTGCTTCGCGCAGGCGGGCGTGACTGCGCTCCAACTCCTCTTCGATCCGCCGCCGCTCGGTGATGTCGGTGACGAGGACGAAGAAACCGCGCACCTCGCCGTCCTCGTCGACATCGGGGATATAGGAGGCCTGCGTGTAGCGGACCTCGCCGGAGGGCGTGCGGATTTCTCGGTCGAAGAGCTGCGTCTTTCCGTCGAGCGCCCCTTCCATGTATTTGAGGTTTTTCTCGTAGAGCTCCGGGCCGAGGAGCTCGCTGATGTGGGTCCCCTGCATTGCCTGCGGCGATTTGCCGAAGAAATCGAGGTAGGCGGCGTTGGCCATCCGGTTGCGCAGGTCCCGATCCCAGTAGCCGACCATCGCCGGCAGTCCGTCGAGCATCTTCTGCACGTCAACCGCGACATCTACCACGAAAAACCCCTCCTAGGGCGGGTGCAGCCACTCTAACGGAGGGGGGTCGTGGGTCTATCGTCTTTCTCGTGCTCGATCGAGGTAAAGACCCGACGCCAAGCCCCTTCCAGCGTCGGTTTGCCGGCCAACCGAGCACTTCCCCCAGCGGGGCACACGGTCAACGACCGGCTGCGGTTCCCCTGCCCGCAGCCGGTCGCCCCGTCTCGCTGGTCAGGGAGGTCGAAGCGCTGCTGGTGAAGAATCCGCGCCTTCGGCTCGCCCGCCCCCCGAGCGATGTCCGCTAGGAAGTTGCGGTGAACCGCTGACGCGCCTCTTTGGCGCGACTTGCATACCTCTGTAGATTTTCCCTATTCAGGAACTACTGGAGTGCTAGAGACGAGTGGACCAGGGACTGGATTTGGGACAAGAGGGAACAAGGGAGGAATCGTGACCGAGCTTGACGTCGATCTGAGTGCGTTGTTGCCGGCTGACCTGCCCGACGGCCGGGAAGCCGTCGAGGAGGGGAAGGCGATGGCCAAGGGCCTCGAGCGTGACCGCTCGATGTATTGCGAGGAGAAAGGCGTCGGCTCCGAGCGGGAGTGGCGCGAAAAAGCGCGGGCCGAGGGCATCTCCTGCACCTGCATGAACATCGGTCTCAACACTTCGGCCGACACTTTCGAGGCCTTGGGACAGATCTACGAAGACGCGCTCTCACGCGGCGTGCGTCCCCCCGACCGCTTCAACCTGATCGCCGAGCGCCGCCAGGGGCTGCCAAAGGACAAACGCGCCGAAGCCCCCCAGGAGACGGGCCCGGTGATGATGAACGGGCAGGACTGGTGGAAGCTCGCCCACACGGTTCCGATCGAGCCGGAGGCCGCCGACAACAACGTCGGCAGTCCGGCCTCGGTCGAAAACGCCGTCGACGCGCTGCAGGCCGGGATCACCACGATCGGCGTCCTCTCCCAGTACTCGTGGCGCTGGCCCTACTGGGACGACGATGTCGGGCAGACGATGGTGACGCTGAAGGGGGCGGGGTTGCTGGCGGCCTTCAAAGACGAGGGCGTCGTCTTCGACTCCTACCTGGAGGACGGCTACCCCGGCGTCTTCCACGACTACGCCAACTACATCGGCTGGGCGATGGTCGAGCGCTACATCAGCGAAGAGCTGATCGGCGCCGCCTACTCGCCCTCATGGGGCGGGCTGACCCAGAACCCGGTGGTCAAGTCGGCGGTGACGCTGGCGCTGGAGGCGGTCAACTTCGACAGGGTCCCCTTCAACTACACCCAGGGCGACACGATCGGCAACACGCCCGACTTCGACGCCAACATGGCGGTTCTCAACACCGACGTCCTCTTCATGAAGATGGTCGACATGCGCTATCGCCTCGGCACCGCCCCGATCGCGGTTCCAGTCACCGAGACCGAACGGATCCCCTCCTGGGACGAGGTGGCGACTGTGCAGACGATCAGCCGTCGGCTCGACGACTACGTGCCGATGGTCGATCCGGTGGTCGACTGGGCGAAGATCGAGGCGATGCGCGACCGGCTCGTGCAGGGCGGCCGCAGGTTCTACGAGGCCGCGATCCACGGTCTCGCTGGCGCCGGCATCGACGTTCGCGACCCGGCGCAGATGCTGTTGGTGCTGAAACGCCTTGGCTCCGAGCGCTGCGAGGAACTGTTCGGCGCAGGAGACCCGGACCCCGAGTTCCCGCGCGGCCGCCGACCGGTGCTCGAAACGGACCTGGTCAAGAGCACGATGGAAGAGCGCGAACAGTTGCTGGTCAAGCTCCAGGGCCGCCACGAAGAGGAGGCGATCCGGGGAATGAAGGTGCTCGTCACCTCGACCGACGTCCACGAATTCGCCCCCTTCCTACTCAGCTCGACGCTGTCCGCGGTGGGGACGGAGGTGATCGACTTTGGCATCAACCGCGACCCCGAGGACATCGTCAAAGCGGTGATCGAGACCGACGCCGACGCGGTCGTGATCAGCACCCACAACGGCGTCGCCCGCAACTTCGGCCAGCTTTTGATGAGTGAGCTTGATTCCGCCGGGGCGAGTGGGGTGCCCGTCTTTATGGGCGGCGTCCTCAACGAAGACGTAGAGGGCTCGGACGTGCCGAGAGACGTCAGCGCCGACCTCAATGCCTCCGGGATCCAGACGCCGGGGACGATCGACCGCCTGGTCGACGCGCTGATCGAGCGCCGGGCCGGGGGCGTTCCGGTCTAGCGTGCGCGCGATCGCGCTCGCCGACTTCGGCAGCACCTACACCAAGCTCAGCCTCGTAGAACCCGGAGAGGGGCGGTTGCTGGCGCGAGCTGAGGCGCCGACCAGCATCGGCACCGACCTGATGGACGGCTACGCGGCCGCGCTGGAAGCCGCCAAGGCCAAGGTCGGGGAGCCAGTCGAGGTCGAGCACGAGTTGGCCGCCTCCAGCGCAGGCGGTGGCCTGCGGGTGGCCGCGGTCGGCCTCGTCGCTGACCTCACCGCGGCGGCGGCGCGGCAGGCGGCGCTGAACGCCGGGGCGCGGGTGGGGACGGTCCTGGCGGGGACGCTCGAGGACGAGCAGCTGGACGAGCTGCGGGCGGCCCGGCCCGAGATCGTCCTCTTCGCCGGCGGCACCGACGGCGGCCAGTCCGAGCTGGTGGTGGAGAACGCGCGCCGCCTCGCCGGCGCCGGTATCGGCGCCTACTTCGTCGTCGCCTGTAACTTCCAGGTGGCCGAGGAGGTGGCGGAGCTCCTGCGGGACACCGGGGCGCCAGCTGAAGTCGCGGCCAATGTGATGCCGAAGCTGGGCGAGCTCGAGATCGAATCGGCCCGCGAAGCGATCCTGCGCGTCTTCCTCGAGCACGTGATCGGCGGTAAGGGACTCAGCGCCGGCACCACCTTCGAGCGGATGGTGCGGATGCCGACCCCCGAGGCGGTCCTCGAGGCCACCCGCCTGCTCTCGCGGGGCACCGAGACCGTCCCGGGGGTGGGCGACGTGATCGTGATCGACGTCGGCGGCGCGACCACCGACGTGCACTCAACCAGGGTCGCCGAGGCGGCGACGCCGGGGATCGAGGACCCGCTGCTGCCGCCGCCCTCGACCCTGCGCACGGTCGAGGGCGACCTCGGATTGCGCTCGGGCGCAGCGGGGGTGCTCGCTGCCGACGGACGCTGGATCGAGGGGGAGACCGCGATGGACGAGGTGGCGGTTGGACGAGCTGTCTCTTTCCGTTCGGAAGACTCAAAGTGGATTCCGGACAGTCCAGAAGAGGCAGAGCTGGACCGCCTGCTCGCGATCGGGTGTGCTACCCACGCGCTCTGGCGCCACTGCGGCACGATGCTCTTGAGTCGCGCCGAAAAGGGACCGCCGACGCTCGTCCGCGACGGGCCGGATCTGCGGGAGGTGGAGAGGGTTTTGGGTACCGGAGGGGTTTTCGTGCATCGGGAGGACGGCCCGGAGATCCTGCGCGCTGCTCTCGCCCGCCGGGCGCCGCGCTCGCTGGCCCCCCATGATCCGGTCTTCGAGGTCGACTCCAACTACATCCTCGCCGCCGCCGGCATCCTCGCGACTCACGACGCCGACGCGGCTGCGCGCCTGCTGCACCGCGAGCTGGCGCCCGCCGAAAAGGAGACAACCTGACCAATTCCTAGCTGCGAACCGCTCGTCGATCGTCCTTGCAATGACGGATGATCTTGGGAAGGGACCAGGGAACGATGTTCAGGAAACGCCAGAAAGAGAGCACCATTCGCATCTTCTACGCGGGGGACGTGCACGGCTCGCGCGTCTGCTGGAAGAAGTTCGTCAACGCGGCCGCTCACTATCCGGCCGACGTCCTGGTGATGGGTGGGGACCTGTGCGGCAAGGCGCTGGTCCCGATCGTCCGCGAGGGCGACGGCTCCTACAGCGCTCAGGTGATCGGCGAGCAGCGGCTGGCGCGCACCGCTGAGGAGCTCGACCAGGTGCAGCAGGCGATCTCGACCAACGGGATGTACCCGCTCATCGTCGACCCCGACGAGGCGCGGCGGCTGGGGGAGGACCCGGCCCGCCGCGAGGACGCCTTTGAGCGGGCGCTGCTGGACGAGCTGCGACTCTGGGTCGAGCTCGCCGACGAGCGGCTCGCCGGCACCGACACCCGCGCCTACGTGATCCCCGGCAACGACGACCCGTGGTCGGTGGACGAGGTGCTAGCGAGTGGCGACCACGTCGTCGCCTGCGACGAGAGGGTGGAGTCGATCGGTCCGCACGAGATGGTCTCGCTCGGCTACTCCAACCGGACGCCCTGGCACACGCCGCGGGAGCTGGACGAGGACGAGATCTACGAGCGGCTGAAGCGACTGACGGACCAGTTGGAGGCGCCGGAGCGGGCGATCTTCAACATCCACGTCCCACCCTGGGAGAGCAGCCTCGACACCGCCTTCGAGGTCGACGAGGAATTGCGTTACGTCACCAAGGGTGGGCGCCCGCACGAGGTCCCCTGCGGCAGCCACGCGGTGCGGCAGATAATCGAAGAGGTGCAGCCGCTGCTGAGTCTGCATGGTCACATCCACGAGAGCAAAGGAGTGACGAGAATCGGGCGAACGGTGGCAATCAACCCCGGGTCCGATTACGGTAGCGGCCACTTGGACGGCTGCTTGGTGCACATCGCACCGGAACGTGTGGTCAACCACTACCTGGTCTCAGGTTAGAAACGAAAGGGAGAGGAGAGAATGGCTGAGTTGGGGGAGAGACCGACGGTGCCGGCGTCACCGCAAGGGACTTACGCCCGTAAGGCGACCGGGCTGGTGCGAGAAGTCTCGCCGTTCTCCACCTTCGTCTTCAACATGGCGGGGCAGCCGACCTCGGTACTCCTCGCGACCTCGGTCTTCCTCGCCCTAGCTCTCTTCCCGGGGGGTTCGATCTGGCTCGGCTTCGCGATGGCCCTCGGCGTGGCCCTTGTCATCTCGGTCTGTTACGGCCTTTTCACCTCCGCCATTCCCCGCAGCGGCGGCGATTACGTCCTCGTCGGACGCGTGACCCACCCGCTTGTCGGGCTGGTGTCATCCTTCCTCTGGACCTGGGGCGTGATCCTCTCGATCGCCTTCATCGCGCTGGCCTTTGTGACCGTCGCACTCGGTCCTTCGCTCACCGCTGTGGGGCTGGTCAGCGGGCACAACTCCTTGGTCACCGCCGGCGACACCCTCGCCACCAGCAAGGGCTGGCAGTTCGGGATCGGGACCGCCCTGATCGTCGGCTCCTCGCTGCTACTGGCAGGTGGTTGGCGCTGGACTACCCGGATCATGAACGGCTTCTGGCTGCTGATGATGCTCGGCCTTGCCACCGTCTTCCTCGTCCTCCTGTTCAAGAGTCAGAACGGCTTCATCCACAGCTTCAACCAGTTCGCTGGCTCGATCACCGGCGAACCGAACACTTACAAGACGATCATTGCCAACGCCCACAAGGAAGGGATCGACACCGACCCGGCCTTCAGCATGCACAACACCTGGCCGACCTGGGCCCTAATCTGCAGTCTGACGCTGTTTGCCTGGCTCTCGATCTACATCTCCGGCGAGGTACGGCGGGCGCGCGATACCACCCAGGTGAAAGTAATGGGCCTGGCTAGCACCGTCCATATCGCGATCGCGATGGTCCTTTCAGTCCTCTTCTTCAGCACGTTTGGCCACGAGTTCTTCGTGGCGATAAACGGCCTCAGCGAATCGGAAAGCTACCCCTTCGCGGCGCCTCCCTTCTACACGTTCCTGACCTCGATCGCAGGCGGCAGCACGCTGCTTGCTTGGTGGCTCCTGATCACCTTCGCAGCCGCATATCCGCTGTTGATGATTCCCAACATCACGATCGCGGTCCGCACCTTCTTCGCGTGGTCGCTGGACGGCTTGTTGCCTACGAGCATCTCGCGGGTTTCCTCTCGCACGCACGCACCCAATGCCGCGATTGCTCTCACGGTCGCCCTCAGCGTCGCCACCCTCGGCTGGGCCGTGTTAAACGGCGGAGGTTTCTTCAGCGTCCTGGTCGAGGCCGTCGCAGTGCAGCTGATCGCGATGATCCTGATCGGGATCTCAGCCATGCTGCTCCCCTACCGGCGTCCCGATGCCTGGCGATCCTCGGCGAGCACCAGGCGCGTTTTCGGGATCCCGGTGGTCAGCCTCTCCGGCGGCCTCCTCGCGGTCCTGCTTGCTGCCGTGTTCTTCGTCTACATGCACTACGAAGCGCTCGGCATCGACAAGCCGCACTTCCTGCGCGACACCGCGATCATCCTCGGGGCTTCGATCCTGACCTTCTTCGTCGCTCGCGCGGCGCGCTCGCGCCAGGGCGTTGACGTAGACAAACTCGCAGCGGAGATCCCGCCGGAGTAGTGGAGGGACGAGATATGGAGCCTCTAGCGGATCCCGTCGCCGAGGGGCGGCGGATCGCTGGGGCTGCCGCCGAAAGAGGGATTCTGCTCCGGGTGCTCGGCGGGGTTGGGATCGCACTCACCTGTCCCAGTGCTCGTCGGCCGCCGCTGGCGCGGGAGTACGCCGATATCGACCTGACCTCGGTGGGCGGCGCAAAGAAGGAAGTGATCGATCTCCTGGAATTGCTGGGTTATGCGGGTGACAAAGAGTTCAACATCCTCCACGGCCACCGCCGCCTTTACTTCTGGGATGAGCGCAACCAGCGTCAGGTGGACGT
>Ga0207640_10000196_pt1 | contig 43199 bp, 34 predicted proteins | sample KBSCornC42_FD_184300 | JGI IMG/M metagenome (GOLD analysis project Ga0207640, IMG submission 184300) | Corn rhizosphere microbial communities from Kellogg Biological Station, Michigan, USA - KBS Corn C4-2 (SPAdes) (version 2) | ecosystem: Host-associated > Plants > Roots > Rhizosphere > Soil ... | reverse complement strand
CCGCTTGATCTTCGTGACCTGAAGCCCCTACACCGGCACCCCGCGAAAGCTGGGGTCCAGGGCCTCAAAGGCACTGGATTCCAGCTTTCGCTGGAATGACGAGTTCATGATGACCAACTCGCTGCGCCGCCACCTGCATACGGCCGATGACCAGCAGGCCGCTTGATCTTCGTGACCTGAAGCCCCTACACCGGCACCCCGCGAAAGCTGGGGTCCAGGGCCTCAAAGGCACTGGATTCCAGCTTTCGCTGGAATGACGAGTTCATGATGACCAACTCGCTGCGCGGCCGCCTGCATACGGCCGATGACCAGCAGGCCGCTTGATCTTCGTGACCTGAAGCCCCTACACCGGCACCCCAGCGAAAGCTGGGGTCCAGGGTCTTGAAGGCGCTGGATTCCAGCTTTCGCTGGAATGACGAACTTGAAAGGCCGGAAATCTTGGCAGCCTTTCTCAATCCAGCCGCTTGCGGAACCGCAGGATCGCCGCCGCCATCATCACGGCGGTGAACGCCACCAGCGCCGCCACCTCCCGCCACAGCTCCCACAGGCTGGCGCCGCGCAGCATGATGCCGCGGATCAGCCGCAGGAAATGCGTCAGCGGCAGGATCTCCGCCAGCCACTGCGCCGCCTGCGGCATGCCGGCGAACGGGAACATGAAGCCCGACAGCAGGATCGACGGCAGGAACACGAAGAAAGTCATCTGCATCGCCTGGAACTGCGATTGCGCGCGCGTGGAAATCAGCAGCCCCATGGTGAGGTTGGCCAGAATCAGCAAGCCCGCGGCCAGATAGACGTCCAGCAGGCTGCCATGGATCGGCACGGTAAACAGCCACCGTCCCAGCGCCAGGATCACCGTGACCTGCAGCAGCCCGATGCCGATATACGGCAGCACCTTGCCCACCATCAGCTCGGCGCTGCTCAGCGGCGTGGCGATCAGCAGCTCCATATTGCCGCGCTCGCGTTCGCGCACGATGGCGATGCCGGTAAACAGCACCATGGTCATGGTGAGGATCACGCCGATCAGCCCCGGCACGATATTCACCGCGGAACGGCGCTGCGGATTGTAGAAACCGACGATGCTGATCGGCCCCGCCGCCGGCGTGCTGACCAGCGGCGCACGCGTATCCGGCACGGAACCGTCCACTGGCACCTGCGCCAGCTGCGCCGCCGCGCTCTGCACCACGTTGTCGCTGCCGTCGACCATGATCTGCGCCACCTGGCGTCCGTCATAGCGGCGGCGCTCGAAATCCGGCGGCACCACCACGCCGATGCTGATCTGGCCACGGCGCAGCATCGCCATCAGTTCTTCCGGCGTATCGGCATGCGCCACCGGCGAGATCACGCCGGTAGCCAGCATATCCATCACCAGCGCGCGCGAAGCGGCGGTATTGGCCTGGTCGGCGATGCCGGCGTCGAGGCCGCGCAGATTAGTGTTGATGGCATAGCCGAACAGCACCAGCTGGATCACCGGAATGCCGACGATCATGGCCAGCGTGATGCGGTCGCGGCTCAGCTGCCGCAGCTCCTTCAGCACGATCGCCCATAGCCGCCGCCAGCTCATGCGGCGCGCTCCTCGCCCGGATGCTGCTGCCGCGTGACCGCGACGAACACGTCTTCGAGATTGGGCTTGACCGGTTCGATGCGCGCCTGCGGATCGCGCCCGGCCAGCAACTGCTTCAAGCGCGCGAGCGCTTCATCGCCATCGGCCAGGCCTTCGCGCACGATCACCCGCAACTCGTTGCCCACCTGCGCCACGCCCAGCACATCCGGCGCTTCCGCCAGCAGCTGCTGTGCACGCCGCGGTTGCGCACTTGCCACTACGAAGGTGCGGCCTTCCAGGCGATCGGTCAGTTCGGCTGGCGTGCCGTCGGCGACCAGCACGCCGCGATCGAGCACCGCCAGGCGATGGCAGCGTTCGGCCTCGTCCATCAGATGGGTGGAGACCAGCATGGTCGTGCCGGCGTCGGTCAGCTCAAAGAGTTTTTCCCAGAAATCGCGGCGCGATTCCGGATCCACCGCGCTGGTGGGTTCGTCGAGGAACAGCAGCTCCGGATCGTGGATCACCGCGCAGGCCAGCGCCAGGCGCTGCTTCTGGCCGCCGCTCATGGTGCCGGCGAGTTGCTTCTGCCGATCGCCGAAATGGTATTGCTCGATCAGCTCATCGATGCGCCTGGCCGAGCGCGCCTTCGGCACGCCCTGCACCGCCGCCATGAATTCCAGGTTCTCGCGCACGCCGAGGTCGTCGAACAGCGAGAACTTCTGCGTCATATAACCGATGCGCTTGCGCAGCGCCTCGGCTTCGCGCGGCACGCTCAAGCCCAGCACATCGATCTCGCCATCGCTGGGCGTAAGCAGGCCGCACAGCATGCGGATGGTGGTGGATTTGCCGGAGCCGTTGGGACCGAGAAAACCATAGACATGACGGGCCGGCACTTCCAGGTCGACATGATCGACCGCGGTGAAATCGGCGAAACGCTTGGTCAGGCCGCGCGCGCGGATCGCGACCTCGTCCCTGGCCTTGCCGGCCTCGTCGCTCACGGCTTCGCCTCGGGATAATCCACGCGCACCGGCATGCCCACCGGCAGATCAGCGGCATCCGGCCCCAGCGTCACTTCGGCCAGATAGCTCAGCCGCGCCGCGTCTTCGCCGATCAGCGCGTAGTACGGCGTGAATTCCGGCTCGCTGCGGATCAGGCGCAGCTTGCCCTGATAGACCTTGTCGCGGCCGTCGACATGCACGCGCACCGTGTCGCCGACGCGCAGGCGCGCACGCTGCGGTTCCTGCAGATAGATGCGCGCATACGGCGCATCGCCCGCCAGCATCACCACCAGCGGCGCGCCGACCGGCGCCTGGTCGCCCAGCTTGTACGGCAGGCTGTCGATGCGGCCGGCGCGCGGCGCGACCAGCGCGAGCTTGCCCAGCAGCACGTTCTGCGCGGCGGCCTGCGCCTGCGCCGCCGCAAGCGCAGCTTCGCCCTGCGCGATCTGTTCGGGACGCGTGCCGTGCACCAGCGCATCGAGCGTGGCTTTCGCGGCGGCCACCTGGCCATCCGCATTGCCGGCGGCGGCGCGGGCGCGGTCGATATCGGCGGCCGCGGCGTAGTTGTCTTTCTGCAGCGGCAGCAGGCGCTGGTAGTAGGCGCGCGCATCGCGTGCCTGCGCCTCGGCGGCGGCCAGATCCGCGCGCGCCTTGGCGATATCTTCCTGGCGCGGCCCCACGCGCAGCTCCAGCAGATTTGCCTGTTGCTGCTGCGCCTGCGCCTGCGCCGCGGCCAGATCGGCCTGGGTATGCGTGGGATCGAGTTCGAGCAGCGGCTGCCCCGCGGCGACCTGTTCGCCTTCGCGCACCTTGATCGCCACGACGCGCTCCGCCGCCGGCGCCGGCATGCCGATGCGGTCGTATTCCAGCGTGCCCAGGGCCTGCGGCGGCGCCTTGCCGCAGGCGGCGAGCGCGCAGATCGACAGCAAGGCGAAGAAGTATCGGCTCATCGGGAAGCTCCGGACGGATGCGCGCCCAGGCCGCCTTCCAGCAGGGCCAGGGTGTGGTTGATCAAGGCTTGCTGGTCCAGGTCATCGGCCTCGAAGACGCGCCGCCAGATCGGCGCGCCGGCGGCGGGGAACAGCGTCAGCCCGACCAGCGACACCACCAGCAGGCGCGGATCGAGCCCGGGATTGAGCGTGCCCGCCGCTTTCGCGGCGGCGAAACGCTGCGCCAGCAGTTGCGGCAGCTTGGGCAGCAGGTGATGGAACAGCACCTCGCGCAGCTCGCCGCCCTCGCACAGCACCTCGCGCACCCACAGCGGCGGCAGCCAGGGATGCCGCGCCACCACCTCGCCGATGCCGCGCACGAAGCTACCCGCCAGCGCCACCGGCTCGCTGCCGGCGTCGGCCAGGCGTTCGCGCATCGGCGCCAGCGCGGGCAGCAGGCGTTCGTCGATCACCGCCTGTTTCAGCTGCGCCTTGTCGCCGAAGTAGTAATGCAGCATGGCCGGCGTCACGCCGGCCTCGGTGGCGATGGCGCGCAGCGGCGTGGCGCCGATGCCGTCGCGGGCGAACTTCGCCAGCGCGACATCGAGCAGATGCGCGCGCAGGTCGCGGTCTTCCTTGGCGGGGCGGCCGGCGCTGCGGCGGGGCTTGGCGGGGGCTTTGGTTCGGGCCATGCCGGGGAAATTAATTAAATGATTAATTATTGGCAAGTGCGGCCCCGCCGGGCCCATCGCCGGGTAGCCCTGATCCCGGCCCCGCGCTACTCTCGCGCGCCTATGACTGAGCTCAATCAGCGCGACTTCGCGCTAGCACCCGAAGACAACGCCCGTCTCGCCAACCTCTGCGGTCCCTTCGACGAACACCTGCGCCAGATCGAACTGCGCCTCGGCGTGGAAATCGACCATCGCGGCACGCTGTTCCAGGTGATCGGCGAGGACGCCGCCGCGCGCGTCGCCGAAAAAGTGCTGCGCACGCTTTATGAGGTGACCGGCCAGGAGACGCTCACCGGCGCGCGCATCAACCTGCACCTGGCCGAATCCGGCATCGACGCGCTCACCGCCGAGGCAGCCGAGAGCGCGCAGGACGTGGTGATCAAGGTCAAGCGCGGCGTGATCAAGGGCCGCGGCCCGAACCAGGCCCGCTATCTGCACGCCATCACCACGCACGACATCAGCTTCGGCGTCGGCCCCGCCGGCACCGGCAAGACCTACCTGGCCGTGGCCAGCGCGGTGGAAGCGCTGGAAGCGAACCGCGTGCAGCGCCTGCTGCTGGTGCGCCCCGCGGTCGAGGCCGGCGAAAAGCTGGGCTTCCTGCCGGGCGACCTGTCGCAGAAAGTCGATCCGTATCTGCGCCCGCTGTACGACGCGCTGTACGAAATGCTCGGCTTCGAGAAAGTGGCCAAGCTGATCGAGCGCAACGTGATCGAGATCGCGCCGCTGGCCTATATGCGCGGCCGCACGCTCAACGATTCGTACGTGATCCTGGACGAGGCGCAGAACACCACCGTCGAGCAGATGAAGATGTTCCTCACCCGTATCGGCTTCGGCTCGGTCGCGGTGATCACCGGCGACGTCAGCCAGGTCGACCTGCCGCGCAACGTGCGCTCGGGCCTGCGCCATGCGGTCGAGGTGCTGCGCGGCGTGGACGGCATCAGCTTCACCTTCTTCACCTCGCGCGACGTGGTGCGCCACCCGCTGGTGGCGAAGATCGTGCGCGCCTACGAGGCGTTCGAGCAAAGGCCCGAGGAGCACCAGTGAGCGCCGCCGCCGCGTCGAAGCTGAGCCTGTCGGTCGGCTACGCGGCGCCGCGCGCCGGCGTGCCCTCCTCCGCCAGCTTCCGCCGGTGGGCCGAAGCGGCGCTGCGCGGCGCGAAGCGGCGCAAGGCGACGGAGCTGTCGATCCGCATCGTCGATGCCGACGAAGGCCGCGCCCTCAACCGCGACTATCGGGGCAAGGACTACGCCACCAATGTGCTGTCCTTCCCCGCCGAACTGCCGCCCGGCGTGGCCGTGCCGCTGATCGGCGACCTGGCCATCTGCGCCCCCGTGGTGGCCCGCGAAGCCGCCGAACAGGGCAAGACGCCGCGCGACCACTGGGCCCATCTGACCGTGCACGGCGTGCTGCACCTGCTCGGCTACGACCACCTCGAGGATGCCGAGGCGGAAGCCATGGAAGCCCTGGAAACCCGCATCCTGGCGGGCCTGGGTATCGGTGACCCGTACGCCTGACGGCCCGCAGGGCGGGCCTTCCGCCCTGAATCGTCACAAGTTTTGGGCTAGACTCGCCATTCCGCCCTTCGCATGGGCACACCCGCAAGCGTAATGAACGAGGACCCTGGCAGTACCAGCGGCCCGGCCCACCGCAAATGGTGGGATCGACTGGGCCATCTGTTTTCCGGCGAGCCACGCAATCGCGAAGAGCTGATTGAAGAGCTGCGCTCGGCCCAGGCCAACGGCCTGATGTCCAACGACACCCTCACCATGGTCGAGGGCGCGATCAAGGTCACCGAACTGAGCGTCGACGACGTGATGGTGCCGCGCGCCCAGATCGTGATGGTTTCGGCCGAAGCCCCGCTGAGCGAAATCTTCGCCACCGTGGTCGAATCCGGCCACTCCCGCTTTCCGGTGCATGGCGAGGACAAAGACGAGATCCTCGGCATCCTGCTGGCCAAGGACTTGCTCAAGTTCGTCGGCGACGGCCGCGATTTCAGCCTCGCCACGGTGCTGCGCCCGGCGGTGCTGATTCCCGAAGCCATGCGCCTGAACGTGCTGCTGGCCGAGTTCCGCCACACCCGCAACCATATGGCCCTGGTGGTGGACGAGTACGGCGGCGTCGCCGGCCTGATCACCATCGAGGATGTGCTGGAACAGATCGTCGGCGAGATCGACGATGAGCACGACGACGAGGAAGAGCCCGAGCTGATGCACGAGCAGGCCGGCGGCGGCTGGCTGGTCAGCGCGCTGACGCCGATCGCCGACTTCAACGAGCAGGCCGGCGCCGAGTTCTCCGACGAGGAGTTCGACACCGTCGGCGGCATGGCCACGTCCGAGTTCGGCCATCTGCCCGAAGTGGGCGAGGAAGTCGTCATCGGCGGCTATCTGTTCCTCGTCACCGAAGCGGACGACCGCCGCGTGCAGCAGTTCCGCGTCACCCGCCTCGCCGAAGGCTGAGCGGTCTTTCACCCTCAAGGAAACGCCCGCCGATGAGCCTGATCGCTCGCACCCTCCTGTTGCTTGCAATGCTGGTGGGAGTGTCCGCCCAGGCTCGGGCGAGCGTGGCCAATGCGCCGGGGGCGAACCTCGAGGTCGCCCTGATCACCTACGGCCCCGGCGAAACCTATTGGGAACGCTTCGGCCATGACGCGATCCAGGTGCGCGATACGGTGAGCGGCGAATCCGTCGATTTCAACTATGGCGTGTTCGATTTCGACGAAAGCGGCTTCCTGCTGAACTTCGCCCGCGGCCGCATGCATTACCTGATGGATGCGGCCTACACCGAGCAGGACCAGCGTTACTACATCCAGTCCGGCCGCTCCGTCACGCGCCAGCTGCTGGCGCTGACACCGGACCAGGCCGCGGCGCTGCGCGACTTCCTGCTATGGAATCTGCGCCCGGAAAACGCGCGCTACGACTACGACTACTACGCCGACAACTGCACCACCCGCGTGCGCGATGCGCTGGACCGCGCGCTCGGCGGCGTGCTGCGCAAGCAGCTCGAAGCGCGCTCCGCCGGCATGAGCTACCGCCAGCAGACCGCGCGCCTGATGAGCGCCCAGCCCTGGCTGATGCTGATCCTCGATCTCGGCCTGGGTCCCTACGCCGACCAGCCGCTGAGCGCCTGGCAGGAAAGCTTCCTGCCAATGGTGCTGCAGCGCGAACTGGCCATGGTGAAGGTGGACGACGGCACCGGCGGCACGCGCATGCTCGCAGGCGACGGCGAACTGATTTCGCCGAACCGCCTGGACGTACCGCCGGACCACGCCCCCGACCTGCGCATGCCGCTGGCCATCGCCGGCCTGGTCTTCGCTGCATTGCTGATCGCCTGCGCACGCCGCTGGCCGACGGGCCTCGCCCTGCTGGGCACGCTGTATCTGGTCGCGGCCGGCATCGTCGGCCTGTTGCTGCTGGTGCTGTGGACGCTGACCACGCACCACTCCGCCTGGGCCAACGCCAACCTGCTGCTGTTCAACCCGCTCGCCTTCCTGCTAGTGCGCTCGGTGTGGCGCGCGCGCCGCGGCCTGGCGGCATCGCGCCTGGCCGACGCTGTCATCCTGCTGCAACTGATCGCGCTCGTGGTTGCACTGGCCCTGCACCTGCTGCCAGGCACCGTGCAGCAGAACCAGCCGTGGCTGCTGTTCGCCATGCCGAGCTGGCTGGCGCTGTCGTGGAGCCTGCGGCGCGGCTTGCGTCGGCTCGGCTAAGACCTTCCGATATGCTTCGTCACCCCAGCGAGGCGCTTTACAACTGCGAAGCTGGTCAAGCTGGGGTCCAGTGCCTTAAAAGCGCTGGATGACTCGCTACGCTCGCCCCTTCGGGGCCGCCCTGCGGGCGTTCTTCGCGCTGCGCGCTTGTCCGGCTTGACCAGCTTCGCTGTTGTAAAGCGCCTCGCCGGAATGACGAAGTTAAGACGCGACGTTCAAGTCCGCTATTGAACCGCGCATAAGCCCCTGGGCATCATGCGCGCCATGGTTCTGAACCCGCGCCCCGCCCCCACGCCCGACGACGCCAAGCCAGCGATGGTGGTCAACTGCGTCGCCTACAACACCCGCGACGGCAAGCGCATCGGCGATGTGACGCTCGATGCGATCAGCGACGTGCTGAAGGAGCCGGATACCTTCGTATGGGTTGGCCTGCATGAGCCCGACGAGTCGCTGCTGCTGAAGCTGCAGGAAGAGTTCGACCTGCATGATCTTGCGATCGAGGACGCCCAGGCGGCTCATCAGCGCACCAAGATCGAGGCCTACGGCGAGTCGCTGTTTATCGTGGTGCAGACCGCGCAACTGGTGAACGGGCATATCGCCTTCGGCGAAACGCATATCTTCCTGGGCGCGCGCTATCTGGTCACCGTGCGCCATGGCGCCTCGCTGTCCTATGCGCCGGCTCGCCGCGCCTGCGAGCACACGCCGGACCTGCTCGCGCTCGGCCCCAGCTATGGGCTGTACGGCGTGCTCGACTTCATCGTCGACAACCTGCTGCCGATCGTGCGCGAGTTCAAAGAGGAACTGCAGGAGCTGGAGAAGGACATCTTCGGCGACACCTTCAAGCGCCGCACCGTGCGCCGCCTGTACGACATGCAGCGCGACCTGATGACCCTGCGCCTGGCGGTGGCGCCGCTGCAGGACATCATCAGCCAGCTGGTGCGCATGCATCCGCACCTGATCCAGGACGAACTGCGCGCCTACTTCCGCGACGTGTACGACCACGTATTCCGCGTCAACGAATCGATCAGCGCCATGCGCGAGATGCTCTCCGCCGCGATCAACATCAACCTCTCGCTGGTGACGTTCAACCAGAACGAAGTGATGAAGAAGCTGGCCGGCTGGGCCGCCATGCTGGCCGCGCCGACGCTGATCACCAGCTGGTACGGCATGAACTTCCACCATATGCCCGAGCTCGATAAAGAATGGGCATATCCGACGATGATCGCGCTGGTGATCGGCGTGGTGGGCGGTATCTATTACTGGCTGAAGCGTTCGCGCTGGCTATAGCTCAAGCGCAGGGAACCATGAAAAAAGGCGGCCCGAAGGCCGCCTTTTTCTTTGACTGCGCGAAGCTCACTTGCCGTTCTTCGACGCCGTCCATTGCTTCAGCCACGCATTCACCGTCTCGTGCCACTGCACGCTGTTCTGCGGCTTCAGCACCCAATGGTTCTCGTCCGGGAAATGCAGGAACTGGCTGGGAATGCCGCGGCGCTGCATCGCGGTGAAGGCGCCCAGGCCCTGAGTGTCGGGAATGCGGAAATCCTTGCCGCCATGCACCACCAGCATCGGCACGCGCCAATCCTTCACATGGTTCAGCGGGTTGAACTTCTCGTAGTTCTCCGGGTGCTCGTACGGCGTGCCGCTGTTTTCCTTCTCCTCGAACCACAACTCTTCGGTGGAGTAGTACATCGAGCGCGTATCGAACACGCCGTCGTGGTCGACCAGGCACTTCCACGGCTCGTTCCACACGCCGGCGATCCAATACACCATAAAGCCGCCGTAGCTGGCGCCAAGCGCACAGGCGCGGTCGCCGTCGAGGAAGCTGTACTTGGACAGCGCGCTCTTCCAGCCGGCCTTCAGATCGTCGAGCGGCTTGCCACCCCAGTCGCCGGAGATCGAATCGGTAAACGCCTGGCCATAGCCGGTGGAACCGTGGAAGTTGATGGTGACCACGGCGAAACCCTGGCCTGCGTAAGTCTGCGGATTCCAGCGGTAGCTCCATGCATTATCCATCGCGCCCTGCGGGCCGCCATGGATGATGAAGGCCACCGGGTACTTGCGGCCCGACTTGTAATTGGCCGGCTTCACCACATAGCCCTGCACGGACTCGTTGTTCCAACCCTTGAAGGTGAAGAACTCGGCGTCGCCCATCTGCGCGTTCTTCAGGCGCTGCTCGTTGTAATGCGTCACCTGCTTCAGGCTCTTGCCCTGCAGGTCGGCCGTGTACAGATCGGCTGGACGCTTCAAGTCGTCGCGCTGCAGCAGCAGCTTGGACTTGCCAAGCGAGTAGCCGCCAACTGCGCCGTCGGTGACCAGCGTGCGCACCTTGCCGGTGGCCACGTCGATGGCGAACAGCGGATGCTGGCCGTGATCGTCCGCGCTGGCGTAAAGCGTCTTGCCGTCGCCGGAAATCTTCAGGCCGCCGGCGGAGCGGTCCCAGTCCGGTGCGACTTCGCGTTTCTGTCCGCTGTCCAGATCCAGCGCGGTGATGGCGAAACGGTCCGCCTCGAAGCCGGGTTCCTTCATCGCCAGGTAGTACAGCGTCTTGCCGTCCGGCGAGGCGACCGGGAAGGCATCCCAGGCCTGGTTCGCGGCCGTCAGGTTCTTCGGTGCGGACGAGCCGTCGGCCGGCACGCTGTACACGTCGAAGTTAGTCGACCACGGCTCGCTCTTGCCGGCGATGCGCGCATCGAAATACACAGTGCGCCCATCGGGAGAGAAACTGAATTCGTCGTCGCCGCCGAACGGCTTGCTCGGCACGTCGCCGTCGATGCCGCGGCTGAGCAGGCGCGGAGCCTCGTCGCTGCCTAGGTCGGCGATATACAGCTGCGCGCGGCGGCCATCGGCCCAGGTATCCCAGTGGCGCACGAACAATTTGTCGTACACCGTACCGGTGGACTTGTCGGCCTCGCGGCCGTCGAGGCGCTCCTTGGTGCAGGCCAGGTCGTTGCAGTCTGTGAATACGTCGAAGCTCAGCAGCGCCTGCTTGCCATCGGGCGACAGCACGAAAGCGTTGACGTCAACCGGCGCGTGCGTCATCTGCGTCGGCGCCGGCGCGCTCTTGCCGAGCAATCCCGCCTTCGGTTCATTGGAGCCCCAGCGCCACAGCTGCGATACGCCATCCTTCCCGGCCAGGTAATAGAACGACGCGCCGTCCGCCGCCCAGCGCGGCGAAGAACCCTTGTCCACCAGCTTGCGCGGCTTGCCGCCCTGCTGCAGGTCCAGCAGATAGATCGCGGTGACACCCTTGTTCGCGGCGTAATCGGTGCTGCGCACGGTGTACAGCGCATAGCGGCCGTCCGGCGACAACTGCGGATCGCCGACGCGGTCCATCATCACCAGGTCGCGGATATTGAACGGATGCGGCGAGTGGTTTTCGACCTCGGCCGCGATGGCTGAGAAGGTCGCCAGCGATAACGCCAGCGCGACGAACAGGGGCTTCATGGGCAGGATTCCCTCGGTGGAACGAAGCGCAGACGGTAAGAGGCCGCGCCATGCGACGCAAGGAATAACGCAGCAAGACGGGGACTTACGGGCAGCGCCGGGCTGCCGCCGCTCGCTATACTCGCCGCTTTTGCAGTCCGGCACGTCCCATGGCAACTACCCATCCCACGGCCATCGTCCACCCGGTTCCGCTCGAACACGACGAGCTGTTCGGCCATCCCAAGGGCCTCTACGTCTGCTTCTTCACCGAGATGTGGGAGCGTTTTTCGTTCTACGGGATGAAGGCGCTGCTGGCGCTGTACCTGATCAAGCACCATGGCTTCACCGATGCGCAAAGCCTGTCGGTGCTGGGCGCCTACGGTGGACTCGTGTACGCCACGCCGGTGCTCGGCGGCATGCTGGCCGACCGTTACCTGGGCATGCGCAAGGCGGTGGTGCTCGGCGGCGTGCTGTTGTGCCTGGGGCATCTGGGCATGGCGGTGGAAGGGCATGCGGCAACTGTCGGAGTGGATGGCGTGGTGCATCGCGATCTGTTTGCGTTGAGCGTGTTTTATCTGTCGCTTGCCTTGATCATCAGCGGCGTGGGTTTTCTCAAGCCCAATATCTCCACCGTGGTCGGCAAGCTGTATGCGGAAGACGATCCGCGCCTGGATTCGGGTTTCACGCTGTTCTATGCCGGCATCAACGTGGGCGCGCTGTTCTCCGCGCTGATCTGCGGTTATCTCGGCGAGCGCTTCGGCTGGGGCTACGGTTTCGGCGCGGCAGGTATCGGCATGCTGGTGGGACTGGCGGTGTTTCTTACCGGCCAGAAGTACCTGCAAGGCCACGCCGAGCCGCCGAATCCGGCCGCGCTGCGGCGGCGCCTGCTCGGCCCCTTGAATGTGGAGTGGACGATTTATCTCTGCGCCGCGCTCGCGCTGCCGGCGTTGTGGGCGCTGATGCAACTGGGCAACGCGGTGTTGTGGTTGCAGGTGGCGACGATGGTGGCGTGGCTGGGCTGGCTGGCCTGGTATGTGGTGGCGCGCTGCACGCCGGTGCAGCGGCAGCAGATGTTGGCGTGCGTGTTCTTCGTCGCGGTGTGCCTGCTGTTCTTCACCTTGTATGAGCAGACGTATGGCTCCTGGGTGCTGTTCAACGATCGCATGCTGACCAAGGATCTGTTTCCAGCACTGGTGATCCGCGAGGGGCATCCGGTGCCGTGGTCCACTGTGCCGCTGGTGCTGAGCCCGATCGTGGTGGCGATCTCGCTGCGCTTGCGCAGCGGACGCCTGCCCGCCCTGCTGCTCGGCGGCCTGACCTTGATGGGCGTGGTCTTTATCGTGCGCGACTGCATCGTGCTGCCGCAGACGGCCAGTTCGCTTACTTATCTGGGGCCGCTGTTCATCGTGCTGCTGGCGCCGTTTGCGGCCTGGCTGTGGCCGTCCCTCGAGCGACTTGGCCTCAATCCATCCAAGCCGATCAAGAGTGCGATCGGGCTGGCCTTTGCCGGGCTTTCCTTTATCCCGCTGATCATGGGCAACCCGGATCCGGCCACGGGTGTGTTGGGTAGCGTGTGGTGGATCGTGCTGGCGTATCTGCTGATCGAGATGGGCGAGGTTGCCCTCGCCCCGATCGGCCTCTCGGCCGTCACCGAACTCTCCGTGCCGCAGGTGGCCGGACTGATGATGGGCGCGTGGTGGCTGGGGACTTCGTTCTCCGAACAGCTCGCCTCGATCCTGGGCAAGCTGGCTGCGCTGGATGTGCCGGCGGACGGGCGGATCGATATGGCGGTAGCTACGGCAAAGTATGGAGCGCTGTTCCACCAGATGGTCTGGCTGGGTCTGGGGGCTGCCGTGCTTGCGCTGGTTGTGACGCCGGTGGTCAAGCGGTGGATGCATGGGGTGAGGTGAGTTGCATCCAGTGCTGGCAGGCAACATGATCCGCCGCTGCACCAGAACGGGGACATCTCTTGTTACCGGCTAATCCTCTGCCCGATAACCGGCCCAGGCAGCTCACCACCGCATGGTGGGTCGCGTGGCTCTTGCTGATCGGCTTCTTCGCACTGGCCTTCCGCTGGTATTACATAGGGCACGCGATTGTCGACACGCCTATTCAGGGCGATGCAGTGCAGTACCACGCCTATGCGTGGAACCTAGTTAATCATGGGATCTTTTCACAGTCCGCACCGGGCAGCGACATCGTCGTCGCCGACAGCTTTCGCGACCCAGGGTATCCGGCTTTCGTCGCAGTCTGGATAGCCATTCTGGGTGACTTTCCAGCCTGGTATCCCGGCGTCTTGTACACCCAGGCGGTGCTCGGCGCCCTCACCGTGCTGCTGCTGCTTTGCGCGGCACGCCGCTGGCTTCCCGATCGATGGCTGATTGCCGCCGGCATAGCCATGGCCCTGTGGCCGCATAGCGTCACCATCACCAGCTATGTGTTGAGCGAAACTCTGCTGAGCTTCCTCTGCGCCCTGGGGATCTTCTTCTTCTCGAGAACCACCGGCAGGCGCAGCGCGATCAGCGCCACTGCCTCCGGCCTGGCCTTCGGTGCAGCCGGCCTTACCAATGCAGTTGTGCTGCCCTTCGCTCCATTGCTTGCCCTGGGCCTGATGAGGCACAAGGCGTTCGATAGAAAAGTGCTGATCGTGTTGCTGGCTAGTGCATTGGCCCTTCCCGCGCTTTGGGCCGTGCGGAATATCCAGATACCCAGCTCAGCCTCATCCAGCCATCGAGCGATCATGAATCTCGTGCAGGGCTCCTGGCCGGAATATCACATCAGCTACTACCGCAAGCTCGTGCACCACGATCCGGAAAGCGTGCTTATGCAGCAGAAGATCGATGACGAGTACCAGAATTTCAGAGCCGACCCCATGCATGGCGCGACGAAGATGGCGGCAAGAATGGCGCAACAGCCGCTGCACTACCTGGGTTGGTATCTGCGGAAGCCGGCCCTCCTGTGGGGCTGGAGCATTCGTATCGGGGAGGGAGACATCTACGTCTTTCAGACGCCGTACTCGCCGTTCAAGGAAAACGCGACGCTCAGACTCCTCGTCTCGTTGTGCCATGCCTTCAATCCTCTCCTGCTGATATTGATGGTTGCGGGTTGTGTCCTGACCTTTCTTCGCCGCGCACTCATGCCGCCAGGTGCGCTCGGCGTGGCTGCTCTGCTGTTTCTGGTCACCCTTGTCTACGGAATCTTGCAATCCGAGCCTCGATACTCCATCCCGTACCGAGGGGAGGAAATCCTGCTGGCGACTTTTGGCATGCAGGCCACGGCCAGCTGGCTCGCCGCGCGGCGGCGCCAAGCCAAGGCGGCGTGATAGCCCTCACAGTTTCGTTTCCGCCATCTCCCGACCTACCTGATTGGTATAGGAAGTGCTATGTCCTTTGGGGTCACCAGGGGGCTTTCCACATGTCACGCACTCAACGCCGTAACGGCTTTACCTTGATCGAGCTGATGATCGTCGTGGCGATCATCGCCATCCTTGCTGCTATCGCCATCCCGGCCTACCAGGACTACGCCATTCGCGCCCAGGTTACGGAAGGCATGAGTCTGGCTACCGGAGCTAAGACAGCAGTGTGGGATTTCGTTTCCAACACGGGGAGATATCCCCCGAATAACCAGTCCGCAGGGCTGGCGACGAATGCGTCGATCATCGGAACCTATGTTTCGAACGTCGACGTCACCAATGGATTGGTCAAAGTCAAATTCCAAACGGCGAAAGCCAATTCACATATCAGCGCCGGAAGTGTTTACCTCGCGCTTTCGCCGATCAGCCATTCGGGAAGCATCACTTGGACCTGCACCAAGAGCACAGTCGATCCGAAGTACCTCCCGACTTCCTGCAGGCAGTAAACGCGCACAAGGGTGACGCATTGCGTCACCTACTGCCCAACAATGGCATCAAAAGCTTGTGTTGGATCGATCACAGTTCGCTCGATTAGGACGTTGCCGAGTCGTTCGTTGTGAGCTTTCGTGAAGCTAGGCACAATTCCTAACCCCGCCACTATGCGGGAATATCTCCGCGGCAAAAATGGCATACATGCTGCTTTATTTGCCGCGAGCTTCCTGGTCGTTCCTGACCGTACGTATGGGGTCCGATCCCGCCTAGGGGGTTCGGGACTGGGGCTCAGGGGGCATCAAAACGGTTAGCTAACCAAAAACAGAGGAACCATCATGAAGAACGTGCAGAAGGGCTTCACCCTGATCGAACTGATGATCGTCGTCGCGATCATCGCCATCCTCGCCGCCATCGCGATCCCGGCCTACCAGGATTACCTGATCCGCTCGCAGGTCTCCGAAGGTGCGGTGCTGTCGGATGGCGCCAAGACCGCGATGGGTGAGTTCTACAGCAACACCGGTCGCTTCCCGGGGGTCAACTCCTCGGCGGGTCTCGCGAAGGCCGCCAGCATCGTTGGTAAGTACGTGGCCAACGTCGACGTGGCCACGGTCAATGGCCAGATCCAGGCGAAGTTCAATAGCACCACTGCGAACTCCAAGATCCAGGGCAAGGTGCTGGCGTTCTCGGCCATCACCAACGCCGGCAGCATCTCCTGGTCCTGCACCAACTCGGCCACCAACATTGATGCGAAGTACCTGCCGACCGCTTGCCGCAAGTAAGCGCTCGTCAAGCTGATAGTCTGCAGAAGGGGCCGCATCATTGCGGCCCCTTTTTAGTTTCATGACCGGCTGCCATCGATGCGCAGATTTCCATATCCCGTTCTCTACATCCTGCTCATCGCACTGACCGCCTTGGTCTATGCAAACGGCCTGCGCGGCACCTTCCTGTTTGACGACTTCGTCAATCTCCCCACGCTGGGAGCTTCCGGGCCTATCCGCGATACGGATAGTTTTCTGCGCTTCGTCACCTCCGGTACCGCCGATCCGCTGGGCCGACCCGTAGCACTAGCCAGCTTCCTGCTCGACGCCAGGGACTGGCCCGCTTCTCCGCTGCCATTCAAACGCACCAATCTGGTGGTGCATCTGCTCAACGGCCTTCTGCTGGCGCTGCTGCTGCGACGCTTGGGGCGAGCGATGCAGACCGGCGGTACTACGACGCACCAGCGCTACGAGCTGGCCGCGCTTCTCGGCGCCGCCTTCTGGCTGCTGCACCCATTATTCGTCTCCACCACGCTCTACATCGTGCAGCGCGAAGCCATGCTGCCGGTCACCTTCACGCTAGCCGGACTGCTGTTCTGGCTGCGCGCGCGCGACGCTTTTCGCGGAGGGGATGTACACACCGGATGGCTGGGAGCCTTACTTGGCCTCGGCCTCTGCACGGTGCTCGCCACGCTGAGCAAGGCCAATGGCGCACTGCTGCCCGCGCTGGCGCTTACGATCGAATGGTTCTTTCTCAGACCTATCGCAGCGCAGGACACCGCGTGGTCGGCGCAGGGACGACGCCAGCATCGGATCGCCACGCTTTACCTGCTGCTGTTACCGAGCATCGCTGTTGGGACATATCTGCTGTTCGCCGGATGGCAAGGACTCATGCACGGTGTGCCCAGCGTGCGGCCATGGACGTTGGGGCAACGCCTCCTCACCGAACCGCGCGTACTGTTCGAATACCTGCGTCTGCTCTGGCTGCCGCACCCCTACACTGCCGGCGTATTCAACGACCAGATCGCTGCCTCGACCTCACTGTGGTCGCCAGGCGGCACGCTGCCTGCCCTGCTCGGTGTATTCGGGCTGCTGGCAGCCGCCTGCCTGATGCGCCGCAAGGCTCCGGCTGTGGCGTTGACGATCGCGTTCTACTTCGTCGGGCAGTCGATGGAATCGAGCACGATCCCGCTCGAGCTGTACTTCGAACATCGCAACTATCTGCCCGCCTTGCTCATGTTCTGGCCACTGGCGCTGTGGCTTTGCGGCGCCTCGCTCACGATCGGGGCAGGAGCCGCGCCCGATCGCGCGCCTGGCGGAATGTTCGGCCCGCGGACAAAGGTCGCCATTGCGCTGGCCATACTCGCAGGATTCGCCTGGATGACTTATTCGCGGGCGGACCTGTGGGGCAACACTCGCGACCAGGCCCTGCTCTGGGCCAAGCTCAATCCGCAATCGTCCCGGGCGCAGGCTTACGCGGCTCAGGAGGAAATGGCCGGGGGCCATCCAGAACAGGCGATCAAACGCCTGGCTCCCGCACTCGAACGCGATCCTGACCAGGTGCAGCTGGCCTTGAATCTGCTCGCTGCACGGTGCCAGCTGGGTTCGGTCGATCAGACAAGCATGCAGGCATCCATCCTCGCGCTGCGCACCACGCGCGACACCGGCAATCTGTTGGCGAGCTGGTTTGGACACGGCCTGGACCAGAGCCGCGCACCCGCATGCCCGCAGATGAACCTGGAAGGGATCGAAACCTTGCTCGAAGCGGCGATGTCCAACCCGCGCCTGATGGAAGCACCTGGACGGCGACAGGACCTCTACCACCTTCGCGGCCGGATCGCGCTGGAGCGGCATGACCCTGCTGCCGCCCTGGCCTCCTTCAAGCTGGCACTTGAGCAGCAGGTCACCCCCACTATCGCTTTCCAACAGGCAGCCCTGCTTGGTTCGGCGGGTTATCCCGTACAGGGTCTGCAGCATCTGGACGATTACGAGAGCGTAAGCTCGCAAGAATTCGTTCCCGCCTTCGGCATGGCGCGCGTCCATGCCTGGGTGCTGCGCCGCCAGCACTACTGGGACAAAGAACTGGTACGGTTACGCCAGACCCTGCGCAGCGATGCGCAAAGCCGCCCTTCTTCCATCGAATCCGCATGACCGCATTCGTTCGCCCTTTCCGCTCAGGCGGTATCACGCTTATCGTCCTGCTCGCCGCCACACTGGCGATCTATTGGCCTGGATTAAGCGGAGCATGGTTGTTCGATGACTATCCCAATATCGTCGACAACCATGGCGTACAGCCTTCGAACGCCAGCCTTGCCTCGCTGGTGCAGGCCGCGCTCTCTTCGCCGGCCAGCGATTTCAAGCGCCCGCTCGCCTCGCTGAGCTTTGCCGCGAACTACCTGATCAGCGGGTTGAATCCGTATTGGATGAAGCTCACCAATCTCGTCATTCACCTGTTGAACGGCTTGCTGGTCTTCGCACTCGCACGACAGTTGATTCTTGCCGTCCCGCGTGCGGACGGCGACCTTGATGCGGATCGCCGCGCAGGCGTCGTCGCGGCCTGGATCGCCGGTGGCTGGCTGCTGCTGCCCATCAATCTCACTTCGGTGCTGTATGTCGTCCAGCGCATGGAGAGCATGGCGAACCTGTTCGTGCTCGCCGGCTTGATCGGCTACATCGCCGGCAGGCGCAGCATGCTGGCCGGAAGCTACTGGCGAGGGCTGATCATGAGCGCGCTGAGCGTGGCCGCTCCTGCAGCGATCGGCCTTCTCGCCAAGGAGACCGCGGTGATGCTGCCCCTGTATGCGGCTTCCGTGGAATGGGTGGTTTTTCGTTTCAGGCGCACCGATGGACGACTCGACGCCTGGATCTGCAGCGGCTTCCTGCTGTTCCTGGCGCTGCCTCTGGTCATCGGCCTTGCCTGGCTGTTGCCTGGGCTGCTGAAACCCTCAGGCTGGGCTACCCGCGATTTCACGTTGGCGACCCGCCTCTTCAGCGAAGCGCGCATCGTGCCGTCCTACATTGTCTGGACACTGCTGCCCACGCCCGATGCGCTCAGCTTCTATCACGACAATTTCCGCATCTCGACCGGACTGCTGTCGCCGTGGACCACGGCTTTGGGGATTGCATCGCTGCTTGTGCTGATCTTCCTGGCGCTGCGCTTGCGCAAACGTCAGCCGCTGATCGCGCTCGGATTGCAGTTCTTCATCGGCTGTCATCTGCTGACCGGCACCATTCTGCCGCTCGAGCTGATCTACGAACATCGCAATTACTTCGCCAGTTTCGGTCTCATGCTGGCCATCGTCCCGGTGCTCGTAAGCAATGCCCAGGACACACCGGAACGAATGCTGTGGATTCGCCGCGCCCTGTTCGGCGTTCTGTTGCTGCTGTGGGCGAGCCTTACGGCGATGACGTCCCAGGCCTGGAGCAGTCCACTGCGGCTCGCCGAAGAACTGTCGGCGCGCGCACCCGACTCTCCGCGCGCCCAGTACGAACTGGGTCGCACCTACATCATCTATTCCAACTACGACCCCGCATCGCCCTTTACGCAAATGGCGTACGCGCCGCTGGAGCGCGCCGCCGCCCTGCCCGAATCATCGATCCTTCCCCAGCAAGCGCTCATCTTCATGAACTCGCGCATGCGCCTGCCGCTCAAGGATTCATGGTGGGAGACGATGACGAGCAAACTCAAGGCGCGCACGCCGACCGTGCAGGATGAGAGCTCCTTGGGCGCCCTGGTCCAATGCGCGCGATCCGGCCAGTGCGACCTGCCCAAGCAGCGCATGATCGATGCTTTCCTGGCCGCGCTGTCCCATCCGCGCAATGGGCCTCGCACCCTCGCGTCGTATGGCGATTACGCGTGGAATGTCCTGAACGACAAGAACCTGGGCCTGCGCATGGCGACCGAAGCCTTGCACGCCAGCCCGAGCGAACCGGCCTATCACATCACTGTCATTCGCATGTTGATCGCGCAAGGCAAGCTAGATGAGGCGCGGCAAGCGCTCAAGGGTCTGGAGGCGCTCAACTATGGCGGCCGGCTGGACAGCAGCATTGCCGATCTCCGCACCCGCCTGTCTTCGACCTAGCCTGATTACTGGGCGATGCCCTCATCGGCAGAATCAATCCGGCGCCAAGCGGGCCGCTTTTTGGAGCACGTCTTCCAATTTGATCGCCAACGTCTTCCAGCTCAGCGCCAGCGACGACGGAACCACGACCGGAGACCGAAGCTGTTGCTCCAAGCGCCGGGACAGGCCTTCGGCATCGCCTGGCGTATAGAGGCATACGGGATGGCCCTGCAGCAGCAAGGCGGCATCTCCCACGGCCGCCACCACCACCGGAAGCTCGCTTGCCACCATCTCGGCAAGCTTCTGTGGATAGCAGGCGCGCCCGAAAGCGCTGTCCTTGTTGCATACCACCCCGACGTTCAGAGCCGAATACAGCAGCGGAACCTGCGCATGCGCGAGCTCCCCCAGGTCGATCGCATGCTCGGCAAGATCTCTCGATAACGCTCGATCGCGCGGCCCCGCGACAACCAGCTTCACGCCCGGCTCCCGTTCCCGCAACAATCGATACGCCGCCAACAGATCACCGATACCGCGAGAAGCGCTCAGTGCACCTGCGGTGCCTATCAGGGGGACATCCTGCGGCAAGCCTAACCGCTGCCGCGCTTCAGCACGCTCCGCGGCGCGTGTGAAGATCGCGGGGACACCATTTTCCACCACATCCAAGGGCGCAGCGATCGATGCTCGCGACCTGAGGGTGGCAGCAAGCGAATGGCTTACAACGCTTATCGCATCCACCCGCGTAGATGCACGGCGCAACGCCGTGCGCAAACCCGGCAGGGACGTCAGTCCAAACGCCTCATAGTCATCATAGAAATCAGCCACGGTCGGCACGCGCGACCTGCGGCCAAGCGCCGCCGCACCGATCACGTGGAAGGCATCCGAACTGGCCCAGATCACCTCCGGGCGAACATCACGCAGAAGTGCCTGAAGCCTGCGCCAGTAGGCAAACGGTGAGCGCCCCACATTCACGGAATCCCAGGAGACGCCTGACTCCACGTTGCGGGATTCACTTCGTGGGCGATACGAAGCAGCGAGAACCGACACTTCATGCCCCCTGGCCGCCAACTCCACCGGCAACTCGTATAGACGGCCATAACGGTCATCGAGCAGATCCTTGCCGGTGTACTGACGCTTACTGAGAACAAGCAGGCGCATACGCCCCTTCCCTGCCCGCGGCCTGCGACAACAACGAAAGATTCGCGGCCGCTACCGCCTCAATGGCAAACCGTTGCTCCACCAGCGCGCGCGCGCGGCGGCCCAGCCGAAGCACATCCTCGTCGGAAGCGGCAAACATCTGCAGCAGCGCGTCTGTCAGAGCGCTGATGGAGTTCGGATCACAAACCCATCCCGCCTCGCCATCCACGTAGGCATCAATACCGCCGCAACGTGTGCACAGCACCGGAAGCGCGACCTCCATCGCTTCCAAGGCTGAGTTGGACATCCCCTCATAGCGGGAAGGAAGCACGAAAACATCGGCATCCGACAACATCGAGCGAACCGCATCCACCTCGACGGGATCACGGAAGTGCACGCAATCGGCCAGGCCGAGATGCTCAGCCTGGCGGACCAGCGCTTCGCGCAACTTTCCATCGCCGAAAAGATCGAGCCGAAAATCCACGCCTCGCTGCCGGCAGGACGCCAGCGCCGGGAACAGCAGATCCAAGCCTTTCTGCTCGCTATGGCGTCCGGTCCAGACCAGCCGCCGCACCTTCGCAACAGACTCGCGCGGACTCAGATCCTGCACCGCAATGCCATTAGGTACCCGGCTCAACCGCGGCCGCTCGATACCGATCGCCTTCAAGTCGTCGGCAATGGCCGTATTGATCAGATTGATGATCTGGACATGGCGGTCGATCAGCCGCGCCAACCATCGCCAACCCGGGATGGAACGAACAAAAGCCGCATCGCCGGCACCCCGTGCATTGATCGGGCACGCCATGATCGGCCACCGGCACAACTTCATGCCCTTCAAGATCACCAGGCATAGCAGGCCATCGCTGATGCCGCGGCAGTACACCACGTCATAAGCGTGCCTCTTGCGCATGACCAGCGTGGCCATCGACAGGGCATAGCCCATTGCCCGCCCGAGCCTCCCGCCAAAACCCAAGGTGCGTATGCGATGCGTGCGGATGGCCTGTCCGGACAGGTCCTGTACGCCATTCGGAATGCGATGTCCCGCCACTTCCACCGAGGCGCCCATCCTGGCCCACGCCGTGACCAGGCGCGCGACCTGGTTCTCCGCCCCGCCCAGCACGTGCGGGGGCAGATTGCCGATGACCAGGATCCGCAAGGCGTTCTCAATCATGGCGAGCGTTCCAGCTCAAATACATGAGCACTGCCCAAAGGGCGTAGCCATAATCCCCACGCCCGGACAAGTGATCGTCAAACAATGACCGGACCACCTTTGCATCTAACCAGGAATCACGCTTCACCGCGTCCCCGGCCAGCAGATCGGCCGCCCATTCGCGCAAGGGTCCGCGAAGCCAGGCGCTGATCGGCACATCGAAGCCATGCTTGGGACGCGAAGCCAGCGAAGACGGAACTTGCCGCTCCAGCATCTTCCTCAGCAGCAGCTTGCCCACGCCGCGCTGCGCTAGCCATGGCTGCGGCATACGCCAGGACAAGGCAAGAAGACGAGGGTCCAGCAATGGCACGCGCAGTTCCAGCGCCACCGCCATGCTGGCGCGATCGAGCTTGCTGTGGATTCCCTCGGGAAGGCTCAGCCGCTGATCCACGTAGCGCATGCGTTGCGCCTGGTCGCTGATGTTCGATGGAATACGAGGCCAGGCCCAACGCAGGCCGCGCGAGAGTGTTTCGCCTCCTATGCCACCTCCACCACCCGTGAAGGCAAGCAGTCTTGCGTAATAGTCGTCAGCGTCGATGGCGGGAACGCGCGCGGCCTGCCGGAACAAGGATGCCGATCTCTTTCCGCGCGGCGCCAGTCGCCCAGCCGCGTGCAGCACACTCGCCGCCATCCGCCTGCCGCCCTCACCCAGCCCATGAAGCAGCCCCCATGAGCTCTCGGCATTCAGGTAGCGCTGATAGCCATGGAACAATTCGTCGCCGCCATCTCCCGTAAGGGCGACCGTCACTCGCTTTCTGGCGGCTTCGCAAACCAGCAGGGCGGGAATCTGCGCCGCGTCAGCAAAGGGTTCGTCGTAGACATCGGGCAGGCGGGTCACCATATCCAGCGCATGCGATGCGGAAACCCGGATCTCTTCGTGCTCGGTACCTAGAAGGCGGGCGATATCGCGCGCCGGACCGGATTCATCCAAGGCCACTTCGTCGAACCCCACCGTGAAGGTTCGAACAGGTGAACGCGACTGGCGCTGCATGGAGGCCACGACCAGGCTGGAATCGATACCACCGGAGAGCAGCGCCCCCACCGAAACATCCGCCATCATCCGCATGCGCACGGCGTCGTCGAGCACCGCTTGCAAGGCGTCTACCGCGCTGTCCTCCGAACCGTCCCACGGCTGCGCCAAGGCTTGTCCGACGGTTTCATCCAGGCTCCAGTAAGTCTCCAGCCTTGCCGTGAACGCATCGATCGACAGCGGCGTGGCCGCATCCGCAACGCGCAGCCTCAGCAGGCTCGCGGCCGGCAGCTTGAAGACGCCTTTCTGGATACTCCAGGGAGCGGGCACGTACCCAAGCCGAAGCATGAGCGCCAACGCCGAGGGCTCGACCTCATGCTGCCATCGCGGATGGCAACGCAAGGCGCGCAATTCGGAGCCGAACACGAGCGCGCCGGAAACCCATCCCACATAAAGCGGCTTTTCGCCCGTGCGGTCGCGGGCCAGTATCAGCTCCTCGCCGGAACGATCCCACAGCGCAATCGCAAACATGCCATTGCAGCGCCGCAGCGCTTCATCCACACCCCACCGCACCACGGCCGCGAGCAGCACTTCCGTATCGGAGTGGCCGCGCCATGTACTCACCCCGGCTTCTACCAGTGCCTCGCGAAGCTCGAGATGGTTGTAGATCTCGCCATTGAACGAAAGCACATATCTTCCGTCATGGGACGCCATGGGCTGTGCGCCTGCCGGCGTAAGGTCCACCACGGCAAGTCGACGATGCGCCAGGCCTACGCCACGGCTCTGGTCAAACCAGATGCCACCGTCATCGGGCCCGCGATGGCGCAGCGATGAGCCCATGGACAGGAGCAACGGCTCCATGCCCATGGCTGCCTCTCCCAGAAATCCCGCTATTCCGCACATGGAGGTGGCTCAGCCGGCAGCAAAACTTTTCAGGTACGCGCATGGACAGCTGGCGATCTTCATAGCGGCTTCCTGCAAGAGGCCTCCACGCCATTGCCGCCATGTGTCACCTCGATATCGGTCGCCCCCAGCTCTTCCAGCACGCGTCGGATCTGCTTGGCCGTACGCCGATGCTTGTAGACGTCGGTCATCGCATCATTGGTATCCAGCAGCATCCAGTCGTAATACATCTCCCGATCGCGCAACCCGAAATGCGGGTAGTAGTTGACGATCGGGTTCATCCGGCTGAGCACGAACTGGAGAGCCTTCGATTCCCGGAAGCGCCATACCAGCGGGAACCAGAAATCGAACACGCGCTTGACCGCGGCGAACTGGCGCTCCTTCGGCACACGCAGGAAGTACCGGCGATAGAACAGGCCGGCGACACCGAGCGGCGGCGGCATGAAGTTTCTCAGCTTCCACCGGTAGTGGTCGAACACCAGCCGCCCGCCGGGCCGTACCCGCGACCACAGTGCGCGGATGCTTTCCTCCGAGTCCGGCGTATGCTGCACCACGCCCAGGCACAGCACGAGATCGTAGGCCTCGCGGGGGAAAGGCATCTGGCGTATGTCCGCCTGTACCAGGCACAGCCGGTCGCTCGCTCCATTGTTGGCCTTGTTCGCGGCGACAGCGCCGGAGAAGTCGAACGAGTCGAGTACCGCTCCGTGCTTCAACAGTATCTCGGTGAATCTTCCCGCACCCGAACCCGCCTCCAGAACGAGCTGCCCATCAAGCGATGCAAGACCTCGCCGCAGGCAACGCTCCAGGCGAGTCTCCGACAACGGGATGCCCGTCGCCGAATCCAGCTGGGTACGCGGAAACCGCACCCATTGTTCGCCGAAAGCGCGCGCGTAGTTCTCGCCGGCAACGAAGCGCGGCACCCCATCCACGATGGGATAGCGTGTGCCGTCCGGCGCGATGTACGCGTCCTCGCCCCGTTCAAGCGGCGAGCCGGAGCGGGGATCGACCAGGCGGGAGCATTGAGTTGTCGGTGTATTCATTCGGGTCGTTACAACACTCTATGGAATCTTAAGAGCCATCGCCGGCAGGGCCGGCCACGCGCATCACGTATACACGGCACGACGATCCCAGCCATCGGGCAAGCCGGCGGCGTGCGGATATCGGCAGGCGCTCGGCGAAAAGCATGTTCCCGGTATAGAACAGCCCCGTCGGATAGCTCTTGTCGACCCGGAAGCCCGCCTCGGCAAACACCGCCTGCCACCACCGCTCGGAAAAATAATGCGGCTCGGTAAGCGTCGTGCCGCGCTCGCCGTGACGTTCCGGCCACAACATCGTCCACCAGGACCGCGACGGTTTTGCCGTGCCCCCTTTGCCTTTGGGGGGCGGCCCGCCGAGCCGACGCCACACCTTGGCGACCAGCCAGGGGTAGTGCGTGAAGCTCGTCCACCAGCGCCAGGCCGGCGTCGGCAGCACGTGCACCGCCAGCCCGCCGTTGGCCAGTACGCGTCGGCATTCGTCCAGCAAGGGGCCGATAGAAGAAACATGCTCCAGTACATTGGAGCTGAACACCACATCGACCGACGCATCCGGCAGCGGCAACCGGGTTCCGTCGTAGTCGATCACCGGAAATACGCGCTCGGCCGCATAGCTGCTGACAGGCAGGTCGACCGCCGTCACCTCATAGCCTCGCGCCTGCAGCAGCGCCGACTGGTGTCCGGTGCCGGCACCGATGTCCAGCACGCGCACGGCCGGTTGAACCAGGCCCGCGACAGGAAGTTCGGCGATCACCAGGCCGAGTTCATACTCGCGCACTGAATGCAGGTAATCGTTACTCATGCGCTTCCTTCATTCGCCGCGTCATGCCGTAGATCACGCGGCCCCATACGAGCGCGCCAAGCAGGGCCTCGGCGCCGAGCACTACTTCCACTACACCTTCAAGCCCCGCAATGGGCGCGCGCCAGGCAATCCCGAATCCCATCGCCGCGACAGCCAGCAACTCGCTGAAGAAACGCCAGCTTTTCCACCCCAACCCCAACAGGGCATTGGTTCCAAGAATCCGCAGGCAATACAAGGGCACGTACAGCGCCAGCAAGCGTACCGCGGCCGCGGATTCAGCGAAGCTCGGACCAAGAAGCCACGGTACCAGTCCGCTGCCAAGCCAGACCACGCCGCCCATGACAACACCATACGCACCAGCGCCCAAGGCGAGCAGGGCCAGCGCACGTACTGCATCGGTCGGCTTGTTGACCGCTCGAAACAGTCGGGGCAACGCCGCCGTCACCATGGCATCGACCGGAAGCGCCGCCACGCTCACGAACCGGTTGGCAGCTACATAGCGCCCCGCCAGAGCCTCACCGCCCCAAAGGAGTGCGAATGACTTGTCCAGCGTGCTGAGCGCGAGCGTGCTCGCCTGCATGGCGGAGAAGCCCAGGCCGGAACGGATATCGCTCCACTCAATTGCGTTTCGCGCGGATCCGATGGCCAGCCGCCGCCGGCTGTCCAGCACCAGCAGCAGCGATGCAGCTGCGGTAAGCAGGCCATGCAGCCACGCATAGGTATCGATGCTCACTCCGGCGGGGAACAGATACAACAAAAGCACAGCCGCAACACGAGCCATCGAAAGCAGCACCGGCGCCGCCGATGCGAAGCCCATCCATCCGCGAGCCGCATAAGCGTAGGCGACCTGGGTGACCCACGGTGCCCACACCAGTTCGGATATTGCGATAGCCAGCAACAGCGATCCGCCGGCCGTGGCATAGATGGCGTGGGCGACAAGGAGGTACAGCCCCGCCAGCACCACACCGGTGATCGTGGTCAGCAACGACGCCTGCCGCCAGCGTTCGCTGAGCATGCGCGGGTCGCGCGCGGCATCCTGATACATGCGCAGGCCAAGGCCCAGACCGACAAAACCGCTCATCGCCAGCGCGAGGGCCGCCAGGCCGGAGAACAAGCCGTAGTTCGACGCGCCCAGAGCACGCGCCAGCAACAGCACCCATGCCAGCTGAGTGCCCAGGCGCGCACCGCTCCAGAACATCACGGTCAGCGAACTGCGCGCCAACGAACCGCCGCGCAAGGAAATCAGCGCGGACAGTTTGCTGAGAAGAACAGACGGCACGCGCCTTCAGCTCCTCGAGCTGGACGTCGATGCATGCGGCGCATCGACGTCCGAGGACACCGCACGCGCCACGCCATCGCCAAATACGTCCCAGGCAAACTGCCGCGCGAAATCCCGACACGGCTGCGCGAAATCGACGCCGGACTTCAAGGTACTCACCACCGCATCGGCCAACGCATCGTAGTCGCCTGGCTTGACCAGGCATCCGGAACGGCCTTCGGCGACCGCATCGGTCACGCCGCCGGTGGCGAAAGCCACCGTCGGCAAGCCATGGGCAGCGGCTTCCACCGCCACCATGCCGAACCCCTCAGGATCGCCGGGAAGTTCGCGCACCGGAAACACATGGACATCAGCGGCGCCGTAGACGACACCGAGCTGTCCGTAGTCGGTGATCTGGCCCAGAAAACGCAGACGCTCGGCTACGCCAGCCTGAGCCGCCACCGCCTTGATCGAGTCGATCGTCTGCACCCCCGCACGCAGCGCGTCATTCGGGGCATCGCCCACCACCAGCAGCGTCGCTTCGGGAACGGACTGCACGATGCGCGGCAGGGCATGCCGCACAAACTCGCGCAAGCCTTTGCGGGTGCTAAGACGCCCGACCGAGAGCAGCAGAGGTACATCGCCCAGGCCATGCTCGGCGCGAAAACGCTTCGTCGCATCGGCATCGGGAAGCGCGGGCATCTGCACGCCAGGATGGACGATGCGAATTCTCGAGGCGGCCATGCCAGCCGAGATGGCCAAGGCGCGGGTCGCTTCGCTGTTGGCGATGATGCGCTCCATGCGTCGCAGCGCGGGGAACCACAATCCTCGATAGACCGGATGCGAAACCGCCATATCCAATCCATGCACGTAAGCTGCCGCTCGCGCCTTCGCGCCTCTGGCGGCAAGCCAGACCGGCAAGGCCGTCAAGCCACTGCCGGCGATCACCACGTCGGGACGCCAGGCGCGCGCAAGCTTCCATGCTTTGAAGAAAGCGCCACCGAGGAATTTCCATAATGGCCGCAGCGGAACTTCGATGATCTCCACGCCAGCAGGAGCCTGCGCTGCCGCACCGGCCGGGCCGATCACGCGAACCTCGCCATGACGGGCCAGTTCCTCGGCCATATGCCAGTTGAGCCGTTCCATGCCGCCGACCAGCGGCGGCAGGTTGCGCGTGACCAGCAGGAAGCGGGGACGCTCAGCCATCGCGCCGATACATCAGCGCCGTGATCTGCTCCGAGACCAAGCCGATCAGGAAGATGATGACCGCCGCGCTCCACATCAGCGTGCTCATATTGGTCAGGCGGCCTTCGTGCGAGAAGGTCCACGCGTAATTGGCGCTGCCGAGCAGGAAGAACACCACCGCCGCCGGCGCAAACAATTTCAACGGCGAATACAGCGTGGCGATCTTGAAGATGATCAGCAGGAAGCGCACGCCATCCTTCAACGGCTTGATATGGCTCTTGCCCACCCGCTGCGCCGCCTTGATCGGCAGATAGGCCACTGGGTACGCGCTGCGGAAGAATGCCATCGTGCTGGTGGTCGGATACGAAAATCCGTTCGGCAGCAGGTGCAGGAATTCACGGAAACGCTGGGCGCGCACCGCACGAAACCCCGACGTCAGATCCGCCACCTCATGCCCCGTCATCCGCGTGGCCAGCCAGTTGTAGATCGTATTGGCCACGCCGCGCCCGACGCCGGCCTGGCTGCCCCAGTCACGGGCGCCGACCACCATGTCGTAGCCTTCGGCCAGGCGCTGCAGCAGGCGGGCGATGTCGGCCGGGTCGTGCTGGCCGTCGCCGTCCATGAAGACCAGGATGTCTCCGCTCGCCGCGCGGGCGCCGCGCTTGATCGCCGCGCCGTTGCCCATCGAATAAGGCGAGGACAGGCATTGCACGCCGGCAGAGGCGCAGATCTCGCGGGTGTCGTCGGTGGAGCCGTCGTCCACCACGATGATCTCGGCGTCCGGCTGGGCCGCCCGCAGGCGCGGCAGCAGGGTCTTCAGGGCCGGGGCCTCGTTCTTGGCCGGCAAAACGATACTGATACGGTCCAAAATGACTCCCCCGAGCGTAAACGCGAATGATAGCCTGCCCGTAGCGTGGCCGGCTGTGGCGGATTTGACGAAACGGCCACCTTTTCCCGACATGGCCCACACACCTTGAGGGTCCAAGGGGAGCGCAAAACTGTGCTTGGAGTCACCTTACCGTCATCCCTGCAAATCCATGGGTGACCGGTCACGACATCTGCGGTAAATTCCCCGCCAATCAGGGGGCTGGACGACATTCAGGTTATGGCGACGCAAATGCAACCGTCTCTGGCAGGGTTGTCGGGCATGGCCCGGCGCCTGGTGTCGGAGGGAGTCCTTCCCGAGCCGGACGTACGCAAGGCGGTGCTCGACTCGGCCCAGGCCAAGACCACGCTGACCGCCTGGCTGCTGGACCACGGCCTGATCGACAGCGGCCGGCTCACCCAGCTCGCCTCGGCCGAGTTCGGCATGCCCACGATGGACGTGTCGTCGCTGCAGGCGGCCAACATGCCGCTGAACCTGATCAGCGAGGCGCTGATCAACAAGCATCATGCCCTGCCGCTGTTCCGCCGCGGCAAGCGGCTGTTCGTCGGCATCGCCGACCCGATGCAGTCGCATGCGCTGGACGAGATCAAGTTCCACTCCAACTGCATGGTGGAACCGATCCTGGTCGAGCGCACGCAGCTGCACCGGGTGATCGAGACCGCGCTCAGCACGATGGGCTCCAGCGTGCCCGACCTGGGCGGCGACGGCCTGGAAGAACTTGCGCTCGAGGCCGGCGACGACGACGGCGACAGCACCGGCATCGACGCCACGGCGAACGACGATGCGCCGGTGGTGAAGTTCGTCAACAAGATCCTGGTCGACGCGATCAAGCGCGGCGCCTCGGATATCCATTTCGAGCCGTTCGAAACCAACTACCGGGTGCGCCTGCGCATGGACGGCATGCTGCGCGCAGTGGCCAGCCCGCCGATGAAGCTGGCCACGCGCATCTCCTCGCGCCTGAAGGTGATGGCCGGCCTGGACATCGCCGAGCGCCGCGTGCCGCAGGACGGCCGCATCAAGCTCAACCTGTCCAAGAGCCGCTCGGTCGACTTCCGCGTCAGCACGCTGCCCACGCTGTTCGGCGAGAAGATCGTGCTGCGTATCCTCGATGCCTCCACCGCCAAAATGGGCATCGACAAGCTCGGCTACGAGGAAGTGCAGAAGCAGCTCTACGTCGACGCGATCCACAAGCCCTACGGCATGGTGCTGGTCACCGGTCCGACCGGCTCGGGCAAGACCGTGTCGCTGTACACCGCGCTCAATATCCTCAATACCAACGAGCGCAATATCTCCACGGTCGAGGACCCGGTCGAAATCCGCGTCGAGGGCATCAACCAGGTCCAGCAGAACACCAAGCGCGGCATGACCTTCGCCGCGGCCCTGCGCTCCTTCCTGCGCCAGGATCCGGACGTGATCATGGTCGGCGAAATCCGCGACCTGGAAACCGCCGAGATCGCCATCAAGGCCGCGCAGACCGGCCATATGGTGCTGTCCACCCTGCACACCAACGATGCGCCGCAGACCATCGCGCGCCTGATGAACATGGGCATCGCGCCCTACAACATCACCTCGTCGGTGACCCTGGTGATCGCCCAGCGCCTGGCCCGCCGCCTGCACGACTGCAAGAAGCCGCTGGACCTGCCGCCGCAGACCCTGCTGGCCGCCGGCTTCACCCAGGAAGAGATCGACGCCGGCCTCACCCTGTACGAGGCGGTCGGCTGCGACAACTGCAACGAGGGCTACAAGGGGCGCGTGGGCATCTATCAGGTGATGCCGATGCTGGAAGACATCCAGAAGATCGTGCTGCAGGGCGGCAACGCGATGCAGATCGCCGAAGTGGCGCGCAAGGCCGGCATCAACGACCTGCGCGCCTCGGCCCTGGCGAAGGCCAAGCAGGGCGTCACCAGCCTGGCCGAGATCGACCGCGTCACCAAGGACTGAAGCGCAGCTCCTGCGCGGAGCGCGACACCGTCAGCATTGGAGTTGCGTGCCAAGGCACGGATTGCCTGGGATATTTGCCATAAGCTGCAACAAATTTGCCGCCGGCCCATGAGGCTGGCCAGTTCGAAGGGGGAGTTTCCGCATGGCCACAGCAATCACGGCAGCCAAAGACGCTCGCGCCCGCGGCGTAGAGCGCGCCGCCGTCAGTCAGCTGACCACGTACGACTGGACCGCGCTGGACAAGCGCGGCAAGCGCATGAAGGGCGAGATGCCGGCGAAGAATGCTTCGCTGGTGAAGGCCGAGCTGCGCCGCCAGGGCATGAACCCGCAGACGGTGCGCGAGAAGTCCAAGCCGCTGTTCGGCGCCGCCGGCAGCACGGTCAAGCCGCGCGACGTGGCGATCTTCAGCCGCCAGATCGCCACCATGATGGCCTCGGGCGTGCCGATGGTGCAGTCCTTCGAGATCATCGCCGACGGCCAGAAGAACATCCGCTTCAAGAACATGCTGGTCGACGTCAAGCAGGGCATCGAAGGCGGCGCCGCGTTGCATGAGGCACTGGCCAAGTATCCGGTGCAGTTCGACGAGCTCTACCGCAACCTGGTGCACGCGGGCGAATCCGCCGGTGTGCTCGACACGGTGCTGGACACCGTGGCGACCTACAAGGAGCGGATGGAGGGCATCAAGAGCAAGATCAAGAAGGCCTTGTTCTATCCGGTGATGGTGCTGGTCGTGGCGCTGCTGGTCAGCATGATCCTGCTGCTGTTCGTGGTGCCGGTGTTCCAGCAGACCTTCAAGGACGCCGGCGCGGAACTGCCGGCGCCGACGCAGATCGTGATCTCCGCTTCGCAGTTCATGCAAAGCTACTGGTACGTGGTGATCGGCGTCATCGTGGGCAGCATCGTCGCCCTGGTGATGGCCAAGAACCGCTCGCCGGCGGTGGCGCACTTCCTCGACCGCCTGATGCTGAAGCTGCCGATCATCGGCAACATCCTGCGCCAGTCCGCGATCGCCCGCTTCGCCCGCACCCTCGGCGTCACCTTCCGCGCGGGCGTACCGCTGGTGGAAGCGATGGACGCGGTGGCCGGCGCCACCGGCAGCATCGTCTACGCCAATGCGGTGCGGCAGATGCGCGACGACGTCGCGGTCGGCCACCAGCTGCAGCTGGCCATGCGCCAGACCGGCCTGTTCCCGAACATGGTGGTGCAGATGACCGCCATCGGCGAGGAATCCGGCGCCCTGGACAACATGCTGTTCAAGGTGGCCGAGTTCTACGAGGAAGAGGTCAACAATGCCGTCGACACCCTGTCCACCCTGCTCGAACCGTTGATCATGGTGATCCTCGGCGTGCTGGTGGGCGGCATGGTGGTGTCGCTGTACCTGCCGATCTTCAAGCTGGCAGGCACGGTGTAAGCTTCGGAAGTCGAGCCCCTCTCCCATTGGGAGGGGGGCTTTTTTTATAGCTATCGAGATGACGATGCCTGAGCTTCCCATCTGGGCCTGGATCACCGTCGCGGCCGTGCTCGGCCTGCTGGTGGGCAGCTTCCTCAACGTGGTGATCCTGCGCCTGCCCGAGCGCATGACGGCGATGTGGCGCCAGGAAGCGCGCGAGGTGCTGGAGCTGGAGCCGGAGGAAACCGCCCTGCCCCCGGGCATCGTGCGCGAGCCCTCGCACTGCCCGCACTGCAAGCATCGCCTGTCCGCATTCGACAACATCCCGCTGTTCGGCTGGCTGCTGCTGCGCGGCCGCTGCCGCTACTGCAAGGCGCCGATCTCGATCCAGTACCCGCTGGTGGAACTGCTCGGCGGCGTGCTCAGCGCGGTGGTGGTGTGGAAGTTCGGGCCGACCTGGCCGGCGCTGGCCGGGCTGGTCTTTACCTGGATGCTGATCGCGCTGGCCGGCATCGACTTCCGCACGCAATACCTGCCGGACCAGCTCAACTATCCGCTGCTGTGGCTGGGCCTGCTGCTCAGCCTGCTGTCGATGTTCGTGCCGTCGGCCTCGGCCATCATCGGCGCGGCGATCGGGTATCTGAGCCTGTGGAGCGTGTACTGGCTGTTCAAGCTGGCCACCGGCAAGGAAGGCATGGGCTACGGCGACTTCAAGCTGCTCGCCGCGCTGGGCGCGTGGATGGGCGCGGGCGCCCTGCTGCCGATCATCCTGCTGTCTTCGCTGGTGGGCGCCGTGGTCGGCGGCACGCTGATCGCGCTGCGCAGGCATCAGCGCGAGCTGCCGATGCCGTTCGGTCCTTTCATCGCGATGGCCGGCTGGCTGTGGTTCGTCGCCGGCGACGGGCTGCTGCACGCCTATATGCAGCTCACCGGGCTGCGGTGAACGTGGCGCGCCCCTACGTCGTCGCGCTCACCGGCGGCATCGCCTCCGGCAAGAGCGCGGTGGCGCGCCGCTTCGAGGCGCTGGGGATCATGGTCTACGACGCCGATGTCGCCGCGCGCGAAGTGGTCAAGCCCGGCAGCGAGGGACTGGCGGCGATCGTGCAGACCTTCGGGCCCGGCGTGCTCGCCCCCGATGGCCAGCTCGATCGCGCCGCCATGCGCCGGCGCGTGTTCGCCGACGATATGGCGCGGCGCCAGCTCGAAGCGATCACCCATCCGCGCGTGCGCAGCTGGCTGCGCGAACGCGCCGGCGCCGACCACGGCCCGTACTGCCTGCTGGCGATTCCGCTGCTGGCGGAAAACATCGCGCATTACCGCTGGGTGGACCGCGTCCTGGTGGTAGACACCACCGAAGCCGCGCAGCTGGCGCGGCTGATGCTGCGCGACGGCATCGACGAAGCGCTGGCCCGCCGCATGATCGAACGCCAGGCGCGCCGCGAGGAGCGGCTCGCCATCGCCGACGATGTGATCGGCAATACCGGCGAAGAAGCCGCGCTCGATGCCGAGGTGGCCGCCCTGCACCAGCGCTATCTGGCCCTGGCCAAGGCGCAGGCCTGAGCGCCGCTCAGCGCCTCCGGAAGCCGCGAATCCCCGCCACGCCCTGGCCGCCGAGGGCACGCGCATGTGCGGCATCGGCCTCGCCCATGCCGCCCAGCGCATAGACCGGCACGGCGGCCGCTTCGACCAGCGCCGCAAAAGCCGTCCAGCCGAGCGCGGGAACGCCAGGGTGCGTCGCGGTCATGGCGACCGGCGACAAGGTCGCGAAATCGGCGCCGAGCTGCAGCGCCAATACCAGCTCGGCGGCATCGTGGCAGCTCGCGCCCACCGGCTGGTTCCACGGCAAGGGACGCTCCGTCCACGCGCCGAGCTGGGACGCCTTGAGCTGCACGCCGACACCGGCACCCAGCATGCGGGCGCCTTCGACGTCAGCATTCAGCAGCAGCTGAGCGCGCTGGCGCCTCGCCTCCGGCAGCAGCTCCGCCGCCAGGGCGCGCACCTGCTCCACCGGCCACAGCGGCAGCCGCAGCTGCAGCAGGCGTTCGCCCCGTGCCAGGGCATCCCGCACCATGCCCGCGCAGGCGTCATGCGCCTCGGGCGAAAGATCCGCGGGAGTGATCGGATAACGCTGCGGCAGCCGCAGCGCCTGCAGGATCGCGCGATCCGCCGGCGCCAGCAGGGCCAGGTCGACGGCGTGAGGATCAGCCCATTGCAGCGCCGTATGCTCCAGCGGCTGCGGCGTGCCTTCCCAGCGGCGCAGCGTCCAGGCGTCGAGCAGCAGGCGCTTCGGCCCATACGCCCACGGCACCCGCGCCAGCGGCTCGCCCGCACCGGCCTCGATACCCAGTTCTTCGCGCAGTTCCCGTGCCAGCCCGTCCTGGGCCGATTCGCCGGGCTCCAGCTTGCCGCCGGGAAATTCCCATGCGCCCGCCAGATGCTTGCCCGGCGGACGCTGCGCCAACAGGACCCGCTCGTCCTGGTCAATCAGGACGCCGGCCATGACATGGATGACGGCGCTTTCGGCGCTCAAATGCTGCTGCGGACGTACTCGACCATGTCGAAGTCGTACACGTGGTCGGCGTCTTTCTTGTGGTGGCTGCGGCTCAGCTCGGTCCAGTCGCTGAAATGCACGCCGGGGAAGAAGGTGTCCGCCCCATCAACCGCCGCATTGACCCAGGTCAGGTACAGGCGCTGCGCCTTGGGCAGGGCCGCCTTGTAGACCTCGCCGCCGCCGATCACCATCAGCCCCGTGCCGCCGGCGCGGGCCAGGCCCTCTTCCAGCGAACGCACGGTGACCTGGCCGGGGAACGGCGCTTCATGCTTGCGCGTCAGCACCAGGTTGGTCCGGCCCGGCAGGGCGCGGCCGACCGACACCGCCGTGTTGTAGCCCATCAGCACGAACTTGCCGAGGGTGAGCTCCTTGAACCAGCGCAGGTCGTCCGGCAGATGCCAGGGCAGCTGGCCCTTGCGGCCGATGGCAGAGTTCTCGTCGAGCGCGGCGATGAGCGAAATGGCCATGAAGACTCCAGATGAGCGAACCGTAAGGGACGCACGGGCGGCCATGTGGGGGTCGACGCGCGCTAGCCGCGCATTGTACTCACGAACGCAGCTTGGGCGGTGGCCGCCGCCGCCTGAGAACCAGACCGGTTGCTTGGGTCTTCGTCATTCCGGCGAAAGCCGGAATCCAGCGCCTTTAAGGCACTGGACCCCAGCGTTCGCTGGGGTGACGACAGGTGACGACAGGTGACGACAGGTGACGACAGGTGACGACAGGTGACGACAGGCTTAGACCGCGACCGGCGCCTTGATGGCCGGATGCGGGGCATAGCCCTCGATCGCCACGTCCTCGAAGCGGAAATCTTCCAGCGTGCGCACCTCGGGATTCAGCCGCAGGGTCGGCAGCGGCCGCGGCTCGCGGGTCAGCTGCAGGCGGGCCTGCTCGACGTGGTTGCTGTACAGATGGGCGTCGCCCAGCACGTGCACGAAGTCGCCCACGCCCAGGCCGCAGACCTGCGCCACCATATGGGTGAGCAGCGCATAGCTGGCGATATTGAACGGCACGCCCAGGAAGATATCGCCCGAGCGCTGGTACAGCTGGCAGCTCAAGCGCCCATCGGCGACGTAGAACTGGAACATCGTATGGCACGGCATCAACGCCATCCGCGGCAGCTCGCCCACGTTCCAGGCATTGACGATCAGCCGGCGCGAATCCGGATTGCGGCGGATCTCCTCCTCCACCCAGCGGATCTGGTCCACCGTGCCGCCGTCGGCGGTGCGCCAGGCGCGCCATTGTTCGCCGTAGACCGGGCCCAGCTCGCCGTTGGGGTCGGCCCACTCGTCCCAGATGCTGACGCCGTGTTCCTTCAGGTAGGCGATATTGGTATCGCCGCGCAGGAACCAGATCAGCTCGTGGATGATCGACTTCAGATGCAGCTTCTTGGTGGTGACCAGCGGAAAACCCTTGCGCAGGTCGAAGCGCAGCTGCCAGCCGAATACGCTGCGCGTGCCGGTGCCGGTGCGGTCGGCCTTGACCGTGCCGTGTTCCAGCACGTGCTGCAGCAGATCCAGATAAGCGCGCATGGCCTTACTCCTTCGCCGGCATCGCCACGGTATACGGCCGCAGCGTCGGCGCCTTGCGGGACATGAACAGCAGCACCAGGCCCACGATGATCAAGGGCAGCGACAGGATCTGCCCCATGGTCAGCCAGCCGAACGCCAGATAGCCCAGCTGCGGATCCGGCAGGCGCACGAATTCCACCGCGAAGCGGAAGCAGCCGTACATCAGCGCGAACAGGCCCGAAATCAGATAGCGCGGACGCGGCTTCATCGACGCCAGCCACAGCACGGCGAACATCACCACGCCTTCCAGCAGCATCTCGTAGAGCTGCGAGGGATGGCGCGGCAGGCGGTCCGGCGCATTGGGAAAGATCATCGCCCACGGCACGTCGCCGGGCTTGCCCCACAGCTCGCCGTTGATGAAGTTGCCCAGCCGGCCCAGGCCCAGCCCGATCGGCACCATCGGCGCGACGAAATCCACCACGTCGAAGAATTGCTGCTGGTGCCGGCGCGACCACCACAGCCCCGCGGCGAGCACGCCGAGCAGGCCGCCGTGGAAGCTCATGCCACCATCCCACACGCGGAACAGCGCGACCGGGTCGGTCCAGATCCAATGGATATCGGTATAGAACAGCATGTAGCCGACGCGGCCGCCGACGATCACGCCCATCATCATGTAGAACACCAGGTCGCCCAGCGCGTCGCGCGTCACCGGCAGGCGGCCGTGGCCGCGGCGGTACTCGGCCAGCAGCCAGGCGCCGAGGAAACCGCCCAGGTACATCAAGCCATACCAGTGGATCGCGACAGGGCCGAGGCGGAAGGCCACGGGATCGATGGCAACGGTATAGGGCAGCAACATGAGTCCGATCGGGGGAGCCGGCAAAGCGCAAGTGTACCGACACCGCCCCCGGCAGGCACCGTCGACGGCCGGGCCGGCTTGGCTATACTCGCCGGCGAACGCAAGGCGGACCTGGGGAGGCTTCCGCGCGCCGCGCCGCCGGAAAGCAGCGGGCGTCCCGGCGTTCGGCACGGTGGGGGCACAGCTCCCGGCCACCGGCCTGGCAAGGGAGCCGTCAACAAGGGGAAAACCTATGTCGTTTCGTTTTGCGCAGACTGCGCTGTCCGTGCTTTGCCTGTTCGCGCCCGCGGCCGCTGTCGCCGCCGACCAGGTTGCGCCGGGCTTGATCCCGGTCGAGGATTTCGCGCGCCATCCCGCGCTGCACAGCCCGCGCCTGTCGCCCGACGGCAAGCACGTGGCGGTAAGCATGGACGACGAAGCCAACGGCAACTACGCGGTCGCGATCTACTCGGTCAATGACATGAGCAAGCCGCTCAGCCTGCTGCGCATGCCGCGCTACGAGATTCCGCTGAATCCGCAGTGGGTCAGCCCCACCCGCCTGGTGGTGGAGAAGGGCAAGCAGGCCGGCTCGCTGGACATCCCGACCTATTACGGCGAAGTGCTGGCCTCGGACCTCGACGGCAAGCACGTCGACTACATCTACGGCTACGACAACCAGGGCAGCCGCTCCGGCACGCGCGGCGGCGACAAGGGCTGGGGCCGCGTGGTGGGCATGCCCACGCCGACCAATGGCCACGTCTACATGGAAACCGAGTCCTGGGACAACAAGGGCCACTACGCGCTGTACGACGTCGATGCGGTGAAGAACACGCGCCGGCTGATCGGCGATATCGATATCCGCGGCATGAGCTTCATGGTCGGCGCCGACGGCCAGGTGCACTTCGCCTACGGCACCAACGACAACTTCAACTTCGTCGCCTTCCGCCGCAGCAACAACGCCTGGGCGCCGCTGGACACCGCGCACGACTACCGCAGCTTCGCCCCGCTGACCTGGACGCCGGACAAGCAGCACATCTACGCCTACTACTCCAAGGACGGCGGCCCCTCCGAACTCATCGAGCAGAACGAAGACGGCAGCGAGCGCAAGGTGCTGGCCAAGGACAGCTTCGGCAGCGTCGGCTCGATCCAGTGGACGCCGCAGCCCCTGCAGCCGTTCGGCGTCGCTACCGACACCGACATACCCAAGCTCAACTACCTGATGCCGGACTCGGCCCCGGCCAAGCTGCACATGGCGCTGAGCAAGGCCTTCAAGGGCTTCGTGCATTTCATCGACTACAGCGAGGACGGCGGCCAGCTGCTGTTCTCGGTCAGCAGCGACCGCGACCCGGGCACCTTCTATCTGATCGACACCAAGACCAACAAGGTCACCAAGCTGTTCAGCCCGCGGCCGTGGATCGATCCGGCACACATGGCCGAACGCCGCCCGCTGCGCTTCAAGGCCAGCGACGGCACCGAGCTGGAAGCCATCCTCACCCTGCCCCCGGGCCGCGGCGAGGCGAACCTGCCGATGGTGCTGCTGCCGCACGGCGGTCCGCATGGCATCAGCGATGACTGGTTCTACGACACCGATTCGCAGTTCCTGGCCAACCGCGGCTATCTGGTGCTGCAGGTGAACTACCGCGGCTCCGGCGGCCGCGGCCCGAACTTCAAGGAAGCCGGCTATCTGCAGTGGGGCACGCGCATCCAGCAGGACCTGATCGACGGCGTGAAATGGGCGGTCGAGGAGAAATACGCCGATCCGAAGCGCGTCTGCGTGTTCGGCGCCAGCTTCGGCGGCTACTCAGCGATGATGGCCACGATCCGCGCGCCGGGCCTGTTCAAGTGCGCCGTCGGCTACGCCGGCGTCTACGACCTGGCCATGATGTACGACAAGGGCGACGTCAAGGAGCTCAAGTCCGGCCGCAGCTATCTGCGCACGGTAATCGGCAAGAGCGACGCCGACCTGGCCGCCAATTCGCCGGACAAGCTGGCCGACAAGATCGGCGTGCCGGTGCTGCTGATCCACGGCGAGGACGACGAGCGCGCCCCGTTCGCCCAGGCCAAGGCCATGCGCGCGGCGCTGGACGCGGCGCACAAGCCCTATGAGTGGATTTCCAAGCCGGGCGAGGGCCACGGCTTCTTCGCCGAGAAGGACAACATCGAGTTCTACAACGCGCTGCAGGCCTTCCTGGACAAGTACATCGGACCGAAGGCCGAGGTCGCCGCCAACTGACGCGAAGCTGACAGCAACAACCCGGGAAAGGGCGCCACGGCGCCCTTTTTCGTTTCAGGCCGGGTCCAAACTGAACAGTTGCAATTACTTACGAAGACAAAGCTGACGCGACAATAAGGTTGCACGCAACTGTCACCATGTTTTAACTTCGGGCTTACATCGCCCGCTCCCCGGCTTCGGCGATGCCGAGGCACGTCCACTTCCCCCGTGGGACGTGCCATCCCAGATATCCAGGTGACCAGCGCTAAGAGGCTGGCGGCTGGTTATTTTTTGTTCGGAGTTCCCATAACAATGAAGCAAAAGACCCTGCTGGCTACCGCCATCGCGGCAGCGCTCCTGCTGCAGACCTGGGCCATCGCCGCCCAGGATGCCCCCGCCCCCGCCGCCGACCAGTCCAAGGCCAAGAGCCTGGACACCATCACGGTCACCGGCTCGCGCATCCGCAGCGTGGACGTCGAGACCTCCCAGCCGATCTTCACCATGGACCGCCAGGCGATCCAGTCGACCGGCCTGACCAACGTCAATGACATCCTGGCCCGCATGCCGTCCGCCGGCACGCCGGACATCACCCCGCAGGACACGCTCGCTTCCGGCACCGACGTCGGCGGCCGTTATGTGAACATCCGCAACCTCGGCTCCACCCGCACCCTGGTGCTGGTCAACGGCCGCCGCTGGAGCACCACCCTGGGTGGCCTCACCGATCTGTCGACCATTCCGGTGTCGATGATCGAGCGCATCGAAGTGCTGAAGGACGGCGCGTCCTCGGTCTACGGCTCCGACGCCATCGGCGGCGTGGTGAACATCATCACCCGCGACCGCTTCGAAGGCGCCGAGGTCAATGCCTACTACGGCCAGAACGAGAAGGGCGACGGCCAGCAGAAGAACCTGGACTTCACCTGGGGCCACAACACCGAGAAGAATTCGCTGATCCTCGGCGCGTCCTACCAGGACACCAAGCCGATGTGGAATCGCGACCGCGAGGAAACGCGCTACGCCAACAGCCCGCGGCATATCGACGACAGCCTGGGCGGCGGCCCGTGGGGCCGCGTGACCAACCCGGCCGACGGCAAGGACTACATCCTCAACCGCGGCGGCAACCCGGCCAATTTCGCCGACTACCATCCGTTCACCGGTGCCCCGGCCGACCTGTACAACACGCAGGGCGACATGACCTTCCGCGCCGGCACCAAGCTGAAGAACCTGTTCCTGCAGGAGCGCTACAAGCTCACCGATAACGTGACGCTGCGCGGCTCGGCCAGCTACAGCGTGCGCGACACCGAGAGCCAGCTCTCCGGCTACCCGCTGCAGAGCGGCAACACCGGCCTGTACATCGACCCGGCCAACGCCTACAACCCGTTCCCGGGCCAGAAGACCAGCTTCTATCGCCGCACCATCGAGCAGCCGCGCGACACCTGGAGCAAGTCCAAGCTCGCCCATATCGACATCGGCGCCGAAGGCTTCTTCAACTTCCTCGGCCACGAATGGAACTGGGACGCCACCTACACCTACTCGCAGACCAAGTCGCGCCAGGTCTCGTCCGGCAATTTCTACCTGCCGAACGCGCAGAAGGCGCTGGGCCCGACGGCCATCGTCGACGGCCAGGTCGCCTGCGCCAGCGCGGCTGACCGCGCCGCCGGCTGCGTGCCGTGGAACATCCTGGCCGGTCCGGGCGGTACGCCGAACTCGGTGTGGAACTACGTCAACTACATCGGCACTGCGCGCCAGGTCGCCAAGACCGACGACTTCAGCGCCAACCTCACCGGCGGCCTGTTCGACCTGCCGGCCGGCACGGTCAGCATCGCCGGCGGCATCGAGCACCGCGGCGAGAAGGGCAGCTTCCGTCCCGACGCGGGCGACTCGGCCGGCCTGACCACCAACCTGGCCAGCAACCCGACCAGCGGCGCCTACGTCGTCAACGAGGCCTACCTCGAACTCGACGTGCCGCTGCTGCGCGACCTGCCGGGTGCGCAGGAGCTGGGCGTGAACGTGGCCAGCCGCTACTCGCACTACAGCAACTTCGGCAGCACCACCAACAACAAGTACAGCTTCCGCTGGCGTCCGTTCGAGGACCTGCTGGTCCGCGGCACCTTCGCCGAGGGCTTCCGCGCGCCGACCATCAATGACCTGTACGCGGGCAGCGGCCAGAGCTTCGAAACTTTCGTCGATCCCTGCGATTCCGCCTTCGGCGCCGCCGCAGGCAGCGCCACCGTGGCCGCTCGCTGCGCCGCCGCCGGCGTGCCGGCGAATTACCGCCAGATCGACAACGGCACCGGCCAGCCGATCACCAACAACACCGGTGGCCAGACCGCGACGCCGTTCATTTCCGGCTCCAACGCCAACCTGAAGCCGGAAACCTCGATCACCCGCACGATCGGCCTGGTGTACAGCCCGCACTACGTGTCGGGCCTCGACTTCACCGTGGATTACTACAACATCTACGTGAAGAACATCATCACCGCGGTCACCGCGTCGAGCATCCTCAACTACTGCTACGTGCAGAACGATCCGTCCTTCTGCAACCGCTTCAACCGCGGCGCCGACGGCGTGATCACCAACCTCAACGAGAGCCTGTCGAACCTGGGCACGCTCAAGACCGAGGGCTACGACGTCGGTATCCACTACCGCCTGCCGCAGACCAGCTTCGGCACCTTCCGCATCGCTTCGGACAGCACCTACCTGACCAAGTACGAGACGGTCAGCGGTCCGGGCGCCACGGCGGTGAACTCGGTCGGCTACATGAGCAATGGCATCGGCGGCCTCAACCTGGGCACCACCGGCCTGTACCGCCTGCGCTCCAACCTGCAGCTGGACTGGGATTACCGCGAGTTCGGCGCGAGCTGGACGGTGCGTTACTTCTCTGGCCTGAAGGACAGCTGCTACACCGCCACGGTGGAATGCAACATGCCTGACTATGTGGCCCCGGGCCTGGTCGGCGTGGGCGTGAGCCGCAAGGGTTCGGTGGCGTTCAACGATGCGCAGTTCCGCTATACGGCGCCGTGGAAGGGTGTGTTCACTGTTGGCGTGAACAACATCTTCAACAAGAAGGGGCCGTACTACTACAACGTGACGAACTTCGGCAGCGGCAGCCCGCCGTACAATCCGTCGTTCGATATCGATCGTTATTTCTACGTGTCGTACAACCAGAAGTTCTAAGTTCGAGAGAATTTGGATGGTTGATGGGGCGGGCCTTCGGGCCCGCCCTTTTTTCTTTCTGCGCGTGGCGCATCCGTCATTCCGGCGTAGGCCTTCGTTGCTCGTCATTCCAGCGCAGGCCTCCCTACTCGTCATTCCTGCGTAGGCAGGAATCCAGTGACTGTATCGCCTGATTGTCGCGATACCGCGACCTGGCCGCTTATGCAGCGGGCATTT
>Ga0207640_10000193_pt1 | contig 43544 bp, 33 predicted proteins | sample KBSCornC42_FD_184300 | JGI IMG/M metagenome (GOLD analysis project Ga0207640, IMG submission 184300) | Corn rhizosphere microbial communities from Kellogg Biological Station, Michigan, USA - KBS Corn C4-2 (SPAdes) (version 2) | ecosystem: Host-associated > Plants > Roots > Rhizosphere > Soil ... | reverse complement strand
CGACACCGTGCTCGGCAAGATGGTGACGATCCGCGAGGACGGCCGCGAGCGCCGGGTGACCGCGGCCGAGGCGTTCATCCTGCAGCTGACCCGCAAGGGGCTGCAGGGCGACAGCGCATCGGCCCGGGCCTCGCTGGCCGCGATCGAGACGGCGCGGGCCAGCCGCGCCTCGCCCCATGAGGACGAAATCCTGCGGGTGATCATAATCTCGTACGGGGTCGGGGTCGTGCTCAAGAGACTTGGCATGGGGATCAAGCGCGATCCGCTCAGCAAGGAGCGGGTTCGCTGGGAGCTGCAGCCCTGGATCGTTCAGGCGGCTCTGGATCGGCTCGGTGCCCGGGTGCTCAGCCCTGAGGAGCAGCGCGAGGTGTGGAGCGTCACCCGCCAGCGCGACCAGATCCGGTGGCCGGAGTGGTGGACCGAGCGGGGGTGAGGCCGAAGAACATTCTGGGCATCGATTTGCAGCGCGGAGCTTTGTCGGCTTTGTCGGACGATCCGGAATGTCTCCTCCGGATCGCAAAAGGCGGTAAGCTGCCGTTCAGACCGAGGGGCGCCGCCGCACGCCGCCTGCGCGGTAGTAGAGCGCCGCGTTGGTGAGCGGCGCCGGATCGCGGGCAGTGCTACGTACTCGGGGACAGGGGCGTCACGGGCGAGACAGGACCGGGACAGTGATGTCAGGCCGCACCCGCTTCGTCGGACACCTCAGAGGTGTCATCCCCCAAGGTGATGTTGGTTCGCGAAATATAAGGTTGGAAGTCTGGCAGTAGCGACATGATGCTTCCATCCGGTTGAAGGAACTCGTGGCCCGCGCCAGGAATGAGGTCAGGATCGAGCGGGACCCGCGCATGGGGATTGTGCAGAACTACGGCGCCCTCCACCCAGCTTTCGGCATATGCCGGGTCGCAAACGTCCTGATGGAAGATCGTCGGGCGCGGGTCATTCTCGTTCCCTTCGCCGCGTGCGATGCCGCTTCGGATCATCCTGACGTCGCGGTTGCCAAAACCCGCAACGTAGCCAAGCCGGTTGAACTTGGTGATCGTGCCTTGCGGGTTCAGGAATACGGCGCTGACATTCTCGGATTCGGGCAGCTCGAAGAAGTTCGATGGCTCACGAGCATTGCCATAAACGTGCTCGGTCAGCCGCTCGATCTGGCGCTTCCCCTCGACCACCGAATGACGCACGCCGAAAACATATTCGATGGCCAGGGGGTAATCCGGGTCATCGCTGCGGGCGCGTGAAAATCCTGCAGGGCGATCACGAACGGCGCACCATCGACCCCAGGCGCATTCCAGTAGCGCTGCTTGTGATAGAGTTTGCGCGTAAGAGCCCGGGCAAGTTTAATCTGCACATAATTTTCGAGATAGGCGCGGATCTCGTCGTCAGACTTCGGCTGCGGCACGGCTCCTACCTGCGGTGGGTTGGCGGTTGTGGCCTCAATCGCGATGCGACCGCGCGGTCCTGCGAGGAGAAGGTCCGGGACTGCCACACCCTCTTCATGTGCATAGCCGAGCTCAGTGCACGTCGCGAAGAGATAGAGCTCCCATAGCCGCGGATCGAAGCCGGTGGTTTGGAACTGTTCGACGAAGTTGCCGTCAGCATCCTCGAAAAAAGGCATCATTGCCGTGATCAGCTCGCGCGCAGGGGAGAAACGTTTCTGCTCGATCAGTACCTTGAAGATCGGATGAAATTTCGCCTCGGCCACGATCGGCGTGAAGAAATCAATCTGCGCTCCTTCCTCATCGCCCTGGTAATAGCTCTCGTCCGGCAAGGCCGCGTGCTTCTCAATTGCTGCAGCGAGATGATCCTTCGCCTCGGCGAAGGTCGGGTACGAGACATTCTGATCAATGGCGCGGAAGCGCCCACATCGGTCCCGACCCAGAACGATCCATCCGTAATCACGGTCGAACCGGTCCCACGTGAGGAGGCCCAGCAGCCGTTCGTCGGCAGTTGCGAACCATGCCGCTTCCTGGATGATCAGCACAATCGCCGGCAAACGGGTATACCCGGCCAATGCGTCGAACCGTTGTCGGCTAATCGGGGTCATCGCGTCCGCCCGTGGCAGCCGATGCCGCGTGCCACCGATTCAGGGGCTGCAAAGTCCCGCGCTTCCATCAGCAGACGATCTCGATCTCATCCGCGTCGAACCAGTTGCGTGCGATAAGACCATTGCGAATGGCTACGGGATCACTCGAGTAATAGACGATCGCGAGGCTCTGTTCGGCACGGCTGCAGGTCACGTAGAACAGCCGCCGGGTGCGATCGATGGAGGTTTCCTTGCCCGCCACTTCATTGTCATGGTCAGCCTTGGTCTTCTCCCTGATGCCCATCAGCTTACCATAGTTGAACATGAACCCGCGGGCTTCCTCGTCGCTAATCACCACCATCACCCGCGGGAATTCTAGACCCTTCACACCCTGATGGGTATCGAACCGCGACACACCCCGAACATAGCGATCATACTTCGAGATCTGCTCGAACGGGGCATCAAGCGCGAGGCGCCAGGCGCCCGTTTCGCTCTTTGCATCTTCAATATCTTCAGCAGCTTGCGCGTCGGCCTCTTCCGGTGTCTGTTCTTCGGCGACAGGCTCGACCGGATCGTCGGGCTTTGCGAACGGTGCCAGAATGTCCGGGATTGTGAACAGCCCGGTTTCGGCAACGAGGCGCAAAACGTCCCGGAGGGTGGGGGAGCCGCCGCTGTGCAGCAGTTGATGCAGCCGATCGCAGGCCGATTTGGCTTCGATAAGCAGGTCTCGCTGGTTCAATCCCGCTTCGGCGAGCCGATCACGGTCGAGCAGCGGCGATGTCTTGCGGAGTGTCGTAGTGATCGCGAACTTATCGTTTCCGACCAGCGCCTGCGCCAGCGGAAGCAGTTCGCGAGTGAAGAAACCGATACCACGCGCGGAGCCATCTAGTAGGCCCGTTCGCATCCGTTCGTGATTGTAGAGTGGCTCGAAAAACGTCTCAAACCCGAAACGGCGCGCTGACATCAGATGCTCGAGCGCTAGCGTCTTGATCTCGGCATCGCCCGCCGACCAGAGCGCGTCGCCGGTGACGTCGGCCATGCGGGCCGCGGCGGCCGCCTCGATTTGCGACGGGTTGATGCTTGTCTCTGGCGCAAGGAAGATGCGAACGACGCCATCCGCCGCATCTTGGCGGGGACGCTGTTCCTGCCTATCGTCCTCGGCACGTATCTGATTGATCAGCCGAATCACGCGCTTCGGGCAGCGATGGTTCATGATCTTGCGAGGCCGCGCCCATTCCGGCGGGATAGCATCCGCCAGCTTCTCCATGCCTTCGGCATAAATGCGCTGCATCGTGTCGCCGAACAGCCCGAGACTGAAGCTGTGCTTGTGGGCGGTTTGTACGTCGAGCAGTGCCTCCATCAGGCGGCGGCTGGTATCCTGGCTCTCGTCGATCAGCAGGACCGGAAACCGCGCGATCAGCAGGCGTCGCAAGCCTGATTTGGTGCGAAGGAATTGTGCGGTCATGGCGATGACCTCGGCATGGTTCAGCGCGTCACGTGTGCGGTTGTCGCCGGTGGGGCTGTAGACGAAGCGGATGATCTCGTTGAGGCTCGCATGTCGCCGACGCTTGGACTCGATCGATCGTGCGCGATCCGATGCGGCCTTGGAGCCGGCCCGGCCCTTCGCCTGAGCGGCTTCCAGTTCGGCGATCTCCTCGAGCAGGTTGGCGGCGAGCCATTCGCGAATATCGGCATCGTATCCGCCGATCAGCGCCCAGGCGAACGCATGGATCGTTGAGACCTCGACGCGCGGATCGAATTCGAGACGTTGCCTGATTTCGTCGCAAGCGGCGTTGGTATAGGTGATAACGCCGATCTGCCGACCACTCAGCGACAGCTGGCGACCCTGCTTCTCGCATACCGTGCGGATGGCCTCTACCAGCGAACGCGTCTTGCCCGAACCTGCGCCGGCATAGAGGAAGAAGCTCTTCGGCGCGGCGAGATCCAGGCAGGCGAGGATGGTCGCGTCGGCCTCGGCATCGACCAGATCGTCGGATACCGCGCTGGTCATATGGTTGGCTCAGGTGCTGGGAGGATATCCACCTGCTTCTTCTTGAGCCGATCCTGAAGCCAGTCGAGCCCTTCCGCGATGTAGCGTGGCACGGTCAACGACTCAAAGCCATCGGCGAGGATGACATCCAGCGCGAACTCGGCTTTCTTACCGTTGCGCAGCGCGTCGTACATCGCCGCGCCGATCGTAGAAACACCGCCGCCGGCGTTGATCGCGTCACGGAACTTGCGGACCAGCCCGTGTCCGGAGAGTCCTGCGAAAAATTCCAAGTTCTCGAAAGCGAGCGCGTCCTCGAACGTATATGGGTAGGCAGTCTCCACCGCAGTCGCCCCTGGTACCGTCACCGGGAACGGCGTCTGATAGGCAACGCGCACAGCGAACAGAGCGTCGTCAGGCGGTTCGAGTGTCTTGGCCGCTGCGGTGGCCGCCATTAGCGCATCGACCTGGGCGAGGGACGGCACCCATGACTTGAGCGTGTCATTGTCGGTGATTTGGCCCGCGCCGAGCGCTGGCTGCGCGGATTTGTCGGTGGTCGCGTCGAGTGTGTCGATGTCCGTGACGATCAGAGTCAACAGGCCGAGATGATCGATTAACGAGCGTAGCCGATGCGCGTGGCTGCCGCCGATTTCCAGCAGCGAGATGTAGCTCTGGTTGAGCTTCTCATAGTTGGTGCGAATGAAATTCGGGAGCATCATCCGCTCGGCCGGACCCTCGACGAGGATGGCCGCATCGGCGAAGAACAGATCGGCATGCTGCGCGCGCAGATAGCGGGTCACGAACCGCTGAGTTGCGTCGCCACTGCCGAACACGTCGTGAAGATTGATGACGGTGGAAACCGGCACCCGGGCAACCATTCCTGCTGGCAAGCGGCGGAAATATCTCAGGCAGTCGAACGGCGTCTCGTGCGCGACGTGGCTGGAATGCGTGCTGACCACAAGTTGGGTCCGCAGCCGAGGTTTTTCACCCAGATCCTCATGCGCTCGCAGGACGTCATAGGCCTTCTTGATGAAAACCTGCTGGACCTGGGCGTGGAGATGCGCCTCCGGCTCTTCGATCAATACCAGATGGAGCGGTTCTGTATGGGTGGCGGCTATGCTCTTCGATGCCTTGCCGACGCGCATCCAGGCATCGCGAAAGCTCATCAACTTGAAAATCATCGAAATGAGGTTCTAGCCGAGGCCATTGTTGTTCTCGGGCAAGCGCAGCAGCGGCGTGACCTCGCCACTCTCGCTCGTCACATCGACCACGAACGTGACGGCCGCTGAATGATTGAGGCCGTCGATCGCCTTCAGGCGCGTCGATACCTTTGGCCGAGGATCGGTAACGCCCGGGTATCCCATTTCCTCGACTTCAAGGAACGCGGCCATGAAACTCTCGGTCAGCCGCTGATCGAACGCATCCTGTGCTGCCTCGATCGCCTGCAATGCGCCAAGGTCCTTCGGATCCGGACCCTTGGTCGGGTCGAGATGCTTGGAATAGTAACTCCGCAGCTGGTCCGAGAGTCGGCTGCCCGGCGATCCCGCGGGCGTGTCCTCGTCTTCCTCCATCGCCGCCTCTTCGCCAAATCCTCGCTGCGCCGGGATGTCATGCACGCGCACGAGGCCTTTCAGGGGGTCTCCGTCAATGGGCAACGACGCTGCGGGCAGGATTTGAGGGTGAGCCCACGACTTGACCGGTGACGCAAGCTGGTCGGGATCGAGCGTGAATGCCCTGATCGTGAAATGGGTCTTGAGCCGACGGCTGAGGAAGTCACACAGGCTGGACGGCCACAGCGTGAGCTTGGGCTGCGGCGCCGGAGGATCGACATTCTCATTGCGCTTTGCGTGGTCGGCCGTAGCTGCGGCCTGCAACTCCGCCGCCTCGGCGACAGTCCGCATGAAATCCTTGTACAGCTCCGACAGGTCGCCCGGCTCGTAGCGCAGCCGCACGCCCAGCCTGCCGCCCTCCCAGTCGAGCGTGGGGATCAGGTCGCGGACGTGATGCATCTCGCCTGATTCGACATGCAGCCACAGATCGAGCGTCGGGAGCACCCCAAGCCACGGCCCGAGATTTAGCTCGACCAATTCGTCGGCGGCGCGCGCGGCGATCCAGCTCTGCCCGATGGCGTCGATTACGGGCCAGTGGCATAGCGTGAAATCGTGGAGCTCGAACGGACAGCGGCGAGGTGACAGGAAACGCCGCAGGGCCAGCATCGCCGAGGTCTTGCCGCTGTTGTTCGCTCCGACGAACAGAGTCTTGCTTGGAGAAAAATCTATACGCGTCGCCAGCAACTTGCGGAAATTCGCAACCTCAACGAACTCGATATGCACTGTCATCCCCCTATATTCTCACGACGCATTAGCCTAACGCATCTGCGTCTTTCACGTCGGTAAGCACAGCTCCGCCGTTACCTGCCTATTCTGCATGCTGCTCGTCGCCGAGGCGAGCACATTCGCAGCCGACGAAGCAGCTATATACGCCATGACTTCGGCATGAATGCATCTCCTGATTCCAGACCTGATCTTCGCTGCTTCTTCTTCGTCGCGAGCGGGCTGGTTCACGCAAAGTCGCCGGCGACCACGCCGGCATCGGGCTGGCGCATCGCTTGGATCCAAGCTTGGACCTGAGCGCTGTTGGCAGCGGTGATCGGATAGGCGCGCGCGCTGACATCGCTTGCCGCGCCGGGACTGATATCGCTCGTCGTCACAATCATTCCTGTCGCGGCCTGCTCATGCAGCATGTCGGCGTATAAAGCTTTGACGACGACACGCTCGACTTTCCGCTCCTGGCGCTTGCACTGGACGATAATGGCCGGCGGGGCACCGGGATCTGCATTCGGGTTCCACATGCGGACATCGACGCTGCCGTCATTGCGACCGGGGCCAAGGTCCACAGTATAACCCGCACGCTGAAACCATTCTGCGGTCAGGCCCTCGAACTGCCGCCAGTGAATGTCCTGCAGGCGGTTCGGCTGGCTTCCCAGATAGTTGATGAAACGCTGGTCGAAAAAGGCATCCGCTCTGGTGGGGAGCCGTTCGCTGGCGAAAAGGTCATCGAGCGCGATCTGGCTGGTGGCATCGACAGTGCGGGTGAAGAAAGGCGACAATGCGAGGTGGAAGGTCATGGCTTCCTGAAGCGCGTCCCAGACCCCGGGTCTTCCGGCCACCATCGCCCGGAGTTCTTCAAGAAGTGCGGCTTGCCTGTGGTCGGTTTGGTTTCGCAGGCGCAGATAATGGTTGGCGACAGCCTCCAGCTCTAGCATCGTGTCGAGCGCGAACAGGTCACGCCAGTCGCGATCCAGCAACTGCATCAACCGCATCCCAAGTGTGGGCATTCCCGGCTGTTCGACCGCACCGACGGCATGAAGGAGGTCGCCTACGGTTTCGGCATAGTCTTCGGACGCCACGCGCATGACCGTGTCCGTTTCGAGACCCTCGCGAAGATGGTTCTCGGCGGGCAGATGGGCGAGCATGTTGGCTTCGGTGAGCGCGAAGCCGGAACGGACCCCAGCATCTTCGCTGAGCGCGGTGCGGAATGCGAAGGCGGGCATGATGATGTGGCCCATCGGGCAAAAAGTCCCTTATTGTCGGTGGAAGCCCAGCTTTCTCCGTCGCGAGAGCCTGACGCTCTCCGAGGCAGATCAGGCCGAAGGCGGCGTCTGATCAATGGCGGTCTTCGCCGCGCCTCGGGGTCACTTGTCGCCGTAAACGCAGGCGCGCAGCGCGAACTTCTCGGTGGAGCCATCGACGCGGTTCACCCAGAAGCATTTGGTCCCGAAATCGGCGGTTCGCACGCTGAAGGACTTGATCCCGCTGTCAATCTTGGTGGTGGATTCAGGGTGCAGGGCGAGTGCGTCACGCAGAATGGCGCTGTCCGCTGCGTTCACCCTGTCGCCGACGTCATAGCGGGCCAGGATGCCTTTAAGAAACGCATAGGCATCGCCTCGGCTGGGAAATTCGAGCGCGCCGATCATGAGGGGTTTGGAGGGCATGCAGTCACCTTTCTCGATCAGGAGTCACTTGGCGCGGTCTGGCCGTCAGCGTCGGGGTGGAGTCGTTCGAGAATCTCGCGGAGAATGATTGCTGGGATGTCCATGCCCGCAAACTGATCGATGCGGTCGGCCACCCACGCCAGACACTGGTCCTTGTCGAGGTCGTCCCTGGCGATCTTCTCGTATAGGGCGACGGCGCTCATGCGCGACAGGCCAAGCTCCATCAGCGACAGGAGAGTGCGCGAGGACACGCCAAACTCCAGCTGCGTCCCGATATCGAGCCCGTCTTCGACGAGATCGTCACGGCCGATCGCGCGCAGGTGGATATGGAGCACGTCCATATAAGCGGAGAAATATTTGGGCGCCTTGAACCGGGCGATCTGCTCGACATATTCCATCGTCTGCCGGATAAGCGTCGGAAGCTTGTAAGCCCTGTTGTTCCGGACATGATATTCGATGTTCCGCCGGATCATCATAGCAAGGGAAAAGCCCTTGAGCCACTGGACGACGATGCGGGCGTAGAGCGGTATCAGGCCCTCGGGCAAAAACGCTGGGAACATGTTCTGGTCGATGCGCCGCATGATCGTGACGAACCGATCATAGCTGTCTTCGCTGTCCACCGGCGCGGGTAGCAGGTTTTCAGGATCGCCCTCATAGCGGCGGAACGCGTCGAGCAGCCGCTGAAGCCCTAGCGCGCTGATGCCGGGATGGCGATTGGCGATCTCGGGACTGATCTCGACCTGCGCGGCAATGGCCGCAAGACTCGTGTCGAGCCGCTCGATTAGATCCTTGTCGTGGCGTTTCGCCAGACCGGCCTCGGCGATGGATCCGAGACGCAGGAAGGTCGTCAGCAGATAGGAGCCGACCTGCTCATACTGATCGGCTTCTTGCAGCTCCGAGAGGTCGGCCGAGACCCTGCGGTCGAGATAGTCGGCCAGGCCCGCGCCGGTCTCGATGACAGCGTCGCTTTCGCGCTTGATTGGATAGCGGGCCCGGGCGGGCACGCCGTGCGGCCAGGCCTGGGAGTTGCCGGGGTCGATGCAGATGATGTTGCCCTGGAACTCGTGGCCCCAGCGGCCGGCGCGGCCGGCCAAGTTCCAGAAGTCGTGCGGCTCCATCGGATTCCCGAGACCCTTGCGCGGCCCGCGCAGGACGATGGTCCGGCAGGACAAGTTCACCCCTTCGATCAGGGTCGAGGTGCAGACGAGAAAACGGATCTTGCCGGCCCGGAAGAGGCGTTCGATTTCGAGCCGGATCAGAGAGGGCATGTTGCCATAGTGGAAGGCGACGCCGCGCTCCACGAGCGGCGCCAGTCTGTATTGCGGGTGCACGCCCTTGCGCGTCAGATCGGCCAGCTCCAGCAGTTCCTTGTCCACAGCGGCGCTGGCGGGAATGAGCTGGCTGATGAGGTCGGCAATCTCTTCGGAGTCCGAGGCCCGGTTTGCATAGACAAGGGTTCCGCCCTGCTCGCCGGCGGCGGCGGCAATGAAAGCGAGCTTCTTGGTCGGGCCGGTCGGCGAACTCGCAAGCGTGAGCGTCCCGATCGACTGTTTGCCGCCGGCTTTCACGACGGAGAGGTCCCAGAGCTTGGGTTTGCGGGGCACCTGCTCGGCGACGATGACGTTCTGGAGGACGGTGGGCACGTCGCTGTCGACCGGCGACGTTCCCGTTCCCTCAGGGGCATCGGCCAGAAGCTCGTCGGGATTCTGCGTGGCCGGGCTGATGAAGACGAGCTTGAGGGCCGGATTGGCGCGGCTGACGCGCTCGATCGCATCCTGGAGAATGACGCCACGCTGGTTGTCGCCGATCTTGTGTGCTTCATCGACGATCAGAAGATCGATCGCGATGTCGTCGCCGACGAGATTGGCGAGCAGATGCAGACGCTCCTGCGTGAAGACGAGGATCAGGGGCGAGCCACCGGCGCGCGCGGTGTCGTATTTCTCGGTCAGCGGCAGCGAGGAGACCTGGATCGCCCCCGGCTTTCCGAGCAGCAATTCCAGATTGGTCTCGATCTCCGCGACCAGGGCCCGCGTCGGCGCGAGGTAGATGGCGACACGCTTACCGCCGTCGTGCATCTGATCGATCAGCCACTGCAGGACGAGGAAGGTCTTGCCGGAAGCTGTCGGCGCCGAGGCCGATATCCAGCCGTTGGTGGTAGCCTTCTCCCAAAAGCGCTGCTGGAAATCGTTGACCTGCAGCCAGCGCCCGCTCGATTCGACTAGGATCGCTTGGTCCATCTGCCGGCGTTGGGCTTCAATGCGCAGGCTCATCCCGAGTCGCCCATCCAGATCGTCGGCCAGAAGCGCGCGCTTGCCAGCCAAGGCGACCGCGCGAAAGTTTGAGAGCTTGCTGAGAAGGACCGCGCCTGCGTCGATGACGGCGGCGCTCCTGGACATCGTGACGGCGCTGGTCGCGATCCGCAGCGCAGCCTCCTGATGGAAGCGTGTGTCGGACCGGGCGAGGACGCTGGCGGCGAGGAGTAGCCGCTGCCAGTCGACGCGCGGGGCGACAGTGTCCGGCTCCGGCAACAGATTCCCGATTTCACCGCGCACGGTGTGGCGGGTCAGCTGGTCCAGCTCCTCCTCGATACCCTGTTCGACCAGCCAGCTCTGAAGATCGACGATGCTCATGCCGCCACCCCCATCGCCTTGAGAAAGGCCCTCCGAAAATCGTCCGCGGATGGAAGGGGGAGGCAGAAAAACTCGATTTCGAACTGATCGAGCTTTTCGGCCTGAAGGCGCTCGCCGATCGTCTTGCGCCACGTCTCCAGCGCCAGCCGGGCGGCCTCGGCCAGCTGATTGACGATAGCCTTGGCGCCGCCTCCGGGGTAGAATTCAGCGTCAAAGCCGACCAAAGCGACACCGCAATATTGAACGCGCCGGGACTGGATTGAATTCTTGTCGAAATAGCGTTTCAGGGCTTCGGTGAGCGCGGGATCACTCAGATCGGCCTTGTCGCTGAGCAGGATGAGGTCGCGTTCGCGTTCGGCGTCTTCATGTTCGGGCTCGACGAGGAACGGTGCGAGGGAGGAAAGGCAATCCTTGATGGCGGACGCCACGTTCTTGTAGACTTTGGACTCGCCCCAATAGAGCTTTAGTATCCCGTCGGGCGTGACACCCGCATAGACGCCGTCGGAACCGTGGTAATGCATCCGGGTATCTGTCTTCAGATCCATTTTGCACAAGATCTGCGGGAGTTTGAGAAAGCGCTCCGCCAGCAGGAAGAGGAGCATTTCGCCGCCTTCGCCCGTTTTGGCTAGATCCGTGAACGAGCGTTTCGCCTGTTCCACCAGGGCGGTGACCGCCTCCGTGCTCTTGTATTTCTGGTCGCGCGCCTTGGCTTTCGCGAGTTGGGACCTCGGAATCGCGTAGTCAGCGACGGCATTGCGCATGAACTCAGCAAGTCGGTGCAGCTGGACGCGACCATTGCCGTCAACGGCCAGACAATGGCAGTGTATTTTGACCGCATGACCGTCGATCAGCACGTCTCGCTCGATCAGCGAGAGATGAACGTCAAGTGCCTCCGGATCTCCAGTCAGCGCAGCCGCAAGATCGACGTCAGTTATATTCGACAGAACGACCCTCCTGTCCGCCCAACTACCTCATTACGATGAGCTGTTAACTCCTAGCGCCGAGCTGAGGGTTCGTCCATCCGGGAGCCGCGATCAGAAGATGGGATGCGCACTGTTGGCGGCATGACTTCTGACCGATGAGTGCGCCGTACAATGTCGTCGATTTGATTTTCGGCAAGCGCCTTGAACATCGGTGACGCCTCGCCTCTCGACGCATTGAACGACTGGGATGGGGCGCGAAGCTGTCGTCTTTGAGGAACATGAATGGAAGGCAGGTATCGGGGATCGCAAACGAGACAGCGAACGGCGGCTCTGTTGGCGACAGCGGTCCCATTCATCTTCGCCAAGAGATCGGTCCGTGCATGTACCTCCGGTCTGAGCTGCAAATCTCGGAGGGTATAAGTGCGAGGATCACCGTGCTTTTCAGTTGCAGTATATCTATTTTTTCAGCTTACCGCTCATAATGAACTTGCCGTGTTCGATTCCCAAACTCAAATCGAAGGCCCGCGCCACTGCACGCGCGAACCCTTCGGGATCGCGTGCCGAGAAAACTCCGGTAACCTGAATCCCGCGGATCTGTGGATCTCGCAACTCGATGGTCGGCCCACCATACCGGGCAAAGTCTCTCACCGCGCGGTCGAGGGAAGTCTCGGCAAATGCGATCTTCCCTTGCCGCCAGAACAGTTCACGATCGATGTCAGCGTCCGACATGCGTTCAAGGGTCACATAGCCTCCTGGTGCCACGATTGCCCGCTGGTTCGGCCCCAGCGCGACGGAGGTAGCAGCCGTCGGGGTCAGCTCCAGCACTCCAGCGCGGACCACCAGTTGCGGCAGAGTTTGGGAAAAGCTTTCCACCGCGAAGCTCGACCGGCTGGTGCGAGCGGTGAAGCCCAAGGCGTGGAGGACGAGCGAACGAGCCGGGTCAAAGGCCACGTCGAAGATGGCCTTTCCGGCAATCAGAACAATGTTGCGCGTGTTTCCTTCGAGTGAAACGCGCAGTTCAGTGGCGGTGTCGAGAACTATGGCGGTCCCATCCTCCAGAAGCACGTTCCGCACTTCGCCCACCGCGGTGCGCAGCACCCGGACGTCGGCGGGCGTCGGCGCGGGATTGCGCAGCCAGGCAAATCCGGCGAGACCGGCTGCCGCCACGCATCCCAGCGCCAAGGCCGCGCGGCGTTGCATGGGGCGGCTCCACGCGGATTGTCGCGTGTCCGGCCATTCCTCCTCGTCGTCAGCCCCGTGTTCCGTCGGAGCCGACCCGGAGGCTGCACTGACCAGCGGTAATGCTTGCGCGCGGCTGGCGAAGGCGAAGGTTGCCCGCGCTTGATGGTAGGCACCGACGTGTCGCTCGTCCTGGGCAAGCCATGCCTCGAGTTCGGCGCGCTCAGCCTCGGCAAGCCCCCGGTCGACCATGGTCGCCCAATTGAATGCAGCAGTGGTGATCGGATTGGCCATAGGTGAGTTTGTCAAAGCGGCCCATGATTGCGCCGGGTGTCCCTCGCGATAGATGCACGAGTGGGCAATGATCCGCCGCGGCTGATCTTGCGCGCAAGTGCCTGCATGGTCCGGGCAAGGAGTTTTTGCACGGCATTATCGGACAGGCCGACGAGAGCTCCGATCTCCTTGTGCGATTTTCCCTCGCGTACGCGGGCCAGGAATACGGTTCGGCCGGGTTCCCCCAACTGATCGATCGCCTGGGCAAGCAGCCGCAGCTGTTCGCGGTCGGAAATTTCCGTCTCGGGCGAGGGACTGTCATCAGCCAGTTCCAGCCCTGAGAGATCGGCGAAGATCTCGATCGGGACAAGCCGCGCCCGGCGGATGTGCATCAAGACGAGGGTCCGCGCAGTCTGAAGGAAATAGGACCGCGGCGAACGGATGTGATCGACCGACGGCAGCGAGGCGAGGCGCGCGTAGGCCTGCTGGACTATGTCGTCGAGATCGAGACCCTCGGGCAGCCGCCACTTGCGGATCGTGGTGCGCAGGAACTGTTCATAGGGCAGGATCTGGGACGCAAGCCATTCGTTGCGCTGGCACGGGTCGGCCACGTTCCTCCCTCCCCCTCATGAGCACCGCCACGGCGGGGCGGCGACCGCCTGCTCAGACCGCAAGACTATGCTGCGCTGATGCCGTTGGGAACCCCGATTTTTGCCGCAGCAAAAAAGTTGCCGGGCGGCCGAACCGCGCGGCGGATTTCGTGGCGCCGAACATCCATTCGGTAATGCCTCGGAAAACTGAGGCAAACGGGAGGGAACACAATGGGCATTAGCAAGATCGCACTGTCCGCCCGGATCGCAGCCGTCGCAATGGTGGTGGCCGCGCCGGCCCATGCCGAGCAGCGGAGCTTCGACGTACCGGCCATGCCCGCGCAGATGGCAATCTACGCCTTCGCGCGCCAGGCCAATGTCGACGTGCTGGCGCCATCGTCCATCCTGCGCGGCGCTCGCACAAATCCCGTGCGCGGCACCATTGAGGTTGGCGAAGCGCTCAAGCGCTTGCTTGTCGGCACGGGCCTCCAGGCCGAACAGTCGGCGCCGGGCAAGTACCTTGTTCGCCCGGTTGCCCGCCCGGCTCGCGCGCCGCGGGAGACGCATGTGGCTGCCCCGCCGGCGCCCCCTGCTCCAAGCGAGGCAGCGCCCGGCCGCGGACAGCTCGATGAGATCATCGTCACCGCGAACAAGCGGGAGGAAAGCATCCAGACCGTGCCGACCTCGATCACGGCCTTCGATCGCAAGGCCCTTTCGCGTTATGGCATCGAAAGCGGCGAGAAGCTGGCCCAGATGACGCCCAATTTCGTCAATAACACCCTGTTCGGTCCGGGCAGCCCGCCGTTCATGTCGATCCGCGGGGTCAACTACCTCGACTTCAACTTCGTCAACGAGATGCCGGTCGGCACCTATATGGACGAAGTCTACATGGGTTCGCAGGATGCCATCGTCGGCCAGGTCTTCGACCAGGAGCGGGTGGAGGTGCTGAAGGGGCCGCAGGGCACTCTATTCGGGCGCAACACCACCGCCGGTGCGGTCCACTTCATCGCGCAGAAGCCGACGAAGGTTCTGGGGGGCTATGCTCGGCTGCAATACGGTTCCTACAACCAGGTCATCGCCGAAGGCGCGCTGAATCTGCCCGTGGGCGACCGCTTCCGCGTCCGCCTTGCCGGCAAGTACAACCGCGACGACGGCGTGCGCGTCAACCGACTCATTCCGGAGTCGCGGTTCGGCAAGACCGACATCGTTGCGTTGCGGGGCATTGCCCAGCTGGACCTGACCGACAATCTCGAGCTTGAGGCCAGCATCCACTACACCGACAACAACTCGACCTTCTCCGGCCTGTGGGGCCTCGGCAAGATCGATCCTGCAACGGGCCTCATCTGCCAGCGCGAAGCGATCATCGCCGGTACCTGCGCGACCTTCAATGGCTATCGCCATGGCACGCCCGATCCTCGCCGGATCGATTCAGACGTGCGCGAATATCCGAACACGATCACCTCGGTCGGCGGCTACGGCAAGCTGACCTGGCACATGGGCGACATCACGGTCACCTCGATCACCGGGGTCGAGCACTCGAAAGGGTACATCGCCGAGGACGTCGACGGCCGCAATGCGCCGTTCAACATTGCCTTTGCCGCAAGCCGCCGGCACCGGCAATTCAGCGAGGAGTTGCGCGTCAGCGGAGATACCGGCCCGGTCAAATGGGTGGTAGGCGGCTATTACTACGATGACGAGAAGGCGTCCGTCTCCGACATCCTCATCAATGGGTTCGCCGTTCCGACACAGCACTCGGACAAGACGGTGAAGACGCGTTCCTCGGCCGTGTTCGGGCAGCTCGACTGGGCGCTCAACGACAAGGTCACGCTGGTCGGCGGCCTGCGCTATACCGACGAGCGTCGCCGCCTCACCCGGTTCGTCAACGGCCTGATCGGGTCCGACATCAGCGGGCTCATCCCGAACTCGCGGGCCAAGGCGGTGACCGGCACGGCGGCGATCGAATACCATCCGAATAGCGACGTCATGCTCTTTGCCAAGTACTCGTCCGGCTACAAGAGCGGCGGGTTCAACACGGCAAATACCATCACCATGTCTACCCTTTCGCTTGTCGGTCCGGATCGCCCGGAGAAGGTTTCGAGCTATGAGGCCGGCATTCGCAGCGAGTGGCTGGACCGCCGCCTGCGCGCCAATGTCACCGGGTTCTACATGGACTACAAGGGCATCCAGGCCTTCTCGACTAGCCTCGATCCGAACAATCCCACGGTTTTCAACCAGAGCTTCATCAACCTCGACAAGTCGCGCATCTACGGTGCGGAAATCGAGCTGCAGTTTTCGCCGAACAAGTCGTGGGATTTCCTGTGGTCGACGGGCCTGCTCAACACCCGGATCACCGACAGCACCGGTGCCTTCAAGCGCAGCCAGGCACCCGGGACCAGCGCTTCAGGCCCGCTCAACGTCACTTATTTCGCCAACGGATCGCACCTGCCCAACGCCCCGGCGTTCAACACCTTCGGCTCGATCCAGTACCATTACGATGCGGGGAGCGCGGGGGTCTTCACCCTCCAGGCCGAGGGCCACTACCAGTCCAGCATCTTCTTCTACGTGGAGAATGATCCGCTCGAGTACCAGGGCGGCTACGCCGTGTTCAACCTGCGCGGCCGCTGGCAATCGGCCAACAGCCGCTACTCGGCCGAGGTCTTCGTCGAGAATGTGGCCAACAAGGCCTACGCGACCCACGCTTTTGACAGCGCCTCTGACTTCTCGTTCCGCACGCCCGGCCTGCCGCGGTTGTTCGGCGTGAAACTTGGCGTCAATTTCTGAACTTTGCCCCGCCAGGAGGACCACAGCCGATGAATTCGATCGAGGCCAAATACCGGGCGCGCACTCCGCGGTCGGAGGCGCTGCAACGCCGCGCGGAGCTGGTGATGCCAGGGGGAGAGACTCGCAGCGGATCCTTTCACGCGCCCTATTCGGTCACGATGGACCATGCCGCGGGCTGCCGTTCGTGGGACGTGGACGGCAACGAATACATCGACGTGGTGAACAATTTCACCTGCCTGGTCCACGGGCACGCCTACCCGCCGATCATCGAGGCTGCGCAGGAGGCGGTGCGCAAGGGCACCACCTGGACGGCCAAGGCGGTGGACCAGATCAATCTGGCTGAGTTGATCGTTGACCGGGTGAAATCGATCGACATGGTCCGTTATGCCAATTCGGGCAGCGAGGGGGTCTTTGCCGCCCTGGCCGTGGCGCGGGCCTATAACCAGCGGACCAAGCTGCTGGTGGCGCGGTATTCCTACCATGGCCATTTCCTGGAAACGAGCGTGGTCAGCCAGTTCCCCGCCGGGGCCGGGCAGGCCGGGATATCGAACGGCTGGGTCGGCACCTACGTCGCGGACTTCGGCGATGCCGCGGCCTTCGAGCAGATCCTGGCAGAGCATGGCGACGAGATCGCGGCGGTCATGCTGGAACCCTACATGGCCTTTGCCGGCATGGTCAGCGCGCCACCCGAGTTCTTCCAGCGGGTGCACGCCGCGGCGCGCAAGGCAGGCGCGCTGTTCATCCTCGACGAGGCGACCGTGTTCCGTCTTGACATCGGCGGCGCGCAGGCCCGGCTTGGCATCGAGCCCGACGTGACCGTGCTGGGCAAGATCGTGGCAGGCGGCTTCCCCGGCGGCGGGATCGGCGGGAAGAGGGAGTTCATGGAACTGCTCGACCCGCGCGGCACGCGCCTCCACCTCTCGGGCACCTTCACCGGCAATCCGGTGACCATGGCCGCCGGCCTTGCCTGCATGCGCCATCTGACCGCAGAGAAGATCGCCCGGCAGGAACAGATGATGGAGACGATCGAGACCCGGCTTCACGCGATGGCGGCGAAGCATGGCCTGCCGTTCAGCACGCGGCGGGTCGGCTCCATGATGCAGATGTACTTTTCGCCCACCGCCCCGTCCGCAAGTCCGCTGCGCCAGGACGAGGAAACGGCGACCCTGTTCCAGCTGGCCTGCATGGCCAACGGGATATTCATGGTCGTGCGGGCGACGATGAACGTGTCCACCGTGATGACAGATGCGGACGTGGACGAGGTGTGCGAACGGTTTGACCGCGCCGTTGCCGACGTTGCGGGCGAAATCTAGCGCGCTCGTAGGGGTAGCCGGGGATCGGTCCGGGCTAGTCGGCGCAGCAGTGCTGTGCGTTGCCAGGACCGCCCTGCATGCTTGCGTTCTCCAGAGGTGGCCTAAGTTCCACTTGAGAGACCGATTCGGACGAAAATCTTTATGCAGGACCTGGAAGGGAAAACGGCCGTCGTCATAGGGGCGAGTTCGGGGATCGGACTGGCGCTGGCGCAGGCCCTGGGGCGGCAAGGCATGAATTTGGTCATGGCCGCCAGCCGTGCGGGCCGGTTGGAAGCGGCGGCCGCAGCAGTACAGGACACCACCAGCACAGAGGTTATGGCGGTCACTTGCGATGTGGCCGACGACAGTTCGGTTCAATCGCTTGCTGAACGGGCATATGCGGAGTTCGGCGAGGTAAACCTGCTGTGCAACAATGCCGCAGTGACCACGCTAGGGCCTTTGGCGCAGCATCAGCCCGAGGACTGGGAATGGGTTTACCGTGTCAACGTGATGGGAGTGGTCAATGCCATTCACACATTCCTCCCAAGCTTCATTGCGCAGGGCGGCGGGCACATAATGAACACTGGGTCCGTGATGGGCATCATCCCCGATGCAATCCCGGATTACGGCCCATACACCTCGGCCAAGGCGGCCGTCGCTTCGCTGACCCTGATGCTGAGGGAGGAGGTGGCGCTGGCGGGAGTGGAAGTTTCCCTGTTTGTGCCGGGCGGGGTGAAATCCGGTTTGACGAGCCGTGCAAATGATCGCGGACCCGTTAAGCCTGGCGACTGGACCCTACGTTTCAATTCGGCCGCAGACCTGGCGATACGCACTGCTCGCGAGGCGGCCGACCTGACCGGTGGAGGCGGGTACATGTCCGCCGAGGCGAACGCGGAACTCGCCATAGCCGGCATCAAGGCCAACGATCCCATCATCATGGCGCCCAAATGGTTGAAACCGGCGGCACGGGGGTACTTCGAACGAGTGCTGGCATCGTTTGACGAAGGGAGTGTCTGCTAGGCACCCCCATAGGTTGGTAACCAATGGCTCGCGCCGCCCGCGCGGTAGGCCATCCACGTAATGAGGCCGTCACGCGCGGATTTTTCTGACCTTACCTGTTCGAACGGGAGGAAAGTCCCAAATCGGTCCGTCACTACGCGATAAACGGAGGGCAGCTTTCAGGGACCTTCAATGATGCCCCGAACGTCGCCTTTGTCAGCGCTATCGGAACACGCTTACTTAGTGAGACGCACATTTGGCGACTCGGACCTATGCATTCGTCAAGCCGAGTGTCGCAGTGCATCCGTCGCAGGGGCAACGACGCGGTTTCTGCCCCCCCGTTTTGCATCGAGAAGAGCCGCGTCGGCCACCTGCACCAACGTTGGCCATTCACACATTTGGGGCGTCGTGGCGACCCCAATTGATACGGTGATCGGTCCCATATTCTTACCCGCGAACCATACCGAGAGCCCGGAAACCGCTTCGCGAATGTGCTCCGCGCGGGTCATCGCGATTTCACACGACATCCCTGGAAAAAGGATCAGGAACTCCTCGCCGCCATAGCGAAAGACCGAACCAGCCGGACAGACCATTTTTTCAAGAATCTGCGCCACCTCGCGCAAAACCTCGTCTCCGGCATCATGGCCATGATTGTCATTGAAATGCTTGAAGTGGTCGATATCGACCATGAGGCAGCTCAGGACTGTCCCAGATGTTTGCGCTTCACGCAATTGTTGTTGGAGGTGGCGGTCCATTTCCCGTCGGTTCGATAGCCTGGTCAGCGGATCGACGGTGGCGAGCAGGCGTAGTGCATCCCGCAGCCGCAGGTTGTCGAGAGCCAAACCGACGTTCTCTGCCAGCAGTGTCATATACATGCTGGAGAACTCACCCTCACCGGTCGCATCGCGACGTTCGAGGTAAAGTAGGCCGAGGGTGCCGTTCTGCCCCACCAGCGGCAGGCAAATGCTGTCCGGCACCAAGGCGGCGTTGTTGACAACATGGTCGCAGGGAACATCGATGCAATCCCCCGTGGCGCGGTGCGGGGCGCCCCGCCGCAAGGCCCAGCACGACAGGGGCGAGAACTCGGCACAAGAATGTCTCGGCTCGAGCCAGGAGCAAGCCTCGATCACGGCGTTGCGGTCGGGATCGAGCAGGTAGAGACGGCCGGCCAGGTGCGGAGCAACCTCCGGAACAAAGCGCTGGATCACCGCCTTAAGGTCGGCGACGGTGTCGCAGCTCTGCATACGCTGAGTCATGCGGGACAGTAGATCACGCATTGTCCTGTCGACGTCGCGCTCGCTCTCCAGCCGTTGCCGCTCGATGCCGTTCTCCCGAAAGATTCGGAGCGCCTGTGCCATATCGCCGATCTCATCGATATGTTCATAGACCGGCGGCTCGACCGCAAAATCCTGCGTCGCCAGGCGCGCGACGACGTCGCTCAGCTTGACCACGGGGTGCAAGACCCGCTTGCGAAAAACAAAATACAGCACGCACAGGAAGAGCAAGGCAGTGGCGCCCACCATGATCTCGGACATGGTCCGCCACAGCATCGAGCGTTCGGTGGCGCTGCGCTGCATATTGTCGGTCCGCTGGTCGATGTCGTTCTGGAAGCGTTGGACGGCGGCGAGAATGCGGCCGAGTTCTCCTTCATATTCGGACGAAAACACAACGCGGATCGCGGCTTCCTTGTCCCTGTTTTGCCGCGCGGCGATCGCTTGAAGCTGCTCGCCTTGCAAAGCATTGGCCCAGCGCAGGATCGCGCCAAGGTTGCTCAACTCGTCTGGGCTGGCGCCGGCGTCGCGGATGCGGCGGGTGTGCTCCTCGACCGCCTGCGTCTCCGCCCTTTCGCGTTGGTACGCGATCAGATCGGCCGGTTCTCCATTGACGGCGAATTTACGCGCGAGATCGCTGAGCACCGCGACGTCTTCATCGATCGTGGACGTCGCCTGGTCGAGCGAGAACCGCTGAGCAACGGCCGCGCGCTCCCGGTCCTGATATGATGAAGCCACGAGCATCGCGGCGCCCGATGCCAACGTCAGAGCGACGGTCGCCCCGTAGGCCCAATTCGTGATGGTTGCCAACCGCATGGCAGTGGACGCTAAAACTGAAGCGACAGGAATTGGTTAAGGGGAGGCGTGCCGATCCGCACTCTGGCCGGCTATGGGTAGCCGAGCACGGTTCTGAAGCGCCCCGGTTTTCCGGAGGCAGTTTCATTTGAGTCATGCCACCATATCGGGGGCTTCGTTGGCTGCATAGTAGTTGGCCTGGGCTTTGGCCGGGCGGGATGTGCCCGATGGGGCCGAACAGGCGATGGTGGTTGAACCAGTCGACCCAGCGCAGGGTGAACTGCTGGTTCGTCAGCGCACCATGCTGATCAACGCCATTCGTGCGCATTGTGCCGAGTTCGGATTAATTGCAGCGCAGGGTGTGGGGCGTGTTGGTGACCTGCTCAAGCGGGCGCTCCAGGTGGGGGGAGCGACCTTGCCCGATCTGGCCAAGGCCGCCATGGCGCTGATGGCCGAGCAGCTCGAGAGTTTGGAGAGTCAGATCCAGGCCCTCAATCGCCGGCTGCTGGCATGGCACAAGCAGGACAAGACCAGTCAGCGTCTCGCGACCATCCCCGGCGTGGGCGTGATCAGCGCAACCGCCTTGGCCGCGTCAGCTGCCGCCTGATACCAATCGCTGTCCGCAACGCGGCCGGCGTCGAACTGCAAGGGTGCCAATTGGGATGATGACGATCTGAACGCGGCCGCAGGGCTGGAACAACCCGTGGAGCTGTCGGAGCTTCGGGGTCGATAGACTGATGGGAGCCAGCCAGCGGACACCATCGGGGCCAGCGGTCATACTGTGCCGCAACAACAGGCCGGAAAGATGACCGCATCGTGTCAGATCAGACCATCAAACCACAAACCCTCTTGCAGCGCAGGGGCCATCCACAGATGACAGCTTTGAATGCTCAATCGCCATCTTGTTTCCGCCACGCCGGAGGCGATTCAGCTTTGTGCGGTATCAGCAAGGAAAGCACGAAACATGCAAACACGGCTCCAAGGGCGCACCAGAACGGCGCCGCAATGCCGAAACTGTCAGCCAGCCGGCCCGCCATGATCGGACCAACTACGCCGCCAGCAATTTCTCCCACGCCGATGGTCATCGCTACTGTCGCGGCGAGCCGGGCTGGAGGAACCGTCTCCCCTGGAATAATGACCGCGTAGATCGGAAGCGATCCGACCGCGAGCCAGCCAACAAACAGAAGTGCCTGCAAGCCCCAGGTTGGCCCAGTCCACAACAGGATCGCAATCGGGACGATCGCCGCGAGCGCCATCCCCAAGGTCAACACGGTTTTCCTGCCGATGCGATCGGAAAGCAACGGCAGCGCCAGACCGCCAACACAGCCGGCAAGGCCGAGGGTGCCAAGAATCGTGCCTGCTTCCGTAGGGGTGAAGTGCATCTTCTCGACCAGATAGACCGACAGGAAGGTCGAATGTACGACCAGCCAGAACATGAAGCCGGCTGAAATGGCAAGGCAAAGTCCGATGGTGCGACGCGCCTGGCCCGACAGGGCGGCGATGTCGCCGATCGACGAAGCGGAGCCTGCCGACGCTGCACCGTTCGTGTCCCGGATGGCAACCCCCACTCCTGCTGCCAGGAGCAGGAAGGGCACGGCCGAGGCGACGTAAGCTGCCTGCCAGCCCCACGCGTCCGCAATCCGGCTGAGCACGATCGGGCCAAGCATCTGGCTGATCAGGAACATCAGCAGGGTCTGCACGCCGATATTGCGACCGATCCGTTTAGGTTCGGATTGCGACGTCAGGATCGATTGGGTGATCGGCGAAATCCCGCCGAGTGCAGCGCCCGAGAGAAGCCGGACAACCAGTAGCGCGATATAGCCCTGGACGAGGAGAGAGCCCGTAGCGCAGATTGCAGCGAGGACCAGCAAGGATACCAGCAACTGCTTGCGTTTGCCCGTCCGGTCCGACAGTTGGCCGATGCCATACCCGGCAATCGCCACCGTCAGGGCCTGGATAGAATAGATCGCGCCAAGCTGCGTATTGGTCAGCTTCAGCGCCGCGACGAGATAGGGACCGATGTAACCGGTCGCAAGTCGATCGAAGGCGACGAAGGAGATGACAAGGCTGGTAACCAGCACCATCCGCATTTCGTAGCGCCTGCTTGTCACTTCCCCGTCCTGCTGCCGGATTCCCACCGTTGCCATCGTCGCGTCCTCCCCACCCGCCATGCGGGCCTGTTGCTCAGGCCACCGCCGGATAGTCGATGTAGCCTGGTTCGGCCCCGCCATAGATTGTTGCCTGGTTGGGCTCAGCCAGCGGTGCGGCTTTGGCAAATCGTTCGGGCAGATCGGGGTTGGCGATAAACGGTACGCCAAACGAAACCAGATCGGCATGGCCGCTGGCAATGGCATTTTCCGCACTTGCCGCATCGTAGCCGCCGTTGGCGATAGTCATGCCGCCAAACGCAGCGCGCAGTGCCGGGGTGAGTCGCTGCGTCGCTGCCACTTCGGCGGGGCCGGCAATCGGCTCGACCACGTGTAGATAGCCCACTTTTCCAGAGAGGGCCTTGGCGAAATAGCCGAATGTCCCCGCAGGATCGGAGTCTGACATACTGTACATGGGAAACCACGGCGAGATGCGATAGCCGACACGGCCTACCCCCCAAACCGCGGTCACTGCTTCGACCACTTCAAGCGGCAGCCGTGCGCGATTTTCGATGGTGCCGCCATAGGCATCGCCGCGCCGGTTCGCACCGTCACGCAGAAACTGGTCGAGCAGATAGCCGTTCGCGCCGTGTATCTCCACGCCATCGAAGCCTGCTTCTTTCGCCAGCGTGGCGCCATGAGCATATTGCTCGACCACGCCCGGCATTTCGGCGATTTCGAGCGCGCGGGGAGTCGGAATCGGCTTCATGCCTTCTGCCGTAAAGGCCTCGCCCTCCACAGGCAGTGCAGAAGGAGCTATCGGCAAGCCTCCCTCCTGGAAATCGGGATGTGATGCGCGACCGACATGCCAGAGCTGCAAGAAGATGCGGCCACCAGCGGCGTGCACGGCAGCAGTTACGGCCTGCCACGCCCTAACCTGTGCGGACGTATGGATGCCAGGGGTCCAGACCGAACCGCGCGCCTGATGACTGATCTGCGAACCTTCACTGATAATCAGACCTGCGGAGGCGCGCTGCGCGTAATAGATTGCAGTGGATGGCGGCGCGATACCGTCACCGATAGCGCGCGCTCGGGTCATTGGCGCCATGACGACGCGGTTGGGCAATTCAAGGGCGCCAATCTGCGCGCCCGACAAAAGGTGTTGCATCGCTCTGCCTAACTCCATCCTCGGCTCGCAGGCATCGCGGGTGCCGGTCGCCGCGTGACCTATCCCGGAAGATAGGCAAGCGCGTAGGGAGGGCGTCAGTCGATTGGTGGACCTAGCGACAGGCCGCCGTCGTTGAAAACTTCCGCGCCAGTCATGAAACTGGACGCCGGTGATGCGAGGAACAATGCCAGCCCCTTCATCTCTTCCACATCCCCCATTCGCCCCAGCGGGATCATTCCACTCATCATCTTTTGCACCGCCGCATCCTGCACGAAGCCATCACCAATGTTGGTGACAAACGGCCCCGGCGCGATGGCATTGACCCTGATATTGTAACGCGCCAGTTCCAGCGCGGCGTTGCGCATGAAGTGGGCAGCCCCGGCCTTCGCTGCCGAATAGGCAATCCCGATCGGCATGGCGCGGACCGAAGACACCGAAGTGGTGATGATGATGCGCCCCTCGCGGCGCGGTTTCATGTGGCGTACCGCAGCGCGTGTGCAATGGAAAACGCCATTGAGACTGATGTCGACGACGCGTGACCAGCGATCAGTATCATAGTTTTCCAGCGCACCGTCAAAGCTGCGCTGCCCATCGGAACCGAGCACCGTGCTGCCCGGGTCGATTCCCGCATTGGCAAACAGGACATCGATACCTCCAAACTCCTTGGCGCAGCGATCGATGACCGCATCCACGCTGCCGCGATCGCCCACATCCACCTTACAGGCGCGGACATCCAGGCCCAGCGCCCCAAGCCGCGCTGCCTGCCGCTCGGCGCGGTCAAATGAAATATCGAGAATCGCCACCCGTGCGCCATGTTCGGCCAGCACCTCGGCGATAGCCAGGCCAATGCCGCTCGCACCACCGGTAACGATGACAGATTTGCCCTCCACTTCGAACATCTTTGCCAGTTGCACCAGATCCCCCATCCTTGTTGTCCTTCTGTTCTGGCGATCCTCCTTGCCCCGGGCACCTACCCCAAACGCAGCGGAAAGATAGGTAGGTTGCTGCTGCTAATGTTCGCCCCAGGATCGCAGCAGGAGAGTTGCCCATGAAAGACATTGCAGGACGAACAGCCTTTGTTACTGGCGGTGCGAGCGGACTTGGCCTGGGTATGGCACAGGCGCTTATCGACCGCGGCGCTGCCGTGGCGATTGCCGATATCATGCCGGACCACCTCGAGGCGGCACGCGCCGAGCTCGGCAAATCCAGGCAGTGCCATTTCATCCAGCTCGATGTGACTGACCGGGAGGGCTTTGCGCGCGCCGCCGATGAGGCCGAAGCGCAGTTGGGGCCGGTTTCGATCCTGTGCAACAATGCCGGGGTTGGCATGCTGGGCAGCACCCAAACGACCGGTTATGCCGATTGGGACTGGGTCACATCGGTCAATCTTGGTGGCGTTATCAACGGCATTCAGACCTTTCTGCCCCGCATGCAGGCACGGGGCGAAGGACATATCGTCAACACCTCGTCCATAGGTGCCGTGCTGCCAGGGCCGGGCGGGGTCGCCTATCTGACGGCCAAGGCGGCAGTGCTAGGCCTTTCCGAGGCTATGCTGTGCGACGTGCGTGGTGATGGTATTGGCGTCACCGTAGTCCTCCTCGGACCAACAGCGAGCAATATTCACAAGGTCGCCAAACAGCGTCCCAAGCACTACGCTGACAGCGGATTGGCGGTTTTCGAGGTGGAGTCCGGAGACAAACCGATCATCGTCGGCGGCATGGATCCGCTCGAAGCGGGGCGCAAGGTTGCGGAGGCCATCGAACGCGACCAACTCTATCTCTTTACCCATCCGGAGTTCCGCCACGCAATCCAGCAGCGTTTCAGCGCAATCATGACTGCCTTCGGTCCCGACAAGGGAGAACCGGTCGCGACTGAATCCTATGGGTTTCCTACTTTCAACCCGCTGTTTGCCGAGATCATTGCAACCAGCCAAAGCAACTAAAGCAGCCGAGAGGATAATCCATCATGCGTGATGTCGAGGGCAAGATTGCATTCATTACGGGCGGAGCCAGCGGCATTGGCTTCGCCATGGCACGAATGTTCCTGAACGCCGGGATGAAGGTGGTGATTGCCGACTACAGCAAAGCCAACCTGGACGACGCAGTCGAGCAGCTCTCGGGCGACAACCGCGAATACATGACCATTCCACTCGACGTGCGCGATCGCAAGGGTTTCGCGCTGGCCGCCGACGAAGCCGAGGCGCGCTTTGGCAAGATTCATGTCGTCTGCAACAACGCCGGCGTGGGCATGTCCGAACTGATCAGCCGCGCCGGATATGCCGACTGGGATGAAATGATGGACATCAACCTGGGCGGAGTGATCAACGGCGTTGTCACCATGCTGCCGCGTCTTCGCAAGCATGGGGAAGGTGGGCACATCGTTAACACCTCGTCGATGGCCGGAATCATCCCGCTCCTCGATCCTGGCGGCATCTATTCGGCAAGCAAGTTCGCCGTTCGGGGCATGACGGATTCACTGCGTCTCGCCCTGGTGCCAGATCGCATCGGGGTGTCCTGCCTGTTTCCGGGTCTGACCAAGAGCCGGATTCTCGACAAATCCAAGGAACTGGTTGCATCAGGCGCCGAAGACATCGATTCGGTCAGCGCCAGTTTTGCCGTGGCTCAGGAACACGCAATGGATCCGATGGACCTGGCTGGCGCCGTGTTGGACGCGATCCGCAACAACGATGCCTACATCATCGGCCATGCAGAGTTTGTCGATGAACTCGAAGAGCAGCATCGCGAACTGATGGCAGCGATCCGCCGCGACCTGCCGATGGACCCGCGTCGCGCCGAATTCGAAAACGGTCGCCGGCAATCGATCCGCCAGATCAAGGATCAGATGCAGGCCTGGTAGGCCTCGGAAGCGCACTCAGGGAATCAGCCCAAGCCTCCGGGCACGGGCAACCACCTGCTTGCGGTTGCGGATACCCACCTTGTCATAGACCTGCTGAAGGTACCATTTCACGGTACCTTCGGTGAGTCCAAGCTGCTCGCCGATCTGGCGGTTGAGCATGCCGGCCCCGGCCATCGACAGGATTTCGATTTCACGGCTGGTGATCCGGCCGCAGATGGCAACGCCGTCCTCGTCCTCGTCATCGTCCTCCACCTCACTTACAGGATCAAGGAAGCCGACCAGCTCCCGCAGGAACAGATTGACGCGGTCGTCATTGATTCCCTCGGCCTGGGCCATCTGGTGCAGCAGACTGGCGATCGGCTCACCTTCATCCAGGAAACGGCGAAACAGCCTGGCGGGTGCAGCCTTTGCCAAGGCCTGCGACAGTGCACGCTGCGCCGACAGGCGCTCACCGGACATGAGCAGCAGCTCGGCAATAAGAATGTCCCATTCCACCGCTGCGTGGATCGCCTGGGCCGCCGTAACGAAAGATCGCCATTGTCTGGCCAGCGCCAGTGCATCGCCAAAATGATCGTCTGCTGCCATCAGTCGGCAGTTCGCCATGGCGACAGCACCATCCAGAGTGGTATATTTGAACTGACCGCGCGAGAGATTGGCCGCGCGGTGGTTCGACAGGCCGCGGCGCCGGGCGAACCGCGCTGCATCGTCCGGCCGGCCAAGCTTGAGCAATATGCGCAGTTGCTCCACGCTCACGCCAATCCGCAAGCGATCCAATTCGTGGCGGCTTCCAAATTCTGCTGCGACGTCCAGCGTGGCAAGACAAGCCTCCGGAGAGCCCTTGAGGAGCCGCAGGCGCGCCTGGGTAACCCATCCGTTGAGTAGCTGATCCACGAAGCCCGCCGATGTCATCAGCGGAACGTAGTGATCGATCAGCTCCTGAGCCTCTTCGATCTCGTTGCATTCGTAATGCAGTGAAGCGAGCGCGGGCGCGACAACCGCGCCGAGCGGGTCGTCACGGCCGCCAATGCGTTGGGCGACTTCAAGGCTTGATCGCAGCATTGCTTTGGCCCGCTCGGTCTGCCCCATCAGAAACAGGGATGGGCCCGAAATGGCCGAAATAAATATCTCTCCGTGCGCAGCTCCGGTTCGTTGCACCTGTTCGCGCGCAAGCGCGTCGAGGCGGTCGATTTTGGCCAGTTTGTATTGTTCGCGCTGGGCATATTGCAGCGAGTTCTGAAAGCTGCCCATCAAGTAGGGGCTGCTACCGAAACCGAGCCCGCCATCCAGCACTGACAGGCACTGGCTTTCAAGTGCCTCAAGCTCGTAAGAGGCATGGGCAATCTGCGTTTCCCGGTGCGAGACAACAAGCCTCAGCCATTCGACATCGGTGTCGTCCGATGCCGGGGAACGATCAAGGTCCTCAAGGCGACGCTCCGCCACGGCTACCAGACTGCGAGCCTCGGAAAGACGCCACTGCGCCGAAAGGCGCCAGGCCAGACTGAGCATAAGACGCGGATAGAGCGCCAGAATATGCGGCGGGAGCTGAGCAGCCAACGACTGCACAGTTGGCTGCAATCCTGCCGCGAACATCGCGTCACAATTTGCGTCAAGAATGTCGGCCGCGAGGAGCGGGTCCTGACCCTTGATCGCGCAATCGAACGCTTCGACGTGATTGCCGCTGGCAGTCAGCCATTGTGCCGCGCGCCGATAGATGGCCGAGGCGGTTCCTGGCATCCGGTCCTGCAATTGACGGCGCAGAAACCCCGCAAACAGGTGATGATACCTGTACCAGCTCCGGGTCTGATCCATGGTCTGCAGAAACAGGCCCGATGCCTCACAGCGGGCAATGAGCTCACGGCTGCTCCGCAGTTCAAGCGCTGCATCACACAATGCAGGGCAGAACTGGTCCATCAGCGACGAACGCAGCAGGAAATCCTGCAAGTCTTCCGGCTGGCGCGAAAAAACGTCCTCTAGGAAGAAATCGGCAATCTGGCGCCGTTCACCGGTAAAGCTTTCAAGGATCCGCTGGTTTTCCGGTTCAAGATTCAGCGCCAGGCTGAACAGCTTGATCCCAACGATCCAGCCCTCAGATCGATCCTGTAACAGGCGCACCTGCTCCTGATCGATTTCCGTCTCTGCCTTGCTGCTAAGATAAGCTTGGGTTTCGCCTTCGATGAAGCGCAGTTCAGCCGGCCCCAATTCCAGTACTTCGTGGTGCGCACGGATTCGCCCGAGCGGCAGGCCTGTTTCTCCGCGCGTCGCCAGCACGATCTGCATTCCCGATGGGGCTTCGTCGATCAATGATTGCAGGCAATCGAGCGCCGGGGAACCAGCCAGTTGCTGCGCGTCATCGATCAGTATCCGGCAGCGCGGAACACTGTCCGCAAGGCGATCACACATCCGCTGGATGATCGCTTGCCAGCCATAGTACTGGCGGCTGCCCGACTGCGCTTCCACAAGACCGGCAATGCCACCATGTTGTTCTCCCAGGGCCACATTGAGGTGACCGGCGAACGACATGGGATCACGGTCGCGCGCATCAAGACTCATCCACGCGACGGTGTCTCCGCTGGCCAGACACTCGCTGGCCCACTGCTGCAGCAGGCTGGTCTTGCCGTATCCAGCGGGAGCCTGAAGCAGGACAAGCCTGGCATGATTATGTCGCAAGAGCAGGTCGATAAGGCGCGGTCGCTCGACAAGGCTTTGCTGCGGAATCCGCAGCCTGACACGACTGCGCCCCGCATATGCATTTTCCTGTGCCGCAACACTGTGAGCTTGAACGGCCCTTCCCATGATCCTCTCCGCCTGTTTGGGCGTGATTGTGGCTCCACCCGCCCCGTGAACGCATTCAACGGGACACGCCTGACCATAGTCCGGGTTGTTGGACCTTAGCAATCGGCCGGTCCCCTATCTTGCAGATAGGTTCCTGGCTCCTGCCCCCGGACCATGCAGATGCGAGATGGAGAGGGTGCCGCCGACGCGCGCCTTCGGATTGGGAGTTAGGAATGGACCACTCGATAGCTGACGGCCTGTGCGGCGAGCGCCTGAAGCAGCTGAAAGACGTCATCGAAGCCGATATCGCTTCAGGGGCCTATCGGGGTGCTGCAATCATTGTCAGTCGCCACGGCAAGGTGGGCCTGCAAGCAGCGCTTGGCACCTACAGCAGCACCGACAGTCGCCCGGTCGGGGCAGATTCGGTATTCAGCCTGTTCTCCCTGACCAAGGCCTTCACCAACTTGCTGGTGTTGCGCGCAATCGAACTCGGGCGTTTTGCGCTGACGACGAAAGTCTCTGCGATCATTCCAGAATTCTCCGGCAAACCGCGCGAAGATATTCGCGTGGAGCATCTTTTGACCCACCGGACCGGCCTGCCGCCACTGTTTAGCCCGGCTCCCGGAATGCCAATCGACCGGCTGGACGTCATCATTCAGGCAATCTGCGCCTCGATGCATGGCGGAGAAGAGCCGGGCGAGAGTGTTGCCTATTCACCAATGGCTGCACATGCGCTGATGGGCGAGATTCTCCAGCGCACCGACCCGCAAAATCGGCGCTACCGAGACATAGTCACGCAAGACCTGCTCCAGCCGCTCGGGATGAATGACACCGCGGTCGGTGTACGACCGGATCTCAAGGATCGTCACATTGTTCCCGAATTCCCGCAGAATTTTCCTGCCACTCACCCGTCCAGTCGGGTCGAGGGGCCTAATGGAGCGTTCGAGGATCCGGAAGCGGAGATGCCTTGGGTCGGTATGGTCTCGACGATCGGTGACCTGTGGCGACTGGCGGAGGCCCTGCGACGCGGCGGAGAGCTCGATGGCGAACGGATTGTCTCCCGCCGGATGCTCGATCTGGCCACGCAGAATCGCACTGACGATCTGCCCAACGTGATCTACAAGGCCATGGCCCTGTCGCGTGGATGGCTCCCCTATCCGGCTTACATCGGCTTGGGCTTTTCGCTCCGCGGGGATGCCATCTGCCACCACCAGTTCGGAACAATGGCCACGCCGCGCGCCTTCGGCAATCATGGTGCCGGCAGCACCCTGCTGTGGGTCGATCCCGAACTCGATATGACGTTTGTCTGCCTGACAACGAAACTACTGCCCGAAGCCGACAATATCGAACGGTTCCAGAAGCTGTCCGATATCGCCATTTCTGCCGCGCTCTAACGACGCAAAAACAAGGCCGACACCCAGCGGGTTTCGGCCTTGCTCCCCATCGAAACTCGCACGCCGCTCTAGCCGTGATCGAGCCGCCATGTTTCGCCATCGCTGCAGATCCAGCCAGCGGTTGGTTCGGCAAAATGGCTGCCAATTACCATGACATCGCTATCCTGATAGCGCTTCAGGAATTCCAGCCGGGTTGCGCGGCTGGCGTCGTGGTCGTTGCAAAAGCGGTTCTTCAGCGCCGGTTCGGCGCATTGTAGCGGGTGGTGCATCACATCGCCGGTAATCACCGCCCTGGCCCCCTCAGAACTGACCCGGATACTGACGTGCCCCGGCGTATGCCCCGGCGTTGGTTCTAGGCTGATTTCCGGGCAGACCTGATGATCGGCGGCAATGAAATCGACCAGACCGGCATCGAACACCGGTTGAAGCGAATCCGAAAGGTGATCGACCTCGGCATGCGGGGTGCCCACCAGATTGCGGACGAAATCGAGTTCAACCGCACTCATCAGATACCGGGCGTTGGGGAAAGTGGGCACCCAGCGGCCATCGACGAGCCGCGTGTTCCAGCCGATATGGTCAAGATGCAGATGGGTGCACAGCACCGTGTCGATCTTGTCCGGGGCGAAGCCGGCATGAGCAAGATCATGGAGGAAATCGCCATGCCGCATGTGAAAGATCGGGGCGAGGCGGTATTTGTCGTTGCCGATGCAGGTATCGACCATGATGTGCCGATCGCCCGCGCGAATGGCGAATGCCTGAAAGGCGAGCACGATCTGGCCATCATCAGTGGCGTGCAGCGGTCGTAGCCAGGGATGTTTCAGTACCGTTTCAGCGGTGCAGTCGGGAAACATGAACGATGGATCAATCGTCTCGCGGAAAATCTCAACGATCCTGACGATTTCGACATTGCCGACATTCCAACGGCGGATGTGTTCACGGGCCATTGCCTTGCTTTCTTGCTAGGCGCGCCGATTGGCGCGGATGATATCAGATGCCTTCTCGGCAATCATATAGGTGGCAGCGACGGTGTTGCCCGAAACAATCTCTGGCATGATCGAGGAATCGGCCACCCGCAGCTTGTCGATGCCGCGCACCCGCAGGCTTGGATCGACCACTGCTCCCTCGCCGGTGCCCATCCGGCAGGTGCCGACGGGGTGGCACATGGTCTGCACCGTCTCACGGATGAATTCCCGCACCTGCTCGTCGCCCGTTGCGCCCGCCCCCGGCTTGTCTTCGCTGACTACCAGCGACCGCAGCGGTTCGCTCGCGAAGATCCGGCGCACCCAACCAATCCCCGCGACCAGCACATCCTCATCAGCCCTATCGCCGAGATAGCCACCAAGCAGTGCGGGCGGCCCATCGGGTGATTTTAGCCAGACCCGGCCGGACGAGCATGGGCGCAGGCCGCAAATTGCAGCCGTAACCCGGTCAGCGGGGTCAGGCCCGAGACGTCCGGCGCTGTCGAAGGCGTGGCTGATCGGCCGGAAATTGATCTGCAGATCCGGGCGCTCCACCTGTGGGGTGCTGCGCAGGAACGCCGCCGCCTGGGACGCTCCGATCGTCAGCGGACCGCTTCGGGTAAAAAGCCACCTTGCGCCCTGCAAATAGACCCGCCAACCGCGAAGAAGCGGATTGAGCGAGGCGCCCGGCCGGACCCCGAAGGTCATGTGAACATAAGGGTGATCCTTCAGGTTGCGCCCGACACCGGATAGTGAAGTCACCGGAGCGATGCCGAGTGCCGAAAGCTCGGCAGCGTCGCCGATGCCCGATCGCAACAAAAGATGCGGCGATCCGATTGCACCCGAAGCGACGATGACTTCGCCGCGCGCTTTTGCTGTGCGACTTGCCTCACGGTGCCAAAATTCCACGCCGGTCGCTGAATTGCCTTCGAACAGGATTCGCTTGGCATATGCCCCGGTCAGAACGAGCAGGTTGGGGCGTGAGCGAGCCACGGCAAGGTAGGCCGATGCGGCTGAATGGCGCTGTCCGCTCCGTATGGTGAATTGAAGAAGGCCGACGCCCTCTTGGCGTTCGCCATTGTAGTCGGGATTGCCGAGCACCCCGGCTTGTTGCGCTGCCGCGCAGAACGCCTCGGCGCTGCCATGCACATATCCGGGATCCGATACCCTCAGGCGCCCGCCTCGGCCGCGGCCCGGAGCATCGGCACGATCCTCCAGACGCCTGAAGTATGGCAGGACATCTTGCCAGCCCCAGCCAGGTGCGCCGCCGTCGCGCCAGCCATCATAGTCCTCTGGCTGGCCACGCACAAAGGCCATCCCATTTATTGCGCTTGAGCCGCCGAGAACCTTGCCTTGAGGCAAATAAAGCTCGCGTCCGCCGAGCGTTGGCTCCGGCTGACCGACAAAGCCCCAGTTGTAGCGCGGGTTTACGAACAACCGTCCCATCCCGGCCGGCATCCGGATCCAAAGGCTGTCGGCGGGCGATCCGGCCTCGAGCAGGAGGACACGCGCGCTGCCATCCGCCGTCAGGCGTTCTGCCAACACACAACCCGCCGTTCCGCCGCCAACGATGATATAGTCGAATTCAACTTGAGCGGACATCTGCCAGCAAGCTCAGAACATGGTGTTGGAATTGGCGGGCTTTTCCACGACTGCGGTACCGACATCCCAATGTTCTACCACCTTGCCCCCCTCAAGACGGAAGATATCGACTACCGCCTGACCGCGATCATCGGGACCCATCGTGACATGCGAATGGACCCAGACCATGTCACCATGCGAAACTATGCGCTTGATATCGTAATGCAGGCCTGGAACCGTTGGCAGCCAGCCATTCAGCATGGCGATTATGGCGTCCTTTCCGTCGGGCGCGGTCGGGTTGTGCTGGCGGTAGTAGGGGCCACCGTAGCGGTTGAAGGCTTCGGCTGGGTTCTTCTGGTTGAACGCCATTTCCAGCAGGCCGATCACTGTTCGTTCGGCTGCATTGCGGCCCTTGACCCCAGCTTGCGCCGGAACGCTTGTGACCACTGTCAAAGCGATGGCCGATGCCGCCAGTGCCTTTTTGAAGCTCATCATTTACACCACCTCCAAAGACCACGGGAACGTCGACTTTCAAAGACCGACGCTCCCGGGTTACGAAACGACTGCCTAACTCAGAAGTCTCGCTTGATCGAAAACAGGAATTGGCGCGGACGTGCGGGAGATCCCGAAACATTAAAGCCAGTCAGCGTGAATTTGTTGTTGTAATAGAACTTGTCGAACACGTTCGTGACGGCCAGCGACGCCTGCCAAGCGTCCCGCTTATAGGTCAGGCCAGCATCAAACACGGAACGTCCCGGAATGTTGAAAAGGGGAATCGTCGCGGTGGTCGGTGCCGGATTGTAGGTCATGAGGCTCTGATAGCGCCAGTCGAGCCGCGGCGTCAGAGTGCCGCCTAGCGCAGGAATTGCATACTGGATACCCGCGCTGGCATTGAATTTCGGCTGCACTCGGTTGCTCGGATCGAAGAAGGCCGGACCGGTCCCGCTCGATTTGAACTCGTTGTAACCAAAGGCACCATTAATCATGAGGCCATCCACAGGCTCCAACGTGACTTCACCCTCGAGACCGTAGATCTTTGCCTTTTCGCCGACATAGAAGAACCAGGTGAACGGGGCTGAACCGGCCGGGCAGGCGGCAGGATCGAATACCACGGGAACATTGGCACCGACACATTCGAAGCCGTTTAACTGCCGCAGGTGGCTCTTGTAATCGCTGTAAAAGGCAGCCAGATTCAAACGCAGATGATGATCGAAATAGTCGCCCTTCATGCCGATTTCGTAGCTGATCAGTTTCTCGCCGGGAATCGGCGCGAACTGGGTAGGTGTCAGCGGGCGCGGATTGATGGAGCGCGGGCGAAAGCCGGTCGCAACTGAGCCGTAGACGAGGACGTCGGGCGTGACCTTATAATCCGCGCTAACGGTCCAGTCGACCTGCTTCGTCGTCGCTGACTGGGTCAGTATCGGGAAGCCACTACCGATGTGGTCGAATGTAAAGGTCTTCTTGTTGTTGGTATAGCGAATGCCACCGGTGATGCTGAAATCGTCCGAGAGATGCAGCACGCCATGCGCAAATGCTGAGCGCGACCTGTCCAGATACGTGTCGTTTTGCAGGAAATGCAGCACGACATAATCGATAGCGCCGCCAAGGTGGTCCTTGCCGTCGAGGTAAAAGCCGCCCAGCGTCCAGTCGAGCTTTCCGTCGAATGCCTGACCGAGCAACTGGAATTCTGCGGTCGTCTGCTTGTGCTGGATGTCGTTGCCATTGAGGCCGAAGCCCAGTGGCGAGATGTCGGAGTCATGCGAGAACTGGCTGTTGTAGGCTTGATGGGCGACAACCAGTTTCGCCTTGAGATTGTCGTTGAACTTGTAGTTGATCTTGCCTTGAACACCCCAGCTCTCGACCGAAGCGGTATTGGGCTGTGAGCGCCCTGTTGCCAGATCTCGATTCGACCCATAAGTGGTGTAGGGATCCGAAGGTACGAAGCGGTCATCATAGACCAGCCCGTAATCGGCCAGCAGTTGGTCGCGCACGAAACTCATGAAGAAATCCGGCGGAGCGGTTCGGCTGGAAAGAACCGGGTTGATGACCTTGATCATCGTGTCAGGATTTACATCGCGATGATCATTGGCGTAATCAACTGCCAGGTTGATCTCAAGCTTGTCGTCGGGAACAAAGCGCAGCAGGGCACGACCGGCACTGAGATTTTGTCCGCCAGCGTTGCCCAGAGAACAGCTCTGGTTCCTGGCCTGCGAAGTCATCGTGGCAAGATCGGCGGTCGGGATCAGAACCGACGGAATTGCTGCAGCATTGTCTGCCGCGCTTCCAACCGGAACCACCACACCACCGGCGCCATAGCCATCGCCATATCCGGCCTGTGCCGGTGTGCCCCGGCGAAGCATGTCGCAGGTGTAATCGAGAATCTTCTGGTAACCGGTTTCGCGGCGGGCAACTCCGGATACGCGCATGAAGAGCTTGTCAGGAACTACCGCAAAATCGAACGAGCCCTTGACGTCAAGACGATGATTGCTGCCGTAGCCGACTTCGATGCTGCCGGTGTTATCGCCCTTGGGCACCTTTGATTCAAGCCGGATCGCGCCGCCAAGTGTGTTCTTGCCAAACAGTGTTCCCTGCGGCCCGCGGAGAACTTCCACTCTCTCCAGATCCATCAGGTCCATCGCGGAGCCCATCAGTGTGGCATGATAAACGTCATCAATGTAGATCGCGACACCGGGCTCGAAGGCGAAATTGAAATCGGCCTGAAACACTCCACGCAGTGATACGGTCGGCGTGGCGCCTACCGCAGCCGCACCGGGCGTGATGAATGCATTCGGCACAAGGCGCCCCATGTCCTGGACATTGGCGATACTTCGATTGGCCAATTCATCGCCTGAAACTGCCGTGATAGCCAACGGGGTATCCTGAAGGCGCTCTTCGCGGAAGCGGGCGGTTACCACGATCTCGTCGAGGCGGCCGCTGCCAGACTTGTCGGCACTTTCGCTGCCGGAAGCGCCGTCACCACTAGCGGATTGTGCATAGGCCGGAGCGCTAGCTAGCAGAATCGCTGCCGCCACGGTCGAAGCGCCGAGACGCAACTTGTTGATCACCTTCATTTCCATCTCCCTTGTCATTCTTCTCGTTATCTGGTGCCTTATCGCCGACGACGTGTTACCTATCCCGCAAGATAGGATCGCCTATCTGGCTCGATTGCGCGGTTCAGGCGGCTGAGGCGCCAGCAATCGCACAGCCGTCGGATCATAACTTTCGAATGCCTGGCTCGGCGGTAGATCGGGCCGCAGTTCCTGAGGGAATCGGCTCCGATCCAGCGGTGCAAGCTCGTAAAGCGGTTCGCGCACCCAGCCCCGGTCGAAGGATGTCCGGAAATTCGCCAGCCAGCGCATGCGCCGGATACGCCAATCGCCATCTTCGCGAACATACAGATTGTCGTAGGTGCCCTGCTGCCAGACGGCGCGAAGCCCGCCCTCGTCGGGAAAGCTGTTGCAGCCAATCGTCTGCCACATGGCATGGGCGCGCCCGGCAAGGCTGTCCACTTCGATGACAGGCGTGGTCAACATGTGGAGGGGCATCATCCCCGGCTGCATGAAGAACGGCCGCAGGACCTGAAGGAACATCGCCTCCACCTTTGCCCTGCCGACATAGACGCCGCTTTCGCCGATTTCGACACTGACTTCAGGATCGCAATGCGCGAAGAGCGTGAGCACATCGGCGTATCGATGCGCCTCAAGGTAATACATGTAGCGGCCCTGCAAGTTGGCGATCTCGTGCCGATCCGCGACTTCCTGCACCAGTGCTGCTGCTGACGTTCCGTTCATGACCTTCTCCCGAACAGAGTTAGCTGAACGGGATGACACACTGACAACACCTATCTCCACAGATAGGTGACGCAATTCATCTCCGAACTGCACTCATGTCCGGCAACATGCCGGAAGGCCGGTGGAACGCAGGGAGAGTGGCAGATGGATTTTACCCGCTCAGAGGCGAAGGCCTGGGCAAAGCAGAACTACAACGGTCTTGAGGGGACGTTGATGCCTTCATTCAAGCCGGATCTTTCCGGTCTGGACGAGGAAGGCATTCGCCAGGACGTGAACTATTACATCGAGCACGGCATGTTCTCGGTTCTCGCGGCGGTCGAATCGACATCCATGACCATGGAGGAGCGCTGCGAATTCGTCCGTATCGTCTGCGACGAAGCAAAGGGCCGGATGCTCGTTTCCGCACCAGTGCTGCTCGACACTTTCGTCAACGATGTCGAATTCCTCAAATATTTCGAATCCGTAGGCGGCCACCACGTGCTTCTAGGCTCGCCGGTCCAGTACCATCCCGACAGCGAGGATGAGGTTTTTCAGACGATGAAATCGGTCTGCGAGGCGGTGGACCTGTGCATGGACCTCTATCCTGCCGCCCGCTTCGACCTGTCGCGCTTCGGGCATGGCACGCTGTCCATCGATCTGATCCGGCGACTGGCCGATATCGACAATGTCGTCGGCCTCAAGATCGGCAATCTCAATCCGCCGAACTATTCCGCCCATGTCTTCGCCGCAGTGGGCGAGCAGTTGCTGATCAACGATCCGCTCGACAATGCCTGGGCCTTTATTGTTGGCGATCACGGCGCGCAGTGGGCGGGGGCGATGGGCTACGACATGTGGCAGACCCAGGACGACCAGCGCGTGGTGCGGATGTTCAATCATTTCCGCGCCGGCCAGCTTGACGAGGCCATGGAGATTTACTGGGCGGTCGAGCCGGTGCGCGCCGCCAGTTGGAATCTGCACGGGCGGGTTTCCAGTTCGGGACTTTACCCATTCCTCAGTTTCAAGTTCCAGCAGTGGCTGGTTGGCGGGAACGGGGGGATGCTGCGTCAGCCGATCCACCGCATTTCCGTTGGGGAAATGGAGGGGCTGCGCGCCGGGCTCGCCGCTTCGGGCATCACGCCCTACGGTGGTCCAATCGAGGAATTCTTCGTCGGCCGGGCCGCCTATGCACGCGGCGAACGCCTGCCCCGCGGCTCCGCCGTGCTGGGAGGATGAACGATGTTCGAACCCTGCAACGATGCCGAGCGAACCGTCGCCGCCTTTTTCGTAGCGCTGGACACGGGCGATTTCGCCGCGGCACGGCAGGTCATGGCGCCCGACATGACATGGACCGTCATGGGTCGGGGAGTGCCCGGTGCAGGCACCCACACCGGACCTGACGCGATTTTCGCCACCATCGCCCCGATCCAAGCACTGTTCGCGCCCGGTTCGCCTGAGATCACGCTTCGCTGGCTGACTTCAAACGAGGACCGCGTGGTGATGGAGACCCGTGGCGGTGGCCAATTCGTCGACGGGCGTTCCTATGACAACAACTATGTCATGTCCATCGACGTGAAGGACGGGCAGGTCGTCGCGCTGCGTGAATATATGGACACCTATTACGTCAACCAACTGGGGCTGCCGGGCAGCGACTGAGCTTGCGGGATCAGTCGGCCTGGCCCAGGCTGAAACCACCGTCGATCACGATCTGCTGCCCGGTAACATAGGACGAGGCACCCGAGGCAAGAAACAGCGCCAGCCCGTACATGTCCGAGGGAAATCCGATCCGGTGCATCGGGATCGCCTTGCCGAATTCACGTTGCAGCCCCGAATCGAGCAAATGGCCGCCGCCGATGTTGGTGGCGAACATGCCCGGGGCGATGGCGTTGACGGTGATCCCGTCGGCCGCGAGTTCCAGCGCAGCATTCCGCACGAAATGCGCCGCGCCCGCCTTGGCCGCCATATAGGCCATCCCGATCGCGGGCTCACAGCGGACCGCCGCCGCAGAGGTCGTAACGATGATCCGCCCCGACTTGTTCGGCCGCATGTGCCGGGCCGCAGTTCGGGCAGTAGCAAAGACCGCGTTGAGGCAGATCGAGATGACCCGGTCCCAGCGCGCATCGTCATAGTTTTCGAGCGCACCTTCGCTTACTCGGGGCCGGGTCTCACCGACCCAAGCGCCAAGGTATCCCGTGCCCGAATCGATCCCGGCATTGGCGAATACCGTATCCAGCCCGCCCTGCGCCGCCACAGCCGCGTCAATCGCGGCGTCGAGCGCGGCGTGATCGCTGACGTCGACCACCGTTCCGCGCACTGAATGGCCCTGCGCGGCAAGCCGCGCGACTTCGGTGTCGATCCGCCCGGCATCAAGGTCGAGCAAGGTCACCTTCGCACCGTTTGCCGCCATCGCTTCGGCAAAGCCAAGGCCGATGCCGCTGGCCCCGCCGGTCACCACCACGCTCTGGCCTGCGACCGAGAACAATTCCGCAATTTTTATCATGGCTCCGTCCCTGTCCCTGCCCGGTTCAAATGACCGAGGTGATGGCAATATCCGAAAGCTTCTGAAAGCGTTCGTAGTTTTCGCCCTCGATCATCACGCCATGTGACAGACAGACAAAGGTCACGTCCCACTTGGGATCGACCCAGTAGAGCGTACTGCCCTGGCCGTGTTGGCCGAAGGTCTGCGGACTGGTCAGCGTCCCCATCTGCTGGTGACAAATCCTATCGCCACTCAGCGAGAATCCGATCGAAAGATAGGCCGGTGCCGGCTCCCAGCCACGCGCTATGGCATTGCGGCCATAGAGCTGGTTGATCTTTCCGCCGGTTTCATTGATCCGGGTCCGCTCGACGGTGACAGGCGAAAGGATCCGCGCACCATTGGCCTGGCCTCCCTGGCGCAGCATCTCAGTGAAGCGGAAGATATCCGACACAGTAGAGCACAGGCCCACCCACGGCATTTCGGCATCAGGATCTTCAAAGGCCGCGTCCGAACCTTCGACGTTGCGGGACAGGTGCTGGAGCGCGCCTTTGTCGAACAGCCAATGCGGCTTGACGTGGCGCGATTTGAGGTCTGGCCTCAGACCGAACGAACTGTCTTTCATGCCGAGAGGATCGAGAATGGTTTCCTGCATGATCTGGCGGAACCCGCGCTTGCCGGGATCGGTACGCCGGATGGCCTCACCCATCAGGGCATGACCAACCAGCGGAGCATAGCTCGCCTCGGTTCCAGGCTCGGCGGTACAATGGACCTTGGCGCAGATTGCCGCGATCATTTCATCCAAATTGTCAATAAACATGCCCTGAATCGGGGTGAATACCATGGGCAGGCCCGAAGTATGGGTCAGCAGATGGTGGAAAGTAATATCCTCGCGCATTCCGCCGGAAAACTCAGGAATGACCTCGCTGACCTTGGTGGTCAGGGCGAACTGCCCGGCCTCGATCGCGTGGAGGGTCATGACTGCGGTCAGCGACTTGGTCATCGAGAAAATCGAATAGACCGAGTCCTTCTCAAGCGGGACCTTGTTGCCCCAGTCGCGATAGCCCACCGCCTCGTGCAGCAGCACCTTGCCGTGACGGGCGATCAGGATTTCTCCGCCAAAGAACTTGCGCTGCCCAATCAACGCTTCCATCGCCGGACGTATCCGTCCCAGCCGCTTGCTGCACATTCCGAATTCTTCAGCCGTCGCGGACATTGCACTCTCCTTTGCGCCATAGACGCGCGTTTCCAATCGCCGGGCAATTAGACAGTCAGCGATCTTCCGCGACCTATCGGCGGAGATAGGTGCTTGGCGCCCGGCCGCGCCCGAGGAAGGCGGCGGAAGAGGCACGGGGAGCTCCAGTAACTTGGTTGACAACGACACCATCCAGCCGACCGAAGCGGACCTGCAATTTGACTATGTGATCGTCGGTGCGGGCGCGGCTGGGTGCGTGCTTGCGAACCGTCTCAGCGCGGATGGTCGCCATCGGGTGGCGCTGATCGAGGCCGGCGGTCCGGACACCCATCCGCTGATCCATATTCCCGCCGGTGTTGGCGGACTGATCGGCCACTCCAGTCTGGACTGGGGCTATGCCACCGCACCGCAAAGCCATGCTGACGGACGGAGCATTCCGCTTCCGCGCGGGCGCGTGCTGGGCGGCTGCACTTCAACCAACGGCATGGTCTACTTTCGCGGCCATCCCGATGACTACGAGGAATGGGCCGAGCTTGGCTGTCCGGGATGGAGCTATGCCGAGGTCTTGCCCAATTTCCTCCGTTCCGAGGACAATGGTAGCTTTACCGGGAAAAGCCACGGCAAAGATGGCCCGGTCCACGTCAGCAGCTATCGCCGCATCAATCCATTGACTGGTCTCTTCGTTCGCGCGGCCACCGAGCTGGGTTATCGACAGGTGGACGATTTCAATGACGGTTGTCCGGAAGGCTTCGGCGTCAGGCAGGCGATGGTCCGGAATGGTCGTCGTGTTTCAAGCGCGACAGCCTATCTCAACCCCGCTCGCAGCCGAAAGAATCTCGCCGTGCTTTCAGGGCGCCTGGTTGATCGCGTCCTTCTTGATCGCGGTGTGGCGATCGGGGTGCTCGTCCACCGGGGCAACCAACGGCAACGCGTCATGGCCACACGGGAGGTGATCCTCGCGGCAGGAAGCTTCGGTTCTCCGAATATCCTCGAGCGCTCAGGCATCGGGGATGGCATGATCCTGCGCAAAGTCGGAATTGTTGTCGATCACCACCTCCCGGCTGTTGGCAAAAACCTTCAGGATCATGTCGTCGCTCCGGTGCAGATGGCGACGAACAGCAATTTGCCCTATGTCGTGGATTGGCGGATTTTGCCCCGCTTGGCGTCAAACCTGCTTCAATATGCTGTCAGTCGCAGCGGGCCGCTGGCATCCAACGTCTTTGAAGCAACAGGCTTCGTGCGAAGCACCCATGCCGGTGCAAGGCCCGATCTGCAACTGATCTTCATGCCCATGCACCGTGCGCCAGGCCCGCTACCGCGCAAGCGGGGGTTTGGTATTCTGGTTGGCCTTCTCCGTCCGCAAAGCCGCGGCGAAGTTCATGTCACATCGCCTGATCCAGCCGCCGCTCCACACATCGACCCACGCTTCTTCAGCGAGCCGGAAGATTTCCGGCCGCTGATCGAAGGAATAGGACTCGCGCGCCGCATCTTTGCGTCTTCGGCATTTTCCGAAATTGACTCGCGTGAAATCCTCCCGGGACCGGATGCGAAGGACGATGTGTCGCTCATGCAGGCAATCAGGGAAAGCTGTGCAACCGTGCATCACCCTGTTGGCACCTGCCGGATGGGATCCGATCCCGATTCAGCGACTGACCCCGAACTTCGCCTGCGGGGGCTTGATCGGCTGCGCGTGGTCGATGCCTCGATCATGCCGCGGGTGATCGGCGGCAATACCGCCGCCCCGGTCTACATGATCGCAGAGAAGGCCAGTGATTTGATCCTCGGCCGCGCGCGGTGAACCCGCACCAAATCGACTCTCAACAAGGAGCACAGGCAATGCAAAATCTCGTCTTCGTCCGCTTTTTCCCCAAGGAGGGGGCATTCGATCAGGCCAAAGCCATCCTTGAGAATATGGTCGTGAACAGCCGCACCGAACCGGGTTGTCAGATTTACAACCTCTTTGAGGCGACCACCCCGGAAGGCACCGGCGGCGTGCTCTGTCTAGTGGAGCGTTACGCCGATGACGATGCCCTCCTGGCACACCGGGCAACGGGCTATTACAAGGATTACAGGGCAACGATCATGGATCTTCTTGCCCAGCCGATCGAGGTCAACATCCTCGTCCCCATTGATGCCTGCTGACAGCGCGTAACAATCACTTAGACGAAGAATTCTTCACCATAAAAAGCACAGTCGCGCTCATTGACGCGGATCCTCTCGGCCTGCTGCCCGGACATCTCCTCCGCGCAGCAGGCATCAACAGGTTCTGTCGGTCCTGTCGAAGGGTGCTGTCAAAGCAACTGCACTGGTTGGCGATGAGGGGCACTGTCAGACCTGTGTGGCAGGCGCGCTGCCACGCTGCTAGATCGCGCTGATGCCACGCAAATCCCGCGCAAAGCCTCCCAGTCCGTTCAAGGGCTTCAACTGGTGCTGTCAGACCAAACGTACCTGCTGGCGATAAGGTCTGACGCGGAGTAGGGGCGGGGCTATGCCTCGTCCTCGAAAACCAGCCAGTCCATTTCGCTACTTCAACTCCTCGCCGGAAGTGATCC
>Ga0207640_10000187_pt1 | contig 44095 bp, 40 predicted proteins | sample KBSCornC42_FD_184300 | JGI IMG/M metagenome (GOLD analysis project Ga0207640, IMG submission 184300) | Corn rhizosphere microbial communities from Kellogg Biological Station, Michigan, USA - KBS Corn C4-2 (SPAdes) (version 2) | ecosystem: Host-associated > Plants > Roots > Rhizosphere > Soil ... | reverse complement strand
GTCGATTCCGCCTTCGCCTACCGCGCCGCAACATTGGGCAGGGCAATCCATTGCTCGACCGGCCCCACTTCTCCTCGGGCTCCTCTTTCAGTCGGTCAAAGAATGATCAACCGGATCGGTGATGCGCAGTGGCGAAGCTTGGGTCCAGATTACTTCATGGTTGATATCATGAATTTCAAAATCTTAGTCATGTTGTCGGCATTTAATCTGAGATCGCCTCTATATTTGCCGACACCTAACACTATCAGCGGCAACAGCGTTCTGGATCAGCCGTAAGCCAGGCGGTTGACCTTATTGTAGAGATTCGGAACGCCTCTGCTAACCTCGTGCCGATCTCGGTCGCTAACGAGCGTCCGCCGGATCGCAGTGCCGAAGACAGCGGACCCCGCACGCCGCGGAGCATAAAGACGGAGAGCAAGCATGAGCCTGAAGCTGACCCATGTTCTGGCGGCCCAATGCGCGATTGTTGCCGGAGGCGTTGCGGCCGCCGCGCCGCCCGTCGTGGCGACAGAGACCGGCCGTGTTCAAGGAACCATCAGCGACGGCGTGAAAGCATGGAAGGGGATTCCCTTCGCCGCGACGACCGCCGGTGCGAACCGATGGCGGCCTCCGCAGGCGGTGACCGGATGGCCGGGTCTCCGCGACGCCGCGCAATATGGCCATGATTGCATGCAGCTTCCCTTCCCGAGCGATGCCGCGCCCCTCGGGACCGCGCCGTCCGAGGACTGCCTGGTCATGAACGTCTGGGCTCCACAGCAAGCGGCGAAGGGCGCAAAGCTGCCGGTCATCGCCTGGATCTACGGCGGTGGCTTCGTCAATGGCGGCTCGTCGCCGCCTACCTATTCGGGCGAGAATTTGGCCCGCAAGGGCGTGGTGTTCGCTAGCTTCAACTATCGCCTCGGCCGTTTCGGAGCCTTCCTGCTTCCACAGCTTGCCGCGGAGGATCCCGGCAATCGGGCGGCCGGCAATTACGGCTACATGGATCAGCTCGCCGCGCTCAAATGGATCAAGCGCAACATCGCGGCGTTCGGCGGCGATCCCGACAATATCACTTTGATCGGCGAAAGCGCCGGCGCCGCCTCGGTCTATACCATGCTCACCTCGCCGATGGCGCAAGGACTATTTCAGCGCGCGGTCGCGATGTCGGGCGGGGGCGGAGAGGCCGGAGGTGAGGACCGCCGCAAGCAGGCGGAAGCGGCGAGCCTCGCCTTCGCGGCCGCCAAGGGCATCGCGGCCAATGATCCCCAGGCACTGGCGAAACTCCGCGCGCTCCCCGGCGATGCGGTGGTGGACAAATGGAACCTCGCCTGTGGCTGGACCCCTTGCCCGGGCGCCTTGCCCCCTCCCGGACCATTCGTCGACGGCCGCCTCGCCGTCGATCCCGCCGCCGCCTTTGCCGCCGGCCGGTACGCGCGCGTGCCGGTCATGATCGGCGCCACCAGCGACGATATCGGCGGCCCGACCGGTTACATGGTGGCGGGCGCGCGCGATCTTGCCGGCACGATCAGCGCGGCGGGCGTCCCCGTCTTCGAATATCGCTTCTCCTATGTCGCCAATTCGGTCGGCAAGCCCGGCGCCCAGCACGCAACCGACATCCCCTTCTTCTTCGATACCCAGGCGATCAAATATGGAGACAAGACCAGCGATCGCGATCGCGCGATGGGCCGGACGATCAGCGCCTACATCGTCAACTTCGCCCGCACCGGCGATCCCAATGGCAAGGGGCTGCCGGACTGGCCGCGCTACACAGGTGCGGCAGATCCGATCATGAGCTTTGCCGAGGATGGAACGGCCGTATCCGGCAAGGATCCGCTGAGCGGCAAGCTCCCGGTCACGATCCCTGCGGCCGCCGTCGACCCGAATGGAGCCGACATGGTCGCGGCGAAAGCCTGGCTAAGCCTCGTCGATTCCAAAAGCTGGGACCAGAGCTGGAGCAGCGCTGGAAGCATGCTGAGGTCCCAGATGCCGATGACCGCTTGGGCCTCCGCCAATCAAAAGTTCCGCGAACCGCTTGGCGCCGTGTCGTCACGCGCATTGCAGCGTATCACCAGGTTGAGCTCGCTTCCGAATGCGCCGGACGGCGAATATGAGATCCTGATGTTCCAAACCAATTTCGCGACAAAGAGCGGCGCGACCGAAATTCTGCTCCTCGCGCACGAGGCTTCGGGCTGGAAGGTCGTAAGTTACGGCTTCCAATAGCCCAATGCGAATGTCGATTTGGGCGCGGGTGAGCGCGGGCCGACAGGACCCTTTTCCAAAAGCGAAACGCAGACTAGGCCGCCTCCAGTCCAAAGCCGCGCGCGGCGGCGCGGCAGGCACTTCGACACAGCAAACGGGGCAAAAATGGTGAAGTCAAAATTCCTTCTCGGGCTGATCGCGGCTACCCTTCTCACCCCGTTGGCCGCACCGGCCGCCGCCGACGGCAAGGCCCATTTCGGCTGGCTGGATTATAAGGGCCATGACGCCGTCTTCGATCGGCCGCTCGGCAAGGGCGAATATCGCAACCCCATCCTCACCGGTTTCTATCCCGATCCCAGCATCGTGCGCGTCGGCGGCGATTATTACCTGATCAACTCCACCTTCGCTTTCTATCCCGGCATCCCGATCTTCCACAGCCGCGACCTGGTGAACTGGAAGCAGATCGGCAACGTCATCGATCGGCCCGACATGATGCCCTTCGACGGCACCTGGATCGGCAATAACGGCGTCTATGCGCCGCAGATCTCGCACCACAACGGCACCTTCTACGTCATCAACACCTGCGTCGGCTGCGGCGGCAATTTCATCGTGACCGCGAAGAACCCGGCCGGCCCCTGGTCCAAGCCGATCTGGCTACCTCACATCAACGGGATCGATCCGTCGCTCTTCTTCGACGACGACGGCAAGGTCTATATCATCCACCAGGGCAATCCGCCCGCCAAGCGCTACGACGCGCATACCGCGATCTGGATGATGGAGGTCGATCCGGTCACCTTCGCCAAGCGATCCGACGATGTCGTGCTGGTCGACGGCGGCGACAAGGCGCCCTGGCACACCGAATATATCGAGGGGCCGCACCTCTATAAGGTCAACGGCGAATATATGGTGTGGGCGGCCGGCGGCGGCACAGGTTATTATCATGGCGAGCTCGCCTACAAGTCCGACAAGCCGTTCGGCCCTTACAAGGCCAATCCCAACAACCCGGTGCTCACCCAGTTCGGCCTGCCCGACGATCGCCCCAATCCCGTCACCGCGACCGGCCATGCCGACCTGCTGCAGGATGGTCAGGGCAAATGGTGGGCCGTCTTCCTCGGCACGCGCGTCTATGATCTGACCACGCCGCCGCAGGATCCGGGCCGCTTCGCCACCGGGCGCGAGACCTTCATGCTGCCCGTCACCTGGCGCGACGGCTGGCCGGTCGTGACCGAAAAGGGCCAGGCCGTGCCCTACGTCGTCAAGGGCCCCGCCCTGCCGCGCAGCGTGCCCGCAGGGCGCTTCCTCAACGGCAATTATGCGGTGCGCGAGGCCTTCACCGGCGCCGCGCTCGGCCCGCAATGGTTGTTCGCGCGCACCCCGCACACGCAGTGGTGGCAGGTGCGCGGCGGCGAGCTCGCGATCACTCCGCGCGCTGAGCATATGGGCGACAAGGTCCAGCCAAGCTTCGTCGGCCGCCGCCTTGCGCATATGACCGCGACCATCACCACGCCTGTCCGCTTCCAGCCGCACGCGGCGGGCGACGAGGCCGGGCTGATGGCGGTGCAGAACGACGCATTCTATTATGCGTTCGGCCTGGGCCTGAACCCGGCTGGCAAGACCGTGCTGCGCGTCCGCCTGCGCGCCGGCGAGAAAGAGCCGTCGCACGGCAAGACGCTCGCCGAGATGCCGGTGCGGCTTCCCGCCGGAAAGCCGATCTACCTGCGCATGAATGTCGACAAGGCGAAGGCGGGCTTTTCCTACAGCCTCGACGGCAAGAGCTACCGTCCCGTGCTGCGCGATGCCGACGCCTCCCCGCTCACCACGGCGGCGGCGGGCGGCTTCGTCGGCGCGGTGGTCGGCCCTTATGCGGAGACGGGGGCGCAATAGCGCCCGTTTCGCCAGCCAAGACCGGCCCGGCTCCCCTGCCCTCCGCCCGGCGCGCTCCACCACGAACCACGGAATCCACGCGGCGCGATCTTCCACCGGATGATCAGATTGCGGTTCACATTCGCCATGGCGCGGAGTCTATCCGTCGGCCGATGTGATCAAGGAACACCGCCGTGAACAATCCCGCCCCCACCGCTTCGTCCGCCTTCGGATCGATCGATCCGAAGGGGGTCGACGGCGCGCAGGCGCTGCGGACCGGACTGGATCTGGCGCGGGCGAGCCAATTGACCATGCTCCGCCTTCTGCTCGCGCTCCACCGGTCGAACCGCCGCACCGCGATGCAGGCGCTGGACAATCTGCTCGACATCGATGCCGAAATGGAGGGCCTCGCCGCAAGGCTGGACGGCGCCCCTGTAGAGGCGGCGGACGACGCGGCGCTTTCCGACTTCATCGGGCTGCAGAAAGCGGCGCTCGCGGCGGAAAAACATGGCTTGGCGGGTGGCGATCTGAGGAAAGAGGCCGACGCCATCATCCTCCCCGCTCCTCCACCTCCGTCGGCAGAGACGGACGTCCCCGCCCCGCCCCCGCTTCCGGACGACGCGGTGGAGGACGACGATCCGCCCCGGCGCAGGCGCTGGATCTATGGTCTTGCCGCGGCGATCCTCGTCGTCCTGATCGGGATCGGCGTCACGGCCTATCTGCGGCCCGGACTGTTTGTCACCATGGAGGGGATCGGGATTTTCGGTTGAACCACCCGCTACGGGGAAATTCGGGGACACTTTTCTAATTCCGACCGACTGGCGCCTTCCCCCGCGCGCCCACCCGCCTTACCGTCATGCCGGACCTGTTCCGGCATCCACCGCCAGGCTGCGACCATCTCACCGCAGATTGCCACCAACCATATTTATATGATAAATCCCCGATGGGCAAAATAAGCCCGACGACGCAACCGAAAGGCCGGAGAGCCCGGGCTGCGAACGTCCCAACAAAAATATGAGGGGGTTATCTGATGAGGAATTCGCTGAAAAAAATACCCATTCTCTGTGCCGCGGGCATCGCTTTCGCCACGTCCGCCATTGCCCCCATCATCGCGCAGCCACCCGCCAAGCCGTTCGTGGTCTATAGCAACGGCCTCCAGAACGGATGGCAGAATTGGAGCTGGGCCAAGGTCGGGCTCGATTTCGATGCCGGGAAGATCCACGCCATCCAGGTCGAGGGCGACGCCTGGACCGCCCTTCTCCTTCACCACGACGCTTTCTCGACCGCGGGCTACACAAAGCTCGTCTTCTACATCAATGGCGGTGTCGACGGAGGGCAGACTTTGTTCATCAAGGCTTTCTCCGGCGGAAAGCCGATCGAGGCCAGCTTCCAGATCGCGCCCAAGGTAAAGACCTGGACGAAGGTCGAGGTGCCTCTCAAGGATCTCGGCGCCGCCGACCACTCCATCGACGCTATCATGATCCAGGGCGTGGGCCAGGCCTACAAGCCTTATTATGTAGCGGAGGTCGAGTTCGACTGAGGCCGACGGCGCGGGCGGCGTCACCTCCCGCCCCGCCGTCATGCCGGACCTGTTCCGGCATCCACCGCCAGGCTGCGCCCAAACCACCGACTGGCCCGGCCGCCCCTGCTCAATCCCCGCTTTTCGTAATTCGGGGACACTATACTAATTTCGCCCCGTCCCGGATTGGAAGACGCCCCCCAAAAGATTGCCCGTGCCCGCCGCATCCGTCGGGTGTACCATCGCCGGCGCGCCGTGGAGGACAGGACGCGCCATGTTTGTTCGTCGCCACCGTCTGATCCTCGCGCTCGCTCTGCTCCTCGCGGGCCACGCCGGCACGGCCGCGCAAGCGCCCGGCATAGCCAGGCCCCGCCCCGCCCCTCCGCTTCCCTCGACCGTGCCCCCGCTGCCCCCCGCCATCATCGACGACAGGCTCGCGATCGGCGGGCAGGACGTGAAGGCGCGCCAGGTGGAAACGCGCCTCAGCGTCGAGGTGCGCATCAACGGCCACGGCCCCTATCACTTCCTTGTCGATAGCGGCGCGGACACGTCGGTCGTCGGGCTGCACATCGCGCGCGAGCTGCAATTGCCGCTCGGCGCCCCCGTCATCCTCAACGGCATGACCGATCGCAGCATCGTCGATCGCGTGAAGATCGACAGCCTCGATCTCGGCCCGACCACCGTACAGGACCTGCAGCTGCCCGCGCTGGACGAAGGCGATGTCGGTGGCCAGGGCATGATCGGTATCGACGCGCTCGTGCGCCGCCGCATCATGATGGATTTCGAGAAGCGCCTGATCAAGGTCGAGGACGCGACCAAACCCGCCAAATCCCTGCCCGGCGAGATCGTGATCGTCGCGCGTCGCAGCCGCGGCCAGCTCATCCTGACCCACGTCATGGCCGACAGCCTGTCGCTCGACGCGGTGATCGATACCGGTTCGGAGCTGACGATCGGCAACCCGATCCTGCGCGACAGGCTCTTCCGCCGTCACCAGAAGATCGACACGGTGAAGGCGATCGGCGTCACCGGCAAGGAGATCGCGCTGGAGGTCGCGGTGATACCCGAGCTCCGGATCGGCGGGATCATCCTCCGCAACCTGCCCGTCGCCTTTGCCGATCTCGCCCCGTTCCACATATTCGGCATTGCCGACGAGCCGGCTTTGTTTCTGGGAACGGACGTGCTGGAACAATTCCGCAAGGTCTCGCTCGATTTCCAGGCACGCAAGGTCCGCTTCCAGCTCAAGCGCTGCGCGCCCGGCGGCATCCTGATCCAGACCAACCCCATCTACGGCAACACGCGATTGTCGTCGGTTGGCGAGGAGGTTTGCGCGCAGTGAGGTGGGGGAGCCGCAACCAAGGGAGCGCACCACGCCGCCCATTACCTTATTGACCATCCCTCCACCGAATGCGGGAATGCAGCCAGCGGAGACCACCGTTCTAGTCCGGGATAGCGGCCGCTAATGGAGTGGCCCGATAGAGGCAAGTGGCGGCGCACGGCCCATCAGAATTAGGGTGAGGCGAGGCGGCAAAAGTGGCCACCGCATGCTCGAGTCCGCTTCGCTCTCCGCGTCACGCGCGCCGCATCGACTGGCCGATATATGTGTCGAGAGTGATCTCGCCGCGGATCGGGTCGACAATAGAGTCGAAACCATCGTCAAGGGCCGCGGCGGTCATTCGCGCATAGGCGTCGGCGGCGGGTTCCGAGAAGCCCAGCGCACGAAAGGCCGCTCTCCATTCTTCACGGGGCGTCACTTCAACCTCGACCGGTCGCTGCAACGCCTTGGAAAAGGCCGCCGCCACATCCGACGACGAGTAACGCGAAGGCCCTTCGATATAACGCACGCCGATGTCGTCCAGACCGGTCATCAGCCGATCCGCGGCAATGCGGCCGATATCGTCGGGCGCCGCCATCGGCAGCTTGAGCGCGGCGGGATACATGGTCGATAATGTGCCGGTCTTGCGAACAGGCTCGATCTGGCTGTCCCAATTGCTCATGTAAAAGGGCGCGCGGTTGATCGCGGCGGGAATAAGCTGGCCACGCAGCCCCTCCTCCAATTCCCAGAGTACCGACGCGTCGCCCAGGCGCTCGCCCGGCTGCGCGCCTGCGGTCGACTCCGCGACCACCTTCTCCAGGCCCGATCCCGCGAGCGCTTTGAGGATGCCGGCAACCGTGGTCCGCTCCGCTTCATCCGTATCGCCCTTCACGTCGCCCGGGGGGTTGAGCAGAAACGCGCGCGTCCCCCGCTCCAGAACGGATCGCAGCGATTCCGGGTCGCGCGCATCGGCAACGGCGATATACGCTCCGGCGTCACGCCAATGCGCCGCATGCCTGTCGTCGTGCGTCACGACCGTGACCGGCTGACCGCGTTCCAGCAGCGTTCGGGCGACCGCCGAGCCAACGTGACCGTTCGCACCCATGACGATGAACATCGCATTCTCCTTGCGGCGAGCCGCTAGCAGCCGGCTCTGTCAGTTCGTGTCAGGAGTCATGGGCGGGATGCTTGGTTCCAGCTCCGGCGCCGAACCGCACCTGGTTCGCGCCCGCAGCCTTCCGGTCTAAATCTTCTCCAGCTCCGAATTCAGCTCCGCGCCGAACAGGAAGACGTAGTTCGAAAGATAGAGCCACGTCAGCAGCACCACCACGGTGCTGAGAGAGCCATAGGTTACGTCGAACCGCCCGAAATTGGCCGCATAGGCCTTGAACCCCAGCGTCAGGAACACCCACCCGAGCGCGCTGAACAAAGATCCCGGCGTCAGCCATTGCCACCCGTGCCGATGCTCCGGCCCGAACCGGTACAAGGTCGCCGCCACCGCCGCCCCCACCGCACCCAGGAAGATCTGGGTCAGGCACTGCGCCGCGAAGGTCGCGATCCCGGGGGGCAGGAAGGCGATGTCGCGCACATGGCCGATCGCCGCCGCCGCGATCGCCGCCGATATCGCGAACAGGATCGATGCCGCGGTGATCGCGATCGCCAGGATCGTGCGGCGCACGAACCCGCGCCTATCCGGCTGTTCGTAGGCGATGTTGAGCGCGTCGATCACGCCCCCCGCCGCGCTCCGCGCGCCGAACAAAGCGATCGCCAGCGCGATCAGCAGCCCCGCCCCTTTCTTGCCGGTCGAAACGCTCACCGCGCTGGTCAGCTGCTCGCCGACCAGCTTGGCCGCGCCCACCGGCATCGCATCGGCCAGATGCCGCATGTTGCGGACCACCGTCTCCGGGCTGGCGATCAGCCCATAGCTCAGCACCAGCGCGCCCAGCATCGGCACCAGCGCCAGGAACCCGAAGAAGGAAATGCCCGCCGCCAGCATGCTGATATTGTCCTCCGCCTGCTCGCGCCAGGCGCGGCGCAGGATCGTAAGCCATGTGCCTTTCGGCAGCCGCCACGGCAAAGCGGGACGAGCGCGCTGCGTCACCTCCTGCCCGCCGAAACGGGGTGCGCGCTGGTCACGGGACGTATCGGCATCGGATTGCAGGCCAGCTTTCGAATGTTCGGGCATGCAAAAAATGCCCGGCGCGCCCGGCCTGTTCCGATCGGCTATCCCGGGGACGCGAACCCGGCTGCCCGATCATCCTCCGCGAACAGGCCGCGCGGTCTTCGCAACACGCAGGAGATTGAGAATATCGTCGTTGACGAGGCGGGCGACGCGCGCACCGGCCTGAAGATGATCGAGGCGGGCGATTGGCTTCGACGTCGGCCACATCGGCGGCATCCACAGTAACATCAGGGAGCCGTTTTCCACGGCCAAATCGGACTGAACCGCACTGTCTCGCGCTTGACAGCACATACTGCAAAAGAAAGGCTGCCTCTCGGAAAAGCGGGGAGGGAACCGACGATGCGGCATCACGTTGCTCTGGCGGTTGCCATGTTGGGCGCGGCGCGGCACCAGGCGCTCGGCAGTCGCGGTGCGACAGCATGACGGCGGTGCCCGAGGCCCTGTTCGATCGCCCCATCCCCGCACGGGTCGGTATCACCCTGCTCAACATTCTACTGCCCGGGCTGGGGCTGATCCGGCTGGGCCATGCCGTCGAAGGCGGCCTGATCGCATTCGGCGCGCTGGCGATGGTGTGGCTGATGGCGGCGATGGCCTTCCTGCTGCCGACCGGCAGTTTTGCCATGGGGGGTCTGATCTACTCCTGGTTCTTGCTCGTTTATCTTCTGGCCCTGCTGCTCGGTTTCGTGCGGACCTGGCCGAAGTCGCGGCGCGACCGGAGCGATCGATGGTGGTCGCGCTGGTACGCGATCATTCTGTGGTGGGGGATCAGCATCGTCTCGTCGGCAGGCTCGAATACCCTGTTCAACCGATCCTACCACAGCTTCTACATCGCCAGCGTCTCGATGGAGCCGACGCTGATCCGCAACGAGAAGATCGTCGCGGACATGCGTTGGCGCACGCCGCAGGTCGGCAATATCGTGATGGTCCGCGTGCCGAATGGCCCGCCCCGCATCTATCGCGTCGCGGCGACTGGCGGCCAGACCTTCGCCATGCAAGCGGGCGTGCCCATCATCGATGGCCAAGCCGCAACGCAGAAGCAGATCGGCCAGGCGACAGCCTCCGACGAAGGCCTCAGCCGCGAAATGGGCCGCGTGATGCTGGAGCATTTGCCCGGAGAAAAAGGCTCACACCATATCCTGCGCCTCTCCGGATCCCCGTTAGACGAGGTTGCGACGCTCCACATTCCTTCCGGATCGATCTTTTTGCTCGGCGACGACCGCGACCTTGCGGCCGATAGCCGGGTCTCGCCCGACGAGGTGGGGGTCGGCATCCTGCCCGCTTCCTCGATCATTGGCCGCCCGCTTTATATCGCCTGGAGCAAGGACCGCAGCCGCATCGGCCAACGCGCCGATCACTGAGGACGCGCCACCCCGCGCGTCGCCACCCGCCTTACCATCATGCCGGACATGTTCTGGCATCCACCGATCACCGTTGGCGCAGCCCAAAGTTTGAGCCGTCATCCAGACGAAAACCGGGATTCCGCTTCCTTCCATCCTTTAGCGGCATCTCACCGATCACCGCGCCGTCGGGCCGATCCTTGAAGGAAGGCTAGGGGATGATGGCCGACATCAGAAATGCATCCATATTGGTAAATTCCCTGGAAAGTAGTTGCCCGGGGTTTTTAGCTGATTACCAATGCTGCTAGAACGATCGGCGGGTTGGTGTGGCTCGTCGTTTAAGGAGGCGAAGCAGTGGGCAATCCTAAATTTTATGCAGCTTTGTTTACCGGGCTCGTTTTGAGCACGACCGCCCCTGCTTTCGGTCAAACGGTATCCGCCGGTGCCTACATCCCTGGCCACAGCTACGAATTTTACTCACAATACTATAGCAATTCATCCCTCAAGTGGGATGACGGCGTCCCAACAATCTATAATGGCTTGGTCAGCCCGATTAGCAGCGCCTCCCTTACGTCTTCTGTAGCAGACGCGCACGCTTCGGCAAATATAAACACCGGAACCACCGCGTCTTATACGCTTGGATTGGATGGTAACTATGCCAATGCGATTAGTGGCTTCAACGATACTCTAAACTTCACGGTTTCTGGCGCCGATGCTTCGACCGGTACACCGATTCACGTGATAGCATCGATTCACTCTTCATCGCGCTATTTCTACGAATCCACAATCCAGGTGGGCTTTGGCGATGCTTCGGTCGCCTACGTGTTCGACACGTCGCTCGATAGCTGGACCTGGTCCAACATTGTGCCCAGCAGTAATCTCGAAAATTATTGGACGTCTTCTGACGGATACACACGTACCTTTGATATGACTTACGACTTGGTCGGCGGCAGCCAGTCTCTCGGGTACATCACATCTTTGTCGGCATTATCCACCTTCGGAATAACGACCGATTTTACCGGAGATGTGAAATTCATATTGCCTTCTAACGTGACATTCAGCTCTGCAAGTGGCCAGTTTCTGACGGGTGGCGTACCGGAACCCGCCTCGTGGGCGATGATGCTGGCCGGTTTTGGGATGGCTGGAATGGCCATGCGTCGACGCCAACCGACCAAGGCGCGTTTAGCCTGAACCTTGCCGCCGCCGAGGCAGGGTTTGTACGAGGGTGTTTCCTGGCTTACCGCGTGAACATCAGGCCGGTTCGAATGGCACCAGAACCGTATCATCCTGAGCGGCGGCCCGGCTGACGCCCGACGAAGACGCCTTTGCCTTGGTCGGGAAATTCGGGGACACTTTACTATTTCTGGCCGCCCTTGGAGCCGGGCGCGCGATAGCCTCCCGCCCGCCGTCATGCCGAAAGTGCTACTGACGACGGTTATCCGTTAATGCCCTAGGATAGTCTGCATGCGAGCCTGAAGCGCCTGCGTCAGCCCCCAAAGCCCCTCGTTGTTGGCGAGATACCTGATGTGGCGCAGGTGTCGAAGATCGAACGGCACGTCGTGCTCGCTTTGGGTGATGATGATGACCTCCCGCCCGAGCGAGTGAGCGATCCCCGCCTCGTAGAAGACGTTCGGGTTCCTTCCCGTAAGATCGCATACAACGACCCGGGCACGGTCGATCAGGTTGACGACGTCCTGGATGATACCTGGCGCTTCCCAAATTTCGTCGGCGCGCCGCGTCAGCAGGTTGCAGGCCGCCGCGGCCTGCTGGATGGCGTTATAGACGGGAGCGAACGCGACATCGAACGGCATCATCACCGACACGAGCTGCGGCTCGATGCGCTCGTGCTCTTCGATGTTGAAGACCGACGGTCGCTGTCGGCGTGGGTTCACGTTGCGGAGCAGGAAGCGGTACAAGTCCACGTCCTTCACTGCCCAATGATTGCGGCTCCAATCCCAGTGGTGTCGATGCCGGTCCATGTCTAGATCGCCCCGGTGCGCAAATAGAAACGAGTTTTCCATAGACGGCACGTCCGCGTCGACCGCGTACTCGAAGCACACCTCGCCATTCCTGATCCGAACCTCGGTGACCCTCCCCACCCGACACACTTCGTCGCCTGTGCCTTCGGGAATGAAGAGGCAGGGAAGTCCTCTCAGACGATCAAGGTCGGGCAGCGGGCCGTTTCTAAACTGGTCTGCAACATGGGCGTCGGTGAAGCTGAACATCCGGTCGAGATCCAGCGTTCCCGTCGGGTCGTTCCAGTCATAATGGCGCATGATCACGTTGAACACTGGCGCGGCCTTTTCCCGGGAGTTTCAGGCTTACGAGATGCGGCCTTGGCACGCCTTAGGCCTGAGTCCAATCGTCTCAAGCGCCGGCTACTTCAAGGGCGGGCACGTGCGAGCGTTGTGCCTGGCCGAAACGCGAGAAAGTCTGGCTATAGCGACGCTCATTAGGGCCGCGACAAGCGGCGGCTGCGTTTGAGGCCATTGACATCGTACGCAACCGCCCAGGCAATCAGTCATCCTTCTTCAGAAACTGCGACAGCGAATCCACGCCAGCGCGATCGAGGATCGTGCTGAGCTTCGCGTCCGACCGGGTGCCAGCGGCAAAGCCGTCACCGTAGGTCTCGCGCAAGGTTCCGACGAGCGTGTTCCCGTGCTTTTCGCTAATGCGACCGCTCTGGTCGCGGTGTCTGCCGTCAAGGCCAGGCTGCTTAGCCATCTTCAATCCTTTCTCTGTTCAAGCTCCACCCGAACGGATGCAGCCCGGACAGTGTGTGGGACATTCATCGTTTTGTAAATATGTTTCTGTTCCACAAAATTTGCCAAATTTTGTCAGCATGGTTCAATTATATGGGACATTTTTATCCATGGCTACTGGACTCTGGCCCACTACATTCGTATAGCACCCTCCCAGCAGGAGAGAATTGAAGTGACCAATCCGCGAGCGACGCCCTCGGAAGATTTTATGACCCTCGCGCGCCTGGCTTTGAGCGGGAAGGCCCAAGACGTGTCGCTCTTTCTCGCGAAGACAGCCCGCCGCCTCCGAGAGGCCGATCCGGACGCGAGCGAGAAGCTGTCCGCGATGCTGAGGTCTACGACGAGCAGAAGCTCCGCTTTGCGGAAAGAGGCGGGAATTCCCGTCCCCGTGGATGCCGACTCGCGATTAAGCCTTTTGCGCGTTGAAGAGGGAGGCGAGGCGCTCAAGCCCGTCTTCACGCAGGTCGTTGAGAGTCAGATTTCAGGACTGGTGCGCGAGCGTCAGAACATTGACCGCCTCCTCTCGTCCGGCCTGACCCCCACTAGGTCCGCATTGTTTGTGGGACCGCCAGGGGTCGGGAAGACCATGTCGGCCCGCTGGATCGCGGGTCAGCTCGGCCTACCGCTTTTTATTCTAGATCTCTCCGCTGTGATGAGCAGCTTCCTCGGACGTACAGGAAACAACGTTCGCGCTGTGCTGGACTATGCCAAGCGGCAGAACTGCGTTCTATTGCTCGACGAACTGGATGCAATCGCGAAGCGCCGCGACGACGCAACGGAGGTCGGTGAGCTGAAGCGACTAGTGACGGTCCTTCTACAGGAGATCGACGAGTGGCCAACCAACGGAATACTGCTTGCCGCGACCAATCATCCCGAGCTTTTAGATCCTGCCGTCTGGCGCAGGTTCGACATGCTTGTAACGTTCCCGAAGCCGGCCCGAGATGAGGTTTCCGCTGCGATCCGCAGCTTTTTCGGGCCGGAAGAGAAGGCAGCAGACGAATGGGCCGACGTGCTCTCGATCGTCTTAAGCGAAAGCAGCTTCAGCGATATCGAAAAGCGGGTAACCAGCATCCGGCGGGCCTCTGTCCTAGACGACCTGTCGCTGGACGCAGAAATCCAGCGGTTCATCAAAGAGCGTGTCGAGGCGTTGCCGCGGGCCGAGACGATGAAGCTCGCCGAGAGGCTTGCAGAGATACCCAGCATCTCGCAGCGCACCGCCTCCGATATAACCGGCGTCAGCCGCGTGACGATCAGGAAACGAAAGAACCAGAAAGAAGGATCCTCGCATGGCTGAGCGACGGAATTTCTTGCTTGGCAAGGGCGAGCGGCTGACCGAGCCGGTCCTTCCTTCCGGCCGCAAACTAGATCGCGAGCCGCCCTATACCTTTGGGGAAGCGCGCCAGCGTCTGACGCCGATGTTCGAAGGGGCGATTAGCGAGATGGCCCGTCTACCCGAGGCTGCGCGTCCGGCCGGCCAAGTCGTCGGTGGGCTCACCCTCAATCCCGAATATATCGCAAAGAGCTATTACCCCGAGCAGGTCCTCAAGAGTTACGGTCTGCGAGCCGTCGGTAGCAAGTCGACGCATGTCACGCCTGATCAGAGGAGCAAGGGCCGCGCTCCCATCGAAAAACCGACGACGAAGCTGTTCGTCGCCGGAGCGCTCTCCTCCTTCCGGCGCCTGCTGACCGACCTCGAAGCAGCGGCCATTGCCGACAACGTGCGGGGCGACCTCCCGGCGATGGAGCAGTTTGCGGCCCCCGATCCCGCCTCAAAGGTTAAAGGCTCGATCGACGCAGCAAAGTTGGTGCCGTTGGAGGTGGTCTTGCACGCGAGCGAACTGCGGCAGGACAGCTACATTATAACCTCGTTCCGCGACTATCTGATCAAGCTCGGCCTTGAGATCGATCTCGATCATCGTTTTCATGCCGGCGGCCTATGCTTCCTGCGCATGATGGCACCTGGCTCCGCCACTCCCGAAATCGCGAAGTTTTCATTCCTCCGCGCTCTACGCGAAATGCCGCGACTGCGCGAATTCGTCCCGCTGCGCGGTATCCCACCGCTCGGTGCGGCAGTTCTCCCGTCAGCGCCCGCGATCGACCCCAGCATGCGGGTCGCGATCTTCGACGGCGGCGTTCCAGCGAACTCTGCCCTGTCCCAATGGGTCACGCCGTTCGATCCGCCAGGAATTGGGCCTGCATTGCCGGAAGCGCTTGAGCACGGTTACGCGGTCACGGGCGCCGCGCTGTTCGGCACACTTGGCGAAGGAGAGGCCCCACGCCCTTTTGCCAACATCCAGCACGTCCGGGTCTGGGATCGAAATTCCGGAAACGATCCGTTTGAGCTTCACGACGTGCTGGGGCGGATCAAGGACACGCTCGACAGCTCGCCCAAGTTCGATTTCATAAACCTCAGCCTCGGTCCGAGCCTACCGATCGAGGACGACGACGTCCATGCATGGACGGCCGTTCTCGACGAATACCTCGCCGACGGCTCGTGCGTGGCCACAATCGCGGTTGGCAACGACGGGGAGGCCGACGCACTAGAGAGGCTCAACCGTATACAGGTCCCAGCCGACACGGTGAACGCCCTCTCGATCGGAGCCTGCGACGCCGTCGGGATTGAGTGGAAACGGGCCTCTTATAGTTCCGTCGGCCCCGGCCGCAGCCCGGGCTTGGTCAAACCCGACCTGGTCGCGTTCGGCGGGTGCGGCGATACGCCTTACCTAGTGCTCGGCGGCGTTAGCGGATTGAACCGCGTGCCTCAGTGCGGCACCAGTTTCGCAGCTCCCCATGTACTGCGGGTCGGAACAGGCGTGAAGGCCAGCCTGGGCGGTTCGCTGGACGCGCTGGCCATTCGCACCCTTCTGATCCACACGGCCGAGCCGAGCGAGGAACCGCGGCACGAGGTCGGGTGGGGTCGGGTCAGAGATTCCGTCGAAGATATCGTCGTGTGTCCCGACGGCTCGGTTCGGGTGGTCTATCAGGGTGAGCTCACTGCATCGAAATATCTCCGTGCGGAGATTCCGCTGCCCGACGAGGCGCTGCGCGGCATGCTCAAAATTACCGCGACCTGCTGCTTCGCGACGGAAGTCGATTCCGCACATTCGGGCAGCTACACGCGCAGCGGCCTCGAAATCTTCTTTCGACCAGATTCCAGCCATGTCGAGGAAAACGCGACGCACGCGAAGACCGACACCTTCTTTTCGCAGTCGAGGCTGTATCAAACGGAGGACATTCTCCGCACCGACGCGCACAAGTGGGAAACCTGTCTGCACGGCTCTGTCCGCAAGCGGGCGAGTGGCCTCCAACAACCCGTCTTCGATATACACTATCTTTCGCGTGACGAGGGCCACACGGACCACCAGACTTCGAAAATGAAGTATGCGCTGGTGATCACGGTCGAAGCCCCGCGCCATTTGGACTTATATGATCTGATCGTGCGCAAATATCGGAACGTTCTAGAGCCGATGCTCCCGATTCAAGTGCCGATCCGAACCTAAATCGGGCGGCTCGCTAGCACTGCGACAAATACCTGAACAAATGGCCGCTTTCGGGATCGCGGCGCTGGTGTTTGAATGCAACAAACAGAAGCTTCGCGATCATTCCAGCGGGGGCTCCGCCTAGGGAGGGCCTTGACATAGGCACAACGTTCCTGCTATGTTCCACATGAAACCTGCCCTGCCATCCACCCCTGCAGGGCAAATCACTAAGTTCGGATCTGATGTTTTTTCGTTTTTTACCCCCTCGAAAGGCCTTTCGCCCGTCATTGACCCCGCCCCCTCACCTTTCTAGCGAAAAAAATTCGCGGCCATTTTGGCCGCTGGGGTTACTTGGCCCATGACCGATCGTTTCCTGTCTATCCACGCGCATGGGCTGGTCCGCGTCGCGGCGGCCACGCCGGCGGCGAGCGCGGGGGATGTCGCGGCCAATGCGGCGTCGATCCTGGATCTGGCGCGTCAGGCCGATGCGGCGGGCGCCGATCTGGTCGTCTATCCCGAACTCTGCCTCACCTCCTACGCGATCGACGATCTGCATCTGCAGGAGGCTCTGCTCGATCGGGTCGAGGCGGAGCTGGCCGGGCTGGTCGCGGCCACCGCGAAGCTGAAGCCCGTCCTGCTCGTCGGCGCGGCGTTGCGGCGCAACGGGCGGCTCTACAATACGGCGGTGGTCATCGCGCGCGGGCGGGTGCTGGGCGTGGTGCCCAAATCCTACCTCCCCAATTATCGCGAATATTATGAGAAGCGCTGGTTCGCGCCCGGCATCGGCCTCACCGGCCTCGGCATCACGCTCGGCGGCGAAGAAGTGCCGTTCGGGCCGGATCTGATCTTCGCGGCCACCGACCTTCCCGACTTCGTCTTCCATGTCGAGATTTGCGAGGATTATTGGGCGCCGATCCCGCCCTCCTCCATGGGCGCGCTCGCGGGCGCCCTGATCCTCACCAATCTGTCCGCCTCCAACATCGTCGTCGGCAAGGAGCGCGAGCGCGATCTCTACGGCGCCTCGCAATCCGCGCGCGCCACCGCGGCCTATGTCTATTCGGCGAGCGGCCCGGGCGAGAGCACGACCGATCTCGCCTGGGATGGCCAGGCGATGATCCACGAATTGGGCTATCAGCTCGCCCACTCGGGCCGGTTCGATCACGCGCCCGAGCTGATCTACGCCGATATCGACGTCGCCCGCATCCGGCAGCAGCGCATGCGCTTCGGCACCTTCAACGATAGCGCCCGCGCCTTCGGCCATCCGGAGACGCGCTTCCGCACCATCAAGTTCGATCATGATCCCAGCTTCGCCGACATCGGCCTCCGCCGCGCCGTCGCGCGCTTCCCCTTCGTCCCCGCCGATCCCGCCCGGCTTGATGAGGATTGCTACGAGGCCTTCAACATTCAGGTGGAGGGGCTCGCCAAGCGCATCCAGGCGACCAGGGCGAAGCATCTCGTCATCGGCATTTCGGGCGGGCTCGATTCCACCCATGCCCTGATCGTCGCCGCGAAAGCGTGCGAGCGGATCGGCCTGCCCCACTCCGCGATCCTGGGCTACACCATGCCCGGCTTCGCCACTGGCGATGCGACCAAATCCAATGCCTGGGCGCTGATGAACGCGCTCGGCATCCAGGGCGCGGAGATCGACATCCGCCCCGCCGCGACGCAGATGCTCAAAGACATGGACCACCCTTATTCGCGGGGCGAGCCGGTCTATGACGTGACGTTCGAAAATGTGCAGGCGGGCCTGCGCACCGATTACCTCTTCCGCCTGGCCAACCAACATGACGGCTTCGTCGTCGGCACCGGCGACCTGTCCGAGCTCGCGCTCGGCTGGTGCACCTATGGCGTCGGCGACCAGATGAGCCATTATGCGGTCAATGCCGGCGTCCCCAAGACGTTGATCCAGTATCTCATCCGCTGGGCGGTCAAGACCGGCCAGTTCAGCGGCGAGACCAACCGCATCCTCACCGATATCCTTGGCACGGAGATCTCGCCCGAGCTCGTCCCAGCCGACGCCTCCGGCGCGATCCAGAGCACTGAAGCCAAGATCGGCCCCTACGAGCTGCACGATTTCTTCCTAAATTACACCGTGCGCCACGGCCTCGCCCCGTCGAAGATCGCCTTCCTCGCCTGGCATGCCTGGCGCGATGCGGCGGCGGGCGAATGGCCGATCGATTTCCCGCAGGACGGGCGCAATGCCTATGATCTCGACACGATCCGCAAATGGCTCGAGGTGTTCCTCTACCGCTTCTTCGAGATCAGCCAGTTCAAGCGCTCCGCCATCCCCAACGGCCCCAAGGTCTCCGCCGCCGCCAGCCTCTCCCCGCGCGGCGACTGGCGGGCGCCTTCTGACGGTACGGCGGGGCTCTGGCTCGACGAATTGCGAGGAAAATGAGAACTTTCGCTTGCTCAGGCGTTGAACGCTCCGACCTGGCGCCCCCGTACACGCGCCCTGCAAAGGAGTAGTTCGATGGCTACAACGACTGCGACCCGTTCCCGCTCGACCACCAGCGCCAAACGTTCGGCCAACGCCCGCGCCGAGGCGCGCGACGACAATGGCCGGTTCGAGAAGGAAGCCTCCACCAGCACGTCCACGCGCCGGAAGCCAACCCGCACCGAGCTCAACGGCACGGGCAAGCTGCTCGCGGCGGGCGCGGCCGGGCTGGCCGTGGGCCTGGCAGCCAACGTCGCGCGCAAGCTCGCGGTCCAGTCGCCTACCTATTTCGCGGGCGAGTGGGACGAGGCGCTCAAGGCCGAGCATGCCGCCACGCTCAAGGTCTTCGACGCGATCGAGGCGACCACCGAGAAGAACACGACCAAGCGCGCGACGCTGCTCATGAACCTCAAGCACATGCTCGCCAAGCATGCGATGGAGGAGGAGAACGCCGTCTATCCGGCGCTCCGCGATGCGGGCGAGGCCGAGCAGGCGGATCACCTCAACAACGATCACGGCTATGTGAAACAATATCTGTACGACCTCACCGTCATGGCGAAGGACTCCCCCGCCTGGATCGCCAAGATCCGTCAATTCCGTACTGATATTGAGAAGCATATGCAGGAAGAGGAGACCGACCTCTTCCCACGCCTTAAAGCCAAGCTCACGCCCGAGAAGAACAAGCTCCTCACCACGGCGATGAACAAGGAAGGCCTCAAGATCGCCTGAGGCCCAGTCCCGCCATTCGCTCCGAGCGGGGGGTTAAACACTCCCGTTCGGGCTGAGGCGGCAGGAGTGAATACCCGCCGTTCGCCCTGAGCCTGTCGAAGGGCTGTCCTTCTTCCTGATCGCGGGCAAGAAGGACAGGGCTTCGACAAGCTCAGCCCGAACGGGGGAAGTGGTCCTGATCCAGGCCAGCGACGGGAAAGGCCAGCTCCGTTCAAGCGGACAGAAGAGTTCGCAGACGGAGTGACCATGACCAAGCTTCCCCTCGCTGCCGCGTTGATCGGCCTCGCGTCCGCGGCCCTGGCGCAGACCCCGCCGCCCGCCCCTCCCGCCGCCGCCGGCGTCACGTTCGACACCTGGGCCGCTAAGGCGCGTGAGCGGCTGATGGCGCTCGACGCCAACCATGACGGCAAGATCAGCAAGGATGAGTTCGCCGCGCGCGCCGGCATGATGATGGGCGGTCGTCCGGCCGAGCCTGCCGCGGCCGGCGCCACCCCGCCCGCGCCCGGTCAGGCTGGCGAGCGGGGGTCGCGCATGTTCGACCGCTTCGACGCCAATCAGGACGGCGTCCTCGACGCGACCGAGATCAACGCCATCCTCGCCCGCCGCTTCGCGCGGATGGACGCCAATCACGATGGCGTGCTGACGGAGGACGAACGACACGCTATGCGGGGAGGGAATGCGCCGGAGCAGTGACCCGGCGTGACTGGCTATGAGCGGCGGAGGCCTCCTTATTGAGTGCGGACGATCCCGACGGAGAACTGGTCCGACGGGTCGGCGAGGGGGACGTGCATGCGGCGGAGGCGCTGGTTGCACGCAAGCTCCCGCGCATGACCGCGCTCGCGCATCGCCTGCTCGGCGACCGGGCCGAAGCGGAGGACGTCGTGCAGGAGCTGTTCCTGCGCGTGTGGAAGAGCGCGTCCTCCTGGCGCCCGGGCGCCGCGAAGTTCGACACCTGGATGCACCGCGTCGCTTTCAACCTCTGCACCGATCGGCTGCGCAAGCGGCGCGAAGTGCCACTGCCCGAAACCTGGGACGCGCCCGATCCGGCACCGCTTGCGGATGCGGAGATCACGGCCGAGCAGCAGAGCGACGCGGTCGGACGCGCGCTCGCCTCCCTAGCGCCGCGCCAACGCGAGGCAATCGTGCTTACATATTACCAGGAGCTTCCCAATCGGGAGGCGGCTGCGCTGATGGGGATCGGCGTCGACGCTTTGGAAAGCTTGCTGGCGAGGGGGCGCCGCGCCTTGAAAGCGCGGCTGGAGGGAACCGATGGCTGAGATGGACCTGAACCGCTTCGAGACTTTGGTCACGGCTTATGGCGCCGCGCCCGATCGATGGCCCGACGACGAACGCGCGGCCGCGCAGGCCTTCGCGCGCGCCGATCCGCGCGCCGCGGCCTTGCTCGCCGAAGCCGACGCGATCGACGCCCTGCTGTTCGCGCACCGCGTCGCCGAACCCTCGCGCACCTTGCGCGCGATGGTGATCGAGGGCGCCCCCACCAAGCGCCGGCTGACCGGCCGCGCGCGCATGTGGTGGACCGGGCTCGGCATCGCGCTGGCCGGCGCGAGCGGGATGCTCGCGGGTTCGGCGGCCACCGCCGCGCTCGAGCCCATCACCGCCAACGTGCTGATGTACAGCCATGACGACGTGCCCGCGCTCGATTACTCGGCCGAGGAGAACGCGCTGTGAAGCGCTGGCAGCTCGTCTTGCTGATCGTCAGCCTGGTGGCCAACGTCTTCCTCGTCGGCCTGATCGGGGGCACCATCTGGCATTGGACGCACGACCGCGGCATGGGCTTCCGCAACGGCTGGCGCATGCGCGTCGCGGAATCGCTCCCCCCGGCCCAGCGCCAGGTTCTGCGCCAGGCGATCCACGAGACCGTGCGTCAGGAGATGCCCAGGTTGCGCGCCGCCAGCGCCGCCCGGGCCGAGGCGGCGCGCTTGTTTGTCCAGCCGCAGTTCGACGCCGCCGCGATCAACGCGAAGCTCGATCAGGCGCGTGCGTCCGACATGGCGTTCCGCAACGACCTCGAGCATCGCATGACCCAGTTCGCCGCGACGCTGCCGCAGGACCAGCGCAAGAAGATGGCCGAAGCGCTCAAGGACGGCCCCTTCCGGCAGGGGCCGCCGCGCCATCACGGCATGGACGGCCCGCCCGGCGGCCCGCAGCCCGGGGCGGCTCCGTCGCAGTAAGGACAACGGATTTCCACAGCTCGTGCGTTGAAGGGGGAACAGGACGGAGTCTGCAATGTCCCTCCCCAACCCCCAGGCCCAGGCGATCGCGCTCAACCGCTTCGGGCTCGGCGCGCGGCCTGACGAGGCGCCTCCGGCCGACCCGAAACGCTGGCTGATCGACCAGATCGACGCCTTCGATCCCAAGCCCGCTTCCTTCGCATCCTTGCCGCCGCCCGGGCAGTTCGCGCGCCAATATTTCGAGGAGGTGGGCGAGCTCATCAAGCAAGCCGGCGCCGCGCCCGCCGCTATGCCTGCCGCACCCATGCCCGACGATGCGCAGGCGAAGCTGCTGCGCCAGCAACGCCGCGAGGCGCTCAACGTCGAGGTGCGCGACACCTACCGCCTCGCGGTCAATGCGCGGATGCTGACCGCGCTCACCACACCCACCCCCTTCGCCGAACGGCTCGCCGCCTTCTGGTCCAACCATTTCGCACTCTCGATCGAGAAGCCCCAGGTCGGCATCTATGCCGCCGACTTCGAGCTCACCGCGATCCGTCCGCATATGATGGGCAGGTTCGAGGACATGCTGATCGCGGTCGAGCAGCATCCGGCGATGCTCTATTATCTCGACCAATTCCGCTCGGTCGGCCCCGACAGCCCGTTCGGCCAGCGCGCCAATCTACGCCGCCCCGACCGCAAGATCGGCCTCAACGAGAACCTCGCGCGCGAGATCATGGAGCTCCACACGCTCGGCGTGCGCACCGGCTACGACCAGAATGACGTGATCGAATTCGCGCGTGCGCTGACCGGCTGGAGCGTCGGCGGGCTGGGGCCGATGGCGGCGAAGGACAATGTCGATGTCGGCGCCTTCATGTTCCGCCCCGGCATCCACCAGCCGGGCCCGCGCACGATCATGGGCAAGAGCTACGGCCAGGATGGAGGGGCGCAGGCGCGCGCGGTGCTGCATGATCTGGCGCTGTCGCCCTCGACCGCGAAACATGTCTCGACCAAACTCGCGCGTCATTTCGTCGCCGATGAGCCCCCGCCCGCTTTGGTCGAGCGGATGAGCCAGGCCTATCTGTCGAGTCATGGTCATCTCGCCGCGGTATATCGGGTGATGATCGAGGCACCGGAGAGTTGGGCGCCGGGCGAGGCCAAGTTCAAGACACCATGGGACTGGACCGTATCCGCGCTGCGCGGGCTTGAGCACAAGGATCTGGGAAAGATGGACGCCGCGCCTTTGCTCAGCCAGCTCGGCCAACCGATCTGGAAACCGGGCTCGCCCGCGGGGTTCGACGACATGTCGGCCAGCTGGGCGGCGCCTGACGCGCTGATGCGCCGGGTCGAGCTTGCGCAGCGTTTCGCGGCGCAGGCGGGCGGCCAGCTCGACGCGCGCGAGCTCGCGCCCAAGCTACTGCCCGGCCAACTCACCCCCGCCACCGCCGCCGCTTTGGCGCAGGCGGAAAGCGGCCCGACCGCGCTTGCCCTGCTGCTCGTCAGCCCCGAATTCCAGAGGAGGTAGAACCATGTTTCTCCCCCGCCGCTCCTTCCTCCGTTTCGCCGCCGCCGGCGCGGGCGCGATCCTGGTCGGCCCGCACATGGCCCTCGCCAGCGTGCCGAGCGACCGCCGTTTCGTGTTCATCATCCAGCGCGGTGCCGCCGACGGCCTCAACATCGTCGTGCCCTACGGCGATCCCGAATATGCGAGCCTGCGCCGCGAGATCGCGATCGACCCCGCCACCGCGATCAAGCTGGATGGCCATTTCGCGCTCAATCCCGCCTTGCCCGAGGTCGGCAAGATGTCTTCCGCGGGCCAGGCCTTGTTCGTGCACGCCACCGCATCGCCCTATCGCGATCGGTCGCATTTCGATGGGCAGAACGTGCTCGAGACGGGCGGCACCACGCCCTATGCGCGGCGTGACGGCTGGATGAACCGACTGGTCGGGTTGATGCCGCGTACCAAAGACGAGGCGATCGCCTTCGCACCCACAGTGCCGCCCGCATTGCGCGGCCCTGCCGAGGTGACCTCGTTCGCGCCGTCCGGCCTGCCCCAACCGACCGACGATCTGCTGGCGCGGGTCGGGCGCATGTACCAGTCCGACCCGCAACTCCACCCGATGTGGGACGAGGCGCTGACCGCGCGCGGCATGGCGGCGGGACAGGCGCCCGGACAGAGACCCGAGGATCTCGGCCGGCTCGCGGCAAGCTTCCTGTCGAAACCCGACGGACCGCGCATCGCAATGCTCGAAACGGGCGGCTGGGATACGCATACCGGCGAACAATTCCGCCTGACCGCGCAACTGAAGGCGCTCGATGCGATGCTCGCGGCGCTGCGCGACAATCTCGGGCCGGTCTGGAACCAGACGGTGGTACTGGTCGCGACCGAATTTGGCCGCACCGCCGCGGTTAACGGCACGGGCGGGACCGACCATGGCACCGCCTCGGCCGCGATGCTGTTCGGTGGCGCGGTCAAGGGAGGGCGCGTGATGGCTGACTGGCCCGGCCTGTCGCAGGCCAACCTGTATGAGCAGCGCGACCTCAAGCCCACGCTCGGCCTCGACGCGGTGATCGCGGGCGTGGTAGCGGAGACGTTCGGAATCGACCCGGAGCGTGCCGGCAAGGCACTGTTTCCGACTGCGACCTTCGGACGTGCGGCAGAAGGCTTGGTTCGAGTTTAGACTTTCGTCACCCCGGACTTGTTCCGGGGTCCACTCTGCGGCTGGGCCACAACCTCCCGGTGGATGCCGGAACAGGTCCGGCATGACAGCATAGGGCAACATCCGATTCCGCTTGACGATTACAGATGTAGTCAGTTATGACTACGCCTGTAATCGGAGAATCACGTTGGCGGAACGAATCAGCGAGGGCGAGCAGGCTGTCATGGAAGTGCTGTGGGCGGAGTCTCCGCTTACCGCCACCGAGGTCGCCGAACGGATCCCCGACGAACGCGGATGGAGCGAGCGCACGGTCAAGACCATGCTCGGTCGCCTGCTCACCAAAGGCGCGCTCGTCCATGAGGAGGATGGCCGCCGCTATCTCTACCGCCCCGCGGTCCAGCGCGCCGACTATGCGATGCGCGAGACGCGCAAGCTGGTCGACCGCCTGTTCGGCGGGCGCGCCGCACCCCTGGTGGCACAGCTGGCCGCCAATGAAGGCCTGACTCCGCAGGACATTGCCGAGCTGGAGGCTCTGCTCAAGGATCTCAAATCATGATCGGCTGGACGATCGAGGCGCTGGCGGCGTCGACCTTGCTGATGCTGGTGGTGCTCGCGGTGCGCGGGCCGGTCGCGCGGCGCTTTGGAGCGCAGGCTGCCTATCTCTTGTGGCTGCTGCCGGCCTTGCGCATGATCCTGCCACGCATCCCTGAGACGGCGGTGCCGGTTCAGGCGATGCCGGCCCATATCGACATTGCTCGGTTGATCGCCGCCGCCGCGCTCCGCGCGCATCAGGCGCCCGCTGCTCCCGCAGGCCCGGTCCCGGCGGTTTCGATCGATTGGCTTACGATCAGCCTGGTGCTGTGGCTGGGCGGCGCGCTTTCCTATCTCGCCTGGCAGCTTGGCCGGCATTATCGCTTCATGAGCGTCGCGCTCGAAAATTCCGACCGCGGCTTCCTGCGCGGCGGGATCAAGGTTCGCCTGAGCCCGGTCGTCTCGGGACCGCTCGCCGCCGGCATCTTCCATCGCCACATCCTGCTGCCCGAGGATTTCGAGCAGCGCTATACAGGCGCCGAACAGCAGCTGGCGCTGGCGCACGAGCTGGCCCATCACCGCCGCGGCGACCTGATCGCCAACGGCGCGGCGCTGGTGATGCTCGCGCTCCATTGGTTCAATCCGATCGCGCACTGGGCCTATCGCGCCTTCCGCGCCGATCAGGAACTCGCCTGCGACGCGACCGTGCTCGTCGCAGCGCCTGAATCTCGGTCCGATTATGGCCGCGCGCTGATCAAGTCCGCCGCCGCCGGCACGCCTGGCGCCGCCACCTGCGCGCTCGGCCCCGCCACCGAGCTCAAGAGGAGAATCACAATGATCGCCCTGTCGACCCGTAGCCGCGCCCGCCGCCTTGCCGGCGCCGCCATCGCCACCGTTCTGGTCGGCCTAGGACTTGGGTTGACCGCGTCGGGCAGCATCGCCTCCCCGTCCAGGATCGCGCCTGCGTCGGTGAAGCCCATCTTCCACGTGCAAGCACAGCCGCACCTGATCATGGTTGCGGACAAGGGCGGTGTCGTTACCGACGACGCGGACGACAATAACAACGACGACAATGATAACGGCAATCCGCCGAACGTGGATCCGGACGCGCCCGCTTTGCCGGTCCCGCCCGTGCCGCCGGCCGGCATCGTACCACCCGTGCCGCCCGTTCCGGTGGTGGCCCCTGTGCCGCCCATGCCGATCAACGGAATGCTGTCCCGCGAAGATATCCGCGCGATCCACGATGCCGCTCGCGAGGCTGCCCAGCAAGCGCGCCAGCAATCCCGCGAGGCGCGGCGGGTGGCCTATGATCAGGCCCGTCAGGCCGGTGAAATGGCCCGCCTCGCGGTGGCCAATGTCGACTTCGCCAAACTGAGTCATGACTCGATGGTCGAGGCCCGCACCGAGCTGGAGCGCGATTGCAAGCATGCACAGCCTGCAGTCCCCGGCGAGACCGACGGGCAGGCCATCTCACGCCTGGCGATGGGCTGCGTCGACATGGCCGCGATCGGCCGCGAAGTGCAGGAAGAGCTGCGGAAGGCGCTCGACGAGATCCGCGCCGACAAGAACCTGTCCGAAGCCGAGCGCGCCCAGGCGCTGGCCGCAGTCAGCCGCACCCGTACCGAAATGGCGAAGAAGTTCGCCCAATAAGCCTCGCGCGGCGGGCAATCCGACCGGCCGAGCCGGTTAGGGTTGCCCGCCGCCTCCCTCCGCAGCTATCAGCGGCGCAGATGCCCGCTTCCCAACCCGCGCCGGCCTTGCTCGCCCCGTTCGCTGCGATCGGCCGTTTGGTTATCGCGATGTTCGCCTCGATCGGCCGCGTCGCGCTGTTCGCGCTCCGCACGATCGGGCGTTCATTGTTGCCGCCTTATTATCCGGGTCGCTTCGTCGAGCAGCTCGCTTATATCGGATGGTTCTCGCTGCCGGTGGTCGGGCTCACCGCGATCTTCACCGGCGCCGCGCTCGCGCAGCAGATCTACACTGCCGGATCGCGCTTTTCCGCGACATCGACCGTGCCCGCCGTGGTCGTAATCGGCATGGTGCGTGAGCTTGGCCCCGTGCTGGTCGGTCTGATGGTGGCGGGCCGCGTCTCCTCCGCGATGGCGGCCGAGATCGGCACGATGCGCGTGACCGAACAATTGGATGCGCTGACGACGCTCCGCACCGATTCCTATCGATATCTTATCGCGCCGCGCCTGTTCGCGGCAGTGGTCGCGCTGCCGCTGATGGTGCTGGCAGCCAATGCGATCGGCATTTTCGGCGGCTGGCTGCTGGCCGTGCAGAAGCTTCACTTCAATTCGGCCAATTATCTGTCCGTCACGCGCCAATATATGAGTGGCGACGATTTCACGATGGCGATGGTCAAGGCCGGCGTGTTCGGCTTCTTCATCGCATTGATGGGCTGCTATCACGGTTATCGGACCACCGGTGGCGCCGCGGGCGTGGGCAACGCCACGCGCAATGCGGTGGTCAGCGCGTTCATGCTGATCCTCGCCTCCAACTTCCTGATCACCGCGATGGTGTTCGGCTGATGGCGACCGGCAGCGTGCCCAAGATCTTGCTCGACGAGGTCGTCAAGCAATTCGCCGGCAACATCGTGCTCGACGGCGTCAGCCTGGCCATCGAGCCCGGCGAGAGCCTGGCGATCATCGGCCAATCGGGCAGCGGCAAGTCGGTCACGCTCAAATGCATCCTGGGACTGCTTCAGCCGGACCGCGGATCGATCAAGGTCGATGGCGAAGAGGTGGTCGGCCTCCAGGGTGCGGCGCTCGACAAGATGCGCGCCAAGTTCGGCATGTTGTTCCAGGGATCGGCCTTGTTCGATTCGCTGCCGATCTGGCGCAACGTCACCTTTGGCCTGACCCAGGGCCGGCGCACCGACGGCGCGCGGATGCGCGCGATCGCCGAAGAGAATCTGGAGCGCGTCGGGCTTGACCGACGCGTGCTCAACCTGCGCCCGAGCGAATTGTCGGGCGGGATGCAGAAGCGCGTCGCGCTGGCACGTGCGATTGCGCCACGACCGGAAATCATCTTCTTCGACGAGCCGACAACCGGGCTCGACCCGATCCGCGCCGACGTGATCAACGATTTGATCGTCAGCCTGGTCGAAGATCTGGGCGTAACCGCGCTCACCATCACCCACGACATGGCCTCGGCGCGCAAGATCGCGCACCGCGTCGCCATGATTTACCAGGGCAAGATCGTGTGGATCGGCCCGCGCGACCGCCTGTACGACAGCGGCAACCCCTATGTGGATCAGTTCGTTCAGGGGCGAGCGGAAGGCCCGATTACCTAAACTTCGATCAGAGAGACCGATAAGATCGGTTTCTTCGATCAAATATCCCGCGGTATCAGGCACCCGACCCAATCAAGGAGTAGCCTAATGCTCGGCCGCGAAATTCCCGATGTGACTCTGAAGACGCGCGTACGCGACGAGAGCGTCGAGGGCCCCAACCCATTCCGCTGGCAGGATCGCCAGACGAAGGAGATGTTCGGCAAAGGCCGGGTCGTCGTCTTCTCCCTGCCCGGCGCGTTCACGCCGACCTGCTCGACCGAGCAATGCCCCGCCTTCGAGCGTGAATATGACGCGCTGCGCGCGGCGGGCGCGGACGAGGTCTATTGCGTCTCGGTCAACGACGCCTTCGTCATGTTCCAGTGGGGCAAATCGCTCGGCCTGAACAAGGTCAAGCTGGCTCCCGACGGATCGGGCGACTTCACCCGCCGCATGGGGATGCTGATCAATAAGGACCATCTCGGCTTCGGCCAGCGATCCTGGCGCTATGCGATGGTGATCGACGACGGCGTCGTCTCTGCCTGGTTCGAGGAACCCGGTATCAATGACACCGGCGACGACCAGGATCCCTATACCGAGAGCACGCCTGACAAGGTGCTGGAATGGCTGAAGGCGCATCCGCGCTGACACCCTTTCCCCGGGCGGCCGCGTGATTGTATGGAATGGGTCATGTTCCGTAAGCTGACCCTCGCCGCCACGCTGGCGTTCACCGCCACCGCCCCGCTCCTCGCCCAGGAACGGCCCTTGCCTTACTGGGCGTCGATCGCGGCGGGCCAGGCGCTGATGCGTACCGGCCCCGATCGCACCTACCCGGCAGTCTGGCTCTACAAGCGCCGCGACCTGCCGGTGAGAGTGTTGCAGGTCGTGGGGCCGTGGCGGCGCGTGCAGGAGCAGGACGGAAGTTCGGGCTGGATGCTCGCCAGCTTGCTCGCTGCCAGGCGCACCGGCGTGGTCGTGGCGGGCGGCCTGCGCCCGATCCGGTCCGGCCCGAGCGGCGACAGCGACCTGCTTTGGCAGGCCGAGCCGGGCGTGATCGGCCGCATCTCCAAATGCGATGGCCAATATTGCCGCATCCAGATCGGCGAGAAGGTCGGTTATATCGAAGAGAGTGGAATCTGGGGCACCGACCCTGGCGAACATACCCCCTGATCCACGCCGGCGCGTAAGCGGCAGCGCGTCGTGAACCGGACAAAGAAAAACCCCGCCGCTCCGAAGAGCGACGGGGTCTTTTTTCGCCTTGTGGCTGAGCCTTAGAAGCCGACCACCAAGGTGCCGCTGACGGCGCGCGGAGCGCCGATCTGGACGTTGGTGATCGCCGTCGGCTGCAACTGCGCCGTCGTCGACGAACCGCCCGCATAGAATTTGTCGAACAGGTTGTAGACGTTGAACTGCAGGTAGGTGCGATCGTTGTGGACCAGCGAGCCGAGTGCGACCCGCACGTCCAGGTTTACCAGGGTGTAGCCCTTTTCGAACGCGCCAAAGACCTGATTGCGGGCCGCCGTCGTCGGGCAGTTGCCGCTTGCAGGATTGAAATTGGAGCTGGTCGGCAAGCCGTTCACGATCGTGGTGCAGAGCGCGACGGGCACGTTCTGGTCGTTCACATAGCGGCGACCGGTACGCTTCGCCTCGAGGCCCACCTGGAAGATGGAGAAATTGCCCTCGATGCGACCACCAGCAGTGTAGACCGGCTGGTAGGATTCGCGCTTGCCCTTGGTGAAGTAGCAATTCACCAGATCGGTGTTGTTGCCCATGCTGGCGTTCGAGCAATCATAGTTCGAACCACCGCCGGCAGCCACATTCTCCTTGATCTTCGACTTCAGGTACGAACCAAAGGCGTAGACCGTGATCGGCTTGATCGGCTGGTACGAGATGCTGCCGTCCACGCCATAGCGATCGACGCGGCCGAGGTTGGTGTAAACCGAGCGGTCAACCGTCGGATCGTACGCCTGGGCCAGACGATTGTCGAAGCGGGTGTACCACACGGCGAGCTCAGCCTGGAGCTTGCCGGTCGTGTAGCGTGCGCCGACGTCGAAATTGTCGGTGGTCTCCGGCTTCGGATTGGCCTGCTTGCTGTCCCGCGGGTAATAATAATCGTTGTACAGATTGTCCGTGCTCGGGACCTGCAGGCCCTTGGTATAATTGGCATGCAGGGCGACCGCGGGTGTCAGCTTGTAGACGAAGCCCAGTTCCGGAAGCACCTTGTGGTAATTGTAGGTGCGGTCGCCCGGCAGCGCCGAACCGCTGGGCTGACCGGCCGCGTTGACCGCGTAAGGGTGCGCGTTCTGATAGGCGGTGACCTGCGCCGCATTGGGGCTGCTGCCGAAGCAATCGACGAAGCCGGTGACCGAGGTCGTGAAGCAATTCTGATGCAATTCGCGGCGGAAGAACGGCGCGCGGACACCCGCGGTGACCGTCAGCGCGTCGAAGAAGCGCCCGTTATATTCCGCCGATACCTGGTTGAGGATGGCGTTCGAGGTGCGATCGCGCTTCTGCAGGATCGAGCCCGACGCATCCTTGACCGGAGCATATTTCGGGAAGACGTTGAACGGCTGGCCGTTGGAGTTCAGCAGGCCGACCTCGCCGGTCTGACGATGATGACCATAGTCCAGCGTGTAGGCGACGCGGAACGACTGGCCCGGGCTCAATTCGTAGCGAAGATCCGCGATCACGCCGTAACGATGCGTCTGCGTCGTGCTTGGCGCGAGCATGCGGATCGTGTCGAGCATGTCGCCGTCGCCGTTGAAATCATAGCCGAGGAAGGGCGAGCCGCCGATATAACCGACCAGCTGCGTGGCCGGCACGCCGTTGGCGGCAGCCTGCGAAAAGGTCTTTTCGTTCGCCACTACCGTGCCACCGCCGTTGGCGAGGACATACTGATAGGACGGGTCGACCGTCAGCACGAGGCCGTCGGCAAGCGTGAAGCGCGAATTGATGCGCACGTTACCCGTATTGGACGGGTTGTAGCGTTCATCGAAGGTCGAGCCGCAGCTGTTGGCCAGATCCGCCTTGCCGGCCGTAGCCGCAAGATTCACCGTGCACGGCGCGACCGTGTAGTTGCGCTCGTCGGCAGTGGTCGGGAAGCGGTTGGTGCCGTCCGAACCCACCACGCGCGGCGCCTGGCCGGCGGCGGTCGGCGCGAGGCTCTGGGTGCGATCGACGCGCAGCGGCACCGAACCGAAGAAGCCGTTGCGGTTCTTGTTATAGTGGCCCGCGATTGAGACGAAGTCGCCATTCGCACCGATCGGCTGATAGATCTTCGCGTTGAACTGCTTCTTCTCGATGCGGCCAAGGTGACCATAAGGCGCATTGTTCGACGCGTTGCTGGCCGAGATGAAGGCGCGCGTGCCCCAGGGGCCGAATTCGCCCGTGTCGAGCACGCCGAACACGCGGAAGAAATCGAAATCGCCCGCCGAACCCTGGATGCGGACGTGGAAATCCTTGGTTGGGTTGCGGGTACGGATGTTGACCGTCGAACCCGATGCACCCGCGCTGGGGCTGTCGACGTCGGTCGAGCTGAGGTTGACGTTGACCTGCTCGATCAGTTCGGGATCGACCTGCTGGTTCGAATAGATGGCATAGTTGCCGGTATCGTTCAGCGGGATGCCGTCGAAGGTCTGACTGATGCGGCTGGAGTCGAAGCCACGGATCGAGAGCGTGCCGCCGGCCGAACCGAAGGGATCGTTATTCTGGAAGCTGACGCCCGGCAGCATGTTGATCGTGTCGTTGATCGACTGACCGGGAACCTCATGCTGAATGAACTGCGAAGTCAGCACGCCTTTGGTGCGGGCGGTCTGGGGAATGGTTACCCCGTCGACACCGTTCTGGCGCGTGCCGGTGATAACGATTTCCTTCTGCTCGAAATCGATCGAACCGGTCGACTGCGCATAGGCGCTGCTGGCTGCGAGCGCGGAAAGCGCACAGCCGACGAGAAGCTTCTTCATGTGGGGACCCCCGTTTTGCGTTCGTCGCCGGCCCTGACCGGCAAATGTGACAGCTTGATGTCGCTATCGGCGGCCTCTTCACCACCAATATGACAGAAAAGTTACACGCCCCCTTGCCGCGTCGCAACATTCCACTTTTCCACAGCCAGAAAGCGGTTACCTGTTGCACCTTTGTCGCAGTTGCAGCAGGGCGTGACACATCGTTGCGGGAACAGTTGAGAGGGCACGCGGTTCGTTTCGTCATGGTGCTTGTAGCGAGCTATAATATTCGCAAGGCGATCGCGCCCGATCGCCGCCGCCGCCCCGAACGCATCCTCGAAGTCCTTGCCGAAATCGGTGCCGACATCGTCCTGCTCCAGGAAGCCGATCGGCGATTCGGCGAGCGTCACAGCGCCATCCCGATGCATATGCTGGCTGAGCATGGTCGCTACCGGCCGGTCCCTTACGGAATGCGCCCAGGAAGTATCGGCTGGCACGGCAATGCGGTACTGGTGGCGCCGCATGTCGAGATCGTTCGGCATGTACCGCTCCACCTTCCCACGCTCGAGCCGCGCGGCGCCGTGCTTGCCGATGTGCGGGTCAACGGCAATTTGCTGCGACTGGTCGGCATGCATCTGGATTTGTCTGGCCTGTGGCGGCGCAAGCAGGCGCGAGCGATCCTGTCCGAACTCGATCACCAGCCCGACCGGCTGCCGACCCTGATGGCGGGCGACCTCAACGAATGGCGCAGCGGCGGCTGCCTGCGCGATTTCGGCCAGCATCACGAATGCGTGGCACTCGGCCCGAGCTTCCCCGCGCGACGTACGATCGGGCGGCTCGACCGGATGTTCGTCACGCCGGGTGTGGAGGTCGTGGAATCGGGCGTCCACGGATCGCCTCTGGCGCGCAACGCGTCGGATCATCTGCCGGTTTGGGCACGAATTCGGCTGCCTTGAAAAACTGTCATCGATTTCGGCTTTCTTTCCGCGCGGGGCCGCCGCATCGTGGGGCAGACTAGATTCGAAAGGACCGAATGAGCCGCAAGCCCGTTCCCGCTCAGGCCGGCGACCGCGCCCGCCTCGATATCCTCTTCGACAGGCCGCAATTGCTCGGCCGATTGTTCGGCGAATATGACCAGAATCTCGTCGCGATCGAGAATCGCCTGGGCGTCTATGTCAGCGCGCGCGGCAATCGCGTGCAGATAGAGGGCGAGGCCGGCGCCGCCGCCAGGGCACGCGAAGTGCTGACCGGACTCTATAATCGGATTGTGAAGGGCGAAGATGTGGATGCGGGCATGGTCGACGCCGTGATCCAGATGTCGGCCGAACCCACGCTCGATGGCATCATCCGCCAGGATGTGAGCGAGCCGCCGTCGATCATGATCCGCACGCGCAAGAAGACGATCGTGCCGCGTTCGGCAATGCAGACGCGCTACATGCACGCGCTGGCCTCGTCCGACATCATCTTCGCGCTCGGACCGGCGGGCACGGGCAAAACCTATGTCGCGGTCGCGCAGGCGGTGCAGATGCTGATCCAGGGCCAGGTCACGCGCCTGATCCTGTCGCGCCCCGCGGTCGAAGCAGGCGAACGGTTGGGCTTCCTGCCCGGCGACATGAAGGAGAAGGTCGATCCCTATCTCCGCCCGCTCTACGACGCGCTGTACGATATGCTGCCCGCCGAGCAGGTCGAGCGGCGCATCGCCAGCGGCGAGATCGAGATCGCACCGATCGCCTTCATGCGCGGCCGTACTCTCGGAGATGCCTTCATCATCCTCGACGAGGCGCAGAACACCACGCCGATGCAGATGAAGATGTTCCTCACCCGCTTCGGCCAGAACAGCCGGATGGTGGTGTGCGGCGACCCCCGCCAGGTCGACCTGCCCGATATCGGCAAATCTGGCCTGGCAGATGCGGTGGGCAGGCTTGAGGGCGTGGATGGCATTGCCACGATCCGCTTCAACGCCGCCGACGTCGTGCGCCATCCGATCGTTGGCCGGATCGTCGATGCCTATGAAGGCCCGAACGCGTGAGCTCGATCGGCGCGGTCTTCGCCGAACGCACCTAGCGCTTTCTCCTCAACCGATCAGGCTCTAAGCGCCGCGCATGATTCACGTCGAAACCGCGATCGAGAAGCCCTGGCCGGGAGGAAATTGGGACGCTTTGGCCGAACGCGCGGTGCGCGCCGCGATCGAGGCGAGTGCGCACGGGCACATCGCGCAGCTGCGCAGGATCGTCGAGGTTTCGGTTCGTTATACGTCCGACGAGGAAGTGCGGAAGCTCAACCTTTCCTACCGGCAGAAGGACAAGCCGACCAACGTCCTGTCCTTTCCGATGATCGAGCCCGATCTGCTCGACACGATCAAGCCGGGCGACGATGGCGAAACGCTGCTGGGCGACATCGTGCTGGCGCACGGCGTCTGTGATCGCGAGGCGAGAGAAAAACACGCATCGGCCGAAGCGCACGCTACGCATCTGATTGTCCATGGCACCTTGCATTTGCTAGGCTATGATCATGAACAGGGAGAGGCCGAGGCAGAGGCCATGGAAGAAATTGAGCGGGTTGCCCTCGCGGCGCTTGGCATCGACGACCCGTATGCCGTGCGCGAGGACTGACCCTTAACATGCCCGACGACAGTAATAGCGGCCGATTGTGGGCCGGCCTTCGCGGCCTAATCTTCGGCCACGAAACCGAGCCGACGCTGCGCGACCAGATCGAGGAAGCGATCGAGGAGCATGAGGACGAGGCGCCCGCACAGGGAGACCTGTCCGGCGCGGAACGCCAGATGTTGCGCAATCTGCTCGATTTCGGGGACAGCACCGCCGGCGATGTCGGGGTGCCTCGCGCGGACATCATCGCGGTGCCGGAGGATATCAGCTTCGCCGACCTGGTCGCCGCCTTTGCCGAGGCCGGGCATAGCCGCCTGCCCGTCTATCGCGACAGCCTGGATGAAGTGATCGGCATGATCCACATCAAGGATGTGTTCGCGATCCTCGCGCGTGACGAGACGCCGCCGGAGACCGTCACGCCGCTGATCCGTCAGCCGCGCTTCGTGCCGGAATCGATGGGCGTGCTCGACCTGCTTGCCGAGATGCGGGCGACGCGGACGCACCTCGCGATCGTGCTCGACGAATATTCGGGGACCGAGGGCCTCGTCACGATCGAGGATATCGTCGAAGAGATTGTCGGCGAGATCGAGGACGAGCATGACGAGGCGTCTCCGGCTTTGCTGGTGCCGATGCATGACGGCGTGTGGCACGCCGATGCGCGCGCCGAGCTTGAGGAAGTCGCCGAACTGATCGACCCGCGCCTGGGCGAGGTCGAAGAGGATATCGACACGCTGGGCGGACTCGCCACGGTGCTCGCGGGCCATGTCCCGCAGGCGGGCGAAACCGTTTCGCATCCCAGCGGCTGGCGGCTCGAGATCGTCGAAGCCGACCCGCGCCGCGTGGGGCGATTGAGATTGCATCCGCCGGCGATAGCCGCGCCCGTCGAATAGGCCACTTTTACCCAGAGGGAGCGTTGTCGGACCATGATCAAGCGCGCCTTTCTCAGCATGATCGCCGTGCTGATCCTGGTCGTCATCGTCGGCGGCACCCTATTCCTGGTATCGCGGAATCATCAGCGCGCCACGCTCGACGTGGCGGCGGTGCAAGGCACTAACCCGCAAATCGTCAAGCCGCGCACGGGTCTGTTTCCGCTGTTCAAGATCGCCACGCCGATCGGTTGGAAAGCGAATGAGACGCCGACGCCCGCGGCGGGCCTGAAGGTCCAGCCGTTCGCCACCAGGCTCGCCCATCCACGCTGGATGCTGGCGCTTCCCAATGGCGATGTTTTGGTCGCCGAGACCGACACTCCGTTCAAGCCCGATGACCAGGCGGGCTTAAACGGGTGGGTCGAAAAGCAGATGCAGGCGAGTGCAGGTGCGGGCGCCAAAAGCGCCAATCGCATCACGTTGCTGCGCGATACCAACGGCGATGGCGTCGCCGACCAGCGCTTCGTCTTGCTGTCCGGCCTGAATTCGCCCTTTGGCATGACCCTGGTCGGCGACCAGCTCTATGTCGCGGACACGGATGCCTTGCTGCGCTTTCCCTTCAAGGTGGGCTACACAAGGATCACCGCCAAACGATACAAGCTCGTCGATCTTCCCGCCGGCCGGATCAACCATCACTGGACCAAGAACGTCATCGCGACGCCCGACGGCTCCAAACTCTACGTGGCGGTGGGGTCCAATTCCAATGTCGGCGACCGCGGCACGCGAGTGGAGGAGGGCCGCGCCGCAATCTGGGAGGTGGATGCCAAGAGCGGCGACCACCGCATTTACGCTTATGGCGTCCGCAACCCGGTCGGGCTGGGCTGGGAGCCGACCACCAAGCAATTGTGGATGGTTGTCAATGAACGTGACGGTCTCGGTTCGGACCTTGTGCCCGATTACCTGACCAGCGTGCAGTTTGGCGGCTTCTATGGCTGGCCCTGGTATTATTGGGGCGGGTATCCCGACAGCCGGCCCAAGGATTCCCCGCCCGATTTGATCCAGGAAACAGCGATCCGGCCGGATTATGCGCTCGGCCCGCACACCGCTTCGCTCGGCCTGACCTTCGCTGCCGGCGAGACATTGGGCCCCGATTTTGCCGATGGCGCGTTTGTCGGCCAGCACGGCTCGTGGAATCGCGACCCACCGTCGGGCTATAAGGTTGTGTTCGTGAAATTCCGAAAGGGCCAGCCGGTGGGCAAACCGATCGATGTGCTGACGGGCTTCCTCGACAGCAAGGGGCAGGCGCACGGCCGCCCCGTCGGTGTCGTGATCGCCAATGATGGCGCGTTGCTGGTAGCAGACGATGTCGGCAATACGATCTGGCGCGTGAGCAAGCGCTGATGGCGGTTCCGGTCGTCATCGATGTTCCCCACAAGCTTGGCCGCGATGGCGCGCGCGAGCGGCTGCGGACGCGCTTCGCCGAGCTGGGCGGGCATATGCCGGGAGGGGTCGGCGAAGTGCGCGCCTCATGGCCGTCCGATTATGAGATGGCGCTGGACATCTCGGCGATGGGTCAGTCGATTCCGGCCAAGCTGGAAGTGATGGCCGATTGCGTGCGCGTTCACATCGCCTTGCCGCCGATGCTGGCCTATTTCTCGGGCATGATCGGCGCAGCGGTGCGCGACCAGGGCACCAAATTGCTGACATAGAGGGGCTTCGTAGGCGCCCGGCCCTGCCCGATCATTCCGGCTTCTTCAGGATCGCGCAGAATTCGTTCCGGTCGCGCGCCGGATGGTAGATGCCCGCAATCTCCAGTCCGATCAGCCCCAACTCGCGCAGGCTCGTGAGGATCGAGCGGAAAGCGGGCGGCGTAAAATACCAGGCATGTACGTCGATATAAGCGCCGTCGGCCGCCTCATATTCGTCAAGCGCGACCTTGACGCGCGCCGTCCGGTTGCGTTCGGGATTGCCGTGCTCGCCCTGCCAGTGGCGTCGATGATCGTTATGGACGGTCAATGCGCGATGCTCGATCACGCTCTTCAGCGTGTGCACGCGGCGGCGTTCGTGATGGGCCTGCAGCACATCCGCGATCGTGCTTTCCGCGATGAAGTGATCGAAGCAGTAGCGCTTGTCCGGAATGACGAGGAAATAGCCGCCGCCCGGATTGAGGATGCGCTCTATCTGCTGAAGATGGTGGACCAGATCGGGCTGGTGCTCGATCGCGTGGCTGCTGAGTATTGCGTCGTAGGTACGGTCGACGACGTCGAGGTCGCCGACATGGTGGATCAGATCGGGCACGCCGGCGGCATCGTCCCCGGTCTGGCCTGCCCGGGCGCGCAACTGGTCGGCATCGAGCACATCCAGATAGTCGACCTTGGGACCGCGCTTGAGCGGCCGGCAGAACGGCCCGATCTCAAGCAACGAGATATCGTCCTCGATGAAGAGCAGCAAATTCTCGCGTAGCGCGAGCGGCGAGGCGACCACGCCTTTGTCCCTGCCGTGCGCGCGGTAATGCGCGATCGCGGCTTCGTCATCGAGCTTGCCCAGCGCGGGATCGCTCGCGCGGTAGGTGTCCGGATCGATCGTCGGCGGCGGATTACGCATCAAGCGGTCGCGAACAGTTGCCCGGGGTCGCGGAAAGCCTTGAACTCAAGCGCATTGCCCGAGGGATCGAGGAAGAACATCGTCGCCTGCTCGCCCACCTGCCCCTGAAAGCGGATGTGCGGCGCGATCACGAAACCGATGTCCGCGGCCTTCAACCGGCTAGAAAGCGCATGCCAGTCGTTCCATTCGAGCACGACGCCGAAATGCGGCACGGGCACGTCATGCCCGTCGACCGGATTGTTGAGGCCGGCGCGCCGTGCCGCAGGATCGAGATGCGCAACGATCTGATGTCCGCGCAGATCGAAGTCGATCCACTGATCCGAACTGCGACCCTCCGGGCAACCGAGCAGGCCCCCGTAGAAAGCCCGCGCGGCGGCAAGATCATGGACCGGGAAAGCGAGATGGAACGGCTGAAGCGACATGCCCCCCCTCTATCGCGGTCAAAGCCACGCGTCACCCCGCGCGCCGCCGTCCTCCCTTCGCGGGGTGACGCGCCGCGATAAGGAAGGTAGAGCGCGCCGATGCCGCCCATTCCCGCGAACCGCGCCGTTCCGATCGCTTTCGCTCTGGGTGTCGCCGCCGCCTGCGGTTTCGCGCCGTTCGAATATTGGCCGCTGACCCTGCTTTGCCTGGCTGGGCTGACTTTGCTGCTCGACCAGAGCCGGGACATGCGCCGCGCGATTTGTCTCGGCTGGTGGTTCGGCCTCGGCAATTTCTGTCTCGGGCTGAATTGGATCGCAACCGCCTTCACCTATCAGGCGGCCATGCCTGCCTGGCTCGGCTGGGTCGCGGTGTTCCTGCTTTCGCTCTATCTGGCGATCTTTCCCGCCTTCGCGACGGGATTGGCCTGGCGGTTCTCGCGCGACAAACCCCTGTCCTTGCCATTCTTTTTCGCCGCTGCCTGGACCGCAAGCGAGCTGCTGCGCGCGAGCCTCTTCACCGGTTTCGCGTGGAACCCACTTGCTGCGATCTGGGCACCGGTCTGGCCGATCCGCTGGCTCACCGCTTATGTCGGCACCTACGGCCTGTCGGGCCTGACGATATTGTTTGCGGGATTGCTCTGGCTGGCGCTGACCAGCCGCAAGGCGCAATTCGTGCTCGGCGGCGTGCTTGGCCTGGGCATAGCCTCGGCCTTCATTCCGCATCTCAGCGTGACGATGCCGGCGAATACGCCGCTGCTCCGCGTGGTGCAGCCGAATATCGGGCAGGATCGCAAATGGGACGAAGCCCAGAGCGCGGACAATTATCACCGACTGAAATCGCTCTCCGGCCAGCCGGAGCAACGCCGCCGCCTCCTGTTATGGCCCGAAGTGGCCGTGCCCGCCCTGCTGGAACAGGATCCGCTCGCCCGGCAGGTCATCGCCAGCCTGCTGGGCCCGCATGACGAGATGCTGCTCGGCGCGCAGGCGGTCAGGTTCGACGCGCAAGGCAATCCGCTGTCCGCCAGCAACAGCACGTTCGGGCTGGATCCCCATGCGCATCTGTTCGGGCGTTACGACAAGGCGCACCTCGTTCCCTATGGCGAATATCTGCCGATGCGTCCGGTTCTGTCGCTTCTCGGCCTGTCGCGGCTGGCACCCGGCGATATGGATTTCGATGCCGGCCCTGGGCCGCGCGACATCATCGTCCCGGGGCTTGGCAAGGTCGGCATCCAGATCTGCTACGAGATCATCTTCTCGGGCCATGTCGTCGACCGTGCCAACCGGCCGCTCTTCATCTTCAATCCCTCCAACGACGCCTGGTTCGGGCGCTGGGGCCCGCCCCAGCATCTGGCGCAAGCGCGCCTGCGCGCGACCGAGGAAGGCTTGCCGGTCGTGCGATCGACCCCAACCGGGATCTCCGCGGTGATCGATGCCGACGGGCAAGTACTGGCGTCGCTGCCCTGGCGGACGCCGGGCGCGATCGAGCGGCCGCTGCCGCCTGCGTATGCCCCCACCTTGTTCGCGCGCTACGGAAACATTTTGCCGTGGCTGCTCGTGCTTTTCTTGGGGGCAATCGGGTTTGCAAGCCGCCGCCGCGCAAGCTAGAGCCACATATAACGATTGCTTTATGTGCGATCTTCGCACGGCGCCACCGAGGAACCGACCACCCATGCGTAGCGACTATCTCTTCACGTCCGAAAGCGTTTCTGAAGGCCATCCCGACAAGGTTGCCGACCAGATTTCGGATGCGATCGTCGATCTGTTCCTGAGCAAGGATTCCGAAGCACGCATCGCGTGCGAGACGATGACCACCACCCAGCTGGTCGTGCTGGCGGGCGAGATCCGCGGCAAGGGGATCATGGACGAGGCGGGCAATTGGGCGCCGGGCGTGCAACAGGAAGTCGAGGATGTCGTGCGCGCGACGGTGAAGCGCATCGGCTACGAACAGGATGGTTTCCACTGGAAGACCTTCCGGTTCGAGAACAATCTCCACCCGCAATCCGCCCACATCGCGCAGGGTGTCGATGCGTCAGGCAACAAGGATGAAGGCGCGGGCGATCAGGGCATCATGTTCGGCTATGCGGCCGACGACACGCCCGATCTGATGCCGGCGACGCTCTATTACAGCCACAAGATCCTAGAGCGCATGGCCGCCGACCGTCATTCGGGCGCGGCGCCGTTCCTGGAGCCCGACGCCAAGAGCCAGGTGACCTTGCGCTACGAGGGCAGCAAGCCCGTCGCCGCCACCGCGATCGTGGTCTCGACCCAGCATGGCAAGGGTTATGACGAGGGCGAAAAGGAGGCCGAGCTCAAGGCCTATGTGAAGCAGGTCGTTGCCGACATCCTTCCGGCCGAGCTGCTCTCCGACGCGACCGAATATCACATCAACCCGACGGGCAGCTTCGAGATTGGCGGGCCGGATGGCGACGCGGGCCTGACCGGCCGCAAGATCATCGTCGACACCTATGGCGGCGCATCGCCGCACGGCGGCGGCGCGTTCAGCGGCAAGGACCCGACCAAGGTCGATCGCTCGGCGGCTTATATCACCCGCTATCTGGCGAAGAATATCGTTGCCGCCGGGCTCGCACAGCGCTGCACGATCCAGCTGGCCTATGCGATCGGCGTATCGAAGCCGCTGTCGCTCTATGTCGATACGCACGGCACCGGCTCCGTCGGCGACGACAAGATCGAGGCGGCGATCATGAGCCTCCCCAAGCTGGGTGGCCTGACGCCGCGCAGCATCCGCACGCACCTTGGCCTCAACAAGCCGATCTACCAGAAGACGGCCGCCTACGGCCATTTTGGCCGCAAGGCTGAGGGCGACTTCTTTCCGTGGGAGCGTACCGATCTGGTCGAAGACCTGAAGGCGGCACTCTGAACTATTGCGGGCGGCCTATCCCGCCCGCAGCGGGCTTTCGATGCAACCGTACCAGCCGAGGCCGGCATAGGTCTCGTAGCCCGGCGTGAGCGCGTAGGCGACCAGCCGGTCGCCATGTTGATAATAACCCCGGTTTGGATCCTCGATCTGCAGGGGATATTGCTCGGTCAATATCCCCTTTCCATCGGACGCGGCAATGATGCGGAAACCGGCATCAAGCAGCATGACGCGCGTATCGGCGCGTTCGTCCTGATCCAGGCTTGCTCCCTCGACAATCGAGGCCGTTTGCGGCGCCCAGTCGAAGAATATGCCGAGCGCGCCAATGGGCTCGCCGTGGGTTGCGCCGTCCCGCCGGACCGCCGTCGAATAGGTCGCGACCGGTGCGTTGCCCAATATTGCGTTGCGCGCGATGTCGCAGACGTGAAAATGCGCTCCGCTGGGTGCGTCCATCGCGCTCTCGAACCAGTCGGCCCGGGATATGTCGGCACCCATTGCCGCGGGGTAGCGATCGGGGCGCCCGGTCGCGATGACTGTACCGTTCCGGTCCGCGATCCACAGGTCCAGATAGACGGTGTAGGATCGCAGGATCGTCGCCAGCCGTTCGCTTGCAAAGGCTACCGCCGCATCCCTGGGATCCCGTAAAAGGTCGGTCACCGCCCTGTCGGTGGCCCACCACCGAACATCGCAGGACCGCTCGTACAGATTGCGGTCAATGATTTCGACCGCGTTGCGCGCAAGATCCGCGAAGCGGGCACCGCGCATGTCGCGGCGCAATGTCTCTCCCGCTGTTTCTAACAAGCCGACATTGGCCCGGATTGCCGCACGCAACTCGGCGGAAACCTCGCGGATCGCGTGGGCGAGCGTTCCCACCTCTTGGGCGACGACGGAGAAGGCGTCTCCCGCCGATCCTGCTCGCGCCGCCTCCAGTCGGGCGTTGATCGCGAGAATGCCAGTCTGGCGCATGACCTGATCGATCACGCCGACCTTCTCTTCGGTCACCCGCGACACTTCATAAGCCAGATCGAGAAAACGGTCCTGCATGCGGCCTCCACGGCTTCACTGCAGGCACCCTATCCGGACGAAGCTATATTGCTCCTTTCATCCAAATTCCATCCGATATGGTTAAATTCCGGTAAAGCCAGGACGGAAGCGTAACGACTTTCCGGGCGCCATAAACGCGGACAAGCTATTTTTCCCCCCTGCCCTTGCGGAACAGCGGGGCCTGGTTGGACTTGTAGAAGTCCTGGACGTGGCTCCAGCCTTCCTCGGCAGTTTCGCAGAAGCGGAACAGGTCCAGGTCCTGCGGCGCGACCACCCCTTCCTCGACCAGCGCGTCGAAATTGACGACGCGGTTCCAGAAATCCTTGCCGTAGAGCAGGATGGGCACGACCGCGGTCTTGCCGGTCTGGACAAGCGTCAGCAGCTCGAAGAATTCGTCGAACGTGCCGAACCCGCCCGGGAACACCGCCACTGCCCGCGCCCGGATCAGAAAGTGCATCTTCCGCAGCGCGAAATAGTGGAAATTGAAGCTCAGGTGCGGCGTCACATACGCGTTGGGCGCCTGCTCGAACGGCAGCACGATATTGAGCCCGATCGAATCCTTGCCGACGTCCGCAGCTCCGCGGTTGGCCGCCTCCATGATTGCGGGTCCGCCGCCCGAGCAAACCACGAACTGACGCATCCCGTCGGCCGAATTGGGCGCCCCGCTCGCCAGCCGGGCAAGCTGGCGCGCCACATCATAATAATGCGATTTCGCCTTGAGGCTTTCCGCGATGCGACGCTGCGTATCGGTCTTGGCAGCCGCGACCACCTGATCGGCATGTTCGGGAGAGGGAATGCGCGCCGAGCCATACATGACGAAGGTCGAGCCGATTCCGGCCTCTTCCTGCAGCACTTCGGGCTTCATCAGTTCAAGCTGGAAACGCACCGGGCGCAGATCGTCGCGCAACAGGAAATCGGGGTCCTGATAGGCGAGGCGATAGGCCGGATCGGACGTCTGCGGCACGACGTGCTTCACCTGCGCGGCCGACGCGGCATCGTCCTTGGCTTTGGGGAAGATGCGATTGGGAATGCTGGTATCTGTCATTCTGTCGAGTCTCGGAAAAAACGAAGGTGGTTAGCGGCAATATCGACCTGCGCCCATATGGAAATGAAAATGGCCTGAAGACCATCGCGCCGGCGATCGACTTGCGACCTTCGTCGCTAGGACGGTTGCTTGACAGCACGGTTGCAGCGGGCAGATGAGAGCGCAAACATAAGGAGAGGATAAGCCGATGAAGCACTTGGCGCTGTTCGCCGCGTGTCTGGCTTTCGTAGCCGGAGCCGCGCCCGCGCAGGAACGCTTTCC
>Ga0207640_10000184_pt1 | contig 44572 bp, 46 predicted proteins | sample KBSCornC42_FD_184300 | JGI IMG/M metagenome (GOLD analysis project Ga0207640, IMG submission 184300) | Corn rhizosphere microbial communities from Kellogg Biological Station, Michigan, USA - KBS Corn C4-2 (SPAdes) (version 2) | ecosystem: Host-associated > Plants > Roots > Rhizosphere > Soil ... | reverse complement strand
GCGGTCCGATATTCAGCGGTCTCGGCGCGCTACAAGGTGTATATCATCGACGAGGTCCACATGCTGTCGAAGGCGGCCTTCAACGGGCTGCTCAAGACGCTGGAGGAGCCGCCGGGCCACGTGAAATTTCTGTTCGCCACCACTGAGGTGAACAAGGTGCCGGTGACGGTATTGTCGCGCTGCCAGCGGTTCGACCTGAAACGCATTCCGGCGGACCTGCTCGCCCAGCATTTCGCGCGCGTGACCGAGGCCGAGAAGGTCGATGCCGAGCCCGAAGCGCTGGCCCTGATCGCGCGTGCGGCCGAAGGATCGGTCCGTGATGGCCTCTCGATCCTCGATCAGGCGATCGCGCATGCCGATCTCGACGGCGACGGGGTCAAGGCGGCGCAGGTGCGCGAGATGCTCGGCTTATCCGATCGCGGCGCGATCCGGCGGCTGTTCGCGTCGATCCTGGCGTCAGACGTGCCCGGTCTGCTGCACGCGGTCGAGCAGCAGGATGCGTTGGGAGTGGAGCCCTCCGCTTTGCTGCGCGGGCTGCTCGAAGTCGTGCACGGCGTGACGCGCGCCAAGGCGGGCGGGGCGGAAGATCCCGCGCTCAGCCACGAGGAGCGCGAGGCGTTCGCCGACTGGGCGAGCCGGATGGGCTATGCGACCCTGCACCGGTTGTGGCAGTTGCTGCTCAAGGGGCATGGCGAGGTGCTTGCGGCACCCCATCCGCGCGAGGCGGCGGAAATGGCGTTGCTGCGCGTGGTCTATGCAAGCCAGCTGCCAGACCCGGGCGAGCTTGCGCGCAAATTACAGTCGGGCGAGGCGATCACCTCTGCGCCAAGCGTGGCCGCCCCACCTCATGTGTCGGTTCCAGCGGCGCCATCGGCGGAGCCGCCCCTATTGGCTTTGCCGGAGACCTTTGTTGCCCTGGTCGGGCGGGTCGATAAAGCTTCGCCGCTGCTCGGCCAGCAGCTGCATGATTTCGTCGGGCTGGTGCGGTACGCGCCGCCGCAACTCGCGCTGCGGCCGATCAAGCCTTTACCCGGCGAATTTGCGCGTCAATTGGCTGCGGTGCTGAAAACGCTGACCAACAGCGTATGGGAGGTCGAACTCAGCGATGCCCCGTCCGAGCCCAGCCTGCTCCAGCAGGAGCAAGCGGCGGCGCAGGCGGCGCGTGACGAAATCCTCAATGCCCCGATGGTGGCACAGGTGCGTTCGGTATTTCCGGACGCCGAACTGATCGAAGAGACACGGAGTTTGTCGTGATGGACATGAACGAGCTGATGAAGGCGGCGCAGGAAGCCGCCCAGAATATCCAGAGCCAGATGGCCGACGCGCAGGCGAGCCTCGACAAGATCGAGGTCGAGGGTGCAGCCGGCGGCGGGCTGGTCAAGATCCGGGCAACCGCAAAGGGCCGAATCCTGGGCGTCGAGATCGACGAAAGCCTGCTTGCCCCGTCCGAGAAGCAGATGCTGGAAGACCTGATCGCCGCCGCGATCAACGACGCACGCGCCAAGGCTGATGCCGCGGGCAATGCGGAGATGTCCAAGGTGAGCGCCGGCTTGCCGCTGCCACCCGGCTTCAAGATGCCGTTCTGAAACGATCGAGACATAGACTGGCCCGGACGGCTTGGGTAAGCGAACCCGCGATGGGGCAGCAATAATGACGATCGCCTACCTCGTGAATCACTATCCCAAGGTGAGTCACTCTTTCATTCGCCGCGAGATTTTGGGCCTCGAAGAGGCCGGCGTGCAGGTGCGCCGCTTCACCTTGCGCGGGGCCGACGCCGACCTGCCCGATCCGCAGGACCAGGCCGAGGCTGAAAAGACCGAGGTGGTGCTGGGGCAGGGCGGGGTTCGACTGCTGCTCGCGACGCTGGGTCAGCTGCTTCGACATCCCGGCCGCTGGTTCAAGGCGTTCCGCACTGCCTGGGCGATGGGGCAAGGCGCTCCGGGGCGCATCCTGCGCCAGATGGCCTATCTGGTCGAGGCCTGTTGGCTCGCCGACAAAATGGACGGCATACAGCACCTCCACGCGCATTTCGGCACCAACGCCGCCGCGGTGGCGCGGCTGACCCACATCCTGTCCGGCGTGCCTTACAGTTTCACCGTCCACGGACCCGAGGAATTTGACGGCCCGCTCATGCTCGATCTGCCCGGCAAGATCGCCGATGCGCGCTACGCGGTCGCGATCAGTTCGTTCGGCCGCAGCCAGCTGATGCGCTGGACCGACCCCAAAGATTGGGGGAAATTGCTGGTCGTCCGCTGCGGCGTCGATGCGATTTTCGCCAAGGCGGAGGCGCAGCCGCTTTGCGAGGAACCCGAACTGTCCTGCGTGGCGCGGTTGAGCGGGCAGAAGGGGCTGCCTCTGCTGATCGAGGCGGCGGCGCTGCTCAAGCGGCGAAAGGTGAAGTTCCGCCTCACTGTCGTCGGCGACGGCGAGATGCGCAAAGAGATCGAACAGCAGATCGCGGATAACGGCCTTCAGGATTATGTCGTGATTACCGGCTATCTCTCGGCCGAGGGCGTGCGCGCTGCGGTCGCGGCGTCGCGGGCGATGGTACTGCCGAGCTTCGCCGAAGGCTTGCCGGTGGTGATCATGGAGGCTCTGGCCCTCCGCACCCCCGTGATCGTCACGCAGATCGCCGGCACGCCCGAACTGGTGAACAACGAATGCGGCTGGCTGATCCCGGCGGGCGCGATCGAACCGCTCGCGGATGCGATGCAAGCAGCGCTCGCCGCCAAGCCGGAGACGTTGCGCGCAATGGGCGAAGTCGGCCGCGCGCGCGTGCTGGAGCAGCATGACGCGCGCCGCAACGCCCGCGCGCTGGGCGAAGCGATCGGGGCATTGTGACTGCGCTGATCGTCTTCGTCATGCTCATACCCTTATGGGCGATCGACTTCGTTTTCCTGGCCGAGGTCATATTGGGGCTGGTAGCGCAGGGGCGGCGCACATACCCGCAGGGGCCACGCAAGATCGCGATCCTCACGCCTGCGCATAACGAACAGGGTACGATCGGTGCTTCGGTCACGGCGATTGGGCGCTACCTGCCCGCAGGGACACGCCAGCTGGTGATCGCGCATAATTGCAGCGACGGGACCGCCGAGGAGGCGCGCGCGGCGGGCGCGGAGGTGGCGGCTCTCAATGAGCCCGACCGGCGCGGCAAGGGCTATGCGCTGGCGTTCGGGCGCGAACAGCTTGCGGCCGACCCACCCGATATCGTGATCGTGATCGATGCCGACTGCACGATTGACGCCGGCACGATCGAGCGGCTGGCCGACGCGGCCGCGGCGCATGGCAGCGCGATCCAGGGCAGTTATTTGTTCCGCAGCCGGCCTGGCGATGCGCCGATGGTGCAGATTTCGAACTTCGCGATGCTGGTAAAGAATCTGGTGCGTCAACGCGGCGGCAGGCGGCTCGGGGCGCCCGCCCTGATGACCGGATCGGGTATGGCCTTTCCTTGGGCGCGCTTCGCCGCGCTCGATCTGGCCACGGGTAACATCGTCGAGGATCTTGCAATCGGGCTGGAGCTGATCGCGGCAGGCGCACCGCCGGCGTTCGAGGAAGGTGCACATGTCTGGTCCGTGCCGAGCAACGTTGCGGGAACGGAGACACAGCGTGCGCGCTGGGAAGGCGGCTTCATGGCAACCGCGCGCTCGACCGCACTTCCTTTGTTCGCGCGCGGGCTGGCGCGATTGCGCTGGCCGGAAATCTGGATGGGCCTGCACCTGATGGTACCGCCCCTGACCTTGCTGTTGACGATCAATGTTCTGGTCTGGATCGTGACCGGCTTGCTGGCGCTGCTGGGCATAGCCGCGCCCTTCCATCTTTCGTCGGCCCTGCTGGCGATGATGCTTGCGTCGGTGCTGATCGCGTGGGTCCTGGCCGGGCGTGCCCTGCTCGAGCCGAAGATGCTGGTGCGCCTGCCTTTCTATCTCTTCTGGAAGCTTGCGCTCTACGCGCGGCTGGCGCGGAAAACGGAAAAACAGGATTGGGTGCGCACCGAGCGGATCGATTGACGGCTCACTTATACTCGATGAGCCCGCGCTCCTTGCCGAGCAGCCGACCGCGCCAATAAGACAGAAGCCCCGCGATCGCCGCATATTGGTGCAGCACGCGCAGGCCACCGGCTTTCAGCGCGAGCGACCAGTTGGGCATCGTGCGGCGCTCGGCCAGCGAAAGCCGCAGCCATTGCACCGTCAGCAAGAGAGGTACGAGCAGCGCGATCGGCGCCAGGCGGCGATCCGCCAGCCCGAGCAGAAGCAGCAGCGCGAAGATCGCCGGCACGGCTGCGCCCCAGACGAGCATCCTTTTTACCTGGCCGATATCGCCCGGCAGAGATTTGTCGCCATGGCGCGCGACGTGGCTGGCGGCGGCGAAGCCCGCGCGCTTGGCGCGGCGCCACCATTGGTCGAAATATATGATCTGCGCGTCATGGCGCGTCATGGCGGCATCGATCCGTGCGAAGCGCCAGCCGTGCCGGCTCATGCGCAGGCACATGTCGGGCTCCTCGCCCGCGATCAGCGCGGGATCGTAGCCCGCCACCGCCCGAAGCGCCTCGACCCGGAACATCGCGTCGCCGCCGGTACCGAGCGTGGGGCCGACGGGTACGTTCCATTCGACGTCGCAGATGCGGTTGTAGATACTGCGTTCGGGCGCCACTTCGCGCCGTCGCCCGAATACCCCGCCGAGCTTGGGATCGGCGTTGAGCGCGGCGGAGGCGGTCTCGATCCAGCCAGGCTCGACCGTGCAATCCCCATCGACGAACTGGATCTTGCCGAGATCGGGCGTCGCTGCGAGCACCGCTTCGATCCCGGCGTTGCGCGCCCGCGCCGCGGTGAATTTCGGCGGCACCGGCAGCTCGACCACCTTCACCCCGATCTTGCGCGCAAAAGCCTGGCTGCCGTCGGTCGAACCCGAATCGACATAGACGATATTCTCGATGCCCTTGAGCGAAGCCAGCAACGCCTTGAGCCGATCGCCCTCGTTGCGCCCGATCACGACGACGCCGATGCCCGGCGCGCTCATCGCACGCACCGGTCGTAGCCGCCGCGCTGCACGACGCCGATCCTGGCGAGAATTCGGTTGCCGTACCGCAACACCCGGCCGTGCGGGTCGATCGCCTGGCGTTCGGACGGAAGGGGCAGCACCGCGGCGATGCGCGCGGCCTCGACCGGGCTCAGCCGGCTGGCATCGTGCTGAAAGTAACGTTGCGCACCGGCATTGGCGCCATAGGTGTGAAGCCCGGTCTCGGCCACGTTGAGATAGACTTCCATGATCCGGCGCTTGCCCCAGATATGCTCGATCAGCACGGTGAACCATGCTTCGAGCCCCTTGCGGACGTAAGAACGGCCCTGCCACAGGAACACATTCTTGGCGGTCTGCTGGCTGATGGTCGAGCCGCCGCGCAATTTCCTGCCTTTCTCGTTGTTCTGAAAGGCCTGGCTCATCGCCTTGAAATCAAAGCCATGATGTCCGCAAAAATTGCCGTCCTCGGCCGCGATGGCGGCGCGAGCCATGTCGGGGTCCATTTCCGAAATCGCCATCCAATCCTTGGTGACGCTATGCCCCTGCGACATATCGCCGAGCTGCGTGAGCGTGATCGGGGGAGGCACGAAGCGGTAGATCACCGTCATCAGGATCGACAGCAGGATGAAGCCGACCACGATGCGGATCAGCCAGCCGAAAATGCGGCGGGGCCAGGACCGGTTTGCGGAGCGGCGCGAGCGCGCGAGGGAGACCATCGCTTGCGCTCTTAGCCGATGGCGCGGCGCGCACAAACGGGGCATGAGGCGGGCCGTGGCTAAAGCATGGGAGCGGGCCGACTTCGATGAAGCAAATTTTCCTTCTGAGCCTAGTCATCGCCGCGCCGGCCTTCGCCGAAGACAAATTGCGCGATCTGTGCGCCGAACGGCCGGGGCTCGATACGCCCGCCTGCACGGTCGATCCCGGCCATTTGCAGATCGAGCTAGGGCTCGGCGACTGGACGCTCGACAAACAGCCCGACAGCCGTACCGACACGGTCCTCGCGGGCGATATTTCCGCACGCTACGGCATCGGGAACAGTACCGAGATACGCCTCGGCTGGACGGCCTACGGTCATAGCCGCACCCGGGATCGTGCAACCGGGGCAATCGATCATGTCTCGGGCACCGGCGATATGACGATCGGCCTCAAGCAAAACCTTGCCAGCCCAGGCGGCGACGGTTTCTCCTTTGCGGTGCTGCCTTATGCGACGCTGCCTATTGGCAAGAACGGGATCGGTGCGGGCGATTGGGGGGCGGGGATATTGCTCCCGGCCAGCTATGCGCTGACCGAGATATTCACGCTGGAGATGACGCCCGAATGGGATGCCGCGGTCGATAGCGACGGCAAGGGGCGACACGGCGCCTATGGCAGCGCGGCTGGCCTAGGCGTGAAGCTCAACGCGCAATGGAGCATGTCGGTGGAAGGGCAGGTCATTCGCGACCGCGACCCCGCCGGCCATTCGACCCGGGCGCTGGCGGGCGCCTATCTCGCCTGGCAGCCCAGGGACCGGATACAATTCGACGCCGGAGCGCAGGCGGGCGTGAACCACAATTCTCCCGACGTCGAAATCTATTTCGGGATTAGCGAGAAGTTCTAGCAAGCTGTCGAACAACCGTCGTCATTCCCGCGCAGGCGGGAATGACGATTGTATTGGGGAAGAGGAGGCAGGAGCGCGCGTGTAAGACTTTCCTCGCGCCATCGACTACCCAGAGGAGATGAAGGGGCAATCGGATCAGGACGCGCGTTATCTCGCCGCGGCGACCTTATTCGGCGCGGCGATCGAGCGGCTGGCGCGTGGCTACGAGGCTGACGCGGAGCTGCGGCGCGACCTCATCCAGGAGATCCATGCAGCCCTGTGGCGCAGCTTCGCCTATTTCGAAGGGCAGTGTTCCGAACGGAGTTGGGTCTATCGCATCGCCCATAATGTCGGGGTGACGTACATCATGACGCGGCGCCGGTTGCGCGCCGAGGCGCTGACCGGGCTCGAAGAGATGGCCGAAATCGCCACCCTCGAAGATGCTGAGGCGGCGACCGACGAACGTCGCATCGTCGATCGGCTGCTGGCGACGATCCACCGGCTCAAACCAACCGACCGCCAGGTGATACTGCTCTACCTCGAAGACCTCACCGCCGCAGAGATCGGGGAGATTACAGGCCTATCCGCTGGCGCGGTCGCGGTGCGCGTCCACCGCATCAAAGCTTTGCTGGCGCAGCCTTATGGCGTGAAGGAGGAAGGCTCATGACTGCCTCCGATCCGATCAAGCAGGTGTGGCAGGACTCCGTCACGCATGCCGAGCTCCCGGACATCAAGAAGCTGCGCTCGGATGCCGACCGCTTCTACCGTCAGGTTCGCCGTCGTAACCGGATCGAATATGCCGCCTCGGTGCTGGTCGTGGCCTGTTTCACCGTCATCGCATTCAAGGCGCCGCTGCTGGCGACAAGGCTCGGCGCCGTGCTCGTCGTCCTCGGTACGTTGGTGTTGGTGTGGCAGCTCCGTCATCGCGCGTCGGCGGTGGCACCCCCGTCGGCCGAGACCGGTTTGCCCGTGCTCGTCCACCAGCGCGCGCAACTCGTGCGACAACGCGACGCGCTGGCAAGTGTTGGGCTTTGGTATCTGCTGCCGCTCGCGCCGGGCATGGGTCTGATAATGTTTGCGCCCGCCTTCGAGCATGGGCCAGCGGTACTGCTCTTGATGCGATGGCGCGACATTGCCTCGATGGCCTTCATATTCGCCGTGTTCGGCGGCGTGTGGTGGATGAATCTGCGCGTCGCGGCCAAGCTGCAAAAAGCCATCGACGAGATGGACGTGCTGATGGGAGAGGATCGATGAGGCAGGCGGCGAAAAGCCTGGGGTTGGCGTTTGCAGCATTGCTGCTCGCGGTGCCGGGCATGGCGCAGGAGGCAAAGGGGGATTGGGAGGGCACGCTCCAGGTCAACCCCACGATCAAGCTTCGCCTCGCGATCCATATCGCCGCAGGCGCCGATGCAAAGCTCGCGGGGACGATGGACAGCATCGATCAGGGTGCGTTCGGCATCCCGCTCGCTGCGGTGAAACAGGAGACAGAGGCGCTGAGCTTCGACGTTCCCGCGGTCGCCGGCCGTTACGATGCGAAGTGGGATGCCGGCGGCAAAAGCTGGGCCGGCACCTGGCACCAGAGCGGCATGAACTGGCCGCTCGTCTTCGTACCGCATGCGCCGACGCCGCCACCTCCGCCGCTTCCCACAAGCTGGGATATCCCGGCCGACCAGACCATCTCGGCATTGATCGACACGCGTATCGCAGCGCGGCCTGGCGAGGGCATCGTCATCGGCGTGATCGATCGGTCGGGCCGACGGGTTGTCGCGCGCGGGCCCGCAGGGACGAAGGCGTTCGACGGGAACACGATGTTCGAGATCGGATCGATGTCGAAGGTGTTCACCTCGCTCCTCCTCTCGGACATGGTCGTGCATGGCGAAGTCTCGCTCGACGATCCGGCGGCCAAATATCTCCCCGCCGGAGCGCGCATGCCAGAGCGAGGCGGCAAGCGGATCACGCTACGCGATCTCGCCACTCACAGTTCTGGCTTGCCGCGGCTTCCCGACAATATGCCGTTCGGCAATCCGGCCAATCCCTATGCCGATTATACCGAGGCGATGCTTCTTGATTTCCTCGGCCGCTATCAACTGACGCGCGATATCGGCAGCAAGTACGAATATTCGAACCTCGGCGTCGGGCTGCTCGGTTACCTGCTCGCGCGGCGCGCGGGGACGAGTTACGAGATCCTGCTCAAGCAGCGCGTCCTCGATCCGCTCGGCATGAAGGACACGGCGATCACGCTCAGCGCCGGTCAGAAGGCCCGTTTTGCCCAGGGCCATGATGCGACGATGCAGCCCGCTGGCGCGTGGGACTTGCCGACGCTGGCCGGTGCGGGCGCGATCCGTTCGACCGCCAGCGACATGCTGATCTTCCTCAGGGCCGCGATGGGGACCAAGCAGACGCGGCTTGCGCCCGCCTTCGCGCTCATGCTCGCCGAGCGACGTCCCGGCGCGGTGCCAAATATTCAAACGGGGCTCGCCTGGTTGGTGATCAGCTCGCCACGAGGCGAAATCATATTCCACGATGGTGGCACCGGCGGCTTCCGCACCTGCATGGCCTTCGACCCGGCGAAGCATCGCGGCGTGGTCGTGCTGACCAACGCGGCGCGCGAACCTTCGGCCAACGACCTCGCAATCCACTTGCTGATCGGCAGCCCCGTCGCCGCACCCTGATATGGTGCCGGGGCGACGGCAGCGTGTGCTGCTATCCAATACTTAGGGTTTGACCTAAGTATTGGATCCGGCTATCCGCCCGGGGATCACAGCTCGAGGGCAAGCCATAATGGCGCAACAAACGGGCCGAACGGTGGGACGGGGGGGATCGGCACCGGTTTCGGTGACGATCGACGGGATTTTCCGTGCCTTGTCGGATCCGACGCGCCGGAACGTACTCGAACGGCTCAGCGGCCGCGCGACATCGGTCAGCGAGCTCGCCGCGCCCTATGAAATGGCGCTGCCGTCGTTCGTCGAGCATCTGCGGGTGCTCGAAAAAAGCGGGCTGGTGCGCTCGTTCAAGACGGGTCGGGTGCGCACGTACGAGCTCGCGCCCGAACAGCTGAAGCTCGCGGAAGACTGGCTGGGGCGGCAGCGCGGCATGTGGGAACGGCGCCTTGATCGCCTCGACACGTATCTCTTGAAGCTCAAAAAGGAGGAATCGGAATGACGTCATCTATAATCAGGATCGACCCGGCGCTCGACCTGGTACTCGAACGCGAGATCGACGTTCCGGTCGAGCTCGTCTGGAAGGCATGGACCACGGCCGAGCATCTGCGCGAGTGGTTCGTGCCCAAGCCGTGGACGATCGCCTCCTGTGAGATCGACGTTCGCCCGGGCGGCGCCTTCAATACCGTGATGAGGTCGCCCGACGGCCAGGAATTCGCGAATAATGGCTGCTTTCTGGAGGTCGTTCCGAATGAGCGGCTGATCATGACCGACACGCTGCTGGCGGGTTACCGCCCTTCGGAAAAGCCGTTCTTCACCGCCGTGCTTGAGCTGGAGCGAATGGGATCGGGCACCCGCTATCGCGCGACCGCGATCCACGGCAACGACGCCGCGCGCCAGCAGCACGAGCAAATGGGTTTTCACAATGGCTGGGGTACGGTCGTCGAACAGATGGTCGCTTATATCAAGGCCGGACAGGTCCAGGCCTGATATGAAACGGCCCGCCGGAATGTTCCGGCGGGCCGCACAGCTTTGGGTTGGGTCGCTAGAGGCGGCTTTCGCCGGAAACCAGATGCCAGCAATCAGGCTGGCAACAGCCTCTTCTCACCCGCAATCCGCATCATCGCTTTCTGCAGCTTGTCGAAGGCGCGAACCTCGATCTGGCGGACGCGTTCGCGGCTGACGCCATAGACCTGCGAGAGTTCCTCCAGTGTCTTGGGGTCGTCCGCCAGGCGGCGTTCGGCGAGGATATGCTTCTCGCGGTCGTTGAGCGCGTCCATCGCCTGAGTCAGCATGTCGTGGCGGACATCCTTCTCCTGCGATTCGGCGAGGCGCTCGTCCTGCAGCGGATCGCTGTCGACCAGCCAATCCTGCCACTGGGCGTCGCCATCCTCACCGACCATGACGTTGAGCGACGTGTCGCCGCCCATCGACATGCGACGATTCATCGCGGTGACCTCGTCCTCGCTCACGCCCAGATCGGTCGCGATCTTGGTGACGTGCTCGGGCGAGAGATCGCCGTCCTCGAAGGCGTCGATCTGGCTCTTCATGCGGCGCAGGTTGAAGAACAATTTCTTCTGAGCCGCAGTGGTGCCCATCTTCACGAGGCTCCACGAGCGCAGGATATATTCCTGGATCGAGGCGCGGATCCACCACATCGCATAGGTGGCGAGGCGGAAGCCGCGATCGGGCTCGAACTTCTTCACGCCCTGCATCAGCCCGATATTGCCTTCCGAGATCAGCTCGGACGCGGGCAGGCCATAACCGCGATAGCCCATCGCGATCTTGGCCACGAGTCGCAGGTGCGACGTGACGAGCTTCGCCGCGGCCTCAGGATCGCCATGTTCCTGAAAGCGTTTGGCGAGCATATATTCCTCCTCCGGCTGGAGGAGCGGAAATTTGCGGATTTCCGACAGATAGCGGTTGAGGCTCTGCTCCCCGCCGAGCGCCGGAATGGTTGCCACTGCACGAGTGCCGCTGGCCATAAAGCTTACTTCTCCCCGGACCTTCTCATGGTCCCGATCCGTTCCCCCGGTAGAGGTAGAGGACCGTCTTGATGGTTCATACTAAAAGATGACTGAACAGTTCCTGCATGTCTGCCGGCATGTTGCTTTCGAAGGACAAAGCCTGGCTTGTTACCGGATGGGTGAAGCCCAACAATGCCGCGTGGAGCGCCTGGCGCCGGAACCCAAGCTCTTCCAATAATATGCGGTGGTCGCGCACACCGCGCCCACCATAGACCTGATCTCCCAGCAAACCATTCCCGATCGACGCCATATGGACGCGGACCTGGTGCGTTCGGCCGGTTTCGAGCCGGCATTCCACCAAGGCCGCGCCGTCGAGCGGCTGGAGCGTGGCGTAATGCGTTACCGCATGCTTGCCTTGCCCCGGACCGACGATCGCCATCTTCTTGCGATTGGAGGGGCTACGGCCGAGATTGCCTTCGATCCTTCCGTCCGCCGGTTTGGGACGGCCCGACACGATCGCCTTGTAGCGCCGGTCGATGCTATGCTTCGCGAATTGCGCAGCGAGGCCGGCATGTGCGCGATCCGTCTTGGCGGCCACCATTAGCCCCGACGTATCCTTGTCGATGCGATGGACAATGCCGGGCCGCTCGACCCCGCCAATGCCCGAGAGCGAACCCTGGCAATGATGGAGCAATGCGTTGACCAACGTTCCGTCGAGGTTGCCGCAGGCGGGGTGAACCACCAGGCCCGCGGGCTTGTCGACGACGATCAGATGCTCGTCCTCAAACGCGACGACGAGCGGTATTTCCTGTGCTTCGTTATGAGCGGGCTTCGGGCTGGGAACCTCGACTGCGACGTCGACCACGCCGGTGACCTTGGTCGCCGGATCGCGCACGATCCTGTCGCCAACCGTGACATTTCCCGCCGAAATCAGCGCCTTGAGACGTTCCCGGGACAGAGTGGGAATGATCGCTGCGAGGGCGCGATCGAGTCGCCACCCCGCCATTTCCGCCGGCATCGCCGCACGCTTGACCTGAACCCCCGCGTCCACTTGGACGGATATGGGAGGTTGCGAAGGGTTTTCAAGGGCGGGCGCGCTGCATGCCTCGGTCGGCATATGCCATAGAAGCGGCAGTCCTCACCCGCGCGGACGGCAATTATCGACCGCCAATGTCGGAGCGGGCATCGTAGCAGCATATACGGCGCGCTTAAGCGGAGGCACGGTTGCGACCGCCGTCGCGAGTATCGCGCCCGAACATACGCATACGGCCGCCTTCTTGGCCACGGTGGCGGCTATCGCAGCTCCAAGCGAAGAACTGGCGTTTGCGCCCACCGCCGCGGTTTGACCCAAGCCCAGCGCTGGGGAGCTCAATACCTCAACTGCGGCGGCCACGCGGCCAAGCAAGGCGCCGCGTCCTCGAGATTGGGCGCGTCGTCGGCAAAGCACCCCGACGCCTAGAAAGCCCACGATCATCATTGCCCAGCTTGTTGGCTCAGGTACAGCCCCTGGCTGCGTAACTGGACCCACGGGACTGGTCGGCCGAGTGGGCGCCGTTCCTCCGAAGGGGCCAGGGCCGCGTGGGAAAATCCCCGAGCCATAACCGGTATCGATCGCGAGTGGTGCCCCGTCGTTTGCTATCGAAGCCGACGTTGCGGTGGGAAGTACCTCTCCCTCCGGCGACGAGATGGTGGCCAGCACATCGCCGTCAGTAGGAAGGCCAGCCGCAGCAGTTGCGCGTTTCACGGCGGGGCAGGGCGAGCGTCTGCCGTGCTCCTTTTGGGCGTGATGATGATGAGGGGCTGTAAGCTTGTGCACAGCATGTCGGGCGGCAGGATGCGCTACGACCGCGGCAGTGGCTATCAAGGGCGGGCACACACACAGTGCCGCATTAGCTAGGATCGCAGATTTCATATTTTCCCCCCGGGCACGCCGTATAGCGCGATTCCGGGTTAAACAATTGTAACATACTGTAAAATGCGGTGAATGGAGGGCCGCTCCCGGCGCCCACGTCGATGTGCGCGGCGTTCGCGGCATCGAATAGGATCGGGTAACGGGCGCATATCCACTTCCACCAATAGCGAAGGCCCGGTCTTGTGCGCTAAGGTGCCATATGCTCTGCGAAATCGGGCGAGACGTACTGGATGGTCTGCTTGCGACAGCGGAAGCCGCCCCATGTCGCGAGACATGCGGTCTGCTTTTCGGGTCGGCCGATCGTATCTATCGTGCCCAACCGGTCGAGAATGTCGCCTTTCGTGCGGAAGACACATTCGAAATTGACCCTCGTGCCCTGTTCGCCGCCCTTCGCGCCGAACGGGCAGGGGGCGACAAGCTGATTGGTCATTATCATTCGCACCCCAACGGATCGGCCGAGCCTTCGCCCCGCGATCTGGCGGCGGCCGAGGTGGGCAAGCTGTGGCTGATCCTCGGCGGCGGCATCGCGCGGCTTTGGATCATGGAAAATGGGGGATTCAGAGAATTGCAACTTGTTGTGAGGGATTGAGCGCGGCATTGCGCTTGGGCTTGCGTTAACCAGGCATCCCTTTTTCGGAGCATCGCTTCTCATGTCCGACAGCTCGGTCGAGTTCGCCAGCCTGCTTTGCTCGCGCCTGTGCCATGATCTGCTGAGCCCGGTTGGCGCGATGAACAACGGGATCGAGTTGCTCGCGGACGAGCATGACCCTGACATGCGCGAGCGCGTGATCGAATTGCTTGCCGACAGCGCGCGCGCCTCGGCCGATCGTCTCAAATTCTTTCGTCTCGCGTTCGGCGCGGGCGGGGGCTTCGGCGAAACGCTTGACGCGAATGAGGTCAAGGTCGCCGTTCAAGGCCTGGTGCGCGGCAATGCGCGGATCACGCTCGGCTGGCTGGTCGAGATGCCTGCTATTCCCAAGACGGCGGCCAAGGTCCTGCTCAATCTCGTGATGATCGCGTTCGACGCGCTCGTACGCGGCGGGCAACTCGATGTAGGAGTCGAGGGCGGTGAGGTGGTGGTGCGCGCTGAAGGGCCGCGCATCGTGCTCGACGCCGAGATTCGCGAGGTACTCGCCGCCGGGCAGGGACCGGTGACGTCTCGCACCTCGGCCGTATGGTTGACCCGCCGCCTCGCCGAGGATGCCGGCGGAAGCCTGACGCTCGCCGATGGCGAGGAAGGCGTGTTGTTGCTGGGGGCGACGCTTCCAGGCTGACGCGGCTTCCGCCTCACAAAGTCCGACTTTCCCGATCTTAAAGTTAAGCCGATCTTTACTCTCGGCGTGCGACAGCCGTTCGGAAACTGGCCGGACGGATAAACGTGGACGATCTTCTCACGGACTTCATTGCGGAAACACGCGAGACGCTCGAAGCGCTCGCGGGCGAGATCGTGGCTTGGGAGGCGGACCCCGCCGACAAGACCCGGCTCGATGCGATTTTCCGGTTCGTCCACACGGTCAAGGGCAGCTGCGGCTTCCTCGATTTGCCGCGACTCGGCAGTCTGAGCCACGCCGCCGAGGATTGCCTCGCCGAAGTGCGTTCGGGCGCGCGTACCCCCGATGCCGCCCTGGTGAGCGCGGTGCTTGCGATCATCGACCGGATCGGCGAACTGACCGACGCACTCGAAGCCAAAGAAACCCTGCCCGAAGGGGAAGACGAATTCCTCATCGCCGCTCTGGCGAAAGGCCATGCCGCGCCGGTTGCCGAAAGTGTAGCCGCGGTTACCAAGATCAGCGTCATGCCGGCCAACGCGCCGGTCCGCACCATCTCGCGCAGCATCCGCCTGCCGGTCGAGTTGCTCGATCGGATGATGGCGGGCGTGTCGGACATGGTGCTCGCGCGTAACGAACTGTCGCGTTTGCTGCGTGCAGACGGCGGCAACAGCAGCACCGACGTTGCGTTCGAACGTCTGTCGCTCTGTGTCGGCGAAATGCGCGATGCGATTACGCGTACCCGCATGGCCCGAATCGAGGCCTTGTTCTCGGCGTTGCCGCGCATGGTGCGCGATCTGTCGGGTGAGCTTGGCAAGACCGTTCGGCTCGAAGTCGACGGCGGCGACGTCGAACTGGACCGCGAGATGATCGAGATGATCCGCGATCCGCTGACGCATATCGTGCGCAATGCGCTGGATCACGGCATCGAGACTCCTGAGGAGCGCCGTCAGGCGGGCAAGCCCGAAATGGGCCGGCTGCGTATCGGCGCGCGTCAATCCGCGAACCAGATCCTGATCGAGGTCAGCGATGACGGCCGCGGCATCGATGCCGAGCGCGTCGTGCGCAAGGCGATCACGGCCGGGCTGGTCACCAGCGAGCAGGCCGCAGCGATGAACTGGTCGCGCAAGCTCGACCTGATCTTCGAACCTGGCCTGTCTACCGCCGACAAGGTGACCGGGGTGTCCGGTCGCGGTGTCGGCATGGACGTCGTCCGCGCCAATATCGAGCGGATCGGCGGCACGGTCGATATCGAGAGCAATCCCGGCCAGGGCCTGCGCCTTTCGTTGCGCGTGCCCCTGACGCTGACGATCATTCCCGCTTTGACCGTCAGCAGCAACGGTACGCTGTTCGCAATCCCGCGCTCAGCGATCGACGAATTGGTTCGCCCCAAGAGCGATCAGGTGCGGATCGAGCGTCTCGGCGGCGAGCTCGTCGTCTTCATCCGCGGCGCGCGTCTGCCAGTGGTCGACCTCGGCCGCTTCATGGGGCTGACCGATACCGCCGAGCCCGCCTTGCTGGTGGTGCTGCGTGCTGGTGGCGGCGAGCGTTACGCGCTCGGCGTCGAGGCGGTGCATGACCATGAGGAATTGGTGGTCAAGCCTGCGGCGCCTGCCTTGATGGCTAGCGGCGTCTATGCAGGCACGACCTTGCCCGACAATAGCCGGCCAATGCTGCTGCTCGATGTCGCGGGGATCGCGGCCGCGGCCAATGTCGGTCGCGACCAGAGCGTGGTTGAGGAAGCACCGGTCGAGAAGCGCAAGGTCAAGGCAGCGTTGCCGACACTTATGTTCCGCGATCTGGACGGGGTGGTGCGCGGCGTCCGCCTGGCGCTCGTCGAACGGATCGAGGATATCGCGACCGCCAGTGTGATTGAGACCGGCGGAGTGCAGATGGTGCCGCTCCAGGGCCGCCTGACCAAGCTCCACAGCGCCGCGGCGCTTCCGGCCAGCGATCGGCTGCGCTTGCTCCGCCTGAGCGACGGCGAGAGCGCGATAGCTTATGCGATCGATCAGGTTGTGGACGTGGTCGAGCTGCACGCCGAACTTGCACCCACACCCGTCGCGGGCCCGATTGCGGGAGTGGTGCTGCACGAGGACAATCCGGTCGAGCTGCTCGATCCGTTCTGGCTTTTCACCAACGGCGCGACTTCGCCCGCTAACGACGATTCGCCGCTTTGCCTGGTTGCCGATGCGGACGATCCGTGGGCACGCGAGGTCCTCGCGCCCTTGCTGGGTGCGGCCGGTTATCGGGTCATGTTCGCGGGCGAGCCGACGGACGACCGCGTTTCGGTCGTCGTGACCAGCACAGGCCATATGCCCGAAGGCGTGGATGCGCCGGTAGTGCGGCTACGCGGTACGCCCGACCATAATGGCGACGAGAGCATCTACCGCTACGATCGCGATGGACTGCTGAGCGCGCTGCGCCGGCATGTCGCAGGGGGGAAGTAAGATGGCGCTCTATCTGATTGCGCGGATCGACCAAGAGGTTGTCGCGCTGCCCGCGACCGAGATCGGCTCGGTGGTGGAGGTCGACCAGATCGCCGCGGTGCCGCGCGTGCCCGCGCATGTCGCCGGCCTGTTCGCGCTGCGCAGCCGTGTGCTGACCGTGATCGACACGCGCAGCTCGCTCGATCTGGGGGTGATCGATCGCGATGCGGCGATGACGGCGGTGATCGTCGAATGCGACGGGCACAGCTACGCATTGCTCGTCGACGAGGTGGAGGACGTGATCGAAGCAGGGCAGCCCGAGCCGTGCCCGGCGCTGCTTTCGACTTCGTGGCGCCGCGCCGCCAAGGGCACAATCCGCCGCGGCGAGGATGCAATTCTGTTGATCGATCCGGCGGTTGTGGTTGCCGGGCCCGAGCCGCTCGCGGCCTGATCCGCCACTTCGCCAGGCCCAAGGCCAAAATTTTCTCCCGTTAACGCGATCCTTACCCGGCGCGCATAATCTCCTCATTGAAACGCTAAGGCTAGGACGACCAAATCATGAAAAGCTGCCTGGTAGTCGACGACTCCAAGGTTATCCGTAAAGTCGCACGGCATATCCTCGAAACGCTTGATTTCACGGTCGATGAGGCCGGCGATGGGCAGGAGGCGCTGACCGCCTGCCTCGCGTCCGCTCCGGACGTTATCCTGCTCGACTGGAACATGCCGGTGATGAGCGGGATCGAATTCCTGCGCGTGCTCGGCGAGACCGAACTGCCGCACCGCCCGAAGGTCGTCTTCTGCACGACAGAAAACGGAATGGGTCACATTCGCGCGGCGATCGACGCCGGTGCGGACGAATATGTGATGAAGCCGTTCGATCGGGAAACGCTCGAAAGCAAGCTTCAGATCGTCGGCGTCGCCTGAGGCGACCCGCCGTGCTGGCTACGCTTCCTGCGCAAGCGAAGCGCCCGACAAGCGCGCGCTCGTCCGCGCCCATCCGGGTGATGATCGTTGACGATTCGGTCGTCGCGCGCGCGGTCCTGAGCCGGGTCCTCGCCGATCACGACGATATCGAGGTCGTCGCCCAGGCTGGAAGCGCCGATTCGGCCCGCCGGATTCTCGATGAGAAAAAGGTCGACATCATCCTGCTCGACCTGGAAATGCCGGGCGTGTGCGGCCTCGCGGCCCTGCCTGAACTGATCCAGCATGGTGATGGCGCGCGTGTGCTGATCGTGTCTTCGGCCTGCGCCGATGGCGCCGCATCGAGCATCGCCGCGTTGCGCCTGGGTGCTGCCGACACGTTGCTCAAGCCCGGCGCCGCGCAATTTACCAGCCGCTTCGGCGAAGACCTGGTCGACCGGCTCCGCCGGATCGCGCGGCCGGGCAAGGTCGAGCCGCAGGCGCGCAGTGCGCAGGGCGGCACTCCCGCGCCGCAGGTTTCGACGCGCCGGCTCGAATGCCTCGGCATCGGCTCTTCCACCGGCGGCGTGCATGCTTTGGCGCGCTTCTTTGGCGCATTGCCCACCAGCTTCACCACGCCGATCCTGATCACGCAGCATCTGCCCGCGCCTTATATGCCCTATTTTGCGGGACAATTGGCCGAGATGACCGGCCGTCCGACCCGCCTCGGCGTGCCCGGGCTGCAGCCGCAACCCGGCGAATTACTGCTCGCTCCGGGCGACGCGCATATGACTTTGTTCAAGACCGGGCCGGTGATCCACGTCCGGCTCGAACGCAAGCGCTCGGTTTCAGGCTGCCTGCCCTCGGTCGATCCGATGCTGGCCTCGATCGGCAAGGTTTATGGCGCGGCCGCTGTGGGCGTGATCCTGAGCGGCATGGGCCGCGACGGGCTGATTGGCGCAGGCGAGCTCGTCGCCGCGGGCGGATCGGTGCTGGCGCAGGATGAGGCAAGTTCGGTGGTGTGGGGCATGCCCGGCGCGGTCGCGAATGCGCGGCTGGCGCAGGCAATATTGCCGCCCGACGAACTAGCCCGCCGGATTGCCGCCTGGAGCGAGGGTGATGCCGCGTGGAAATGACCCCGCTCGCCGCGCGCTCGCTTGCGGGGCTGCTCGAACAGATGACCGGTCAGCAACTCGCGAATGCGCGGCGCTGGCGGATCGATACCGTGCTCCAGCCGGTCATGCGCAAACACAATATATCGAGCCTTGATATGCTTGCAGGATTGGCATCGCAGCCGGGTTCCGCGCTGCGTGAAGACGTGGTCGAGGCCTTGCTCAACCACGAAACGAGCTTCTACCGCGACCTCTCCGTGTTCAAGGCGATCGGCGACGAGGTCCTCCCCGCGCTGGCCGAAGCGCGTGCGGCCGCGAAAAAGCTTCGTATCTGGTCTGCCGGCTGCTCGACCGGCCAGGAAGTCTATTCGATCGCCTTTCTCTTTTCGAACCAGAAAGCGCTCTGGGACGATTGGCAGATCGATATTCTCGGCACCGACGTTTCGCCCCAGGCGATCGCGCAGGCGCGCAACGGTATTTATTCGCAATTCGAGGTACAGCGCGGGCTGCCGATCGGAGATCTGATTGCGCGCTTCGACCAGGAAGGCGACGATTGGCGAATCCGATCGATGCTGAAGGCCCGCACCAATTTTGCCGTGCACAACCTGCTCGATACGCCGCCCGGCGGTCGCTACGACATCGTCCTTTGCCGCAACGTATTGCTCTATTTTTCGGCCGAGCGGCGTCGCGCGGTGCTGGATCGCCTCGCCAGCGCGATCGCGCCCGACGGCATGCTCATCCTGGGCGCCGGCGAGACTTTGCTCGGTCAGACCGATGCCTTTACGCCCGATCCCCAACTGCGCGGAATCTATCGCCCTCGGCTATCCATCTGAAAAAGCTGACGCGGGCGCGTCCACGCGTTATGCGTCCTATCGCATGACCGACGGCATAATCGAACATCCCTCGCCCAATTTCGATGCGCGCAAGCTGCCGATCAGCATCATTGTGATTCACTATACCGGTATGGTCGACGCCGCCTCGGCGCTGGAGCGGCTGTGCGATCCGGCCTCCAAGGTCTCAAGCCATTATCTGATCGCGGAGGACGGGCTGATCTACCGGCTGGTCCATGAAACCAAGCGGGCCTGGCATGCCGGCAGGGCGCACTGGCGTGGGATCGATGATGTCAATTCGGCGTCGATCGGGATCGAACTGGTCAATCCAGGCCACGAAAATGGCTACCGGCCCTTTGCAGAGGCGCAAATGGAGGCGCTGATTCCGCTGATGGCGGGGATCGTGCGCCGTTACGGCATCACGCGGGGCAATATTGTCGGCCATTCGGATGTCGCGCCCGCGCGCAAGGACGATCCGGGTGAATTGTTCGACTGGGAAAGGCTGGCGCGCTTCCGGCTCGCGCTGCCCCGGCCCACCAAATATCTAACCGATCCGCTGTGGAGCGACGCCAGCTTCCTGCTCGCCCTGGAGCGATTCGGCTATGACGTGGTTGACGGCGAAGCCGCGGTACGAGCTTTCCAGCGCCGGTTTCGGCCGAGCCTCATCGATGGCGTGATCGATGGCCAGTGCCGCGCGATCCTGCTGTCGCTGCTCACCGGTGGCGACAAAGGCGCGGAGACGCGGCGCGGCCGCAGCGGCTGAAGGTCCCGCATTGAAGAGCTAGGGGCCATCGCCCCCCGGTTCGGCTTGCTGAACCAAATACACGCCTGCTATGCCCACCGGCGCCAGAGGGCTGGGCGGCCGCCGGTATGCGCAAGCGTGCGGGAGGAAAGTCCGGGCTCCGCAGAGTGAAGGTGCCGGGTAACACCCGGCGGGGCGCGGGGAGACCTTCGCCTTAGGGACAGTGCAACAGAAAGCAGACCGCGTGCGCTTCGGCGCCGCAAGGGCGAAAGGGTGCGGTAAGAGCGCACCGCGTTTCCGGTAACGGCGACGGCACGGTAAACCCCACCTGGAGCAAGACCGAGTAGGGACGGCATATGGGGTGACTCGCCCCCGTCGTCCGGGTTGGTTGCTTGAGGCGGCGCGCGAGCGTCGTCCTAGAGGAATGGTCGCCCAGTTCCGGTGCAAACCGGAATGGACAGAACCCGGCTTACAGGCCCTCTGGCAATTTTTCGGCGGTTTCGGCCATGGCCTATTCACGCCAAACCCCTATGTATGCCGCGATGGCGAAATACACCCGATCCAATGACTGGGGATTCCCCCGCTGGCGCGGTTATGGCAGCGAGCGGGGGGCGACCAAGGTGCGCCTGTGCGACCGGGAGGGCTGTGATCGGCCGGGCGACCGGCCCGCGCCCAAATCGCCCAACAGCCCCGAACGCTGGTATTTCTGCGAGGAACATGCCGGCGAATATAACCGCAACTGGGATTATTTTGCCGGGCTGACCGCCGAGGAGGCGGCCGCACGCGAAGCCAATGAGCGCCGCGATGCGTCTGGCTTCAGCGACGCCAAATTCTACGGCTGGGGCGGGCCGGGCGACGGCAGCCGTTCGCGCGACGAAATGCGTGCGCTCGCGGTGCTGGAGCTGGAAAGCGATGCGAGCTTCGAGGATGTGAAGGCCGCCTGGCGCAGGCTCGCCAAGGCCAACCATCCCGATGCGCGCCCGGACGATGCCGAAGCGGCCGAACGCTTCCGCTCTGTGCAGGCGGCATGGGACGTGTTGCGCCAGGCCGAGGAACGCCGCGCGGCGTGATTGTCGATCTGCCCGCCCAGTGGCGCGCCGCGATCCTGGTGTGTGCGGGGTGCGAGAAGCTCGAAAGGCGCGGCTGGGTCTGGCAGGAACCGAGCCATCGCGGCGGAATGATCAGGCGTACCGCGCGGCTGTCTCGCGGATCAGGGTGATCATGTTGGGAATGCCCTGCGTTCGGTTCGACGAAAGCTGGCGGGTCAGTTCGAACGGCGCAAGCGCGCCTTCGATATCCGCCGCGCCGATTTCCGCCGGCATACGGTCCTGCACGGTCAGCAGTACCAGAGCGATGATGCCCTTGGTGATCGCGGCATTGCTGTCGGCGAGGAAATGGAGCCGCCCGTCTTCGGTGCGTGTGGGATAGACCCAGACCGAGGCGGAGCAGCCGCGAACCAAAGTGGCATCGGTCTTGAGCGCATCGGGCATCGGCTCCAGCTCCCGGCCGAGCTCGATCAACAGGCGATAGCGGTCGTCGGCGTCGAGGAAGCCATAATCTTCAAGCAGGTTGTCGATGCGGGGCATATCCTGCGGCTAGCAGAGCAATTCCTTGCGAGGAAGGCTGGACGGGCGGGGTCGGGCTACGCTAGGGGCGCTGCCAGTGCGGGTGTGGTGAAACTGGTAGACGCGCCGGACTCAAAATCCGGTTCCGCAAGGAGTGTCGGTTCGAGCCCGACCACCCGCACCACTTTCGGATGACCTGCGAGAATGAGGCCATCCGTTTGCGAATGGGCGCGGGGCGCCCGCGCGGAGGGTTCGCTGTCTCGCGTTAAGAGGCTCCGGGGTGCGCAATTGCCGCGACTTGCGTTTGACCTTACCTAATAAGCGATGACCACCACCGTCGCCGAACTGTCAACTCGTGCCCGTGACGTATTCCGGATGGTGGTCGAATCTTATCTGGATACGGGCGCACCGATTGGATCGCGCACGATTTCGCGTTTCGGCGGGCTTAATCTCTCGCCCGCCTCGATCCGCAACGTGATGCAGGATCTCGAGGAAATCGGTTTGTTGGCGGCGCCCCATACGTCTGCCGGCCGGATGCCGACGGAAAGCGGTCTGCGCCTGTTCGTCGATGGCATGATGCAGACCGCCGAGCCTTCCCCGCAGGAGCGCGCCGCGATCGAGGCGCAAGCGCGGGGGCCGGTCGAGGACGCCCTGGCTGCCACCAGCCACGTCCTTTCGGGTTTGTCCGCTTGCGCCGGATTGGTGATGGTGCCGCGGGGCGAGCCGGTGCTGCGCCAATTTTCTTTCCTGCCGCTCAATCACGGTCAGGCTGTCGCCGTCCTGGTCGGCGCGGACGGATCGGTCGAGAATCGCGTGGTCGATTTGCCGCAGGACGTCGGCCCTTCCGCGTTGAATGAAGCGGCCAATTATATCAGCGGGCGCTTGTCGGGCCTGACTTTGGGCGAGGCCCAGGTGCGGCTCGCTGATGAGATCGCACGCGGCAAATCGGCGCTCGATGCCGCCGCCCAGAATCTGGTGCAGCGTGGGCTGGCGATCTGGTCGGAAGATGGATCGCGCCGTCCCGTGATGATCGTGCGCGGCGCGGCCAATCTGATCGACGCCACCGCCGCCGAGGATCTGGAGCGCGTACGGCAATTGCTCGACGAGATCGAAGGCAAGGAAGAGATTGCCCGCCTCCTCGACAGCGCGCGCGGCGCCCGGGCGATGAAAATCTTCATCGGATCGGAAAACAAGCTGTTCGCGTTATCCGGTTCGTCGGTAATAGCCGCACCCTATCACGGCGCCGACGGTCGCGTGGTCGGCGTGGTAGGGGTTATCGGACCGACGCGGTTGAACTATGCGCGCGTGGTTCCCATGGTGGATTTCACCGCACAAACACTGACGAGATTGATGGCATGAACGAAGATACGACCACCCCCGAAGCCGAAGACCTGCGCGAAGAGACCGCTGCGGACGCTCCGGAAGTGGCCGAGCATGACGCCGCGAGCGGCTTGCAGGCCGAGCTTGAGGACATGCGCAAGCAACTGCTTTACGCGCAGGCCGAGACGCAGAACGTCCGCCGCCGCATGGAAAAGGATGCCCAGGACGCCCGCGCTTACGCCGCGACCAACTTTGCGCGCGACGTCCTCTCGGTCGCCGATAACCTGGCACGCGCGTTGACGGCGATTCCGCCGGCGATGCGCGAACAGGAAGGGACCAAGGCTTTGGTCACCGGCATCGAGATGACCGTCAAGGAGCTGGAGAATGTCTTCCAGCGCAACGGCATCACCAAGATCGAGAGCATCGGCACGCCGCTCGACCCCAATCGCCACCAGGCGATGGTCGAGCTGCCGAGCGATCAACCGGCGGGAACGATCGTGCAGGAAATGCAGGCGGGCTACATGATCAAGGATCGGCTGTTGCGGCCGGCTCTGGTCGGGGTCGCCAAGGCATCCGAGCAGCCGCGCGTCGACCTGGAGGCCTGAGCAAGGCGGATTCAGGTCGCGTGGGAGTGGCCCGCGCTTCGCATTGCTTCCAGAATGAGCGCGGCACGATGTTGATGCATGGCCGGGTGCGTCCGCGCCGCCGCAAAATCGAGACCGAGAAGCCCAAGCTGCTCAAGCTGGGCGGGGTTGGCGAGGGCGTTCTCCATCGCTTCGGCGAGCTCGGAGGCGTCCGCCACCTTGAAGACTTTGCCGGCCCCGCTCTGCTCGATCAGCTCGACATTGGCGGATGTGGAACTCGCTATCACCGGGATTCCGCGCGCGAATGCGTCGAACATGACTCGGGGCTGCTCGTCCGATCGTGTCGGCAGGATCAACGCCGAATAATCGTCCAGCAGCGCTGAAAACTCATCACCGTAAGACACGGGTGGCAGGAGGCGAATCTGTCCGGGAAGTTCGCGGGCTGCGGATTGACAGAGTTCGATCAAATCGCCGTTGCCGACTATGTCGACCTGACAGCGCGTCGATCGAATGGCCTGGATCAGGTCGGTAACGCCCTTCTGTTCGGTCAACCGCCCTGCGAAGAGAAAGCGGCCGCTCTTCCGGCGCCATTTTTCCTGAGCAGCGGGAATGCTCAACAGCTGCGAAGCATCCACCCAGGTTGCCGGAGTAATGTAGGTCCGACCTCGAGGAGAGGTCGCCAGCGAGTCACGATATTCGCTGGTCGTGAAAAGCGCCAAATCGCAGGAATTGACGCAAACGGTATTGAGCCTTTCGATGATCGCGGCCTTGGTCCGCTTGGGCAGCGAAGCTCCTCGCGGCACGCGCCAGAAGCTCGATTCTATGATCGTCAGAAGGAAGCGCCGGCGAAGGCGGGCGATCGGCGTAGCCAACCAGCCCATCGGATAAGGCCATCCTCCCAGTCCGACGTGCACCAGTTTTGCGCGGGCGATCGCGGGCCACAGTTTGGCTGCCAGTATCGGCGCGGCCGGGTAAAGCCGGTGACCGGGGGGGCCGGCTGAAATGATCTTGATGCCCTCGATCGAAAGCCAATCCGCGGGCGGCGTCTCGTCGCGAATGGGGCAGAATAAGGTCAGGTCGGGAATATATTTCGTGTGGAGCAACAGGTCTTTTGCCCACAGCGGGTCTGCCCAATAGCGTCCATCATGCCTCGTCAGCGGAAGATTTAGCACCATCAAATAGGGCACGCATATCTGGTCCGGCCAAGGCGCTGCGTCTTCGTCTTGCCCTTGGGCCATGTTGTGGTGGCTTTCTGATGTTGCCGTCGACCGCTGATTGCGATTCGGACTTGGAGGTCGCCTGACACTTTGCGCAAAGCCGCATGGGTTCGACAAGGCCCGCGTCACTGAGGCGGAAGGTTGATCGCCGTTGCATTAGCCAGTCCATCCAATCCGGCGTCCCGAACGAGCTGCGCTAATGTCTCGTCAGGGCTGCCCGCCAGGAAGCCCAGGAAAAGATGTTCCACGATCATCGCCTGTTGCTCGATGCCATAATCGAGCAGGCGGCGTCCGGGCTCGATCCGATAGGAATAACGGCAAAAGGGATGTCGACGCACCAGCAGGCAAAGGCCGCGCTGATGCTGCCAGACATGGGTCAGCTCATGCACGAACAAGGCCTGGAGGTGGACCGGTCCCTTGCTGAAGTCCCCGCGCCATAACCCGCCATCGGGGTGAAACCAGATGTGACCGTTGGGCGCCATCGCGACGTTACGTGGCTGGAGCGGAAACCATTTCGCGCGGTGGACGCGGACCGGATCGGGGTCGAGTGATCGCCCGAAGATGCTCGCGACCAAGGCGCGCTCGCCTAGCGTAAGCGGCCGTCCGGGATCGCGGTTGAACCGGATCAATAAGGAGCGTCCCCGCCGGCAGGCACGGTCTTGGCTTCGGCTTCGGCGGTGGTGCCGTCGGAGAATCCGAAGCGGAGCGGGACCGCCGTACCCGGTTTCACCGCAGGATCGAGCCCGAACAACATCGCGTGATTGCCTCCCGGCTTAAACTTCACGGTCTCGGCCGCAGGGATATCGACATGGTCGAGCGGCGCCATGCTCGTCATGCCTGCCATGCCGCGCATATTCTGGTGCATCTCACTCTTGGCCGCGAGTGCGCTTTCGAGACGCACGAGGGTCTTTGCGCTGCGACCGCCCTGAATGGTGAAATAAGCCGCTGCCGGCTGGCCGGCGACGGCAGGCAGACGCACCCACGCTTCGGTTATCTTCGGGTCGGCATTGCGCATATGGCAGCCGGCGAGCAGCAGCAGCGGGGCGAGGAGAGCTATGGGGCGGGTCATATCGCCCCTTCTAGGCACTTAATACCGGCGAAAACAGGCCGGATGCGATCTCTTGCGGTGGCTTTTCCCCTACCTATATCGGCTGACGTTACATGCCGCTTGGGGACATGCGCCTGCCTGTTGAGGGGGCGCGCCGGGTGGCAGAACAGGGTATCTGCAAGAGGATTACAATGGCTAAAGTTATCGGGATCGACCTTGGTACCACCAACAGCTGCGTTGCCGTCATGGAAGGCGGCAAGCCCAAGGTGATCGAGAATGCGGAGGGCGCGCGCACCACGCCTTCGATCGTCGCCTTCGCCAAGGATGGGGAGCGATTGATCGGCCAGCCGGCCAAGCGCCAGGCGGTCACCAACCCCGACAACACGATTTTCGCGGTGAAGCGCCTGATCGGCCGCCGCTTCGACGACCCGATCACCAAGAAGGACACCGAGCTGGTCCCCTATCACATCGTGAAGGGTGCGAACGGCGATGCGTGGGTCCAGGCGGGTGGCGAGGATTATTCGCCCAGCCAGATTTCGGCCTTCATCCTGCAGAAGATGAAGGAAACCGCCGAATCCTATCTCGGCGAGACGGTGACCCAGGCGGTCATCACGGTTCCCGCCTACTTCAACGACGCGCAGCGCCAGGCGACCAAGGACGCCGGCAAGATTGCGGGCCTCGAAGTGCTGCGCATCATCAACGAGCCGACCGCGGCTGCGCTCGCCTACGGGCTGGAGAAGGACACCAACAAGACGATCGCGGTCTATGACCTTGGGGGCGGCACGTTCGACGTGTCGGTGCTGGAGATCGGCGACGGCGTGTTCGAGGTGAAGTCGACCAACGGCGATACCTTCCTGGGCGGTGAGGACTTCGACGCCAAGCTGGTCGAATATCTCGCGGACGACTTCAAGAAGGCCGAGGGCATCGACCTGACCAAGGATCGTCTTGCTCTTCAGCGCCTGAAGGAAGCCGCCGAGAAGGCGAAGATCGAGCTGTCGTCCGCACAGACGACCGAGGTCAACCTTCCCTTCATCACCGCCGACGCGACCGGCCCGAAGCATCTGGTCAAGAATATCACGCGCACCGATCTGGAGCGGCTGGTCGAGGATCTGATCAAGCGCACGATCGACCCGATGAAGAAGGCGCTCGCCGATGCCGGCCTCAAGGCCGATCAGATCGACGAGGTCGTCCTCGTCGGCGGCATGACCCGCATGCCCAAGGTGCGCGATGCGGTGAAGAATTTCTTCGGCAAGGAGCCGCACACCGGCGTCAATCCTGACGAGGTGGTGGCGATCGGCGCGGCGGTTCAGGCCGGCGTGCTCCAGGGCGACGTCAAGGACGTGCTGCTGCTCGACGTGACCCCGCTTTCGCTGGGTATCGAGACTTTGGGCGGCATCATGACCAAGATGATCGACCGCAACACCACCATCCCGACCAAGAAGAGCCAGGTCTATTCGACCGCGGACGACAACCAGAATGCGGTCACCATCCGGGTCTTCCAGGGAGAGCGCGAGATGGCGGCCGACAACAAGATGCTGGGCCAGTTCGACCTGGTCGGCATCCCGCCCGCGCCGCGTGGCGTGCCGCAGATCGAGGTCACGTTCGACATCGACGCCAACGGCATCGTCAACGTCAGCGCCAAGGACAAGGGCACCGGCAAGGAGCAGCAGATCAAGATCCAGGCTTCGGGCGGTCTGTCGGATGCGGACATCGACCAGATGGTCAAGGACGCCGAGCAGTTCGCGGAAGAGGACAAGAAGCGCCGCGCCGCGGCCGAGGCGAAGAACAATGCCGAAAGCCTGATCCACGCGACCGAGGGGCAGCTCAACGAGCATGGCTCCAAGATCGACGCGGAGCTAAAATCCGAGATCGAAGCGGCAATTGCCGCGACGAAGACGGCGGTTGAGGGCGGCAACGCCGACGAAATGACCGAAAAGACCGAGGCCCTGTCGCAGGCGGCGATGAAGATGGGGCAGAAAATCTATGAGGCCGAGCAGGCGGCGGGTGCCGCTGCGGGTTCGGGCGACGGCGAGGCCAAGTCGTCCGACGAGGATGTGGTCGACGCCGAATTCTCGGAAGTCGACGATACGAAGTAATGGACGGCCCTGAACCCCTCTCCCCTCGTGGGAGAGGGGTTGGGGAGAGGGGGAGTGGGAAGTTGAAGCTGACGCTGCGTTGTGTGTTCGACCCCTCTCCCAACCCTCTCCCGCAAGGGGAGAGGGCTTTTTAGATTATGGCTGAAGTAGATTTATACGAACTGCTCGAGATCGAGCGCAACGCGGACGAGAAGACGATCAAGACGTCCTATCGGCGTCTCGCGATGGAATGCCATCCAGACCGCAATCCGGGCTGTGAGAAATCCGAAGCCAAGTTCAAGGCTATCAGCCACGCTTATGACGTCCTCAAGGACCCGCAGAAGCGCGCGGCCTATGATCGCTATGGCCATGCTGCCTTCCAGAATGGCCATGGCGGCGGTGGACAGCAGGGCTTCGAAGGCTTTGCCGACATTTTCGAAAATATCTTCGGCGAATTCATGGGCGCGGGCCGCGGGGGCGGCGGACGCTCCTCGGTCCAGCGTGGCGCCGATCTGCGCTACGACCTGGAAATCACGCTCGAGGACGCCTTCCACGGCAAGACCGAGGAAGTGCGCGTCGACGTCGCGGCGAAGTGCGAGACGTGCTCGGGCACGGGCGCTAAGCCCGGCACCAGCGCCAAGGGCTGCGCCACCTGTCACGGCCATGGCAAGGTCCGCGCGCAGCAGGGGTTCTTCGTGATCGAGCGCGTCTGCCCGACCTGTCATGGCAAGGGCGAGGTGATCAGCGAGCCGTGCGGCGATTGCCGGGGCGAGGGCCGTTACGAACGCTCCAAGACGCTCCAGGTGAAAATCCCCCCGGGCGTGGACGAGGGCACGCGCATCCGTATGCAAGGCGAAGGCGAGGCGGGTGCGCGCGGCGGACCGCCGGGTGATCTCTACATCTTCCTCCATGTGCAGCGGCACGCGCTTTTCCAGCGCGAGGGCACGACCCTGTTCGCGCGCGCGCCGATCAGCTTCTCGACCGCCGCGCTCGGTGGTTCGATCACCGTGCCCGGCCTGGACGGCCAGGCGCATGAACTCCGCATCCCGCCCGGCATCCAGCCGGGCAAGCAGCTCCGCCAGCGCGGTGCGGGCATGCCGGTCCTGAATGGCCGGGGGCAGGGCGACATGGTGGTCCAGATCGAGGTCGAGACGCCGACCAAGCTCACCCAGCGCCAGCGCGAACTGCTTGAGGAATTCCGATCGACCGAGACGGGCGAGGAATGCCCTGAGGCAAGTGGTTTCTTCTCGCGGCTCAAGGGCATGCTTGGCGGCGAATAAGCCGCGAGGCTTCAGTCCTCGTCGGGCATACCCAGCACATAAGGCTGATAGGCGTTCTGGAATTCGGGTAGCGCTTCGCACGCCTTGCCGTGTTTCTTGAGGGCCTTGAGGCCATCGAGATCGAACTGGCCGGGCAAAGCCTCGCGCAGGAAGCATAACGTCGTGCCGATCATGATATCGGCATGGCTTAGGCGTTCGCCGAACAGCCAGGGGGTCTTGCGGGCGGCACGTTCGCGGTCGAGCAGGGCGAGCGTATCCGCAACCTGCTTGCGCAGCCGCTCGTGCCAGAAGGGCGTCGCATTTTCGTGGAATGCGCCCTCGTAGAGCAAGGCTACGCCTTTGTCGGCAGCACCGGCGGCGAAGGCCGCCAGGCGCAGCACCTCGCCTTGCTGCGGCCAGCTGCGGCTCAGGAATGCCCCGAACCCCGCCATATGATCGAGCAACTGCACGATCGTGCCGCTGTCGGTGACCGCCTCGCCCTCCACGGTAACGAGCGTCGGAACGCGCATCAGCGGATTGATCTCCGCAATCTTGTCCGCGTCGCCGACCGCCGACCAGGGCCTGTGCTCATAATGGAGTTTATAGAGCTGCAGCGTGACCGCGACCCGGCGCACGAAGGGCGAGTCATATTGCCCGATCAGGATCATGCTTTCCCCCAATTCCCCTTGGATCCGATCTAAACCATATTCGCGCGGCTGCCGCCAGACGGGATCGGTGGCGCCCGTGCCTGTTGTCCCCTATCTGGGTGAAATGCCCCGTCGTCCCCCGCCCGGCCTGCCCACGCGCCAGCAAATCCTCGACTTCATCGCCAGCAGCACCACGCCCGCGGGCAAGCGCGAGATCGCGCGCGCCTTCGGCCTGCACGGTAACGAGAAGATCCAGCTCAAGGCACTGCTCAAGGATATGGCCGACGAAGGCCTGATCGACAGCGCGCCTGGCCGCGCCTTCCACAAGATGGGGGGCGTACCCAAGGTGACCGTGCTGCGCATCGTCGACATCGACGATAGCGGCCAGGCGGTTGGTGTTCCGGATATCTGGCATGCCGACACGCCGCCGATCCGGTTGCGCGTGATCGAGCATGGCAAGCGCGGTGCAGCGCTTGCAGTCGGCGACCGGGTGCTCGCGCGCACCGAGGAAGCGGGCAAGGGTTGGGTCGCGCATCCGATGAAGAAACTCGCGCGCGGCGAAGAACAGGTGCTCGGCGTCCTCCACAAGGAAGGCGACCGCCTGTGGCTGAAGCCGGTCGACAAGCGCGAGCGGCGCGAGCTGATGGTGTCCGATGCGGGCGACGCGCAGGTCGGCGATCTGGTGCTTGCCGAGAAAGCCGGCCGGCCGCCGCGCATCACCGCGCGCGTGACCGAGCGGCTGGGCGAGCCGTTCGCACCCCGCAGCTTCAGCCTGATCGCGATCCACAAGCATGGCATTCCGGACGTCTTCTCCGAAGACACGGTGAAGGAAGCGCTGAAGGTGGCCGAGATGCCGCTCGGCAACGAGCGCGAGGATCTGCGTCACTTGCCGATCGTCGCGATCGATCCGGTCGACGCGCGCGACCATGATGATGCCGTGTGGGCGGCCGAGGATGTGGATCCCGCCAATCCGGGCGGCTTCCTCGCGATCGTGGCGATCGCCGATGTCAGCTTCTACGTGCGGCCGGGATCGGATCTTGATCGGGAGGCGCGGCGCCGCGGCAACAGCGTCTATTTTCCCGATCGGGTCGTTCCGATGCTGCCGGAGGAATTGTCGGCCGATATCTGCTCGCTCAAGCAAGGTGCCGACCGCGCCGCGTTGGTCTGCCACCTGGTCATCGGCGCGGACGGCACGCTCAAGAGCTGGAAATTCACCCGAGCGGTTATTCGAGTGGCGGAAAATATAGCCTATGAGGATGCGCAGGCGCGGATCGACGCCGATGCCGGCCCCTTGCTCGAAGACTCCCTGAAGCCGCTCTGGGCCTGCTGGAAAGCGCTTGCCAAAGCGCGGGACAAACGCGCGCCGCTTGAGCTGGATTTGCCCGAGCGCCGCGTTGTGCTCGACGAGATGGGGCGCATCGTCTCCGTCGCCGCGCGCGAGCGCCTCGACGCACATCGGCTGATCGAGGATTACATGATCGCGGCCAACGTCGCCGCGGCCAAGGCGCTCGAGGCCAAGAAGGCGCCGGTCATGTATCGCATCCACGAGCCGCCGAGCCGCGAGAAATTGGTCGCGCTCAAGGATTATCTCGACACGTTCGGGATCAGTTTCGCGCTGGGGCAGGTGATCAAGCCCGAGACGTTCAACCATTTGCTTGAGAGGATCGGTGAACGCGACGAGCGGCCGCAGATCATGGAGCAGGTGCTGCGCACGCAGACCCAGGCTTATTACGGATCGGCCAATGCTGGCCATTTCGGTCTGGCGCTCGGCAGTTATGCGCATTTCACCAGCCCGATCCGCCGTTATGCCGACTTGTTGGTCCACCGCTCGCTCGTCGGCGCCTGGAACCTTGCGCCGGCGGTCAGCCAGACGCGCCTGCCGGTGGAAGACGAAGCCGCGTTCGGGCGGATCGGCGAGGCGATCAGCGCTGCCGAACGCCGTGCAATGGAGGCCGAGCGCGAGACGCTCGACCGGTATGTCGCGGCCTATCTCTCGACCAAGGTCGGCGAGCTGGTCGACACCCGCATCACCGGCGTCCAGCCGTTCGGTTTCTTCGCGACGGTGGAAGGCTTGGGCGGGGATGGGCTGGTCCCGGTCTCGACCCTGGGGCGCGAATATTTCCGCTATGACGAAGCGTCGCAATCGCTGGAGGGCGAGGAGAGCGGCACGCGCTACACGCCCGGAATGAAGCTCAAGCTCAAGCTCGCCGAAGCCAATCCGATTTCGGGCGCGCTGCGGTTCGAGGTCGAAGGGGCCGAACCTTCACTCCGTTCGCCGCAACGCAAACGCAGCGACCGCATCGCGCCTCGACGCGGACGGCCGACGAACATTAGACATAGCAACAGACGAAAATAGGGAGACGGGGATGCGGGCGATCTGGAAGGGCGCGTGCGCGCTGGCCTTGGCCGCGCTGGCGGCGGGGATGGCGATGGCGGCCAAGCCCGCATCCTCCGCCTGGGACGCGCAGCGCCGGCTCGATCGCGGCGTCAACATCATCGGCTACGATCCGCTCTGGAAGGACTTCAAGAACGGGCGGTTCAAGACCTACCATTTCTACAAGATCCGCCAGGCCGGCTTCTCGAGCGTGCGCGTCGTGCTCCAGGCGTTCGATCATATGGATGCGCGCAACCGGCTGCCGCAAAAGTGGTTGGATACACTCGACTGGGCAGTCAACGGCGCGACGCACGCCGGCTTGAATGTGATTATCGACGAGCATGACTTCGATAAGTGCAGCGACAATGTCGCGGTTTGCCACGACAAATTGGTCGCCTTCTGGAGGCAGGTCGGCGATCATCTGCATAAACAGGGCGACAATGTGCTGTTCGAGCTGTTGAATGAGCCGCACGGCGCGCTGGATGCGGCGCATTGGAACAGCCTGCTAGCCGAGTTGATCCAGGTCGTGCGGCGTGACAATCCGACGCGCAACCTCGTGATCGGGCCGACCCAGTGGAACAATTTCCAGCAGCTCGACACGCTGGAGCTGCCGGAGAAGGATCGCCACATTGTGGTGACCTTCCATTATTACGATCCGATGCGCTTCACCCATCAGGGTGCGAGCTGGGTTCCGGCATTTACGCATGTCTCGGGCGTGACCTGCTGCACAGCGGAAGAACGGGCAAAGATCGACCAGGATTTCGATTCTGTCGCCGCTTGGTCCAAGGCGCATGATCGCCCGATCCTGCTCGGCGAATTCGGTGCGCGCGAGGGCGGCGACATGGCCTCCCGCGTCGCCTGGACCAGCGCGGTCGCGCGTTCGGCCGAACGACACGGCTTCGCCTGGGCCTATTGGCAATTCGACGGCGACTTCATCGTCTATGACATGAAGAAGCAGGATTGGGTCCACCCGATCCTGAAGGCTCTGATCCCCAACCGGAATTGAGCGCCCGACCGACTCGAACCCGTTCACGCCGAGCTTCTCGAAGCGCCGGCCTGTTCTTCCGGACGATCAGGAAGTACAGGGCTTCGACAAGCTCAGCCCGAACGGCTTTCATTTTTGGCTTTCACGGGCGCTGATCGAGGGGATCGATCATGTATATCTGCGGCCTCGTGATCGCGGTTCCCGAAGAAAAGAAAGACGCCTATCGCGCCTGGGCCGAGCGGAGCGCGGATATCTTCAGGCGCTACGGCTGCCTCGAGATCGTCGAATCCTGGGAGGATTTCGTCCCCGACGGCAAGCACACCGATTTTCGCCGCGCGGTTGCCGCCAAGTCGGGCGAGAAGATCGTGTTCGTCTGGCAGGTCTGGCCGGACAAGCCGGCCTTCGAAGCGTCCGAGGAACGGATGCACGCGGATGGCGTGTTGGACGATGCGGGCGAAATCCCGTTCGACGCGAGCCGCCTGATCCTCGGCTGCTTCGCGCCGATCAGCGTGATGGGGCGGGACTGAGCCCAAGAGTCGGTCAGGCTGCTTCCGACCGCGTGGCGAACATCTGCCACCGAAGGGGCAGTCCCCTCAAAGCCAGCCGTTAAATCTCGCTACGCGGCCGGCCTCTATCCGGCCGCTCGCACCCAGCTTGGCGGCGGCGTCGGACAGATAGTTGCGCACGGTTCCGGGCGATAGATTGAGGCGGCGCGCGATGTCCTTGTTCGACAAGCCTTCCTCCGCCAGCCGCAACGCCTCGCGTTCGCGTTCGGACAGCGGGTCGGCGCCCGCTTCCCACGCGGCGGCGGCGAGCGCGGCGGGAACGACGCTGCCGCCCCCAGCGACAGTGCGGATCGCGGCGGCCAGCTCCTCGACCGGGGCATCCTTGAGGAGATAGCCCCGCACGTGCGCGGCGCGGGCGCGCGCCAGATAGCCGGGGCGCGCGAAGGTGGTGACGATCACCATCCTGGTTGGTAGCCCTTCCGCCGCGATCGCCTGCGCGACCTCGATGCCGGTGCGGTTCGGCATCTCGATATCGGTCAGCAATATATCGGGCCGGTGCATCCGCACCGCATCCAGCGCGGCATCGCCGTCGGCGGCGCGGGCAACGATCTCGATATCGCCCTCCAGCGCCAGCAGCGCCGCGATCGCGCCGAGCACGAGCGCCTGATCCTCGGCGATGACCAGCCGGATCATGCCGGAAGATCCGCGACAAGCCGGGTGCCGCCGGGGCCGGACCGCACCGAAAGGGTGCCCCCTGCGGCCGCCAGGCGCTGGCGCATGCCGGTCAGGCCGTTGCCCTCGCGGAACGTGCCGCCGCGTCCGTCGTCGAGGACGGTCAGCTGCGCGCCGGCCTGCGTCGCGGCAATCTCGATCGTGCACAAGTGCGCCGCCGCATGGCGGATCACGTTAGTGACCGCTTCGCGCAGGGTCATGGCGAGCACCGCGCCGGCATCGGGCGGCACCTCGCCAGAGTCACCCCGCAGCCGGACCTCGACTCCAGCCGCTTCGAGCGCCGCCAAGGAGGACTTCGCCTCCTGTGCCAGGCTGCCGCCCACCTGGCCCTGCAGCGCGGCGCGGACCTCCGCCAGGCCCGATCGCGCGGCATCACCGACCGCGCGCATCTCCGCCTCCGCAGCGGCCGCATCGCGCGCGATGAGCCGCGCGGCGAGGTCGGCCTTGAGCGCGATCAAGGTCAGGGTCCGCCCGACCACGTCGTGCAGGTCGCGCGCGATGCGCTCGCGCTCGGCGGTGCCGGCAAGCCGCCGCACCTCCTCCTGCGTGGCGAGCAAAGCGACCGTGCGATCGTAGAAGGCCTCGCGCGAAACCGTCGCACCGCCGGTAAGGACGAGCAGGAAGGTGCCAGGCAGCCAGAACAGGATCGGCTGGGCCAGCAGCAGCCCGGTTGCGGTCGTGGCCACGGTCACCACGCCGATCGCCATCAGCGCATGTTTCGGGGGCTTCAGCTGGCCCAGCATAGCGGCGGCATAAATCGGGAACACCGTCCAGGCGCCACCGCTACTCGACACCGCCAGGCCGACCGCCAGCACGACCGCCGCTGCCGCGACCAGCCGCGCGCCTTTCCATTGCGACCCGATGATATAGGCCGGAAGGAAGATGGCCATGCCGGCCGCCCCGATCATCAGGTCGGCCTTGCCGGGGTGCGTCCAGAACCAGGGGAGCGCGTAGAAGGGGAGGTAGGCGAGCCAAGGCAGCGGCCCGTCCCACCAATTTCCCGAGCGCCCCTTCATCGCATCAGTCTCACGGCATCCATGGGTTGCGGTCAAGCGGGGCTGCGCTGCCAGCCCGTCCAAGCCCAGGCACCCGCGACAGCGGTCATCGCCGCGACGATCGCCGCATGGGTTGCCGGACCACCGACGGTCGGTGCCCCGACGATCCAGCGCCCGATCTGGGCGAGATGGAAGGATGGCATCAGTTGACCGACGATGCGCATCCAGCCGGGAAGCATCTCGGGCGGGATCCACAGGCCGCCGAGCACCGCGGAGCCCAGGAACAGGGCATTGGCGGCGGCGACCGCCGCTTTGCCGCCCAGCCGCATCCCCATGCCAAAGCCGATCAGGGCGAGCGGCAAGGCGGAGAGCAGGTGGAGCGCGATGAGCGCGGCCCAATTGGCGAGCGGCATCCGCACCCCAGCGACGAGCGACAAGAGGTCGATCAGCGCGACCGCCATGGCGGTGGTCACGATCGCGGCGGCAAGCTTGGCCGCGACATAAGCGCCAGCAGGCATGGGGGAGACGCGTTTGAGTTCGATCAGCCCCTGTTCGCGCTCCATCGCCACGCCGGCACCGAAGCCGAACAGGGCCGGACCGGTGGCGGCGAATACACCGTAGCCCGCCAGCGTCATCGCCGCGACGGCGGGCGAGGGTGACTTGTTCAGCGCCAGCGTGAAAAGCGCGTAGAAGGCGGCCGGCGTCAGCACGGTCGGCACCATGAATTGCGGCAGCCGCCAGCTGCGCCGGACCTCGGCCAGGCATTCGCGGCGCCAGACACCCTGTGGAACGGCAAGATCCGTCATGCGGCAACCCTTTCCTCGGCGGAGAGTAACTGGGCAATGGCATCCTCCAGCGTCGCATCGGCGATGCGCAAGCCGGTGAGCGCCGGATCGGCATCGAGCAGCATGCGCGCGGCGGGCGCCGCCTCGGCGACGACGATGCGCAGGTCGGCTCCATCCATGCCGGCCTCGCGCACGCCGGGCAGGATCGAGGCCCAGGCGGGCGCGAGGCGGGTGCGGCAGCGTATGACCGCGCCGCCAGCGCGCGCCCGGATCGCCGCAGGCGTATCGTCGGCGATGATGCGGCCCTGGTCCATCAGCAGCACGCGGTCGGCCAGCGCGTCGGCCTCCGCCAGATCATGGCTGGTGAGCAGGACGGAGGCGCCCCGATCGGCCATGTCGCGGACCGTGGCCCACAGCGCACGCGCCGAGCCGCGATCCATGGCCGCAGTGGGCTCGTCAAGCACCAGCAGTTCGGGCTGCCCGCAGATTGCCAGCGCATATTGGACACGCCGCGCCTGACCGCCCGACAGCGTGCCGCAGCGCCGCTCCGCCATATCGGCCAGCCCAGCAAGCTCGAGCGTTTCGGCGACGGGGAGCGAATCGACATAATAGCCCGACTGCAAAGCGATTACTTCGCGCACCGTCATCACGTCGGGCAGGCCGGCTGCCTGCAGCATGACGCCGATGCGCCCGCGCGCGGCGGGACGCCGCGGATCGAGCCCGAACAACTGCGCTTCGCCCGCGTCCGGCGTCAGCCGCCCCGTGAGCAGCCCGACGCTGGTGCTTTTCCCTGCGCCGTTCGGCCCGATCAGCGCAGTCACCTCTCCCGCACGGATGGCAAGATCAAGCCCGTCCAGCACCGGCTTTCCGCCAAGGCGTTTCGTCACCCCCGCCAGGGTCGCGACGGCCGATAAGTCCAGCATTGCCATGTCCTCCTTCTACCAAGTGCCGGCATCATGGCGTGCGGGGAGGGCGCGCGGAATTGCCGGGTGTCATGGGGTGAGGGGTGACATGTGTCATGTGGCCTGGCGAGCGGGCCAGGCTAACCCTGCTTGGGAGCGGAAAAGCTGAAGATCGCTGCAAATGGGAACCCGGACATCCGGCGCACGTTTATTTGCGGCCGAACGTCAAGGCTGGCGCGACCGGCCAAATAGTATTGTGTCCCCGAATTTCGTCCCTGACCGGGTTATTGGGCCCTGTGACGCGTCGAGTGATGCGCGATGCAGCTGTGGCCATTCGATGCGAGGTCAGTTTGACCGTAAGCCGACACGAACGGCGCTCTGCTCATTCACTGGATGGCAGGCGTAGCTCGCAACGCAGCATATGTGAAAGGTCTCCTTGCCACTCCAATTTGCCAGCCTCAGCGAGATCGGCGAGGCGCGCGCGGAGAAGGAGATCACCGGTCTGGTAAACGCCCGCATCGTAAAATTCGACAAGAGTAGCAGTCACTATTCTCGCCATCTTCTGCCATTCGAACGTCGCATGGCTGAGAAGACTGCTGTCAAAGTACTCAATCTGTGCGGAAACCAGATCCTCGCCGTTGATTACGCGGAGAGGTGCATCTTCGATCTTCAATTGCTCCCACCGAGCTTGGTGGAATGCCCGATCTTTTGTCGAAAGGGGAACTGCCTTACCAAGGAATTTGGCCATGCTTTCGGCGTTTGTGATCGATAAATCCGGTACCTCGACAATCGAGATGGGAATGTCGCCTACATGGGAGAGCCACCATAGAAATCCAGCGTAGGTCATCGTTTCTTGCCGCGAGACCCATGCTGTTACGGGTGACTCTAACGCCTCGAAGGCCGCCAGAAAGATAGCGGATTTGTACGTGACGTCATCCCAACCCGTGTATCCGAGCTCCTTTTCCACCCATCGGACGCGGATGTTAGCGTCGTCCGTCGCGATTGGCCCGAAGCTGAAGTTGTCGAACGTACACACCACTTCATCCGGACGCGCCGCCATTAGCAGCGCCTGCTTGAGTGTTCCCGCAGCGGAGGGACTAAACATGACTTGGAGTGTAGGTGCAGACATCAGCTTCGCTACGCATAGAGAAGCCGATTGTTACCAAGGCTCATTCGGTTCCGCTACCACGCAAGCCGACGTCCGCCTCAATAGGCTTCGCCGCCTGAAGCTGCCTTCCGAGATCCACTATTCTTCGATATCGCAAGCAGACCGCGGCCTTTAAGGCCTGACACCAACCAATACTGACTTGGCGACCAGCCCCGCCTCCGTTGAACAGGCGCCAGCCTCCGACGCGAGCGCGGGGTTTGTGCGGGCGGCCTTGAGTTCGGCGCGGGCGGCTTCGACATCGGCCTGGTAGGCGGCGCTCTGGCGTACGCTCTCCATCGTCACGGTCGCGCCGAGGCGGCCGGCTTCGACCGCGCTCATATTATGCGCGCCGCAGACGATGCGGCTTTCGCCATAGGCACGGGCGCGGACCTGGATCGGGGTGGCGCGGTCGGGTTCGGCGTCGGACAGCGCCAGGCCGAAGGTCCAGCCGCGCGTGCTGTGGCCTGAAGGGTAATCGTAGCTCTTGGCAAGCTCTTCCTTGGAATCGCAGATCGGCCCCTTATCGATCAGGAACGGGCGCAGTCTTTTCCAATGATCCTTGGCGAGATTGTTGGCTGCGGCGGTGTCGGCGTTGGCGTTGGCGAGCAGGCGATAGGTGGCGGGCGTGGCCTCGGGCGACAATTTGACGCCGGCGGCACATGAAAAGATCTTCATCACATCGGCGACGGAGGAGGGCAGGTCGATCGTGGCGAGCTGCCCGCGCGGCGACTTGAGCATCGCCCGCGTGGCGCGGAAAACCTTGCGGTCGGCCTCGTAGCGCACATCGCCTTTCTGCGGCGCGTCGGGCACGATCGCGGTGATATCGACCGGGGTGTCGAGATAGCCCTTATATTGGGTCGCGGCGACGGCGCCGGCGGCTGCGCCGAGGAGAAGAAGGATGCGCAGTCCGCGATGGGCCATTCTCTTTCCTCTCAGAGCCGGGGCAGGGTGACGCCCCTCTGCGACATATATTTGCCCGCGCGGTCGGCATAGCTGACCTCGCACGGCTCGTTGCCCTTCAGGAACAGGAACTGGCACGCGCCTTCGTTGGCGTAGATCTTGGCGGGAAGGGGCGTGGTGTTCGAGAATTCGAGCGTGACATGCCCCTCCCAGCCCGGCTCAAGCGGGGTCACGTTCACGATGATCCCGCAGCGCGCATAGGTCGACTTGCCGAGACAGATGACCAGCACGTCGCGCGGCACCCGGAAATATTCGACCGTGCGGGCCAGCGCGAAGCTGTTGGGCGGGATGATGCAGACGTCGGTCTTGCGATCGACGAAACTGTTATGCGCGAAATCCTTGGGGTCGACGATCGCATTGTCGACATTGGTGAAGATCTTGAACTCGTCCGAAACGCGCGCGTCATATCCGTAAGAGGAAAGGCCGTAGCTGATGCAGCCGTCGCGCCGCTGCGCCTCGACGAACGGCTCGATCATGGCGGTGCTTAGCGCCTGTTCGCGGATCCAACGGTCGGACAGGATGGACATGAGCGCTCACTGAGAGTGAAAAGGGAAACAGCGTTTTGCCGGAAAGGCGGCCAAGGGCAAGGGGAGCGATATGAAGGCGATGTTCGCGATCGCGTTGGCGCTGGGATATGCGGCATCCGCGTCGGCTACCGATTGGCCCTCAGCCTGGCACGAACCGACCGAACCGTTCCATGTTGTCGGCAATATCTATTATGTCGGCAGCAAGGGTATCGCCGCTTACCTGATTGTCTCGCCCAAGGGCGATATATTGCTCGACGGCACCGAGGCCGAGAATGGCGCGATGATCGAGCGCAATATCGCCCGGCTCGGCTTCAATATCCGCGACGTGAAGGTGCTGCTGAACAATCATGCTCATTTCGATCATGCGGGCGCGCTGGCGCAGCTGAAGGCCGACAGCGGCGCGACCTTTCTCGCCAGCCCGCGTGACAAACCCATCCTTGAGACAGGCCATATCACGCTGGAAAACAGCAACGATCTGCTCGATTTTCCGCCGGTGAAGGTGGACAGGGTTTTGCGCGACGGGGAGGTCGTCCGCCTGGGGCCGATCGCGATGAAGGCGATCTTCACGCCGGGCCATACGCCAGGCTGCACCAGCTGGAGTACCACGGTGCGCGATCATGGCCGGACGCTGGCGGTGGTCTTTCCCTGCAGCATCACGGTCGGCGGCAACCGGCTGGTCGGCAACAAGGGCTATCCCGATATCGCTTCGGATTTCCGGCGGAGCTTCGCGCGGCTGGGGGCGATGAAAGCCGACGTGGTTCTGCCGGGGCATCCCGATTTGGTCGACGTCCAGGGCCGCGCGGCGCGTCGCATCGGTGACAGCCCCGACGCCTTCATCGATCGGGCGGCGCTGCCTAAATTGGTTGCCGAGTCGCGGCGCGATTTCGAGCAGGAGCTGGCAAAGCAGCAGGCAGCCGCGCGGCACGCGTCGCCTTGAAAAGGTCAGCCAGCGCCGCCGGAGCGAAAGCGAGCCCGATCGGCAGGATCGGCGCGAACAGGAAACCCCAATAGGCGTTGTCGGGTCGACCGATCAGCAGAAACGCGGCCAGCCACAGGCAGAGCAAAGCGGCGGCGCGCCCTGCATAAGATCCTGCTTTGGCGCACCAGCCGAGCAAGGCGAGCGGGGTCACTATCGCCGCAACCCAGCCGGGGAGCGCGATCAGCAGCGAGGATTGGCGCGCGAGCGCGAGATCGTAGCGCCAGCCGCCAAGCGCGAGCCAGCCGGGCGAGGTGACATCGCTCGGTAGCGCGACCCGGGCTACCATCGACCAATGAAGCGCCAGCAGGGCGATCACCGCCGCCGACGCGATCAGCCAACCGCCCGCTTCGCGCCTTTTGCCACCCATCCAGGCTGCCGCAGCCATGATCGGCAGGAAGGGGAAAGCCAGCTCGCGAATGAGCGCGGCGGTCAGCCCGAGTGCAAGACTCGCGGCCCAATGCTTGTCGGTGCGGCAGGCGAGCGCGAGCATGATGAGCAACCCCGCCCACACCTCATGCCAGACCCACATGCCCGACTGGACGAAAGCGCCCGCGGAAGTGGCGGCGAGCAGGATCGCCGCTTCGCGGAAAGGCGCGCGCATGGCCGGGGCCAATCGGATCACCGTCGCGGTCGCGGCGGCAATGGCGAGTAGACGCAGCAGCGCATCCGCCATATCCGGCCCCAGCATCGCCGTGACCTCCGTCAGCAATGGCGGCCGTACCGCGGTGTAAGGCTTCATCGGATAGGCGCTCGCGCGATGTTCGATCGCGGCGGCCTGATAATAGTCCGCGCCGGCGGCGACGCGCTGCGTGGTCTGGCGATAGAGCGCAGCATCACCGCCCTCCGCCGATCCGGTGGGGTTGATATCAGGCGGCAACGCCAGGCCGACGCCAACCAGCATGAGCAGGCCGAGCAACACCGCCAGCGCCGCCCTCGGCGAGAGCTTCGCGAGCCGTGTCGGGACGGGAGAGGGCGCAGGCTTCTGCATCCTGCCCCTATGGCCGGGCAGCCGTTAAGATGCGGTGTCGAGGCCCAGATCGGCCGGCCCGAAGGCATAAGGAAGCAGCTCGGACAAAAGATGCTGCCGCATCACTGCGCCATCGGCCGAGGCGCAATAGATCGTGATGTCGCGCTGTCCCATGTCGGCGGCCTCGTTCAGCACCTGCCGACAACGCCCGCACGGATAGATGGGCGCATCGCCGTCGAGCCCGGCCTTGGTGATCGCGCCGCCCACGATCCCGATCGCGACGACGTCCTTGAGCCGCCCCGCGGCGTTGGCCGCGGCGAGCGCGACCGTCTCCGCGCACAGCGACAGGCCGTAGCTCGCATTTTCGAAATTGGTGCCGGGGATGATCGTGCCGTCTTCCAGCAGCAACGCCGCACCGACCCCGAATTTGGAATAAGGGGCGTGCGCATTTTTCGCCGCCTCCAGCGCATGATCGATCAGCACCCGGCCGGCGACATCCTCCATCGCGACCTCAGCCACGCAGGTGAAGAGCCGCTATCAAGGTGAAGAGCCGCCGCGCGGTCTCGAAATCGATTGCCACCTTATTCTCCAGACATTCGATCAAAAGCTCCGCGCCGCCATTGTGGATACCGCGCCGGGCCATGTCGATCGTCTCGATCTGGGCCGGATTCTGCTGGTCGCCGAGCGCGCGGAAATAGCTTTCGCAGATTGCGAAATAGTCCTTGATCGGCCGCCGGAAGCGCGTGAGCCCCAATTTGATCGTTTCGAGCAGGGTTCCGGCCGCCTCGGCGATGTCGATGGCCAATCGTCCTTCCTCGACCCTGAGCCCCACGCGGTAGGGGCCATCGAAACCGTTCTCCATCGGACGGCGCGGCGCGAAGCTATTGCCCGCCAGCAGATCGTGGATCGCGACCTGACGCTCCCGATCCGCGGCGATGGCGTGCGTCGGGAAGGTCTCGTCATCCAGTTCGATTGCTATGATGCGCGGATCGGCCATCCGCTCCGGCTTATCGAAGCTGCTCGGGCTTGGCAAAAAAGGATACGCGTTATCCCCCTAATCCACAGGCCATAGAATCATGGCGGGTAGGGGCATTTTGGATCATTGCTGCCCGCATGGCCGAACCGATCAGATTAGTACCGACACAGACGCCCGAAGGCGGGCCGCCGGCTCTGCCCCATAATGTGGAGGCAGAGGCGGCGTTGCTCGGCGCGCTGATGATCGACAATCGGCTGGCCGAGGATGTCCAGCTCAAGCTGCGATCCGATCATTTCTTCGAGCCTGCGCACGGACGGATATACGAGGCGATCCTCAAGCTGGTCGATCGCAACATGATCGCCAATCCGGTGACCTTGCGTCCGATGTTCGAGGGTGATGCCGAGCTCAAGGAACTGGGCGGTCCGGCCTATCTCGCGCAGCTGACCGGATCGGGCGCGGCACTGATCGGCGCGCGCGATTTCGCCGAGCAGGTCTATGATCTGGCCTTGTTGCGGGCGCTGATCGGCGTCGGGCGCGAGATGGTCGAAAAGGCGGTCGACACGTCCGAATCGGTCGACCCCAAGGGTCAGATCGAGCAGGCCGAGGTCGCGCTTTATCGTGTCGCCGAAGAGGGCGGCGAGCAGGGCGGGGTCAAGACCTTCGCCCAGGCGACCAAGCTGGCGGTCGAAATGGCCGAACGCGCGCTCAATTCGGGCGGCCACGTTTCGGGCGTCACGACCGGGCTCGAGAGCATCAACTCACGGCTCGGCGGTATGCACCCGTCCGACCTCGTCATCCTCGCCGGCCGCCCGGGCATGGGCAAGAGCTCGCTCGCGACCAATATCGCGTTCAACGCGGCGCAACGTTACGTGCGCGATATGGAAGACGGGATCGATCCGGCCAAGTCGGTCGGCGCGCCGGTCGCGATCTTCAACCTCGAAATGTCCGCCGATCAGCTCGCGACGCGTATCCTGGCCGAGCAATCGGGCATCAGTTCGCAGGACCTGCGCATGGGCAAGATCAGCCAGCAGGAGTTTCGCAACCTCGCGCGGGCGTCAGCAGATCTGCAGAACCTGCCGCTTTATATCGACGACACCCCCGCGCTCACCATCGCCGCGCTGCGTACGCGCGCGCGGCGCCTCAAGCGTCAGCGCGGGCTGGGGATGATCATCGTCGATTACCTCCAGCTGCTGAACGGGGGCGGCCGAAGCGGCGGCGGCGAGCAGAATCGCGTGCAGGAAATCTCCGAAATCAGCCGTGGCCTGAAGCAGCTGGCCAAGGAATTGAACGTGCCGGTGATCGCGCTCTCCCAGCTCAGCCGTGCGGTCGAGCAACGCGAGGACAAACGGCCGCAACTTTCGGATCTGCGTGAATCGGGCTCGATCGAGCAGGACGCCGATATGGTGCTCTTCATCTATCGCGACGAATATTACGTCCAGTCGCGCGAACCCAAGAAACCCGCCGAGGGCGACGATCCCAAGATATTCGAAGCGCATGACGAATGGATGCGCGAGATGGAGCGCGCTTACGGCATTTCCGAGCTGATCATCGCCAAGCAGCGTCACGGCGCGACCGGCAAGGTGCGGCTCAAATTCGAAAGCCGCATCACG
>Ga0207640_10000181_pt1 | contig 45499 bp, 29 predicted proteins | sample KBSCornC42_FD_184300 | JGI IMG/M metagenome (GOLD analysis project Ga0207640, IMG submission 184300) | Corn rhizosphere microbial communities from Kellogg Biological Station, Michigan, USA - KBS Corn C4-2 (SPAdes) (version 2) | ecosystem: Host-associated > Plants > Roots > Rhizosphere > Soil ... | reverse complement strand
ACTTCATTTCTTCCATGCCGGCGCCGGGCTTGAGGCTGATGCCGCCGGTGTCGAAGGTGATGCCCTTGCCGACGAAGGCGTAGGGCTTGTCGCCCTCGGCGCCGCCCTTGTACTCCAGCACCACCAGCTTGGGCTTGTTGGCCGAGCCGCGGCCCACCGCGAGCAGCGAGCCGAAGCCCAGGGTTTCCATCTCGGCGTGGTCGAGCACGCGGCATGCCACCTGCTCATGGGCTTCGGCGAAGGCCTCGGCCTGGGCGGCGATATAAGCGGGATTGCAGATATTCGGCGGCAGATTGGCCAGTTCGCGGGCGAAGCGCACGCCCTCGGCGATGGCCGCGGCCTGGTCCAGGCCGGCCTTGCCTTCGTCGCTGCCGGCGAAGGCCAGCGCGCCGAGCTCCGGCTGGGTGCTCTTCTCGCGCGGCTTGAAGGTGGCGGTGTAGCGGTAGCAGGCGTGGTCGGCGGCCAGCGCGGCGATGCGCACGCGCCAGGCGGCGTCGCGGCCGGGGACGTCGACCTCGGTCAGGCAGGACACGGCGGCATCGATCGGCAACCGGCCCAGGGCGCGCGTCGCTTCCAGGCAGACCTTCTGGAAACGCGCGCCGTCGAAGGACTTCTGGCTGCCCAGGCCCACCACCAGCACGCGCCGGGCCACCACGCCCTCCGGCGCAAACAGCAGGTTGGTGCTGCCGGCCTTGCCGCTGATGTCGCCGCTCTCGACCTGGCGCTTGAGCGCTCCACCGGCGGCGGTATCCACGCGGGCGGCGGCGCTGCTGAACACGCCGTTCTCGTACACGCCCACCACCACGCAGGGGGTGTCGACGGTTTCGGGAGCGACGGGGCCGAGGCTGAACTGGAGCGTCATTGATAAGATCCTGCGGAGGTCCTGCCGGAGCGGCGGACAGGCTAGACTTGGGGTTTGCCGGACCCGGGCGGGCGAGGCACGGAGCCTTTAACTTTACCTCATGCTGAGCATCCTCGACCGATACTTCCTGCGGGAACTGGCCCAGACGGTCGCCGCCGTGGCTATCGTGCTGCTGGTCATCATGGCCGGCTCGGCGTTCGCCCGCGTGCTGCAGCAGGTCGCGAACGGCAGCTTTCCCGCCAGCGTGATGTTCCAGGTGCTGGGCCTGAACATGCTCGACGGCCTGTCGAATCTGTTGCCGCTGGCCGGCTTCCTGGGCGTGTTCTGGGCGCTGGGCCGCATGTACCGCGAAAGCGAGATGCACGTGCTGGCTTCCTCCGGCATGGGCCCGATGGGTCTGCTGCGTCCGGTGGGCATCCTGGCGCTGACGCTGGCGCTGCTGTCGGGCATCGTGTCGATGTGGCTGGGGCCGTGGGCCGCGCGTACATCGGATGCACTCGTGGCCAATGCCAACCGCTCGGTGATCGCCGCCGGCCTCGATGCCGGCCGCTTTACCCAGCTGCCGGGCAAAGGCGGCATCATCTTCGTCGACACCCTGAGCCGCGACGGCAGCGTGCTGGGCAACACCTTGATGGTGACCGAGCGTCCCGGCAAGGAAAACGGCCCGCCGGTATTGAAGGTGGTGACCGGCAGGAGCGGCCAGCTCTACCAGGACACCAGCGGCGACGGCCGCTATCTGTCGCTGCACGACGGCTGGCAGTACGAAATACCGCTGGGCGCCGACAACTGGCGCAAGATGAGCTACTCGCGCAATGACGCGGCGCTGTCCAGCGTGCAGAACGACGACAGCGACGAAGATCCCGCGCACACCCTGGACACCATCGCGCTGTCGCGCGTCACCAGCGCCGACGCCCGCGCCGAATTCGCCTGGCGCATCACCGTGCCGCTGATGGCGGTGGTGCTGATGATGATGTCGCTGCCGATGTCCAAGCAGAGCCCGCGCGAACCGCGCTACGGCCGCATGATGCTGGCGGTGGCGGCGTTCTTCCTCTACTTCAATCTGCTGGCGCTGTGCCGCGGGCAGATCATCAAGGGCCACTGGCACAACGCCGGGCCGCTGTGGCTGGTCAGCCTGCTGATCCTGGGCGGCGCGGCCTGGATGTTCCGCAACCAGTACGTGGCGCGCGCCCCGCGCAAGGCCAAAGCCTGATGGCCGTGTCGCTCCGCCTCAAGCGCGTCGACTGGCTGATCGGCACCACGGTGCTCGGCTCCCTGCTCACGGTGTGGCTGCTGCTGACCGGCCTCGACGCCGTGCTGCAGTTCCTGCGCCAGCTCGCCTCGGTGGGCAAGAACGGCTACACGCTGACCAATGCGGTGGTGTACATCCTGGTCACCTTCCCGCGCCGCATGTACGAGATGTTCGGCCACTCCGCGCTGATCGGCGGCCTGCTCGGCCTCGGCGGCCTGGCCGCCAGCGGCGAGCTGACCGCACTGCGCGCCGCGGGCATGTCCAAGCTGCGCATCGGCGTGTCGGCGGTGGGCGTGGTGGCTGCGCTGATCCTGGGCGTGGTGATTCTCGGCGAGACCGCCGCGCCGTGGGGCGACCGCCAGGCGCAGGCGATGCAGCTGCGCATGAAGTCCAGCAATATCGGCATGGCCGGCAACATGGGCCTGTGGGCGCGCGACGGCGATCGCGTGATCAATGCCAAGGCGGCGATGGCCAAGCAGCACGAGGAGCGCAGCACGGTGCAGCTGGCCGATGTGCGCGTGTTCACGCTGAGCAAGGATGGCCAGCTCACCCGCTTCGATTGGGCCAAGACGGCTGAGCACGATGGCCGGCACTGGGTGATGAGCGATGTGCGCAGCACTACGCTGGACGATGCCGGCACGCACAGCAAGGTGAGCCCGCGGGAACAGTGGGATTCCAGTCTGAATCCGCAGGTGCTGGAGCAGTCGGTGATCCAGCCGCAGTATCTGCCGATGCGGGATCTGCGCCGGAACATCCGTTACCTGGAGGCGAATAACCAGAATCCTGGCGTGTATGCGGTGGCGTTCTGGACGCGTGCGTTGTATCCGCTGAATGTGCTAGTGCTGGTGTTGTGTGCGATGCCGTTTGCGTTTGGCACCTTGCGTTCGGGTGGCTTGGGCAAGCGGATGTTTATCGGCATTCTGCTTGCCATTGGTTGGTATTTTCTGCAGAAGGCGATGGTGAATTTCGGCACTGTCTATGGTGTGCCGCCGATGTTGGCGAATTTGTTGCCGGCGGTGATTTTGGCTGTCGCGGCGTGGTTGTATTTCCGTAAGCACGGATAGCATTGGCGTTGCTGCGCTCTTTGCTCGCCATTCCGGCGTAGGCCTCCCTACTCGTCATTCCTGCGTAGGCCTCCCTACTCGTCATTCCTGCGTAGGCCTCCCTACTCGTCATTCCTGCGTAGGCAGGAATCCAGTGACTGTGTCGCTCGGTTGTCGCGCTACCGCGACCTGGCCGCTTATGCAGCGGGCATTTCGGACGCCTGCCGGCGCCCGAGTTACTTTCTCTTTGCTGGCCCAAAGAGAAAGTAACCAAAGAGAAATGGCCAAGAGCAACGGCTCGCGACGCGACTAGAACGAGCAATGACGGCCGTGGAAACGGATTGACCTGAGTCGACACGAAGCGAGTGTGCGTTTTCGTGGCGCGCCCTTCGAGGTGCCGTCGCGAAGAGGATGTTCAAGAATTGAGGCCAGCTTTGGTTCTTTGCTCCTGCATGCGACGCCACTGCACTTCTCGTTCTCCCCGCCGGGGAGAGGGGTGGGGTGAGGGTCGGGCGGAGCGGGGGTGAGGCTTGCGTCGAGCTCAAGGCGTTTGAGCAGTCCTGTTCGGGAATGGCGGTGAAAGAACTACTTCACCTCTTCCGCGTCCGGCGCAAACTTTCCTTCCTCGGCCAACCGGGCGAACAGGCCGCCGCGTCGGATCAGTTCCTCGAAACGCCCCTGTTCCACCAGCCGCCCCTGATCCAGCACCAGGATCAGATCCGCATTGCGCACAGTCGAAAGCCGATGGGCGATCACGAATGTCGTGCGTCCGCGCGTCAGTGCATCCAGCGCCCGCTGAATGCGCGCCTCGGTGGTGTTGTCCAAGGCGCTGGTCGCTTCATCCAGCACCAGGATCGGCGCGTTCTTCAGCATCGCCCGCGCAATCGCCAGGCGCTGCCGCTCGCCGCCTGAGAGCGAACGTCCGCGCTCGGCGACCATGGTTTCGTAGCCTTCCGGCTTGCGCGCAATAAACGCTGCCGCTTCGGCTGCAACCACTGCCGCCTCGATCTCCGCCTGGTCCGCATCCGGCTTGCCCACGCGCAGGTTGTCGAGAATGGAGCGGTAGAACATGCCGGGATCCTGAAACACCACGCCCACATTCCAGCGCAGCGATTCCAGGGTGATGTTGCGGATATCGTGGCCGTCGATGCTGATGCGGCCGGCGCTGGGATCGTAGGCGCGATACAGCAGGCTCAGCGCGGTGGTCTTGCCTGCGCCAGTGGGGCCGACCAGCGCAACAGTGCTGCCGGGCTCGGCGCGGAAGCTGAGGTCATGCAGGGCCGGCTGCACCGGGTCGTAGCCGAAGCTGACATGTTCGAACGCCACCTCGCCGCGCACCGCCGGCAGATCCTTGGCGCCGACGGTATCGACAACGGCGGGGCGCTCGTCGAGCACCGCGAAGAAATCGCGCAATGACTGACTTTGGAAGAACAGCCCGGAGATAAAGTTCGCCAACTGTTCGAGCCGCCCGATCAGCATCATCGAAAAACCCACGAAGCTGACGATGCCGCCCACCGTCACTTCGCCGCGCGCATGCAGCGCACTGCCCAGCGCGAAGATCGCCACGATGGTCAGCGTGCTTGCGGCGCGATTGAGCACCGACAGGATCGCCCAGCCCCGCAGCACCGGATACTGCGCATCGAGCACGCGCCGCATCATGTCCTTCAGCGCGGCGGATTCCGCGGCGAGGCGGGTGAAACTCTGCACCACGGTGACGTTGCCGAACACATCGCCGGCGCGCGTGGCGATCTGGTGATGCAATTCCTCCACCTCGCCCTGCGCGCGATGCGTGCGGCGCACCGCCACGGCATTGAAGGTGGCGAAGCTCAGCATCAGCGCCACCATCAGCAGGGCCAGCTTCCAGTTCATCCACAACGCCAGCGGGATCATCACCACGATGGCCAGCAAGGTGGCGAGCTGCTCGCGGAAGAAGCCCAGCCATAAGCCGAACAGATTGCCGACGCCGTTGTTCATGATGCGCGCGAGGCGGCCGGTGTGATGCTCGCTATGGAAGCCCAGCGACAGCGCCGCCGCATGCTCGAAGAACAGCGCGATCGCGGCAAGCCGGCGCCGATGCGCGAGGCGGTCCGCGTGCAGCGACACCCACACGCCGGCCAGCACGCCGCCGAAACCCACTGCCGCCCACCAGGCGATCAGCCGCGGCGCATGCCCAGCCGCAGGCGCCGCCAGCGCGTCGACCACGCGCCCGAACAGCACCGGCTCCAGAAAGAACACGCCGGCCAGCGCGAGATTGGCCAGGCCCAGCGAGATGGCGAGCCTGCGCTCCGGCGCCAGCAGGCCGAGCACACGCAGATAGAGGCGCAGGAACGACAAGGCGACGGCTTCCCGTAAGGCGCGGCGGAGCGTGGCGCGTAGCATCGCATGCCGCGGCGCGCCGCCGTAATCCGGCCAGATCGGCTAGGGCGTATGAACGCCTTCACAGTTGCGCCGCTGGAATCGCGTGCTGTGACGGACACATCACCGCGCCGTCACAAAGCCCCTCTAACCTGCGCCGCTTTCGCCACCCCTTTTTGGGTGGCCTTCTGGGGGCGGAGCGATCCGCCGCAACAAGGGAAAAGGAAACGACATGAACGTCAGTCCGCGCGCGCGGCTGTTGCCGCTCGTCATCGCCTCGCTGCTGGCCGGCCAGGCCTTTGCGCAGAACACCTCCTCCTCGCTGAGCGGCCGCGCGCTCGACGCCGCGGGCCAGCCCGTGGCCGGTGCGCGCGTGCAGATCGTGCACGTGCCGTCCGGCACCACCCAGGTGGTCAGCACCGACGCCGATGGCCGCTACAAGGCGCAGGGCCTGCGCGTGGGCGGTCCGTTCGACATCACCGTCAGCAAGGACGGGCAAGCCTCGGGCGAGAAGGACGGCATGTACCTGCAGCTCGCGCAGGAGACCACGCTGGACCTGAGCATGGGCGCCGCCGCGGCGAACGCCACCAACCTGCAGGGCGTGCAGGTCAGCGCCGACAGTTCGTCGGTGGCGATGGCGCAGATCTTCCAGCCCGATGCCAAGGGCATCAGCACCAATGTCTCGCAGCGCGAGCTGAAGGTGCTGCCCATCCCCAACCGCTCGATCCAGGACATCGCGCGGATGGACCCGATGATCACGGTGACCAACAAGAGCAAGGGCGAGATTTCCGCGCTCGGCCAGAACAGCCGCTACAACAACATCAGCATCGATGCGGTGCCGACCAACGATTCCTTCGGCCTGGAAGACAATGGCCTGCCGGCGCTGAACCAGCCGGTCGCGCTGGATGCGATCGAGGAATACAACATCTCCACCGCCAACTACGACGTGGCCAACAAGCGCGCGGTGGGCGCGGCGATCAATATCGTCACCAAGAGCGGCACCAACGATTTCCACGGCTCGGCCTATTACGCCTACCGCAATGCCGACGGCTGGGTGGGCAAGGACCGCGCCGGCAACCAGTTCACCGGCTATAAGCGCCAGTGGACCGGCGGCGCCACCTTCGGCGGCCCGATCATCAAGGACAAGCTGTTCTTCTTCGCCAACGTCGAGGAATCCAAGACGGTCGCCGCCGCGCCGAACTTCGGTCCGGCCGGCTCGGGCAAGGGCAATATCGTGCCGATCGCACAGGCCGATATCGACCGCATCACGCAGATCGCCACCCGGCTCGGCATGCAGCCCGGCGTCGTCAATGCCGCCGGGGCCGACCAGGACGAGAAGCGCGCGCTGTTCAAGCTGGACTGGAATATCGCCGACGGCCATCGCCTCAGCTTCCGCTTCGACCGCGTGAAGAGCACCCAGCCCAACCTCAATGGCTACAGCACCTCGTCCACCACGCCGAGCCTGAGCCTTTCCAGCTACTGGTTCACCAAGAACCGCGAAAGCAAGCAGTACGTGCTGAACGCGTACGACTCCTGGACCGACAGCTTCTCCACCGAGGCGGCGGTTTCCTATTCCACCTACGACGCCACGCCAGAACCCTTCGCGCGGCAGCCGCAGGTGCGCGTGTTCACCAACGGCAATATCAGCGGCAGCACCATCACCGGTCCCAGCGTGTATCTGGGCGAGGAGGAGTTCCGCCACTACAACGTGCTCAATATCAAGAGCCTCAACACCTTCTTCGCCGGCACCTGGGCGCTGGGCGACCATAGCGTGAAGGTGGGCTTCGACTTCCAGCGCGACAAGTTCTACAACCTGTTCGGCCGCACCGAGTTCGGCGCCTACACCTTCCCGAGCATCGATGCTTTCGCCGCCGGCAACTGGTTCCAGTACACCGTGTTCCGCCCGACCGATGGCGACCTGCAGAGCATCGCCGCGCGCTGGACGCTGAACCAGTGGGGCTTCTTCGCGCAGGACACCTGGCAGATCGGCAACCTCTCGTTGCAATACGGCTTCCGCTACGACCTGCCCAAGGTAGGCAGCACACCGCTGGCCAATCCGGTGTTCAACGCGGCTTATCCCGGCACGCCGAACAACGCCAGCTTCGATGGCAACGGCCTGTTCGAGCCGCGCATCTCCTTCAATTACAGCTTCGACGGCGAGCGCGCGATGCAGCTGCGCGGCGGCGTGGGCCTGTCCGAAGGCGCGCCTCCGGGCGTGTGGCTGTCCAATCCGTACACCAATAACGGCGTGTCGCTGACCAGCTATTCGGCGTCCAACGGCATCGGCTTCTCGGCCGATCCGAACAACCCGCTGATCCCGGCCGGCGCACGCAAGGGCGGTTCGCCGGAAGTGGACGTGACCGATGCGCGCTTCCGCATGCCGTCGGTATGGAAGGCCAGCCTGGGCTTCGACCGTCAGCTGCCGTGGTGGAACACCGTGTTCACCGCCGAAGTGGAGCATCTGTCCACGCGCGACGGCGTGTACTTCCAGGACCTCAACCTGGGCCGCGCCAACGGCGCGCTGCCGGACGGCCGCCTGAGCTACTGGAACACCACCGATCCGAACGCCTTCCTGGTCAACGGCAAGAGCCCCACCGGCCAGTCGCTGTGCGCCACGGCGGACCGCAGCTGCGCGTCGGCGCGCGCCAACCGCGACCAGCGCTTCGGCAACGTGATCTACCTGAGCAATACGCGCAACGGTTCGGCCGATTACCTCACGCTCAAGCTGAGCCGTCCGTTCACGGCCGACTCCGACTGGTCCGGCTCGCTGGGCGTGGTGTTCGGCCGCTCCACCGACGTCAGCTCCGGCAACGAGAAGGTGGCCGCCAGCACCTGGGCCAACGATGCGGTGTACGAGCCGAATGCGGACAAGGCCAGCCACAGCAATTTCGAGATCGCGCGCCGCGTGGTCGCCTCGCTGACCTGGCAGCATCGCTTCTTCGGCGACTACGCCACCAGCATCAGCGCGTTCTACGACGGCCATACCGGCCAGCCCTACAGCTGGGTGTTCGGCAACGACGTCAGTGGCATCAAGCCGGCCGGCTTGTCGGCGCCGCCGGGGCTGATCTATATCCCGCGGCCGGGCGAGGTGCAGTTCCAGAAGGGCACGCCGCAGCAGGCGATCGACCAGTTCTATGCGTTTGTCCAGCGCGACGATTATCTGCGCGAGCACCAGGGCAAAGTCGCCGGCCGCAACGGCGCGCATTCGCCGTGGGTGAATGAGCTGGACCTGGCGTTCCGGCAGGAGATTCCCGGCCTGTTCAAGGGCAACAAGGGCGAGCTGCGGCTGGATCTGTTCAATGTGCTGAACATGCTCAACAAGCGCTGGGGCCAGGTGCGCGACGTGGGTTATCCGTATATGCGCAGCCTTGCCAACTTCGCCGGTGTCGATCCGGCGACCGGGAAGTATGTGTATGCATTGCCTACGGACAAGAACGGCAACTTCAACAGTGGCGGGTATGTGCTGGAAGACGATCGCGCGCAGTCGCGGTGGTCGGTGCAGGCGACGGTGCGCTACACGTTCTGAGCGAGTGCATCGATCCGCCCCGGCCCTGATGGGCTGGGGCGGATCGTGTGTCAGAGCTTGATGTAGATCTTCCGCTTGTCCAGCACGTAGACGACCAGCCACCACAGGCAGACGAAAGCCAGCGCATACGCGAGCGACGTGATGCTAGGATCGATGCCCCATGCGGTGGCCCAGGCGTTCAGTCCGGCCGCCTGGGTCTCAGATGTAAGCACCAGCGGCAGCAGCGTCTGCATGGTTTCGGCGCCGGCATAAGCGGCGACTGCGTTGACGCCGAAGCGGCGGCCGAGCGAAGGCCAGCCGCGCTGGTCAACCAGGATGTGGAACAGCCATAGCGCCAGCATCGCCAGCCCGGCGGTCCATAGCGCGAACGACGAGGTCCACAGGTTCTTGTTGAAGGGCAGTGCGTACGACCACAGCCATGCCAGCCCGGCGAGGGCAATGCCTGCCACGATCAAACGGCGTGTCTGTCCTGCACGCAATGTATGGCCCGCCCACAACCCAACGAGGCAGGTGGCGATGGAGGGCAGGGTGCTGAGCAGGCCTTCCGGATCGTGGCCGCGGCCGGTAGCGGCGTCGAACTGATACGTGCCGTGGCCGAAGACGAAGGTGTCGAAGCGGTCGGGGATATTGGCGAAGGGTTCCAGGGTGCCGCCAGCCAGCAGCAGTGCCCAGTAACCGAGAGCGAGCGTCGCGATGGCGGTCCACCAGCTGCGCGGCCCCGTGTAAAGCGCGAATACGCTGACCGCCGCGAAGCACAAGCCGATGCGTTGCAGCACACCAGGGATGCGCAGATGGTTGTCGGGCGAGACCACGATATCCAGCAGGTGGATCGCCAGGCCCAGGGCGACGATGCGTGCCGCACGGATCAGCGCCGTGCGCAGCAGCCGATCACGTGCTGCGCCCTGCTCGAGTTTCGGCTCGAACGCCAGCGCCGTGGAGACGCCGACGATAAACAGGAAGAACGGAAAGATCAGGTCGGTTGGAGTACAGCCGTGCCATACCGCGTGAGCCAACGGCGCGTAGACGTGGCTTTCGTCGCCGGGATCGTTCACCAGCAGCATGGCGGCGACCATGCAGCCGCGCAGGGCGTCGACCGAGGCGAGGCGCGTGCTCATGGCTGGCCGCCGCTTCTGGCCGCCGCTTTATCCAGCTGCACGCTGCCCACGCCGTAGTAAGGCTTGGCGGGCGCGCCGGTGATGATGAGGCACAGGGCGTGCGCTCCCGTCGCGCTCAATGGCGCACCGAGTGCGAAGTGCGCGGGCGACGTAGCCGGATCGGGCAGCGGAAGCACCGCGAAGGGTTTGCCGTCGCACTTATCCAACCTCAGTTCCAGTTCCCCATGTGTCGTCGCGGCCGGGCGTGCAGCGATCAGGTGAGCATCGTGCGCCAGCGCCACATTGCGTGGCAGGCGCGCCAGTTCGATCGCTACCGAATGCATGCCATCCGCGGCGAGCGCCGGGGTGATGCGGCAGCTGTCGAAGTTGTTGATGACGTAGACGGGTTGCAGCGAGGTGGCGTCGGGCGTGGGCTGCGCGCGCATCTCGTCGATATCCTTGGCTGGACAGGCCTTGATCTCGCTGCCTTCGGCACGGCGCAGGGTGGCGTCGTCAAGCGTGCGCCCGCGGGTCGCAGTCAAGAGCAAGCCGTCGGTGGAGAAAGTGGCCGCCTTGATGGTGGCTGGCAATGGCACGATGAAATCGCTCTGGTACTGCATCGAAGCCGTAGTCGGCTCGCTGCCATCCAGCGTATAGCGGATCACGCCGCTGCCGACCTGGTTCGCCAGATGCACCTTCGCCTTGCCGTCCCGCAGCGCCTGCGCGCGGTCGACCTCGATATCCACCGCGTAGGCGCTGTCGCCATAGGCGATCTTCTGCAGGCGATAGCGTGCGAGCTGCGTCGGCAGGCGCCGCAGGAAGTCCTGCCAGTCATGCCGCGCGGCGGGCGTCCAGGCATTCTCCGCGAGCGCATCCAGGCGCGGGAAGATCGCATGCTGGAGATGCGCCGCGGTGGGCATGTGCTCGCTCCACACATTGGCCTGCGCGCCGAGCAAGCGCGCGGCCTGCGCGGCCGGCAGGCCGGGCGGAACGATGTTGAAGCTGTACACGCTCTTGAGCGTCTGCACCGGCAGGCGGCCGGCGGTTTCGTCCACGCGCGCGCTCTGCACGTAATCGAAATACAGATACGGATCGGGTGCCACCACCACGTCGTGTCCCGCAGCTGCCGCCTTCGCGATGCCCACGGTGCCGCGCCACGACATCACCGCCGCATCGCCCGGCACGCCGCCTTCCAGAATTTCGTCCCAGCCGATCAGGCGACGCCCATGCTGGTCCAGGTAGCGGCCGAGGCGGCCCATCAGCCAGCTCTGCAACTGCTCGGGGTTCTTCAGGCCCAGCGCATGCATGCGTTCGCGTATCGCCGGCGAGGCTTCCCACTGATCCTTGATCGCTTCGTCGCCGCCGAGATGGATATAGCGCGAGGGAAACAGCGCCATCACTTCGTCCAGCACGTTCTCCAGGAAATGCAGCGTGGGTTCGTCGACGTTGTACAGATACGGATTGATGCCCCAGTCCGCGGAGACGGCGGGGCGCCGCCCGGTTACGCCATATTCGGGATACGAGGCCACCGCGGCCTGGGCGTGGCCCGGCATGTCCAGCTCGGGCACCACGGTGATATGGCGCTCGGCGGCATAGGCGACGATATGGCGGATATCGTCCTGCGAATAGAAACCGCCGTAGCGCGCGGGCTCGCCATCCTTCCCCGCATCCGGCGGCGTGCGCCAGGCACCGATCCGGGTCAGCTCCGGATAGCGCTTGATCTCGATGCGCCAGCCCTGGTCATCGCTGAGATGCCAATGCAGCACGTTGAGCTTGTGCAGCGCCATCTGATCGAGGATGCCTTCCAGCTCCGGCACGCTTTGCATATGCCGCGCCGAGTCGATCATCAGGCCGCGCCAGCCGAAGCGCGGCCAGTCGGCGATGCGCGCGGCGGGCAAGGTGATCATCTGGCGGTCGCCGGTCGGCAGCAGCAGTTGCGCCAGGCTCATCGCGCCATTGAACAGGCCGGCTTCATCGCGTGCCGTCAGCGTGGCGCCGCGCTCCGTCACGTCGAGCACATAGCCCTCGCGCTGCGTCACCGCTGCCTTGGCATCCAGGCGGATCGCGATGAGGCTGTTTTCCGTGGCCGCCCGTCCCCGCGTCGCCGGTCCTTCGACGACGGCCAGGGACGGGCCACCATATCGCGCCAGCATTTGCTTAAGGACCCGGGCAACGCGGAGAGAGGAGGCGTCGTCTGGGCCGACGCGCAGCATCATCACGGGGCCGACGGCCAGCTGGCCATCGCGTACTTCCACCGTTGAGGGTCGGGGAATCAGCGACGGTTCGCTGGCCTGGGCAAACGCCAGGCACGAACTGGAAAGCAGGATGCCGAAGCAGAGCGCGCGTATCGGCATGGGGTCAGAACTTGAAGTGCGCGTTGAGCATGTAGCGGCGTCCGGTGGTGTAGGTATTGAGCGGCTCGCGCTTGGTGTCCTGATACTGGAAGTATTTCTCGTCTAGCAGGTTCATCGCGTCCAGGGTCACCGAGAAGTTGGGATTGAAGGTCCAGCCGAAGCTGGCGTCCAGTTCCGTATACGCGTCGACCGTAGCCGGTGCGGCGCCGGCGATAAAGCCGCCGGCCAGGTATTTGCTGCGCCAGCCGTAGATCAGGCGCGCCGACAGCGGGCCCTTTTCATAATAGGGACTGAGGTTGACCGCGTTGTCCGAGCTGTACGGCAGCGATTCGCCCGAGCTGTTGCGCGCATGGGTGTAGGTGTAGTTCGCCGACAGGCCGAAGCCTGAGCTGCCGAAAGGCTGCTGGTAGTTCAGCGTAAACCCGCGGATCTTGCCCGCACCGGCGTTGTAGGGACGGATCACCGTGTAATCGCAGAAGCCGGACACATCGCAATTGCCGAGCTGGCCGTTAACGTATTTCTGCACGAAGTTGTCGTGGTCGCTGTCGTTGAAGCTGTTGTACTGGCGCTCGATCTTGGCGACCTGGTCGATATAGTTGAGCACGTGCTTGTAGAACACCGAGGCGGCAAGCACGGATTGCGTATCGAAATACCACTCCGCCGACGCATTGAAGTTGTAGGACTTGTACGGCTGCAGGCCGCTGTTGCCGCCGGTGCCGTTGAGGATGTCGTCGTTGAGGAAGGTATTGGGCACCAGCTGGTTGTACGGAGCCCACGAGATCACCTTGGCGGCGGAGAGTCGCAGCACCACGTCGTGCTGGGTGTCATAGGCCAGGTTGAACGCCGGCAGCCAGTCGTTATAGGTCGCCTTCGAAGTGCGGTGCCAATCGCCGGGAACCGGATACACCGGCGCGCCGACCGCCTGGATGTAGCTGCCGTCGATCTTGGTATGCACATAGCGCACGCCGAAGTTGCCGCGCAGCGAGTCGAAGGCGAAGTTGCCCTGGGCGTAGAGCGCCTCGGCTTCCTGGCGCACGCCCCACGTGCCGTTGATGTAGTTGGCGGCGCTGACGTCGGAGTAGTCGATCGGGCTGCGGTCGATCCAGGAAAGCTCCGCGCCGTTGCTGGTCTGCACGTGGCGGCGCTGGTCGGCGGAGAAGCCGGAGAACGTGCTGCTGTTGAGGAAGTCGGTGTAGCTGACATGGCCGACGTCGGCGAGCGTGCCGTTGACGATGCCCTGGGCGTAGGAGCGGTAGTCCGAGCCCTCGTTATGGCGCGTGTAGCGCGCGCCGATCAGCAGCTGGTTCACCGCGCCGTCGAAGTCCTTGCTGAAATCCAGCTGGCCGTACACGTCGCGCGAGGACAGCGGATTGCGCAGCAGGCTGTCGCTGCCGTTCGGAGATATCCAGTTGGCCGGATCGCGCGCCGCGCTCGGATCGTCGAAATGGATGCCGCGCTTGATGTCCCAGGCGTAGGCGCCGCCATACAGAAAGCCCAGGTAGTACTCCTGCAAGGTATTGCTGGCCTTGCTGGCGCCGGCCTGGCCGCTGAGATTCCAGCCGTCGCCGCGATAGCTGCCCTGCAGGTCCAGGCCCTTGGTGGTGACGATGGATTTGCGCGCGAAGGAATCCAGATAGATGGTCGGCGCGCAGTTCACCGGATCGTTGCCGCAAACGTGGCCGCCGCGGATCACGCCTTGCTGGGCCGGCGCCTGCAGGCCGTCGAGATTCGGCTCGGGACCCTGGAAATACATCGATTGCTCGAAGTTGCTGAAGTTCTCGCGCACGTACAGCGCGCTGGCGCGGAACTCCAGGCGATCGGTCGGCTTGTACTGCGCGGTGACGGTGACAGTGTCGCGCTTGCGATGCTGCTGGAACCACGCGGCGTTGAGCGAATCGGGCATCAGGTCGCTGCCCTGGACCTTGCCGTTGGCGAGCAGGTCCGCTATGTAAGGGCTGACCTGCGCGGCGTCGCTCATCGATTCGTAGTTGAAGATCTCGGTGCCTTGGCGGTCGGTCTGCTCCTCGTAGTGCGAGAGCGACACCAGCGCGCCGAAGGTCGATGAGGGGTTCTTCCAGCTGTACAGCACCGAGGCGTTCGGGCGTCCCTTGTCGGCCTGGTCGCCATAGTTGTAGCCGACCGTACCGGTGACCGTGTTCGCCTTCAGGTCCAGCGGTTCGCGCGTATGCATTACCACGGTGCCGCCGATGCTGCCTTCGGGCAGGCGCGCTTCCGGCGATTTGTAGATTTCTAGGCGGCCGAGTACTTCCGGCGCCAGCAAGGTGTAGTCGAAACCGCGGTTCGGCTGTTCGCCGACCAGCCACGGCGTCTGCGCCACCGGGTGGCCGTCGAGGAAGGTGAGGTTGAGGCTGGGGTCGGTGCCGTCGATGCTGACGCGTTCGCCCTGGCCGAAGCGGCGGTCGATGGTGACGCCGGGAATCTGCGCCATCGCCTCGGCCACGTTGGTGCTGGGGAATTTGCCGATGTCCTCGGCGGTGATCGCGTCGACGATGGCGTCGGCGTCGCGCTTGGTGTCCAGCGACTTGGCCATGCTGGCGCGGATGCCGGTGACGGTGACGCCGGCCAAGTCCTTGACGTTCTTCTGGTCGCCCTGCTTCTGGTTCGCTTGTGCGGCCGGAGCCGGCGGCGATGCGCTGTCCTGCGCGCTGGCGCGCGGTGCGGTGCAGAGCAGGCTGGCGGCGATGGCCGCCGTCAAAACAGATATCCGGTACGGCATGACGGTTTCTCCCCAACGTTCGAGCGTGTCCGGTTCCGGATCGGCGGCGCGCGGCTCCCCCCGCGTAATGCCGCCGGTCCGGGCCTATGGTGAATGCGGCATGGTTCGGTGCAGCGTGCCGGCGGGCTCCGCCGCGCCGGTGGTGGTGTCTTCGAACAGCGATGCGGGCAGCGCCGGCAGGCCGGTGGCGCGGCGCGCCAGTTCCAGCGCGCCCCACAGCGGCGCGTCGTCGGCGAAACGCGCGCGCGCCAGCGAGGGCGGGAACGGCACCAGGCGATCCATCAGGCCCGACAGCGTCGCCTCGAACAGCGCGAACTGGCGGTTGATGCCGCCGCCGATGGCGATGCGTTCCACGTCCAGAGCAATGGCGAGATTCACCAGCTGCGCGGCGAGTGCGTGGATGCGCCGCTGCAGTTCGTGGCGGATCTTCGGCTCCGTGCTGGCGAACAGATCCTCGGCACGGCTGCCGTCGCCCAGCGCCTGGCGCGCCAGTGCATCGAGCGAGGCGCCGGAGAAGGCGCTTTCCATCGGCGCCACGCCGTCGCGCCAGCCGCGCCAGTGTTCGGGCGACAGCACGCTGGCGGCGGGCGTGAGCTGGTAGCCGATCTCCAGCGCCGCGCCGTTGCGCCCGCGATAGACCTCGCCGCCGATCACCGCCGCGGCGGCCAGGCCGGTGCCGACATTGAGATAGAGGCCGGGATCGCTGCCGCGCAGCGCACCCCATGCGTGTTCGGCGAGTGCGCCGGCCTTGACGTCGTTGTCGAGCGTGATGCTGGTGCAGGTGAAAGCGGCGGCCAGTTCCTCGAACAGATTCATGCCTTCGAGGCCCGGCGTGTTCGGCGCCAGCAGCAGATGCTGGCCGCGCATCACGCCGGGGAAGACCGCGGCGATGCCTTGCAGCGGCGTGGAGGCATCGATTGCCAGTTCACGTTTCACGCCGTCGAGCAGCCGCCGCAGCGCCGCCGCGCCGCGCAGGTTCGGCGCATGCGTTTCCAGGCGGCAGCGGCGCAGCGTGCCCGCAGCGAAGTCATAGCTGGCCGCCTGCGTCTTGGTGCCGCCGACGTCGATCGCCAGCAGCATGCGCGCGGGTGGAAGGGAAGAGCGGTGATTCATGCATGCTCCGTGCGCAGGGCGTGCGCGCGCGACCACAGCCGGTGCGCGATCGCACCCAGCAGCAGCCAGGCGAGCGACCACTGGATCGGATACGCACCTGGCGCGTTGGCATTGGAGGAAACGTAGATGTAGCTCCAGCCCGCCAGCGCGATCAGCGCGGGGATCGGATACAGCCACATGCGATAAGGGCGCTGCAGCGCGGGACGCTGGCGGCGCAGCGCGAACAGCGCGGCGATCTGCGCGATCGACTGCACCAGGATCATCACCGTGGTGAGCAGCTGGATCAGCGTGGTCAGCGACGTCGCGCGCCCGACCATAAAGCCCAGCGATGTGAGCACACCCATCGCCAGCAAGCCCCAGGTGGGAAAGCCGAGGCGCGGATGCAGCCCCGCGAAGGCACGGAAGAACACGCCGTCGCGCGCCGCTTCGTAAGGCACGCGCGAGCCGCCGAGCACGCCGGCGAACACGGAGGCTGCACAGGTGATCAGGATCAGCACGGTGACGATGCGCGCCGCCGTCGTGCCCCAGGTTTCGGCCAGCACCACCGAGGCAATCGAGTTGTAGGCCGCCGAGCTGGTGTCGAGCATGCGATGCCAGTCGACCACGCCGAGCATGCCGACCTGCATGGTGAAGTACACGACGAACATGCCCAGGATCGAATAGACGATCGAAGCGGGCAGGGTGCGGCCCGGGTTCTTCAGTTCGGCGGCGATATACGCGGTGGTGTTGTAGCCGAGGTAGTCGTAGGTGCCGATGGTCAGGCTGCCGGCCAGGCCCAGCCAGAAGGCAGCGCCGCCGAGATGGAACGCGCCCGGCGGCAGGTTGAACGCGCGGGCCGCATCGAAATGCGTGAGCGAAGCGACGATCAGGCAGCCGATGCTGACCAGCATGATCGCCCACAGCACGATGCCGAGGCGGCCGATCGAACCGGTGCTGCGCCACAGCGCCGCGATGGTCAGCCAGATCAGCGCCAGCCCCAGCAGATGCCCCTGCAGCGGCGTCATGCCCGGCCACAGCCAGCCGGCGTACTGCACGAAGCCGATCACGCCGGTGGCCATGGTCATCGGAATGAACAGCATCGCCGTCCACACGAACAGGAACGGCAGCAGGGTGCCGGTGCGCTTACCGAAGGCCTCGCGCAGATAGACGTAGGTACCGCCCGAGCCGGGCAGCGCGGCGCCCAGTTCCGCCCAGACCAGGCCGTCGCACAGCGCGAGCAGGGCGCCGAGCAGCCAGCCCAGGCAGGCCTGTGGGCCGCCCATCACCGCCACCATCGCCGGAATGGTGATGAACGGACCGGCGCCGCACATCTGGCTCATGTTGAGCGCGATGGCGGCGGGCAGGCCCAGCAGGGGCTTGAGCCGGGGCGCGTCGGTGGTGGCGGAAGTCGGGTCTTGCATGTGCTCGGGAGGCTCCGGGTACAGCAAACGACGGCGATGGATGCCCGGCTGGGCCGGGCGGGTCGGGGCCAAGCAGACCACAGGATTTCTATTAATTCAAGTTGAAGAAATTAATTGGGCCGGGTGTAGTCTCAGTCCGGAAATCGCGCCGCACGGGGCCGTCCCGGCTCGAAGCGCCCGTAAAATGCCCCGGCGCCCATACCCCGCACGGAAGAAGAACCCAGCCAGCGATGCATACCTCGTCCCGGTCCAACCGGCCCACTACGGGCACCAATCTCGAGCACGCCCGCCTGCATAACCGCCGGGTGGTGCTGGAGGCGATCCGGCAGGCGGGGCGGCTGACCCGGGCGGACCTGACGCGGCTGACCTCGCTGACCGCGCAGACCATTTCCAACATCGTGGCCGAGCTGGTCGCCGAGTCGATGCTGACCACCCATGCGCCGGAAAAGACCGCGCGCGGGCAGCCGCCGATTCCGCTGTCGATCAATCCGGACGGCGGCTTCTCGGTCGGTTTCCACGTGGAGCAGCACCAGGTGCTGGCCGTACTGCTGGATCTGAAAGGCAGTACGCGCGGACGCCGCGTGCATGCGGTGAGCTACCCCAGCTTCGCCGAAGCGCTGCCGCTGCTGGCCGGTACCGTCGAAACCTTCCGCGCCCACCTGCCGCCGAACCGCCTGCTCGGCATCGGCATCGCCTTGCCCGGCCCGTTCGGCGTGGAAGGCATGAGCGCGGTCGGCCCCACCAGCATGCCCGGCTGGGACGATGCGGCCAGCCTGGCGCGCCTGCGCGAGCTGACGCGCTTGCCGGTGCTGCTGGAAAACGACGCCACCGCGGCGGCGATGGGTGAGCGGCTATACGGCATCGCCGGCGCATTGCGCGATTTCGCCTATCTGTTTTTCGGGCATGGCCTGGGCTCGGGTTTCTATCTCGACAACCGCCTGTACTCCGGGCATTGGCGCAATGCGGGCGAGATCGGCCACGTAATCGTCAGGCCCGAAGGCAAGCCCTGTTATTGCGGCAAGCAGGGTTGCCTGGAGCGCTATGTCTCCGGCGCTTCGCTGCTGGAGCACCTGGGTATGGGCGCGGACCAGAGCCTCAACGATGTGGACCTTGCCGATCCGCGCCACGCCGCCGGCATCGGGCGCTGGCTGGCCGAAGCGGTGCCGGCGCTGCGGCATGCGGTGAACGTGCTCGAATCGATGCTCGATCCGGAAACGGTGCTGATCGGAGGCACGCTGTCGGACGACATCCTGCGCCTGCTGATCGATGCGACCTTCCCGCTGTATCCCTCGGTGAGCGCGCGTGCGGATCGCGGCCAGGAACGCCTGCGCCTGGGTACCGCCGGTCCGGATTGCGTCGCGCTGGGCGCTGCGGCGCTGGTGGTGCTGGCGGAACTGAGTCCCGACTATCAGGCGCTGCTGAAAGCCTGACACCTTGCCGGCGCGTGCTTGACTCTCCACCAGCTGGAGCCCGCAGGATGGCCGCATGAGCGAGAAGACGTACACGATCGGCGAGCTTTCGAAGCTCAGCGGCTGCAGCGTGCGCAAGATCCGTTTCTACGCGGACAAAGGCCTGCTGCCTCCGTTGGGACGCACGCTTGGCGGCTACCGCGTATTCACCGATGCGGACGTCGCCCGGCTCGACCTGATCCGCGCCCTGCGCGAAGCCGGCGTGGGCCTGGCGGCGATCGGAAAGATTCTGTCCCGGCGGCTGTCGCTGGGCGAAGTGCTGCGTGTACGGCTGGAAACGCTCGAAGCGGAGATCGCGGCGCAACGGCGCATCGCGGCAGTGCTGCGCGCGACCCTGCGATCTCCGGAACCCGGCGAGGCCGACCTACGGAGACTTTGGACCATGACGCAACTTTCCCAGACGCAATTCCGCCAGATGATCGAGGGCTTCTTCGACAGCGTGACCGCGGGCGCGCCGATCGATACGGCTTGGCGGCAACAGATGATCGCGGCGAACCTGCCCGAGCTGCCCGATGAACTGAGCCCGCGGCAGATCGATGCATGGAACGAACTGGCGGTGATGCTCACGGATCGCGCCTTTATCGAAGAGACGCGCAAAAGCGTCGCGACAGCGTGGAACGCGGGTTTCGATCAGAGCGCGTATATCGAAGCGTCGAACGCCACGCTGGCGAAGGTGCGTGCCGCCATCGACCGCGGCGAATCGCCGGCTTCGCCCGCCGGCCTGGCGATTGCCAGGGCATGGCTGGAGCAATCCGCACGCTCGATGCAACGCGAGCCGGATCAGGCATTCATGGCGTGGCAGATGGAGCAGTACCGGCAGCATTACGGAAGGTCGGCGCGCTATCAGGAACTGCTTTCGATCCTTCGTGGCGAAGAGCAGCCACCGGGCAATGAGTGGACCTGGATCCACGAGGCGATGAAGCCTTTGCTCGCCTGAGCAGCCGGGCGCGGATGGCTTTCCATCGCGCGGAAATCGCATGAACTTGCGCACTGCTCATCGAGAGCGGTGCGCGTGCAAATTGCGCAAGGCTAAGCACGCGCACTCGTGCGTATGCCTGCATGCTGAGCCTGCCGCTCCGGCCGCATTGGCCTGTCTCATGGCCAATTTACCCCCCTGTCTTAAGTATCGTTGACTGATACGGTTGATTGGTTCAATAATGAGAATGATCGTTCACTCTTGATCTGTCGTCCTCCCTATGCGGCAGTGTCCGAGGTTTCTCATGTCCCCGAATCGTAGTTTCTTGCGCGGCCTGGCCCTCACGGCCCTGGCCGCTTCCGTCCTCGTCCTGGTCGCCTGCAAGGGCCATCCGGCCGCGCAGCAGCAGGGCGGTCCCGCCGAAGTGACGGTGGTGACGCTCAAGCCGCAGGCGGTCACCGTCACGCGCGAATTGCCGGGGCGCACCAGCGCCTACCAGATCGCCGAAGTGCGGCCGCAGGTGAACGGCATCATCAAGCAGCGCCTGTTCGAGGAAGGCGCGCTGGTGAAGGCGGGCCAGCCGTTGTACCAGCTCGATGACGCGGTCTACCGCGCGGAAAACAACAACGCCAAGGCCGCGCTGGCGAAAGCCAAGGCCGCGCTGTATTCGGCCCAGCTCAATGCCAAGCGCACCAGCGAGCTGGCGCGCATCGACGCGGTGAGCAAGCAGGACGACGAAACCGCCACCGCCACCTGGCGCCAGGCCGAGGCCGACGTGGCCGCGGGCCAGGCCCAGGTGGAAAGCACCGGCGTGAACCTGGCGTTCGCGCGCATCGTGTCGCCGATCACCGGGCGCATCGGCAAATCCGCGGTGACGCCGGGTGCGCTGGTCACTGCCAACCAGGCCGAGCCGATGGCGCGCGTGCAGCAGCTCGATCCGGTCTTCGTCGACGTCACTCAGTCCAGCGGCGAGCTGCTGGACCTGCGCAAGCGCATCGCCGCCGGCTCGCTGAAGGAAGCCGACGGCACGCCGGTGAAGATCCTGCTGGAGGACGGCAGCACCTACACGCACGACGGCAAGCTGCAATTCGCCGATGTCAGCGTCGATCCCACCACCGGCAGCTTCGCGCTGCGCGTGATCGTGCCCAATCCGGAACACGTGCTGCTGCCCGGCATGTACGTGCGCGCCGTGCTCGACAAGGGCAGCAACCCGCGCGGCATCCTGGTGCCGCAGGCCGGCATCTCGCGCGATCCCAAGGGCGGCGCTACCGCGATGGTGGTCGGCAAGGATGGCAAGGCGGAACTGCGCGAAGTGCAGGTCAGCCGCACCGTCGGCGACCACTGGCTGATCGAAAGCGGCCTGGCCGCCGGCGACCAGGTGATCGTCGAAGGCCTGCAGATGATCCAGCCCGGCATGCCCGTGCACGCCAGCGAAGCCGGCGCCGCCAAGGCCGCCGCCGCCGCGGGACACGCGACGGCCGCGGCGCACTGAGGACACTTACCCATGGCACGCTTCTTTATCGATCGCCCCATCTTCGCCTGGGTGATCGCCATCATCGTGATGCTGGCCGGCGCGCTGTCGATGCTGCGCCTGCCGGTCTCGCAATACCCGGTGATCGCGCCTCCCCAGGTGACGATCAATGCCAACTACCCCGGCGCTTCGGCGCAGGCGGCGGAAGACTCGGTGACGCAGATCATCGAGCAGAACATGAAGGGCCTGGACGGCCTGCTGTACATGTCCGCCACCAGCGATTCCGACGGCGCGGTGCAGGTGACGCTTACCTTCGAGAACGGCACCAATCCCGATATCGCCCAGGTGCAGGTGCAGAACAAGCTGCAGCTCGCCACGCCGCTGCTGCCGCAGATCGTGCAGCAGCAGGGCATCAACGTGGTGAAGTCGAGCTCCGGCTTCCTGATGGTGGTGGGCTTCGTGTCCCAGGATGGCCGTCTTGATGGCGAAGACATCTCCGACTACGTCAACGCGCATCTGGTCGATCCGCTCAGCCGCGTCGCCGGCGTGGGCAATATCGAAGTGTTCGGCTCCAAGTACGCCATGCGCATCTGGCTGGATCCGAACAAGCTCGACACCTACAAACTGACGCCGCCGGAAGTGGTAGCTGCGCTGCGCGCGCAGAACCAGCAGGTGGCGGTGGGCCAGGTGGGCGGCAATCCCGCGGTAAAGGGCCAGCAGATCAATGCCACGGTGATCGCGCAGCAGCGCCTGCAGACGCCGGAGCAGTTCCGCCAGATCGTAGTGCGCAGCAATACCGACGGCTCGGTGCTGACGCTGGGTGACGTGGCGCGCGTGGAACTGGGCCTGCAGGACTACGGCTCGGTCAGCAAATACAACGGCAAGTCGGCCACTGGCATCGCCATCTCGCTGACCTCCGGCGCCAATGCCTTGGCCACGGCCGAGCGCGTGAAGGCGGCGCTGAAGACGATGGAGCCGTCGTTCCCGCGCGGCGTGAAGTCGGTGATCGCATTCGACACCACGCCGTTCGTGCAGGTGTCGATCGAGGGCGTGATCAAGACCCTGCTCGAAGCGATCGTGCTGGTGTTCCTGGTGATGTACCTGTTCCTGCAGAACTTCCGCGCCACCTTGATCCCGACCATCGCGGTGCCGGTGGTGCTGCTGGGCACCTTCGGTGTGCTTGCGGCGATGGGCTACTCGATCAATATGCTCACCATGTTCGCCATGGTGCTGGCGATCGGCCTGCTGGTGGATGACGCCATCGTGGTGGTGGAGAACGTCGAGCGCGTGATGAGCGAGGAAGGGCTGTCTCCACTGGAAGCCACGCGCAAGTCGATGTCGCAGATCACCGGCGCGCTGGTCGGCATCGCCCTGGTGTTGTCGGCGGTGTTCGTGCCGATGGCCTTCCTGAGCGGTTCCACTGGCGTGATCTACCGGCAGTTCTCGGTGACCATCGTGTCGTCGATGGCGCTGTCGGTGCTGGTGGCGATCGTGCTGACGCCGGCGCTGTGCGCCACCTTGCTGAAGCCGATCGCCAAGGGCCACCACGCTTCCGAGCGCGGCTTCTTCGGCTGGTTCAATCGCCGCTTCGATCAGGGCACGCGCAAGTACCAGGGCGCGGTGGGCGCGATCATCGCGCGCGGCCGGCGCTTCCTGCTGGTGTTCGTGGCGATGAGCGCGGCGATGGTGGTGGTGTTCCTGCGCCTGCCGACCTCGTTCCTGCCGATGGAAGACCAGGGCTTCCTGTTCACCATGGTGCAGACGCCGGTAGGCGCGACCACCGAGCGCACCGGCCGCGTGATGAACCGCGTGGAAGAGCATTTCATGGCCGACCCGGCGGTGGACTCGGTGTTCTCCGTGCTCGGCTTCAGCTTCGCCGGCAACGGCCAGAACAACGGCATGGCCTTCGTGCAGCTCAAGGACTGGAGCCTGCGCCACGGCGACAGCATGAGCCTGGACGCGGTGGCCGGCAACGCCATGGGCGCCTTCAGCCAGTACAAGGACGCGATGGTGTTCGCCTTCGCGCCGCCGGCAGTGCCCGAGCTTGGCAATTCGGCGGGCTTCGACTTCTATCTGAAGGACAACGCCGGCCTGGGCCATGAAGCCTTCGTGGCGGCGCGCAACCAGTTTCTGCAGGAAGCCGCGCAGAGCAAGCTGCTGGCCAATGTGCGCGCCAACGGCCAGGACGACACGCCGCAGTTCCGCATCGATGTGGACTACAAGAAGGCGGCCGCGCAGGGCCTGTCGATCAGCGACCTCAATGACACGCTGAGCATGGCCTGGGGCGGCCAGTACATCGACGACTTCATGGATCGCGGCCGCGTCAAGCGCGTGTTCGTGCAGGCCGACGCGCCGTTCCGCATGGCGCCGGAAGATTTCGAGAAGTGGTCGGTGCGCAACGCCGCCGGTGCGATGGTGCCGTTCCGCGCCTTCGCCAGCACGCGCTGGGATTTCGGTTCGCCGCGCCTGGAACGCTACAACGGCGTGTCGGCGATGCAGATCAATGGCGAAGCCGCGCCGGGCGTGAGCTCGGGCGATGCCATGGCCGAAGTGGAGAAGCTGGTGGCGAAGCTGCCGCAGGGCGTGGGCCTGGAATGGACCGGGCAGTCTTACCAGGAGCGCGAGGCCGGTGCGCAGGCGCCGATGCTGTACACGCTGTCGGTGCTGGTGGTGTTCCTGTGCCTGGCCGCGCTGTACGAGAGCTGGGCGATCCCCACCGCGGTGCTGATGGTGGCGCCGCTGGGCATTCTCGGCACGGTGCTGGCGGCGTATTTCCGCGGGCTGGATCGCGATGTCTACTTCCAGGTGGCGATGCTCACCACGGTGGGCTTATCGAGCAAGAACGCGATCCTGATCGTGGAGTTCGCCAAGGAGAACCTGGAGAAGGGCATGGCCCTGCTCGACGCCACCCTGCTGGCGGTGCGCATGCGCCTGCGTCCGATCCTGATGACCTCGCTGGCCTTCGGCCTCGGCGTGCTGCCGCTGGCGCTGGCCGGTGGTGCGGGTTCCGGCGCGCAGCGTGCGATCGGCACCGGCGTGCTCGGCGGCATGGTCGCCGGTACGGCGCTGGGTCTGTTCTTCGTGCCGCTGTTTTTCGTGGTGGTGCAGCGCACGTTCGTGCGGCAGAAGAGCGTCGTCAAAGGCGCGGCCGTCGCTGGAGATACCTCGCATGAATAAGTCTTTCATTTTGAGTTGTGGTATCGCGCTCGGTTTGAGCTTGAGCGGTTGTGTGAGCCTGGCGCCGAAAGTGCCGGCCGCGCAGCCGGATATCCCCGCGGCATGGCCCTTGCCCGAGACCACCGGCGCCGCGCAAGGCAGCGCGGTCGACATCGGCTGGCGCCAGTTCTATGCCGACCCGCGCCTGGCCGCGCTGATCGAGCAGGCGCTGCGCAACAACCGCGATCTGCGTGTGGCCGTGCTCAATGTGGAGAAGGCGCGCGCGCAGTACCGCATCCAGCGCGCTGACCGCCTGCCGTCGATCGCCGCCACGGCCTCGCTGCAGCGCGCCCGCGATATCAATCAGCCGGTGCCGATAACGCAGCAATATCGCGCGGAGCTTGGCACCACCCAGTTCGAGCTGGATCTGTTCGGCCGCGTGAGTTCGCTGAGCACCGGCGCGCTGGAGCGTTACCTGGCCGAAGGCGAGGCCAGCCGCAGCGCCCAGCTCAGCCTGATCGCCGAAGTGGCCAATGCCTGGCTTACCCTGGCGGCGGACCGCGAATCGCTGAAGGTCGCGCAGGCCACGCGCGATACGCAGGAGGCTTCATTCAAATTGACTGAACAGCGCCATGCGCTGGGTGCGGCGTCGAGCCTGGATGTGAGCCAGGCGCAAACCACGGTCGAAACCGCGCGTGCGGATATGGCGCGTTATACCGGCCTGGTCGCGCAGGACATCAATGCGCTGCGCCTGCTCGCGGGTGGTGCGCTTGACGAGAGCCTCTTGCCTTCGGGCTTGGGCGACGACGCCACCATGCTCGGCGCGCTGCCGGCGGAACTGCCCTCGGACGTGCTGCTGCGCCGCCCGGACATCCAGCAGTCCGAACACCTGCTGCGCGCGGCCAATGCCGATATCGGCGCGGCGCGTGCGGCGTTCTTCCCGTCCATCCTGCTGACCGGCAGCGTGGGCACGGCGAGCGGGCAGCTCAACGACCTGTTCGGCGGCGGCACGCGGGTGTGGAGCTTCGCGCCGCAGATCAGCCTGCCGATCTTCCAGGGCGGCCGCCTGCGCGCGCAGCTCGCCGGCGCCAAGGCCGATCAGCAGATCGCGCTGGCGCAGTACGAGAAGGCGATCCAGGCCGGTTTCCGCGAAGTGGCCGATGCGCTGTCGCTCACCGATACCCTGGCCGGGCAGCGCCAGGCGCAGGAGGCGCTGGTCGGCGCGGCGGCGCGGGCCGACGAGCTGTCGCGCGCACGCTACAAGGCCGGCAAGGACAGCTATCTGGTGGCGCTGGATGCGCAGCGCGCGCTGTACGCGGCGCAGCAGCAGCTGATTGCGACGCGGCTGGCCGAGCAGACCAATCGGGTCACTTTGTATAAAGTGCTGGGCGGCGGCTGGAACGAGCGCACCCCTGTCAGTGGCACACCATGACCCGTGACGAAAAGATCGACGACGCCTCCTTGAGCCCGCGTGCGCGCGAGCAGCGCGAACGCATCCTGGTGGCCGCGCAGCACTGCTTCGTGAAGTACGGCTTCCATGCCGCCAGCATGGCCAATATCGCCGAAGCCGCGGCGATGAGCGCCGGGCTGATCTACCGCTACTTCCCGAACAAGAGCTCGATCGTGCTGGCCATCATCGAGCGCCAGAGCGCGATGGAGCTGGAAGATATCCGCGCGCTCAGCGCTTCCACCGATCCGGTTGAGGCGCTGATGGAATGCTTCGTCGAGTGGAGCCGCCCGCGGCCGGACATGCGCATCATGAACGCCGCGCTGTTCCTGGAGACCAGCGCCGAAGCCACCCGCGACAAGCAGGTGGCGAGCGCGATCCACCATGCCGACGAGCTGGCCTGCACCGAGTTCCGCCAATGGCTGGAGAACCCGGTGGACGAAGGCGGCATCGGCATGTCGCCGGCGATCAGCGAGCGGCGTTCGCTGGCCTTGCTGCTGCTGATCGAGGGGCTGGCCGTGCGTGCCGCGAGGGATCCCAAGCTGGATACGCAGCTGCTGCGGGAAGCGCTGGCTGACGTGGTGCCGTATTTGATGCGCGAGGGTTGATGCGCCAGGGTTGATGCGCCAGGGCGAGTAGCCCGATCGGCGCTTGTCGGCGCGCCCCGCGCAGGCCAAGCTTGGCGCTTTCCGCCAAGGAGCCGTGCCGTGGATTGGGTCGACCTGCGCAGCGATACCGTGACCAAGCCCACCCGCGCCATGCGCGAGGCCATGCTGCTGGCCGAGGTGGGCGACGACGTCTACGGCGAAGATCCCACGGTCAATGCCTTGCAGGCGAAGCTGGCAGACGAGCTCGGCTTCGAGGCGGCGCTGTTCGTGCCTACCGGCACGCAGTCGAACCTGCTCGCGCTGATGTCGCATTGCGAGCGTGGCGACGAATACCTGGTCGGCGCCGACGCGCATACCTACAAGTTCGAAGGCGGCGGCGCGGCGGTGCTGGGGTCGATCCAGCCGCAGCCGATTCCGCATGATGCCGATGGCACGCTGCCGCTGGACAAGCTGGCGGCTGCCATCAAGCCGATCGATCCGCATTTCGCGCGCACGAAGCTGCTGGCCTTGGAGAACACCTGGCATGGGCGTGTCTTGCCGATGGACTATCTGCACGCCGCGCAGAAATTCGCGCGTGAGCGCGGCCTGGGCTTCCATCTGGATGGCGCGCGGCTGTTCAACGCGGCGGTAGCGAGCGGCGTGCATGCGCGCGAGATCGCGGGATTGTTCGATAGCGTATCGGTCTGCCTGTCGAAAGGCCTGGGCGCTCCGGTAGGTTCCGTGCTGCTCGGCCCGGGCGCATTGATCGAAAGGGCGCGGCGCTGGCGCAAGGTCGCCGGCGGCGGTTGGCGACAGGCCGGCATGCTTGCTGCGGCAGCCATTTATGCGCTCGATCGTCATGTGGCGCGCCTGGCGGAAGATCATGCGCGTGCCGCGACATTGGCGGCACGAATGGCCGAGATTCCCGGCGTCAGGCTATTGGGCCATCACACCAACATGGTGTTCGTCGATGTGCCGGCCGCGCGCCTGCGTGAGCTTGATACGCATCTGCGCGAGGCTCGCGTGCGCATCAGTATTGGTTATTTGCCAACCCTGCGGCTGGTCACGCACCTGGATGTCGATGACCAGGGCGTGGAACGTACGGTGGAGGCTTTCCACGCGTTCTTTCTGCGCTGAGGCAGTGGGCGAAGGGCCGGTCGAAGCGCTCGATCTGCAGATGCCTCCGTCAGCCTCCGCTGGGGCAGGCGGGCGATCCCATATTTCTGAGGTATCTCCATGGAGATACCTTCACTTCCATCGGTGAATACCCCATCACTGATAGGAAAGCGTAAAGGTCGCTGCCACCGTGATCGAGCCTATCGGAAAAGTGGCGCCGCTGCTTTCCGAATAAGTTTGATAGGAGGCGGTAAAGGGAATGTCCAGTATTCCATCGGGCGTATCGCCAACCAGCCATTGGTTCGTTGTGTTTGCATTCGGAGAATCAGGGCCGAAGCTGACCCGGGTGCCATCGCCGCGCGAAATCTTCACAGCGGACAGGCCATTCAGACCGCCTTTCGGAAAAAGAAGATTCGATGTTTGAGTGGGATTGTTTGCGTCGGTCAAGGTGATGTAGAGCTTGCTTCCCTTTTGGCAATTCAATGCGATGGAGAAGGGGGTTGCTCCCGCGCTGGCGCCGCTTCCAGTGAGTGCTTGCTGTGACACTGCAGGAAGTACGACGGTCTGCGTTGGGTTGGTGACGGTGCACGTGGTCAGCGCGGTCTTGTTCACATACCAGGTGAAGCCTATTTGCGAGGCAGTTTGCGTGCCATTTCCCCAGACTTGCGTTGGCACGCTGGGGGTCATGGTGAGAGGCGTTCTTCCCGCTGCCGGTGTGAGCGATACTTTTATGAGTTCAATCGCCCCGCTCCATTTGAACGACACTTGGCCTATGGACGCGGCTCCCAGATCGAAGGAGTTGATCTGCCCGTCAATCGTGGCAAGCGGGAGTGCATTGTTGCTGGCGTTTACGACGCGGATGCCTAAGCCGGCTGGGAAGGTCGTTGAGGTGTAGACGTTGTTCAACCCCGCCACGGCAGTCGGGTTGCTTGCATATCCAAGCTGCAGTGCCCATCGCGAATTCTTGGTAATGCCCGTCGATGCGCACGAAAACGTCCAGTTTATCGGCGTTCGCGATCCGGGAATGACTCCACCGATGGGCAAGTCACGTGGAATATCTGGAGATCCAAGCTGGAGGTTCGCGCCTCCAGCAGGCGTGCCGCTCAAGCTGCAGTCGCTCACGGCTGCCCTGCTGCCGGAGCTTGGCAGGCACGCAAGAAGGACCATGAAGAGGATGAGTGGCCACTTGTGCATATGGGTGAGCTTCGTCGTCGGTATCGCTGAGGGAATAAGCGCGAACGCTTTAAGCGATGCAATGGTCTCGGGTGCGAGGCGCGATGAGTGGATCGGGATTGAATGTCCAGGGTGATCGCAGCTTTGACATTGTTTCCCGTGATCCACCGACACTAGCAAGACGGCTTGCCGGCGAGCACTGGACGTTTCCGGTGCCCGCTTTCCGGCTGCCGATATCCGGAAAAATCCAGCGCGGCGAAGCAGAAGATGAGTTTGCTGGACCGCCGGCGATGCGGCGGGAGCGCTTGGGCGTAATAGAGGCACGCTCGATGAGCGTTGCTATGCTGCGGGCGCAATCCCATTCATGGGCGCGCTGACACCTCAGGTGTCGATTTCGGTAAGCGGAACGCACACCGGATGCGTCCCGCGTGTTCTTCCTGCATTTGACGCGTCAGGCGACGGGCTGATCGAACTGCTTGATGAAGTCCCGCACCTGCGGATACACCACCTCGCGCCAGCGCCGGCCGCTGAAGATGCCGTAGTGGCCGGCGCCTTCGATCATCTTGTGCGCACGGCGGTCGGCAGGAATGCCGCTGCATAGCGTATGCGCGGACTGGGTCTGGCCCAGGCCGGAGATATCGTCCAGTTCGCCTTCGACCGTGAGCAGCGCGCTCCTGGTGATCGCGCTCGGCGTCACGCGTTCCCCGTGCACGTCCCACAGGCCGCGCGGCAGCAGGAACTGCTGGAATACGGTGTGGATGGTGTCGAGGTAATACTCGGCCGGCATATCCAGCACGGCGTTGTATTCGTCGTAGAACTTGCGGTGCGCCTGGGCGTCGTCGAGGTCGCCGCGCAGCAGGTCGTGATAGAAATCCCAGTGCGAGCTCAGATGCCGGCCGGGGTTCATCGCCACGAAGCCCGCGTGCTGCAGAAAGCCGGGATACACCTCGCGGCCATGGCCGGGATAGTTCGGCGGCACGGTGTGGATCAGGTTGCCCTTGAACCAGCTCAGCGGCTGCGTGGTGGCGAGATTGTTGACGCCGGTGGGATTGCTGCGCGGCTCGATCGGGCCGCCCATCATGGTCAGGCTCAATGGCGTGGCTTCGCCGCGCGCGGCCATCAGCGACACCGCGGCCAGCACCGGCACGGTCGGCTGGCATACCGAGATCACATGCAGGCGCTGCGCGCCGATATGGCGGATAAATTCCTGCACGTACTCGACGTAATCGTCGAGATGGAAGGCGCCGTGTTCCGTCGGCACCATGCGCGCGTCGACCCAGTCGGTGATGTAGACCTTGTGGTCGCGCAGCAGGGTGCGCACGGTATCGCGCAGCAGGGTGGCGTGGTGGCCGGAGAGCGGCGCCACGACCAGCACCGAAGGCTCGTTCTTCAGGCGCTCGATAGTGTCCTGGTCATCGCTGTAGCGCTTGAAGCGCTTGAGTTCGCAGAACGGCTTGGCCAGCACGGTGCGCTCGACGATGGCGAGGTCCTGCCCGTGCGACTCCACCTGGTAGATGCCGAAGGCAGGCTTCTCGTATTCCTTGCCCAGCCGGTGCAGCAGTTCGTAGCCGGCGGCCATGCGCTGCGCGCCGGGCACCTGGGCGAACGGGCTGGATGGATCGGTCAGCATCTTCGCGCTGGCATCGGCGTAGTGGCTGAGCGGGCCGAGGAAGGCGCGCTGCCATTCGTGAATCTGATAGAGCATGGCGGGAAGATACGAGGGCGGAAAGATCTCATTCTACCCGCTCCTGCGTTTGTGTGCTGCGATGCCGCAAGAATGTTATATGAGTGTAATCAGCGGCTTGAGTGACGGGATCATTGTCATGTTCCGGCGCTGCATCGGAATCGTCGTTTAAGCCTTGCGGCAGACCAGCAGGATTTCGTCGACGCCCACCGTGTCTTCCAGCCCCGCGCGCCATTGCAACGGCTTCTGCATGCGCACCGCGATCGGCATGAACACGCGGTTGTACCACCACATCGCGCGCTCTCTTTTATGGGTGAGGTACCACTGGCCGATCTCGAGCAGGCGCGAGGATTTCGGCTGCATGCCGTAGATCGCGCTCTGTTCGATGCGGAAGCCATGGAGGGCGAGGCGCGCGCGGATATCGTCCGGCTCATAGCGCCGGCAGTGGCCGACGAATTCGTCGAACGGCGTCCATGCCGCGATATGCAGCGGCACCGAGAGCAGCAGCGTTGCGCCGGGCGCGGCGACGCGGGCGAGTTCGTGCATGGCGCCTTCGTCGTCGGCGACGTGCTCGAGGATGTCGAACGCGCAGACCAGGTCGAACTGCGCACCGGCATAGGGCAGGGCGCCGATCATGCCGTGCACCGCGTTGGCGCCATGGCGGCGCAGCTTGCGCAGCGCTTGGGTGCTCAGGTCGACGAAGCAGGTGTCCTGCAGCGGCAGGCGCGGGCGCAGTCCGGGTGCGATCTCCAGGCGGCGCGTGGACGCCGCTGCCAGTTCGCGCACCAGCGGCCAGGTGTTGAAGCGCTCCGGCGGCACCAGGCGGGCTTCGGCCCACAGCGGCTCGTAGAAGCCGCGGTTGGCGGCGAGCAGGTCGGCGTCGCTGCGCGGCGCGGGCGCGAGGTGGGTAGGCATCGTCCTAGTGTTGCGCTGGCCGGGCTGACAAGCGAGTGAACCCGGCCGCGATTTCTTGCGTCAGCCGATGCGGATGACTTCGGTGCCGGCGATGACGTCGTGTAAGGCGCGGCGACGAGGGTTCATCAGCGTCCAGGCAAACCATATTGCCCAGGCGATAAGCACCGCCCATAGCGCCACCGCCGTGCTGAATACGCGTGCCAGTTCCAGCAGCAGGAGCGGCGCCGCACCGGCAAACAGGCGAATCACGGCCTGCGCAAAACCCAGCTTGCCGCCATCGAGCCGCACCAGCCGCAGCCGCCACGGCCGCATGCCCAGCGTCTGTCCACCGCGCAGCCACGAGGCGAGGAAGTAGGCCGACAGCACCAGCCCTTGCAATGGCTGGTACCACCACACCGTCTCGACGTGGCCGGCGGTAGCGATCAGCTGGCCGCCGGTGGCGCGCTGGCAGATGTAGCCCACCGTGGCGACGATGGCGATCACCGCCCACAGGTCGTAGAACAGCGCCAGCAGGCGGCGCGGCAAGGTGGCGGGCATAAGAGATGCGTTCGGGATGCTCGGGTTCATTCGTCGGCTTGCGTCCGGCGCGCGCTATGCCCAGCATCTCGCGCATGTCAGAGAAAGCCGCAAGTATCGCCGAAGCCGACCAGCGCAGCATCGCCGCCTTCCTCGAGCGGGTGTGGTCGGAGGACGGCCTGTCCGACCGCACGCTCGAAGCCTACCGCCGCGACCTGGAAGGACTGGCGCGCTGGCTGGCCGCGCGGGGCTTAAGCCTGAACCAGGCGCGGCGGCAGCATCTGTCCGAATACCACGGCGCGCAGCCGGTGGCCGTGCGTTCGATGGCGCGGCGGCAGTCGTCGTTCCGCCGCTACTACGGCTTCGTCACGCGCAACGAGCCGGGCTTCGAGGATCCCACCCTGCTGATCGAGCGCCCGCGCACGCCGCGCAGCCTGCCCAAGGCGCTGGCCGAGCGCGAGATCGAAAGCCTGCTGCAGGCGCCGGACCTGGAAACCACGCTGGGCCTGCGCGACCGCGCGATGCTGGAACTGATGTACGCCTCGGGCCTGCGCGTGTCCGAGCTGGTCGAGCTGCCCCTGGCCGCGCTCAATCTGCGCCAGGGCGTGCTGCGCGTCACCGGCAAGGGCGGCAAGGATCGCCTGGTGCCGGTGGGCGAGCTGGCGCTGGAGCGGATCGAAGCCTATCTCGCCGCGGCGCGCCCGGTGCTGGCCAAGGGGCGGCAACCGGCGGCGCTGTTCTTGAGCAAGCGTGGCGAGGGCATGACGCGGCAGATGTTCTGGACCCTGGTCAAGCGTTATGCGTTGCGCGTGGGCATCGTGGCCAAGCGCATCTCGCCGCACGTGCTGCGCCATTCCTTCGCCACCCACCTGCTCAACCACGGCGCCGACCTGCGCGCGCTGCAGATGCTGCTGGGCCACAGCGCGCTCAGCACCACGCAGATCTATACGCTGGTGGCGAAGGAAGGACTCAAACGGCTGCATGCGCAGCATCATCCGCGCGGATGAGACCCGTCCGACGGAGCCTTTCGCCGGCCTGTGCGAGAATCGGGCATCCCCCCGATCATTCCGTGTACTGACGGAAGCCAGAGAGGTTTGCGATGTTCAAGAATGGATGGCTGGCCCTGTGCGCCAGCGTGGTCTGCGCGGTGGCGTTCGCCCAGCCGGCGCGCGCCGCCGACGATGCGGCCAAGGCCGGCCCCGAGGAGACCGTGCGCCAAGCGGTGCTGGGTCTGGCCAGCAAGGTCAAGATCGAGTCGATCAGGCCCGCGCCGCTGCCCGGCTTCTATCAGGTGATCGCCTCCGGCCAGCTGGTGTACGTGAGCGCCGACGGCAAGTACATGCTGACCGGCAACCTGATCGACCTGGCCAGCAAGAAAGACATGAGCGACCTGGTCTGGGCGGACTTCCGCAAGGCTCAGCTGGACAAGCTGCCGGAAGCGGACCGCATCGTGTTCGGCCCGGCCAAGCCGCGCTACAAGGTGACCGTGTTCACCGACGTCAACTGCGGCTACTGCCGCGCGCTGCACCAGCATGTGGACGATTTCACCAAGGCCGGCATCCAGCTCGAATACGTGGCCTGGCCGCGCGAGGGCGTGACCAGCACGGCGGGCAATCTGACCCCGACCTATACCGAGATGGTCTCGGTCTGGTGCGCGGCGGACCGCAAGGCCGCCTTCAGCGCCGCCAAGGAGGGCAAGCAGCCCAAGGCGGCCACCTGCGCCAATCCGGTCAAGGACGAGTTCGACCTGGGCGTGCGCCTGGGCGTGACCGGCACCCCGACCATCGTGGCCGAGGACGGCACCGTGATCGGCGGCTATATGACCCCGGACCAGCTGCTGCAGGCCCTGCAGAAGCGCGGCATCAAGCCGATCGGGGGCTGAGCCCCGGCCCGCCGGCCGGGGCGGCGATCCCCCCGGCCGATGTTGTCCTGCAGCATGGGGTAGAATGGACGGCTTCTCCGTAGAGCTCCCGTTCCCCGCAATGATCGCACTCGACGGGCAGGCCGCCCTCTCGCCGTTCCGCCTCGAACGCCTCAATGCCCGCCTGGATGCCCTGCATCGCGGCGCCCGCGTGCAGGCTTCCTGGTTCGTCTACTTCATCGATGCCGCAGCCGCGCCGGAAGGCGAGCAGCGCCGGCGTCTGCTGGAAGTGCTGGAGGCCAAGGAAAGCGCCGCCGAGACCGCTTCCCTGTGGGTGGTGCCCCGCCTGGGCACGATCTCGCCCTGGTCGAGCAAGGCCACCGACATCCTGCACGGCGCCGGCTTCGCGGTGCGCCGGGTGGAACGCGGCGTGGCCTACCAGATCGCCGGCTTGCCCGAACCGGGCGCGCCGGAGTACGAGGCGATGATGGCGGTGCTGTGCGACGCCATGACGCAGTCGGTGCTCCACCGCATCGATGACGCCCAGGGCCTGTTCCTGGCCGGCCAGCCCGGCGAACTGGTGCATATCGCGCTGGGCAGCGACGCCCGCGCCGCGCTGGCCAAGGCCAATGCCGAACTGGGCCTGGCCCTGGCCGAGGACGAGATCGACTACCTGGCCGAGCGCTACGCCGAGCTGGGCCGCGACCCGACCGACGCCGAACTCTTCATGTTCGCCCAGGCCAATTCCGAGCACTGCCGCCACAAGGTGTTCAACGCGAGCTGGACGCTGGACGGCGAGCCGCAGGACAAGAGCCTGTTCGGCATGATCAAGAACACCCACCAGCACTCGCCCGCCTACACGCTGTCCGCCTACAAGGACAACGCGGCGGTGATCGAAGGCAGCGAGGGCAAGCGCTTCTTCACCGACGCCGATGGCATCTGGCGCCGCCAGGGCGAGCGCATCGACTACGCGATCAAGGTGGAGACGCACAACCATCCCACCGCGATCGCGCCCTGGCCGGGCGCGGCCACCGGCGCCGGCGGCGAGATCCGCGACGAAGGCGCCACCGGCCGCGGCGCCAAGCCGAAGGCGGGGCTGACCGGCTTCTCGGTGTCGGACCTGCGCATCCCGGGCCACCCGCAGCCGTGGGAAGTGGAGCGTCCGCTGCCGCCGCGCATGGCCAGCGCGTTCGAGATCATGCGCGACGGCCCGCTCGGCGCCGCCGCGTTCAACAACGAATTCGGCCGTCCCTGCCTGGGCGGCTATTTCCGCACCTACGAGCACGAGACCGGCGAAGCCGGCGTGCGCCGCGGCTACGACAAGCCGATCATGATCGCCGGCGGCCTGGCCAATATCCGCTCCGGGCACGTGCAGAAGCTGGAGATCCAGCCCGGGCACAAGGTGATCGTGCTGGGCGGCCCGGCCATGCTGATCGGCCTGGGCGGCGGCGCCGCCTCGTCGGTGGCCTCCGGCACCTCCAGCGCGGAGCTGGATTTCGCCTCCGTGCAGCGCGACAACGCCGAGATGGAGCGCCGCTGCCAGCAGGTCATCGACAGCTGCTGGTCGCTGGGCGACAACAACCCGATCGTCAGCGTCCACGACGTGGGCGCGGGTGGCCTGTCCAACGCCATCCCCGAACTGCTCAACGACGCCGGCGTCGGCGGCGTGATCGATCTGTCCAAGGTGCCGTGCGACGACCCGTCGCTGTCGCCGATGCAGGTGTGGAGCAACGAATCGCAGGAGCGCTACGTGCTCGGCATCGCGGCCGAGCGCCTGGCCGAATTCGAAGCGTTCTGCGTGCGCGAGCGCTGCCCCTACGCGGTGGTCGGCGACGCCACCGCGGAACGCCGCCTGCTGGTGACGGACCCGCGCCGCGAGCTCACCGTCATTGATCTGCCGATGGACGTGCTGTTCGGCAAGGCGCCGCGCATGCATCGCGACGCCAAGCGGGTGAAGCCGCGCATCGACGTGGTGCCGGACCTGTCCGGCATCAGCATGGACGAAGCGCTGCGCCGCGTGCTGCGCCTGCCCACCGTGGGCAGCAAGAGCTTCCTGGTCACCATCGGCGACCGCACCGTGGGCGGCCTCAATCATCGCGATCCGATGGTCGGCCCGTGGCAGGTGCCGGTGGCCGACTGCGCCGTGACCATCGCCGATTTCGACGGCTATGCCGGCGAAGCGATGGCGATGGCCGAGCGTGCGCCGGTGGCCCTGCTGAGCAGCGCCGATGCGGCGCGCCTGGCGGTGGGCGAGGCGATCACCAATCTGGCCGCCGCGCCGATCGCCTCGCTGGGCGAAGTGCGCCTGTCGGCCAACTGGATGGCCGCGGTGAATCATCCGGGTGAGGACGCTGCCTTGTTCGAGGCCGTGAAGGCCGTCGGCATGGAGCTGTGCCCGGAACTGGATATCTCCATCCCGGTCGGCAAGGACTCGCTGTCCATGCAGACCGTGTGGACCGACGGCGACCAGCCGCAGCGCACGATCGCGCCGGTGTCGCTGGTGATCACCGGCTTCGCGCGCGTCAGCGACGTGCGCCGCACGTTGACGCCGCAGCTGCGCCTGGATCGCGGCGATTCCGATCTGTGGCTGCTGGATCTGGGCGACAGCCGCGACCGCCTCGGCGGTTCCGCGCTGACCCAGGTGTTCAACCGCGGCGGCGGCGTGCCGCCGGACCTGGACGACGCCAAGCGCCTGAAGGGGCTGTTCGACCTGGTGCAGGAAGCCAACGCAGCCGGCCTGCTGCTGGCCTATCACGACCGTTCCGACGGCGGCGTCATCGTCACCCTGCTGGAAATGGCCTTCGCCGGCCATTGCGGCCTGGAGATCCAGCTCGAAGGCTGGGCCGAGGCCGCGCTGCGCGCGCTGTTCAACGAAGAGCTGGGCGCGGTGGTGCAGGTGGCGCAGGCCAATCGCGAGGCGTTCGAGGCGCTGCTGGTCAAGCACGGCCTGGCCGGCATGAGCTATCGCATCGGCCATCCCAAGGAAAAACTCGGCATCAAGCTGTTCCACGGCGGCGAGAAGCAGTTCGCCTGGAAGTGGACCGAGCTGTTCGCCGCGTGGAACGAAACCAGCCATCACATGCAGCGCCTGCGCGACAACCCGCTCGGCGCCGATGCCGAGCTGGAATGGCGCCTGGACGATGCCGATCCGGGCATCAGCCCCAAGCTCTCGTTCGACCCGGCCGAGGACGTGGCCGCGCCGGCGATCGCCAAGGGCGCGCGTCCGCGCGTGGCGATCCTGCGCGAGCAGGGCGTCAACGGCCAGGTGGAAATGGCCGCCGCGTTCGACCGCGCCGGTTTCGAAGCGGTCGACGTGCATATGTCGGACCTGGCCAGCGGCCGCATCAAGCTGGCGGATTTCCGCGGCTTCGCGGCGTGTGGCGGTTTCTCGTATGGCGACGTGCTCGGCGCCGGCCGCGGCTGGGCCACCTCGATCATGTACAACGAGATGCTGCGCGCCGAGTTCACTGCGTTCTTCGCCGACACCAGCAAGTTCGCGCTCGGCGTGTGCAACGGCTGCCAGATGCTGTCGCAGCTCAAGGACATCATCCCGGGCGCGCAGCATTGGCCGAAGTTCCTGCGCAATGCGTCCGAGCAGTACGAAGGCCGCGTCGCCACGCTGGAAGTGCTCGATTCGCCGAGCATCTTCTTCAAGGGCATGGCCGGCTCGCGCATTCCGGTAGCGGTGGCGCACGGCGAAGGCCGCGTGAGCTTCCCGCATGCCTGCAGCCCGTCCAAGGCCAATGGCGCCGTGCGCTTCGTCGACAACCGCGGCCGTCCGACCGAGCATTACCCGCTCAACCCGAACGGGTCGCCGGGCGGCCTGGCCGGCTTCACCGCCGCCGATGGCCGCGTGACGATCATGATGCCGCACCCCGAGCGCGTGTTCCGCACCGCGCAGATGAGCTGGCATCCGGATCACTGGGGCGAGGATTCGCCGTGGATGCGCATGTTCCGCAACGCCAGGGTGTGGTGCGGCTGAAGAGCCGCCATGAGCTCGTGAGCGGGCGCGTGGTGTGAATCCGCCGCCCGGCCAGCGCTTCGCCAAAGGCTTGTTGTTTGCCGGCTGGACGGTGCTGCTCGCGCTGCTGCCGTGGTGGCTGGGCTTGGCCTTGCTGTTGGCGCTGACGGTCGGCGCGGTGTTCTATACGCGCCGCTCCCACTCTTACGGTGAGCTTTGCCGCAGCGGTTTGAAGTGGGGCCTGCCGGGTGTGCTGTTCGCTGTGCAGCGTGCGCTCGGCGGCGATCTGATCGCCTGGGGCGTTGCGCTGTTGGGTGCGCTGCTCGGCTACTCGCTGCTGGCCCTGCTCGAATCGCTGCTGCTGCATCGCGTGCGCCGCACGGCGGCGCCGTCGCCGGAATGGCGCGAGCTGGCGATGGCGCCGATCGGGCCGCCGGCGCGCATCATCGAGCTGGCGCCGGTGCTCTGGCGCGATGCGGCGGATGTGCACGAGGTGCAGTACGAGGCGACGGCGAACGGCGAAGGCAACTATCGCTTCGCCGATGGGCACGCACTGCGACATCTGGGTCCGCGCTGCAGCCTCAGTCCGCAAGGCCGCTGGTTTGCGGCGAGCCCGTCCGGCGGCAGCGGCGATGTGCTGTTCGAGCGCAGGCGCGGCAAGCAGCATCGGCTGCGCGGCTGGGTGCTGTGCGGCTGGGACCAGGACGACGGACCATGGCTGGCGCGCCATGCCGATGGCGTGCCGGTGCCGCTGCACGAAGCATTGGGCCAGGACATGCCGCGCGATTGATGCGGGCTTGAGCGGGATTTCGCGCGGCGTCTTACCGTTCGCCGGCGGCTACTTCATACTTGGCGGACATGAATTCAGCCTTCCAAACCACACCCCTGGTCAGTGTCATCGTGGTCGCCGCGGACAGCGGCCCGACGCTGCGCGAGTGTGTACGCCGCGTGATGGAATGCACGCTGCCGCTGGAACTGATCCTGGTCGACAACGGCTCGTCGGACGGCATCCCGCAGGCGATCGAGCGCGCGATGCAGCAGGAGTCGCGGCTGCGCCTGGTCTACAACCACGCCAATCTCGGTTTCGGCCCGGCGGTAAATCGCGGCGCCGCGCAGGCGCGCGCCGACGTGCTGCTGATCTTGAATCCCGATTGCATGCTCGACGATGCCAGCCTGCGGCGTCTGCTGGATCTGCTGAAGGCGCACCCGAAGGCCGGCGTGATCGGCGCGGTGGTGTGCGACGAACAGGGCCGGCCCGACCGCGCGGCGTATCGCCGCGATCCTTACCTGGCCCGCGCGCTGCGCAGCCTGCTGGGGCAGGGCGAGGGCGTGAATATCGACGGCGAGATGCCGGCCGAACCGGTGCGCGCCGAGGCGGTGTCGGGCGCGCTGATGCTGATGCCGCGCGTGGTGTTCGATCGCCTCAAGGGTTTCGACGAAGAGTATTTCCTACACTGCGAGGATCTGGACCTGTGCCGCCGCGCGCGCGACGCCGGCTATCAGGTCTGGCTGGCCGGCGACGTGCGCGTGCTGCACGGCAAGGGCGGCTCCAGCCGGCATCGCCCGGTGTTCGTGAGCTGGCATAAGCATCGCGGCATGTGGCGCTGGTTCCGCAAGTTCGATCCGGCGGCGCGCAATCCCTTGCTGTCCGCGGTGGTGTGGCTGGGCATCTGGACGCATTTCCTGCTGAAGATCCCGGGACAGTGGCTGCGCCTGCTGCGCCGCCGGCCGGCGCCGGCCGCGAGCGACGCATGAGCGCCGCGGAGGCGCGCGTCGCCACCTGGGCGACGCTGGGGCTGGTGGCGGTCACCACGATCTGGGGTTCCACCTTTTTCCTGATCAAGGATCTGGTGGGCCGGATGGCGCCGGCGGATTTTCTCGCCGTGCGTTTCCTGATCGCGGCGGCTTCGATGCTGCTGCTGTTCCATCGTTCGCTGTTGCGCCTCACGCGGCGCGAATGGCTGCAGGGCACGGCGCTGGGCGTGGTCTACGGCATTGCTCAGTTGCTGCAGACCAGCGGGCTGGAACATACCTCGGCCAGCATCAGCGGTTTTGCCACCGGCATGTATGTGGTGTTTACGCCGCTGCTGGGCACGGTGCTGCTGCGGCAGCGACTGCCTTCGATGACCTGGATTGCCGTGCTGTTGGCGGTAGGCGGCCTCGCCTTGCTGGCCCTGCGCGGTTTCAGCCTCGGCTACGGCGTGTGGATCACGCTGGCCTCCGCGCTGCTGTATGGCTTGCATATCGTCGGGCTCGGCGCCTGGTCGCGGCCGGGACATGCCTTCGCGCTGTCCACCTTGCAGATGCTGGTGATCGCCGTGGTCTGCCTGCTCGCCACCCTGCCGCACGGCCCCATGCTGCCGCCGGATGCGCAGGCGTGGGCCGCGGTGGTGTACATGGCGCTGGCGGCCGGTGCGGGCGCCATGCTGGTGCAGACCTGGGCGCAGGCGCATATCAGCGCGACGCGGGCGGCGATCGTGATGACCACCGAGCCGGTATTCGCCGCGGGGTTTGCGGTGGCGTTCGGCGGCGAAGGCCTGACCTGGCGGATGCTGGGCGGCGGAGCGCTGGTGCTCGCCGCGATGTACCTGGTCGAGCTGGCGCCGCGGCGTGCGAACGCATTACCCGCCGAAGCTGCGCATCACGAAGTGTAGGTTGGGGTGAGCCCCCGACCTACACCGGTTTCTTCGGCCTCGGCTGCATCGCAATCCGCACCAGATAGACCACGATCGCGATATTCCCCAGCAACACCACCAGCTTCAGCCACGAGAAATGCGCAATCGTCTCGTAGAACTCCACCGGCACCAGCGACCCGGTGGCGATCACCGTAAACCACTCCGCCCAATGCTTGCGCAGCCATAGCCCGGTGCCTTCGGTGGCGAAGATCGCCGCATACACCAGCGCCACGATACCCACCGCCACGAACTTGCTCGGCCCCTGTTCCATCAGCAGGTTCACCAGCTGCCAGCGCAGGTGGTTGCTGTCGGTGAGCGACAGATGCTCCAGCCAATGCACGAGGTGGTCGAAGCTGGCCTGCTGATTGAGATGGAACGCGGCGACCGCGACCAGGATCAGGCCGATGGTCTTGATGCCCTTGTAGATGGCGATGATGCGCAGGCCAAGGCTGTGCTGCGCCTCGATGGCGGAGCTGGGCCCGGTGAGGTGGTGGTCTTTAAGGGACATGACTACGGGATATGGGGACGCGTATGGAGTCCCGAAAGGGCGGATCGGGCTGGGCCGTGGACGACGAAAGATAGCCGGTGTCGACGGTCAGGACGAGTGTGCCGGTCGGTCCGGCAGGCTCGAGGGGCTGCCGAAAGGCCGAGGTCGCGCGCTGGTTCAGGCCGCGGGGACGGTCATCGCTGCAGCGCTTGCATACCCTTGCAACGACTGCAGCGCCATGGCCTCGGTCAAGCGATGCGGCGACGTTGCGTATCGCTGGCCGTCGATAAAGCAGCGTCGACCTATTGGAAAAATCCTGACGTTAGCCCACTGCTGCTCCTGAGATATTCAACGCTTTCTCAACAGCGCATCAAAGGGCTGCACCATGTGGTTTTGCCTGACAGCCCTTTCCGGCTCCCCCCGGCATCGCTCGCGCGCTTCCTGCGCGGCTGCGATAGGCCGGCGCTCTGTTTGCGCCCTCCCCGCTGACGGCCGGCTCCCGCCGTATCGCCGATAAATCCTTCTTACCGCCGGCCTCAAGGCAGGTGTCGCATTCCGCCGGGCAAGGGACGGCCTGGCGGCCATAAGGGGGATATCCAAAGTGAGGCAATCCATATGTCGAAGTCGAACAACAACATCCTGGGCCGGCGCGAGCTGTCTGCCGCGCTGGCGCTGATCCTGCCGGTCAGCGCATTCGCCGCCATCACACCGGCCGCCGGCGGTGCGACTGTCACGCCGGGCGCCGTGCCGGTGGTCAATATCGTGGCGCCGAACGGGGCCGGTGTGTCGCACAACCAGTTCGGCGCCTTCAGCGTCGACACGCAAGGTGTCGTGCTCAACAACAGCGCCGCTGCCGTGCAGTCGCAGCTGGCAGGCCAGATCGCCGGCAACGCGAATCTTGCCGGCGGCGCGGCCAGGGTGATCATCACTGAAGTCACCGGCACGACGCCGACGGCGTTGAACGGAGCGCTGGAAATCGCCGGCCAGAGAGCCGCATTGATCGTGGCCAATCCCAATGGCATCAGCGCCGACGGTGGCAGCTTCATCAACGCTGCGCGCGTCACGCTCACCACCGGCACGCCGGAGCTCGGTGGCGCCGGCCGCTTGAATTCGATCAATGTGGGCAAGGGCGTGATCAGCGTGAGTGGCAAGGGTCTCGATGCCACCGGCGCCGAGCGCGCGGACCTGTTCGCCCGCAGCGTGGAGTTGAATGCCAAGCTCCAGGCCAAGGATCTGGCCGTGGTGACCGGTACTAACAAGATCGGCTACAACAACGGCAGGGTGACTGCGACCGAACCCACCGGCACGGCGCCCACCGTAGCGGTGGATGTCGGCCTGCTGGGCAGCATGTACGCCGATTCCATCCGGATGCTCGGCACCGAGAAGGGTGTGGGCGTGAACCTGGGCGGCACGGTGCAGTCGCTTAAGGGCGAGCTTTCGGTGGATGCGCAGGGCGCCGTGAAGATTGCCGAAGGCGCTGTCGTCAAGGCGCAGACCAATCTGGGGCTGTACTCCGGCGATCACGAGGAGACGGCCAAGGTCACCGGCGTGACGATCGCCGGCCAGGCGGAGGCCGTGACGGGCTCGGTCGACGTGTACACCGCGGGCGTGCTGAACATCGCCAAATCCGGCGTGCTGAAAGCGAAGAACAACCTCAGCATGGGCGCCGGTTACGACAATTACACCATTGAAGACACCGGTGTGACGGTTGCCGGTCGCGCAGAGGCCACGACCGGTTCAATGAATGTGTCGTCGACCAGCACGGTGGACGTCGCTGCATCCGGTGTGCTGAAAGCGCAGAACAATCTGAATGTGTACTCCGGTTACGACAATTACACCGTTGAAAACTCCGGCGTGAAGATCGCCGGTCAAGCGGAGGCGACGAAGGGTTCATTGAATGTGCTCACCGCAGGCGCGGTGGACATTGCCGAATCCGGAACGCTGAAAGCCGGACAGAATCTTGGCTTGAGCGCCGGCTACGGCCGCTGGGATTACCTGGTATCGGATGACCGCGGTGTAAGCGTGGCGGGTAAGGTCGACGCCAATGTCTTGTCGTTGAGAAGCGCCGGCCTGCTGAACATCGCCCAGACGGGCGTGCTGACGGCGAAGAACGACGTATACCTGCGTGCCGGCAACGGCGGCGGTTCCAGCTATGGCTATGCCTCCGGCTATGGCTACGGTTACGCCTACGGCTATGCGTACGGCAATGCCGGTTATGCCCAGCCGTCCAGCAGCGGCATCAATGTGGCCGGCAAGGTGGCTTCGACGAATGGCTCGCTGTATGCCAACGCGTCCGGCGCGGTGAACATCGCCTCGACCGGCAGCCTGAAGGCGCAGAAGAACCTGAGCATCAGCACCGGCAGCAACGACTACGCCGCGCTGGCCGATCTCGACGAGGATGTGGGCCTGAACGTCGCGGGTTCGGCGGAAGCGGTCACCGGTTCGACGAACGTAAGTTCGTCGGGTGCGGTGAAGCTCGCCGGCACCGGCTCGCTGAAGGCGCAGAAGGATCTGTACGTCGCCGCTTCCGACGTGGACAACGCCGGCACGCTCACCGCGACCAAGGGCAATATCGTGGTCCGCGGCCGTGGCATCTGGGCGCCGCCGAGCAAGTTCAGCAGCACCGGCACCATGTCGGCGGGCGGCAAGGCCTATGTTTCCGGCTTCGACGACAAGGAAGTGAAGGGAACCATCAAGGCCGGCACCACCGATTTCCTGCTGGACGAGTACGGCAATAAGCTGAAGTCGGGTAGCGAAGACCACTCCGGCGCTCAGGCTCGCGCCTATTGGTCGAGCTGGATGAACTGGGCGATGTGGTAAGGCAACACCCATCCGGCTTCAGGCGGATGGAAAGCAGCAAGCAGGCGGCCGGGGCGAAAGCTCCGGCCGCTTTGCTTTTCATGCGCGCAAAAAAAGGGCCACGCATCGCTGCGCGGCCCCTGTAGCGACGGCGATTTCAGCAGCAGCGTCCGCCCGTGCCCTTGTAGCGCGCTACCTGCCGCTCGCGGAAGAACTCCGCATAGCTGGGCACCGTGCGTTCGGGATGATGTTCGCGCAGATGCTTCACGTAGACGTCGTAGTCGGGAACGCCGCAGCAGAGGCGGGCGGTCTGCACCGCCCATTTCCGGAATGCCTGGAAGCTGGCTTTCATGGTCGGGCCCTCAGTGGGTAGGCGCGCTGCCCAGCGCCACGTACGGTTCCTCGTGCGCGGTGGGATGGTTGACGCGCCAGGCTTTCATGATGGCGTTGATGGCGAAGCCGGCCATGGTCACCACCAGCAGCATGAAGATGCCGGTCAGCGCGGCATCCACGTAGTTGTTGGTGACGATGCGCTGCATCTCCTCCATGGTCTTGGCCGGTGCCAGCAGCTTGCCCTCGGCGGCGGCCTGCGCGTACTTCTGCGCGGCGGCGCTGAAGCTGATCGAACCGACCAGCTTGTAGTAGCCGGCGGTCAGCGTGCACACCACCAGCCAGATCGCCGGAATGCCGGGCACCCACACATAGCGTTCGCGCTTGAGCTTCACCGTCACCACCGTGGCCAGCATCAGCGCCACCGCGGCGAGCATCTGGTTGGCGATGCCGAACAGCGGCCACAAGGTGTTGATGCCGCCCAGCGGATCGACCGCGCCCTGATACAGGAAGTAACCCCACAGGCCCACGCAGATCGCGGTGGCGATCAGGTTGCCGGCCCAGGATTCGGTGTGCTTCAGCGGCTCGTGGATCAGGCCGGCGATCTCCTGGATCATGAAGCGGCCCACGCGCGTGCCGGCGTCCACCGTGGTGAGGATGAACAGCGCTTCGAACAGGATGGCGTAGTGGTACCAGAACGCCATCATGCCTTCGCCGGGAATGATTCCGTGCAGCAGCTGGGCCATGCCCACCGCCAGTGTCGGCGCACCGCCGGCGCGGCTGAGGATGCTGCTCTCGCCGATATTCTTCGCCGTGTTCAACAGCTCGTCGGGCGACACTACGAAGCCCCACTGGCTGATGGTGGTGGCGGCCTGCTGCGCGGTGGTGCCGATCAGCGCGCCGGGCGAGTTCATCGCGAAGTACACGCCGGGGTGCAGCGAGCAGGCGGCGATCAAGGCCATGATGGCGACGAAGGCCTCCATCAGCATGCCGCCGTAGCCGACCATGCGCGCCTCGCCTTCATTGCTCAGCAGCTTGGGCGTGGTGCCGGAAGCGATGATCGAATGCCAGCCGGACACCGCGCCGCAGGCGATGGTGATGAACAGGAACGGGAACAGGTTGCCCTGGAACACCGGGCCGGTGCCGTCCACGAACTTGGTCAGCGCGGGCATCTGCAGCGTCGGCGCAGCCAGGAAGATGGCC
>Ga0207640_10000177_pt1 | contig 46371 bp, 80 predicted proteins | sample KBSCornC42_FD_184300 | JGI IMG/M metagenome (GOLD analysis project Ga0207640, IMG submission 184300) | Corn rhizosphere microbial communities from Kellogg Biological Station, Michigan, USA - KBS Corn C4-2 (SPAdes) (version 2) | ecosystem: Host-associated > Plants > Roots > Rhizosphere > Soil ... | reverse complement strand
TCGTCAACGGTCGCTCATGCCGCCACCGTCCGCCGGCGCAGGATCGCCCGGCGTTCCCGCTCGGTCATCCCACCCCACACGCCGTGCTCGATCCGGTGCTTCAGCGCGTACTCGCCGCAGGTTCGCCGCACCGGGCAAGTCTGGCAGACCCGCTTGGCGTGGTGCTGCGCGGCGCCGGCCACGAACATCGCCTCAAGCTCACCGTCCAGGCACGCGCCCTGCAGCTTCCACAGGGAAGACGGGTACGCCACGGCGGCCTCCTACTCCGGTCTGCGGGCCGCGCGCGAACAGTGCCCGGAACCGCCTTTCCTGGGCCGCGCGTTCATCAGCGGCGGACCGGGCCTGAGCGAGCAACGTCCGCAGACGTTGCTCGGCAGCCTCGGTCATTGACCGATCGCCGGCCGAGTCGCCACACACCGCAGGCCTCCCTATCCGGTCCCGGTCAGTAGCCGCAGATGCCGAGGCGCGGCCTCGACCAGCGCGGCGTTGAACACCTCGGCCAGGCCCTCGGTCAGCCCGGCCTCGCGTAGTGCCGCCAGGATCGACTCGGCGATGCCCCGGATCGCGTCCGCGACGACCTGGCCCTGCTGCTCGGCCAACCGGACCCGGCGCTCTTCGATCCCGGCCGAGATCGCCTCCGCCGCGCAATGCACCAGCATCCGCGACGCTTCGCGGTGCAGCTTGATCCAGGCGTGCTCACCCGCCGCGTACGTGGCGCCCTTGCCCTCGCCGGTCCTCTTCTGCGTCCGGCCCCAGATCATCGCCTCCGGCTGCAGCTGCGCGACCTTCTGCCGGTAGAACAGCTCCAGCCCGGCCCACAGGTGCACCTGCCCGATCACCGCCTCGGTAGCGTTCACCTCGACCGGGACACCCCACCGCATCGCCAGCCGCCTCGCCTTCGTCTCAGCCTTCCGCCGCACGCCGCCGGCCAGCCCGTTCGGGGTCTTCCCGCCGTGGCTGCGGCACTTCGACTGGTTCTTCATCGCCGGCTGCGTACAGGGCGGCTGCTGGTCCGGCGGGAAGAACACCCGCTTGCCGGTGGTCTCGTCCCGGTACCCGGAGCGGTGGCCGGTGCAGCACCGGTCGTCCGGGATGTTCGGGACGTGGCACACGTGCACCTGCCCGCACTTGGCGCAGGCCATCAGTTGAGCCAGTCGCGGTCGCGGTCCTCGGCCAGCCAGGGGGCGAGCTTGACCGCCGCCCGTTCCCGGCCAGCCATGATCGCGCCAGCCAGCCTGTTGCGGAGCATCGCGCGCCGGGACAGCGGCGGCCGCGGCGGGTAGACCGGCTCCGGCATCAGGTCACTGATGCCGCGCTGTTCCTCGACCAGCCGCAGTGTCCGGCGGGCGACGCGGTCCGGGTCGGTGAGCCAGCGGTCCAAGGGCAGCGGTTCAGCGTTCACCGTCTCGCTCACGGCATCGGCTCCAGCTCATGCACGTACCCGCCCACCAGCGGCCCCACCAGGTAGCGGCGGACACCGCCAGCCGTCGTCACCGTCAGCAGGTCGCCCTCGATGCTAACCACGTCGTCGCAATCCCCCGCCTCGGCCATGTCCAGAAGCATAGGGCTGACGTAGAGGTGGCCGCCGTCCCGGAACAACGGCCGGCCGTCGCCTGACCGGATCACGATCATGACGCCCCCAGAAAGTGTGCGGGTCAGCGCCGGCTGGTCGAGGGACCGCCGAACCGTCTGTCGCCGGTCAATCCTGCCAGCAAGGCGCTGGCCTCAGCCGGGCGGGTGCTCGGTGGCTCGGCCGCGCGGCTACGCCTCTAGCCGCCGGTGTCCGGGCATGGCGACTCGCGGCGAAATGTAGCCCACGATCCACGGTCAGCGCAAACACCCGCTTCACGGCGCGGCGTGTTAGGCCTTCTGGGTGACTCCACCGGTTGGTTATCGGCGGGCCATCGGGTGCAAAGCACGTTGGGCGCCGTCCCCTACTCCCGGAGTCGTCGCGGTGGGAATCGTGGCCACGTCCACCACTCGCTTACGCGCCCAGAAGGCTGTGAGCAGACTACCAGTCCTCACGGCGCGGCGAGCTTCTCCTGCTCCCGGCTCACCCTGAGCATCTCCCGCAGCACCGGCAGCGTGTCGTTATCCCACGAGCGCGGCATGCCCGACTCCTCACCCGCCGCCCGGCACTGCGCGTTCGAACACCACGCCCGGAAATCAGCGTCCCGCCGGTTCCACATCAACGACTCCCGGCCGCAGAACGGGCACGCCGCCCCGCGCATCGGCGCCGGCGGGTCGTCCCAGCCGGTCACCTCCCGAGCCACCTGCCAGAGCGGCTCGAGCTCGCCGGCCAGCCGCTGCAAGTCATGGTCGCTGCAGCCCGGGACCTGGCCCTTGACCGCCAGCAGGTGCCCCCTGATCGAGGCACGCCGCAGCCCGAACACCGTGCACCAGCGGCGGCCGAACTCATCCAGCTGCCGCAACACCACGATCGGCGACAGGCGGGCAGCCGGCCGCGACTCGAACGACTTACCGCCCTCAGCCTGCCCGTTATCGCCACCAGGCTCCACCGCCGCCGCCAACGCGTCCAGCAGCGACGGCAGCACATGCTGATGCAGCCCCTTGCCGATACCCCGGCCCTCAGCGTCCTCGAACTCGACCACCCGCCGCGGCTCGGTCAGCTCCTCCAACCAGTCCATCAGCTCGTTCTCCACCAGCACCCGATCCCGCGACCCACCACCGGAAGCATCAGCCACGAGCAGAAGACTAACCGGCCCCACACACAGACACCGGCCAGGACGCGCAGACCCCTGCTAGTTCCGCATTTGCGGATCACGAATGCCCGACTCCGCCCCGATACAGCCCGGTCTGTGGACCGTCTCCCGCCCCTGGCCGACCCTGACCCACGACCGGAAACCGCCGCATCTGAGGAACTAGGCCTGCCGAAGGCTCCCCGCTGCCGGTGCCTTCGCCGAAGGATCGACAACGGCCTCCGCTCCGGTCAGAGCAGCCCTGTAGGCCACTGCGGCTTGCCATTCGGCGATCTGCTCGTCTGTGAGCGGTACCCGCTCAGCCATAGCAACCAGCCTCCGATCCGCGTTGACCTGCGGTACGTGAGCGGAACTCCCGGCACGGGCACTCGTAGCAGCCACCGCCTACAAGCCAGCTCTCGTGCTCATCCAGCCGATGCCCACAGTGCGGATCGGCGCAGACCGTGAGCGGTACCCGCTCAACCGGGCCGGTCACGGCTCGTCCGTCCAGTAACCGTGATCAGGGCACCGCCAGGTCAGGATAGCCTTGCCCTCGACATAGCCGGGACGGCAGCGCATCGAATGGCCGCAGGTCGGGCACGGCCGCATTCGGAAGCGCGTCAATCGGACCGCCTGGTCAGCCATGCTCGGCCTCCTGTCCGGACAGCGCCCGTTCCAGCCTCTCCAGCCGGCCATCAGGCTGCGAGATGACCTCACCGACTTCCTGCTGATAGTCGAGCGCGTCCAGGCTCGCTGAGCCGTCGTCCAGTCGCCACACAACCAGGGCGAGTCCTCGATACCGGGGATGGTCGCTGCGTCCAATGAACGTCGCCGATCGGTGCGCGACGGCCACGACGTCGCCACCGATCAGGTCACACACTCTCATTCGCTGGCCTCCTGTCCGGTAGGAACCGACCGGGCCGAATGAGCTAGCAGCCAATCGCGGGCTGCGTCAGTCGCCCGTTCGAACCGCGTCCAATTGTTCGTGCTGCGCGCCCACCGTCGAGCGGACCGCCAGGGCCGGTCGAAGCCGGGCACACGGGTAGGTATCCGATCCCAGCACGGGTCGCAGCAGAGGATGTTGTCAGCTACCTGCGAACCGCAAGCGCCTGGGCAGTCCTTCATCGCTCCTCCGGCTGTGCGGCGGGTGCCGGGGAAGCCGCGCGTTCGGCAGCCTCAGCGACGCGGATCGCGTGCAGCAACTCGTCAGCCAAGCACCAGCGGCAGTATTCGTCGTCGCACTCCTTGCGACTCGCCACGAAGGCTCTCAGCGCCAGCTTCAAAGCCGCTTGAGGCTCGTCCGGCTCGGTTGGGGTAGCTACCGGAGAAGCCGCGAGAGCGTCGAGGATAGGCCGGTCGGCAGCAGCGCGGGCCGCCAGCCGGGCTGCGAATGCCGGGTCAGCTCGACGCTCAGCGATCGCCTCGGCAAGCCCTTCCGGATGGGTTGGGGTAGCTACCGGGCCGGGGCATCGCTCGGCTTTGCCGTTTTGGACTGGCCACCACGGATGCGGTACCTCCAGACCGTGCTCGCACGTTGGCGGGGTAGCTACCGGAACAGAACCGGCGGCCAACCGGCTCGAGTCGGGCTCAGGCTCGGGCTCGCCAGTGATCGCGCGCCGGGTCGAGCATGGCCACAGGAACCGCACCCCGTCGCCGTGGCGGCAGCGGCCACAGGCGAGGCGCTGGACTCCGCCCCACATCTCGACTGTCTGCCAGTGATCGGGCAGCACTGCGTCCGCGAGCCGCTGCCGTTCGGCGGCTACCGCCTCAGCACGGACGCGAGCGCACTCCTCATCGATCAACTGCTGCGTATAGTCGTTCGCCTCGGCCACGACCGTGGAAGCCGGATAGGTGGGGTAACTCAGCTTCCCGCCCGTCAACTCGCAGTAGACGACCGAAGCCGTGTGAGCGATCTGCTGGCAGTCCTCACGCGCGCACTCGCCCACGGCCGCCTCAGCACGGACACGGGCAGCGATCAACTCTTCGTACGCCGACCTGGCACCCGCGACAGCCAAGTCACTCTGCTGCCGCACCGCTATCCGCAACTCATGCCAAGCTCTCTCGATCGCCGCGTCGTCTGGTGGCTCAACCATCACTCGTGATTCGTCGCTGTTCACCGCCAACACCGCCTTCCGCACCTCGGGCACACTCCGGGCTGAACCAGCACGCTCCCGGTTGAGTAGTCGAGCGAGCGGGTGGAGGCCGAGTCGGCACATGATGCGGTGCAGCCACTTCATCGGGTTATCCACGGCCGGTCACCGCCCGGTCAGGGCACGGAACAACGCCCTCGTCAACCCCCGCCGGACCAGCCGCCTGGCCAGCACCGGCATGCCCCGCTGCGCCGCGGAGATGTCGCCGGCGGTCCGGGATACCAGATGCGCATCCCGGGACAACCGGCGCCACGGATCACGCCTACGCGCCATCAGAGTCCTCCTCCGGTGGAATCTTCCAGCCCCCGAGCCGTCGGGTGCCCCACGGTTGGCCGTCCGGGCTGCGGACCTCACGCAACGTGGCATCGGTCAGCGCCTCCTCCCGCTCGGCGATGGCCGCGCGCAGCTCAGCCTCGGTGGCGTACCGCTCGGTCCAGTCACCGCCGCCGAAACCGCAGGTGCACCAGTCGGCCTCCCATGCGCGCGCGGCCACCCCATCGGTCGGCTGGTCCGTCATCTCACTACGGTCCCAGTGAGCACGGCGTCCATCGTGCGGACGTAACGCCAAGGGTTCACCTCGCGGCCGACCGTCCAGCAGGATCGGCCAGCGTAGAGCTTGCGAGCCATCTCAGCGGCGTGGTCAGGACTCGTGGCCGGCACCACCTCGGTCGTGCCGTCTTCCCACTCAACCATCAGGCCATACTCGGTGCCGGTCATCGGGTGCTCTCTTCCTGCCAGGGAATCGGTTTCTCTTGCAAGAGAGACGCTACCCGCCCAACACCCCGGAATCAATAGTTGGTGGGTTAGGTGTCCAACCCTGCCGCCCGGCAACGCCGCTCCCACCGCGACAACAGCTCCCCCAGGCCCCACCTGCGGAGCCGGGTCGCCAGCGTCGCCGGCCCCACGTCCAGCCGGCGGCAGATTTCACCGGCAGGCAGCCCGGCGTCCAGCAGCACCCGGAACTCCTCCAGGAACACCAGACGGGCCGATTCCGGGTCGGCCACGTCAGCCAGCGAGGCCGTCACCGCGTGTCTACCGCGGTCGTTGAGCGGCGTACCGGCCAGGACCCGTCTATCACCGCGTCCGGCTGCCGCTCCGGTGCCTTGGTCCGCAGGTAGTGCTGGAAGTCGGCCGCCCAGTCAGCCCGCCACCGAGCCTGCAACGCGTCGAGCTCGCCCAGGTCGGCATCCCGGACCTGCGGGTACACCTGCGCCAGCCGCCACGCCACCCGGGCAGCGGCGATGCAGTCGCCGGCCGCTGAGTGCGCATCTTCGAGCCGTACCCGGTAGTGCTGGCACAAGTCGGCCAAGGTCCGCTTCCCGCGCCGCCACTTGTCCAGGGTTTTGTCGATCACCATCGGGTCCACGACGTGCCCCACCTCGCCGAGCCCGTAGCCGCAGTGCCGGAGGAGTTCCCGGTCCAGCACGGTCAGGTCGTACGGGGCGTTCATGATGACCACCGGGAACCCGAGGCCCCAGATCCCGGTCAGCGTCGAGTGGATGTCCTTGACCGCCAGGTGCGGCGCCAGGCCGTGCGCCCGGACGTGGGCGGTGGTGATGCCGTGCACCGCCGTAGCCTCCTCCGGGATATCCATCCCCGGATCGACCAGCCACTGCGACACCACCGGCTCGGCGTCCGGGCGGATCAGCGTCGCGCACGCCTGCACGATCCGCGCCGACTCCGGATCCGGGCCGGTCGTCTCGGTATCGAAGGCCAGCATCGGGCCCTGCCACCAGCGGCCGGCGGTCATCGGGACGCCACTACCATCGAGATGGCGAGGTGGGTGATGCCTTTCGCGGCGCCGGGCTGCACCGTGAACCGGGTCATGATCGGCCCGGCTCGACCGTCGTCATCGTCAGGTGTGTGACGCCTTTACCTGCACGTGGGTTGACAGCGAATTTGACGCCGAGGTCCGAGCCACCGCCGAAATCGATAGCCCCGGCCCGATCATCGAGAATCACCCCGGCCTTTTGGAGCGCGTCCGGGACGAAATTCCAGAGGCAGTTCGAGTAATTCTGCGGATCGCGCCGTGCGTTGGTCCTGAACACCAGCATCGCCGCGAGGCCGATCCGGGGTGAACGCGGAATCTGCAGGGCTTTGCATTCGGCGATTACTGCGTTCATCCATTTCCATTTGCAGCTGGATTTCCACGCAATCGGCCATCCATCGTATTTGTTTTTCGATGGCGGCAGGAAAGGTAGACGAATATGGTAAGTAACCAAATCGTCCTTGCTTGTCACGTCGAACGGTATCGCCAGCTGCGGGGTGGACGTGATCACCGTCCCGTCGCCAGGACGCTGCGTCAGCCACACCCGGCGCTCGGTCATGCCGGGCCCATGATCGCGTCGTAGATCGCCATCGCCCACCGCACATCGCCCACCGCGGTATGCCGGCCGAACCGGGTCGACTCGACACCGACCGCGCGGGACAGCTCGTCGGAGTCCCAGGGCAGACCGGGCGTTGCCCAGCCCGCATCGAACTCGCTCTGCGCTGCACGACCGGCCAGGTAGCCGACGGCGAGGTTCTCCACGTCGATCAGGTGGTAGTGCCAGCCGGGCTCGATCCCGAACCTGCGCAGCAGCAACGCCAGCCGCTCGGTGTCGAAGTTCGGCACCGCCCCGACCACGTGCGGCCGGTCTGTGAACAGCTCACTGATGATCCGGGCCGCCGAGTCCGGCTCCGCCGCGCTGCCGTCCTCCGGGAACCGTGCGTCGTGGTCGGACAGGAACGGCTCGGGCAGACCCTTGCACTTGAACACGTTGTGCTCGATGAACAGGTGCGTCTCGGTCTCGGTGCCGTCGGCCTCGCGTCGGACCGCACCGAACTCCCAAATGTCGTCATCCAGCCCGAGCCCGGTTGTTTCGGTGTCCAGGAACACGATCGCCATCGTCACATCGCCTCTCTGCCAGGTTCGGCCACCCCACGGCGCGCCAGCTCGATCAGTTGTTTCGGGATCATCAGCACCGGCCGCCCGGTCTGCGGGTCGGTGATCACCTCGGCAGCCAGTTTGAACCGGATCCATTCCGACTCCGTCACCCCAGCCTGCGCGGCCTCGGCCTTGATCGCGGCCCGCTCGGTGTCGGGCAGCCGGAACGACCACGGCCTCATCACCGGATTGTTCGGGACCACCGTCACAGCCGCCGCCGGACTCGGGCTTCGATCCGCTCGATCGCGCCGGCCAGCCAGCAGACCACCGCATCCAGCGGCCCGGATAGACGCCCGACCAGCAGGGACCGGAACTCACGCACCGCCACCAGCAGCGGATCGCGCGGCGCCCACCCCTCGGAGCAGCGGATGTCGTACTCCCGCAATGCCCGCACACCGCCGACGTTGAAGATCGCCACCCGAGCATCTGTTATCAGCCGCTGGTCGCGGCTGTAACCGGCCGCGTCGTAATACTCCTCGACCGTCATCCGGTTGTCTGGCTCCATCGGGGACTCCTGGGGTTGCCGCTGTGTGTGCTGCCGGTGAGCGTACCGCAACGTATCACGCCCGGACCGTCTCGGCTCGCGGTGATCAGCGCCTCAGAATCCCGCCGAGACCCGATAAACGCTAGGGGCTGTCAGCACCGGGTGTCACAATGGGTGCTGGCGGGGGCCGGTGAACACCCCAGGTGGGGGCGCTGGCCGTATCACGACCAGCGGGAGGGGTTGGAGGGAACGTGGTCACGATGACCGAACAGCAGGGCCGGCCCGTCAGCCGCTCCGACTGGGAGGCCGCCCTGCGCGGATTCCTGATCCAGGCCGACGCCGACCGTGAACTCCTCGAGCCGCCGGCCGCCGAGGATTCCCCGGTGCGGCGCCGGCCGCGGGTCCGCAGCTGACCGGCTAGGGGGTTGGCGCGCGGCCCGCCGCCTCAACCGGGGGGTATTGGGGGCGGGCCGCGCGGGTCTCATCGTAGCCGCAGGATCAAGCGCCGTTGCCGAACGATGCGAGGCGCAGCCAGTTCGTCGTGCTGTAGCCGCCCCACAACGACCAGTGCCCGTCGCCGCCCATCGTGATCCGGTACCAGTAGAAGTGGCCGGTGTTGGTGTTCGACGCCCACAGCGCCCGCTGCCCCAGGAAATCATGCTGCGGCCCGTCGTCGTAGATGACGATGTTGCCGTCGGTCTGCAGCCGCAGCTCCTTGCCGGTGCTCGCCGTGGCTGACTGGAACCACATCACCCCGGCGCTGTCGTAACCGGCGAAGTTGCCGGACCGACCGAACCCGAGATGATCACGCCCATTGACGGAGTACAGGTCGAACTCACCCGGATAGAAACTGCAGTTGCCGTTGCAGGAGCTGTTCGAGCCGAAGACATACATCGTCGGGCTGGTCGGATACGTCGCCGCGGCCGGCGGCGCGCTGGCCAACCCAGCGAGCAGCAGCAGCCCAGCCAGCAGGGCCAGCAGCTTCGAACGGTGCAACCATCTGAACATGGGATGGAACCCTCCTCTTGGTTGGGTGGGGTGCACTGGGGGACCGCAGGGGCTCAGAACGGCGGCGGGCTCAGCACGCCCGTCACCAACATCGGCGCCGCAGGCCGGGCCAGCGAACGCAGCTCGATGTGCTCAGGCATCTGCAGCGTCCGCAGCTCGATCTCCTGCACCGTCTCGTCGGCCATCGCGTCGGCCAGCTCCAGCCAAGCCTCCGACCCACGCCGAATCCTCACGTCAGCCATGCGCGTCCACCCCCGCCGCTTCGAGTAGTGCCCAGCCGAGCTCGGCTGCGGCGTCCTTGTCCATCCGCAGCTCGCCGCGCCCGAACGCGAGCAGCACCCGCCCTTGACCGTCCCGGCTGACCGTCGGCTGATCGGTCGGCTCGAACCTAGGTTCGGTCACGGTGCCTCTCTAACCGACGCACTGGCCAGCCTGCGCGTCAGCGGCGTCGTGAGCCGGCCAGGATCGCCGTCTACGGGCTGCCACGGCTCGGTCGTCAGGAACCCCCAGCCCTCAAGCCACGCCTCGGCAGCGGGCAAGTTCGCCGTGTTGTCGTCCCGGATCAGCGCCACCCCGGAAGCCAGCGAGTGCGCGTGGATCGTCACCCGCCGGTCCGGCTCGCTCCACACCGCGAACATCAGCGGGCCTCCAGATGCTCGACCTCGACCAGAGCCCAGGCCGCGATGGGCAGGTCGAAGATCGACCGTGCGTGCCGGATCGGGGACCGGACGCAAGGCTTATCGCCGATGTGCTCCTCGCGTGCCGAGCCGCAGAAGCAGAACCCGTCAGGATGCGGCGTGGGCTGCGCGGCCATCAGGCACGCTCCTCGGTGGGAATCCAGGCGCGCAGGTCGTCGCCGCCGTACTCGAAGCTGTCGCCCACGGCCAGGCCGTGCGTCTTGGTCGTTCCCCAGGTCCATTCCGCCGTCAGTGCCATGATCGTCTTCTCCCTGCCAGGGTTTCGGTGTGCTTGCGTGGGTGACGCTACCGGCTAACCACCGCCGAGTCAATAGTTCGGGCTAGATCAGGTCCAGTGCCTTCGCTGCCCGCTCCACGTCATCCCACGGCCCGCGCTGGCCGTTGTTCCGGTCCGGGTGGGTCTGGATGCGGGCCAGCTTCAGCAGCGCCGGCCCGGACACCCACTCGGCGCTCCCCGGTTCCGCGCCGGCGTGGATGCGGAGCACGTTCCAGGCCTGCTCCGCGGTCAGCCTCACCGTGGCCGCCTCCAACTGCCGGTAGCCCCGGTACTGCTCGCCGTGGCCGCTGGCGCCGTACCGGTCCACCGCCCGCAGCGCCTCCAAGGTCAGCGCGATCGCCCGGACGTTGTGCTGCCACGGCTGCATCGCGTTGCGGTACTCCGGCCCGGCGAAGTACCGGTCGCAGTGGTAGATCATCGGGCCGTGGATCGACTCGAACGCGACCCGCACCGCCGGGCTGGCCGCGCGGGCGTCCGCACGCAGGCCGCCGTCGATCCGCAGGTCCCGCTCGCTCACGTCGACCTCGATCACCGGGTCCGGCATGCTGCGGGTCTGCAGCTTGAGCACCTCGCCGATCAGCAGGTCCAGCGTCGAGGACCATTTCGAGGTGAAGCTGGACCGGGCGCGCTGATCGTGGGCGCGTAGCCAGGTCCGGTCGGACAGCGGTCGGGTGGTGTACTGCGCAGCCATGATGGTCTCCTCTGCCAGGGGGTTTCGGGTTGTTGGGTCTGGCCCCGGCCGGTCGGCCGTGATCCACCGGGGCCAGACGCCTGGTGAGCGGCCTACTCGCCGCCGTCGCCGGGCGCAGTCACCGACGACACCCGCACCTTCACGATGTGCCGCTGATGATCGTCTGCCATCACCTTGTCGCCGACCTCGACCACCTTGCCCCGGACGACGAACTCGACTAGGTCGCCAAGCTTGTAGTCGCCGTCGTTGGTCCGGTAGCCCATCCCCAGGAACGACAGGTGGGTGTTGTACTCCATGCCCGGCAGGGCCTCGGTCACCCCGCCCTGCTCCTCGGTCACCGCCCCCAATCCGGCGGCGGCCACCTCGCCCAGGTTGACCGGCTCCCGCTCCGGGTCGTAGTAGTCCTCGTCAGCCGCCGGGTCGTTCGGCTGCCCGTCGTCTTGCTTGCCTCGCGCCATCATCCTCACCCTTCCCTAACTCACGCCGGCCATCGGCGCGAAGTGTCGCATGCCCCTGCCGTACGGCAGACCGGCATCGTCCCACGCAACCCAGCCCACCTCGGCCAGAAACGCCACCTGATCCGGATCCAGCCACCCGAACCGGATCAACAACCTCGACTCGGTTTTCGCTTGGTGGTGGGTAGCGCAGAACACCAGCCCGTTCTCCACCACCGATGGGCCGCCCTGACCTCGCGGCTTGATGTGATCGACCTCAAGCGGCTCGTACGGCTTCGTCGCCACTCCAGCCGACATGCAGGCCCGGCAGTATGCGCCGCGCGCGTCTAGGCACTCGGCGCGCCATGGTGCATCGTTACGCCTGGGCTTCCGGTTTCCGGCCTTCATTCGCGGCGCCGTTTTGTCAGCTGCCCGGTCCACAGGCCGCTCCACAGGCTGTGTAAGACGCTCCCGGCGCCGTGCTGAGTAGCGTGCTGCGCCGCGCTGCTGCCACGCCCGCGTCTTCGCACGGTCGGCCTGCAGCGGCTTCCTACGCTCCACCAGCCACCGCCGCTCGCCGGGCCGGGTGCGGAGCGCATGCCCGGGTACGGCCCGGGTATCGGGTTATATCGGTCTGGCACAGCGCCCCGGGTGCTGATTCGCAGGTTGGGCAAGCCACATCGAGCGGTCCCTGCTGGTCAGCCAGCACTTTCCGGCACACGTCGATCAGCTCCCGCAGCGCTGCCCGGTCGGCCTCGGTCAGCAGGCCGGCAGCGCGGACCCGGACCGGCACGCCGTCGATGACCTCCACCCGGCACTGGTCAGGCATCGATCAGCCTTGCTGCGATGTCGTCCGGTATGGGCCGTAGGTTGAGCGCGCCGCGCCAGGGCACCGGCTCGACCGGGCGGCGGTTGGCCAGCACGAAGTGCGACACCCGGCCGTCTCGGCGCTCGTCTTCCTTATAGACCTCGTATTCGGCCCACGGCGAATGGCAGCAGCCAGGCTCGGCCCAGTGCGCATCCACCAGCTCTGCAACGCCAACGATCACGCCTCGCTGGCCGCGCCAGTAGGACGGGCCGTGAGGGTGGGGCAGCGCCGAGCGGACCAGTTCGGAGTGCATGCCGCGCAGCGAGACGGCAGCTCCGGCGTGGATTGCCACCGGCCCTCGATAGCTGGTCAGCCAGGTCCGGTTCTCCACCACCTTGCCGCCGTGGACGATGGCCCAGGCCCACGGCTGGCGGACGGTAAGCACCTTCATGCCCAGCCCTTTCCGTTGGCTCGCATCGAGGCCCCGCCGAGCACGATCAGCGCCGCGGCGGTGCGTTCCCGCCAGCGGTCCACCAGCCGCCCGATCCGCGCATCGCCGGCCAGCATCGCCGGGGTGTGGTTGCTGGTGACGATCATCGGCCGGTACCGGGAGTAGCGGGCTTCCACGATCTGATCGAGGAACCCGATCTCCCAGTCGGCCAGGTCCCGCACCCCGAAGTCGTCCCAGACCAGCAGGTCCACCGATTCCTGGTGGCGGATCAGTTCGGCCCGCTCCGCCGCTTTCCCCGCCAGCCGGTCGGCGAGCTTCGGCACGTACGCCCAATGCACCGACCTGCCGGCCTCCACAGCGGCCCGGCAGCACAACGCCGCAGCCGACGACTTCCCGGTGCCGGTCGGCCCCACCATCAACGCCCCCCTCCCCACCAGCTGCCAGTCCGGCGGGCCTTCGGTGCGGCGCCGGCATCGCGCCTCGACCTGGTCCGCCCACCGCCGCACCGTACCGCTGCGCACCCGGGCCCAGTCCGCGCCGGCGTACACATCCGGCACCCCCGCCACCGCCAGCGCCGAGGCGACATGCCGTTCAGAGAGAGCTCGCGAGGCCGTCGAAGTCTGCCGGGCCGCACGGCGCGATGCGTGCTCGGCGGCCCGCTCCGCCGTCACCAGCCACCCCGGCCGGTCGTCGCCCTGGCCGGCTGCGTTCGCGGTCGCACCAGGTGACGATCCGGGCACGCAGATTCACCCGCTTCCCTGGTTTCGGCTGATAGTCGGCCATCCACTGCCGCCAGGCGGTGATCACCGCCGGCAGGTTCATCCTCGGGAACAGCCCGATCAGATCCCGGGCCAGCATCCGGTCCCGGGTGTCGTCGGCCGGCCAGCCCGGCTGTTTCCGCAGCTCGGCCACCACCAGCCCGACCCGGCGCTCCAGATCGTCCTGCTCCACCTCGAACAGCGTGTCCAGGCTCACGGAGTCACCGCCGGCTCGGGCGATGGAATCCGGTCCGCCCAGGCGGCGGCCATCGCCGCGACTTGGATGAGCTCCTTCCGGAGGTCTCTCAGGCTCACGGCTCCGCTGTGTCGGCCGTCGTTGAGCACCTGCTGCACACGGCCACTCGCAGCGGAGAGCGCCAGACCGGCCAAGGCGACCAGCAGCGCCTCGCTCGCCTCCCCGATCTCCTCTCCCAATATCGTGGCTCGGAACACTGCGCCGATCGGCGCAGCCTCCATCGATGTGTCGCCGTGCTTGGCGTGCGCCCGCTCACGCTCCGCCCTGATCTCGTCATAGATGGTCACGTCTGATGCGCCTCCCTGGTGGCTTTGCGGCGGGTGACGGCGTGCCCGACCGGCACCCGGTTGAAACAGGCCAGCGCGGCGGCCCGGTCCGACACCGCCCAGTCCGCGGTGCGTTCGGTGACCTTCGTCCGGCTGGTGCTGATCACGTCGTAGAACGCGCCTTGCATCACGGTGTGCAGACCGGGCAGGTCAACCTCGGTGGCCCAGTCGGTGTCCCGGACGAACTCCGCGCCGCCGACCTCGAGCACGCCGGCGGCCAAAGCCCGCTCCTTGAACCGGGCGTCGATGCCGTCCACCGCCTTCTCCAGCAGCAGCCGGAACCGGTTCGCCGAGTCCCGCCACCGCAGCAGCTCCGCGTCATCCTCGATCCCGGCCAGCCCCGTCAGCACCCGCTCCGCCGTGCTAGGCAGGTCGGCGTAGGCCGGGCAGTCACCCCGGACCGGGCAGCGGTCGCAGTGCGGATTCAGCACCGGCTCGGCCGTCTCATCCCGCAGGATCGCCCGCGCCACCGCCTCCGCCCAATCCCGCCACGCCGCGATATCGGCCTCGGAGAACACCACCTCGACGTCCCGGAACTTGACCAGGTCCAGGTGCATCACGACCCGCGGTGACGGCATCCCGATCGACCGGGCCCACTCGGCGGCCACGTAATGCTGCGTCTTCAACTGCACGTCACCGCGGACCTCGGCCGTGGTCGCCGGCCGCCGGTTCGTCTTGAAATCCGTGCAATGCAGCACGTTCGGGTAGTCGGTGTCGGCGGCGATGTGGTCCAGGATCGCCCGGATCCGGACCGGCCCGAACTCCTCATCCACATACAGCTCGGCGTCCAGCTCCAGCTCGGTGCCGAGGGTGCCGAACCGGTCCGACGGGGACGCGCCCCGCTCCAGGTAGGCCTCGATATCGGCCCTGGCCTCGGCGAACCCTTCCGGGGTGACACCGTGCGGCAGCGCCGCAACCAGCGCCTCATCCGGCGTCAGACCCTGCTCCTCCATCAGGTGCAGCGCCTTGTGCACGTACCGGCCGTGGTCCAGCTCATAGGACGACTGCTCCGGTACCCGGCGCTCGACGTAGCGGGCCTTGTACTGCCGTGGGCAGCCCTGCGGCAGCTCCTGCTCCGACAGCGTGAACCCGCCCGCGCCGTACGCCCGCAGCTGGGTCGGTGACAGGGTGGGGAACCCGGACGGTCCGACAGGTATCTTCATCGGTTCGCCGCCGCGCGGCCGGTCGCGTCCCAATCCTTCGGCCGTTGCGAAGTCTCGCACGGCATCTTGTCCTCCCGGCCCACGTCGCCAGCATCAACACAGCGGCCGGGATGGCCCAGCGCCCGGAAGCAAGCGTGCCCGAACATGTGGCCGCAACCGCCCCAACCCCAAAGACAGCGAGGGTCATCAGCTAGCCGATAGCCGTTAGGCTGCGGGTCGTAATCGGCCGCTCGCTCGTCTAGCCTCCGCTGCTCGGCTCGCGTGGCCGTCACCGGTAGTCCGCTCCGTTCAGCTTGCCCAGCGCCGACCGGACCCGCTCCCGCTGCTTACCGGACCAGTGGAACCGGCGGCCCATCTGCAACGCCTCGAACAGGGCGGCCGCGACCGCATCCAACTCGCCGGCGGTCAGCGCGGGGTGGCCGGTGCCGGGCCAGTCTCGTTTCGGCTGGACCACCGCGACCACCTGGCAGTCGGCCAGCAGCCGCCGGGCTTCAGCATCCGGGTCGCCGTATACCGCCCGCTGCTCGGCCACGATCGCCCGCGCCCGGTCCTCATCCTCGGCGATCACCGCCCGGGACTGCTGGTTGGTCAGGCCCTCCATCGGCACGGTCACGGCGCGCTCCAAGGGTCCGCCTCGGACTCGGTGTGTGCTGCGGACCGGACCCGGGTCGGCAGCACGAACAGCGCCTGCACCGACGTCTTACGCTCCGGCTTACCGCCGGCGCCTTCCCGCTCGGTCTGATCCAGCCGGCCCACCACGTACACCTCGTCACCCTTGTGCAGCGTCTCGGCCAGCGCGTCGGCTTGGTGGCCGAACAGCAGCACGTTGACGTACGTGGTCCGCACCGCCTGTCCCCGGGTCGCCGGGTCGTACTCGGCGTCGTTCACCGCCACCGACAGCCGCAGCCACGGCGTGCCATGCTCGGACACTCGGTAGTCCGGATCCCGGACCAGGCCGCCGGTCCCTTCCCAGCGGTTCACGACCGGTCCCAGCCTTCCGGCCGGTACACCCATCGCCCCATGGCACCCGGATTCGGCAGGTTGCGCCACCCGGCCCGCTGCACGGTGTTATAGATGTAGTGCTCCACCGGGCAACCCGCGTAGTCGGGCAGGTAATCGTCCAGCTCCATCCATTGCTGTTCGGTCAACTCGCCCTCGTCCAGCCCTAGGTATTCCTCGAACTCTCGCCGGGACACCCACGCCAGGTGGTAGCCGTTGCGGTGCGCGGCCTCCGAGAGCACCACCTGCGCGGCCGGGCCGTGCTCGGCCGGGACCAGGCCCGGCAGGTTCGCATCGTCCAGGGCCAGCACCCCGTACCGGCGCACCAGCTCCATGCCGATCAGGACGCCCTGGGTCAGTCGGTCTAGGTCCGACGCCCCGAGGTATTCGCCGTGAAGCGTCACCGGCTGCGTCAACAGCAGGTCCAGCGCGGCATCCTCGGATCCGCCGTGGCTCTCTACCTCGATAGCGGCATTGAAAAATTGCTCGGTGGTGACTCTGCCCATTGTTCAACCTTCCCATCTGCCAGGATGTCCGTTCGGTTCACGGCTCAGTGTGACAGACCAACACCCGCCGGTCAATAGTTCAGTGCCCATCGAACAGGCCCCGCTGCAGGGGCTTGGCCAGCCGCTGCACAATCAACGGCAGATAGTCGGCCTCGCGTTCGATCAGGACACAGCGCATGCCCTCGAGCAGGCAGGCCTCGCCGGTGGTGCCGGAGCCGGCGAACGGGTCGAGCACCAGTCCTCCGGGCGGGGTGACGAGCCGGACCAGCCAACGGATCAGGTCAAGCGGCTTGACCGTCGGATGCGCAGTCCCGTCATCGCCCTTGGGCCGCTCGCTGCCCGGTGCCTTCGCCTCGTACCGGAACGTTGGAAAGAACCGAGACGCGCCGCCTTCGTCGTCGTACTCCGCATCGGTCGCGGTCATCCCGCAGCCAACACCAGATGCGGCACTGCGTAACGCGCCGATCCGCGGCCGACTCATGCCGGTCTGCCGGTCGAGTACCTCGGCTGTGGCCTCGTTTAGCACCACGTTCGTCGGCCAACGGCCACCAGACTGGCTTACCTGCCGACCAGTTCCTAACTGGTAGTTACCCGGTCCGAATGGATTCCCCCCGCTCGCGGATGCTTGGACCGGCTCACCGTTAGCCGCCACCCGGCAGCCGTCGATGTTGAGCGCCCCCGTGCCGTGCTGCAGCACGTTCGCCGCCACCGTCCCGGTAAGGGGCTTGCGGGCCACCACGATCGGCTCGAACGCGGGCTTGAGCGCGGTCCCCCAGCCCTGCCACGTTCGGCCGGCGTCCGTAGCTGGCGCGGTGATCATGGCCGTGCCGCCATCCGGATTGAGCTCGGTAGGGCGGTACCCCTGTTCGACCCGGCTCCGATTCCGCATCGACCCTGCCCCGAACGGTTGTCCCGCACCGACCACCACCCGCTCAGCTCCGGCCGCCTTGTCGATGGCCTTGGACACGTCGAGCGACTTCGGGAACCCTGAGCCGTACAGCCACGCGATCGACTCCCGCAGTTCGAAGCCCGCATCCTCCACCGCTACGGCCAGCCTGTGCCAAGTCCGGGAGCCGCCGAACGCCAGCATATGACCGCCGGGCTTGAGGACTCGCAGGCACTCAGTGGCCCACTGCTCGCACCACGCCTGAAATGCCAGCATCTGTCGGGGCGCGCCCTCATACATCGGGGTCTTCACCCACGTCCCGACGCAGGTTGGCGTGGCGTGCTTTTTGTCTATCGGGCTGCGGACCCCACAAGCGTCGCACTGCAAGGTCATCGGCTTCGAGCTGCCAAACGCGGGAACTTTAAAGCCCTTGAAAGAGCCGTCGCCGAAGCCGGCTCCATTCGTCTGCGCCCCTGCGCCAGCGCGTCCAGCTGTGCGAGCGTCACGTTCAGGGCCGAAACGGTCCCACTGTTTGCCCATGAACTCCAGCCCGTACGGAGGGTCGGTGACCACGGCGTCGATCGAGCAGTCCGGAAACAGCCGGTGCTCCTCGTAGCCCAGCTCGTAGTCGTAGCCCAGGTCGCGGCCGGCGCGCAGCAGATGCAGGTTGTCGCCGTGCCAGACGGTCACCCCGTCGACCTGGTGGGCCGGGCCGGTCACAGGCACTCACCGCGGTGCACCATGTGGCAGTTGCCGCACGGCTTCGATTCGGCCACCCGGCAATGCCCGTCGGCGTGCATCACCCTCATGCCGTCCGGCGCCCACTGCACCTCATCCCGGCCTGCCCGGATCCGGCCGTCGCAGTTCGGGCACTTCCCGTCGAACTTGGCCAGCCACGTCAGTGGCTCATGGTCGGTTGTCGCGCCCATCAGAACGGCGGTTCCTGTCGCTCGGCTTCGGTCATCGGCTGGCAGCAGTAGCACCGCGGATCGCCCGGCGCTACCTCATGCCCGCACAGCCACAGGCAGACGGTGCCTTCCATCTCGTAGTTGTGCTGCACGTCTTCAGCGCCGGGGCCGTGTAGGCAGCTGGAGCACACCACGCGATCGGGTGGCCGCGCGGCGGCGGTGAACAGCCGGGCGATCAGCTCGCTTTGTTTGCGGCCGTTGGGTGGCTTGCCCATCAGCGGCACCCGGCCAGTTCGCCGGCCAGGATCGCGGCGACGAACAGAATCACGGTCAGGCTCCTGCGCATGTGGTCAGCCTCCCAGCGGGTTGTCGACTGCCTGCGCCCGAAGCAGGTCCTTCTTCGCCGCTCCCAGGATCAGGTCGAGATGGCCGGGCTTGAGTGCGTCCCAGTCGATGATCGCGGTCTCCTCATCGAATGCCCGCCCGGCGCCGATCCGCACGATGTAGCCGCCGACCTTGCGATCGTTCTCCTCCTCGCTCCTGCCGTAGGCCAGCCGCACCTGCTCCAGCAGCGCCCTGACCTCCTCCAGCGTCTCCTCGCGCGACTTGCGGGGCTGCGCCGGCTGGCCGGACTTCACCGCCTCCAGGAACTCCCGGTTCTGGCTGATCTGCTGCATCTCCTCCAGCGAGGCGATGCCGGAGCCGGGCAGCACCCCGAACCCCCACGCCCCGAGCGCCCGGCCCAGCGCGCTGGTCTCCACCTTCTCCGGTGGGTTCGTGCCGGCCGCGTTCTGCCCACCCTGCCCGAACCCGGGGACCCATGCGGTGCCGGTCCGCTGCCCGAGCAGCCGCTCAGCCGCGAAGGTGATCACCCCATCGGAATCCTGATTGAGACTGTCCGTCTCGGTGATCTGCGACATCCGCTCGTAGATCTCCACCGACACCCGGTAGACCAGGCGAGCGCCGAACTCCAGGTACCCCGGCGGGGCCACGGTCGGCTCCGGCACGTAGTCCACCCGCCAGCCGTTGATCTCCTGCGCCGCGACGAGCATCGCCTGCCGGCCGGCGACGGACATGTACAGGGTCCACACGTCGATCCGCTCGTCCACCATCACCCCAGGCTTGCTGGGATGCGCAACCTTGATCTTCTCGGTGGACGGCAACGCCTGCACGTAGTCGAAGAAATCGCCGGTGTCCACCCCCCACGCCCGGGGCAGGGTGGCCAGCAGCGCCTTCACCTGCTCCACGGTCGGGGGCTTGCCGCGGAACTTCCACGCCGTCAGAATCTGCTCGCCATGCTCGGCCTCGGCCGGCGGCTGTTCGGGTGTTTCGGTCATGCCAGAATCGTCCTCTCACTGCCAGGGTTTCGGTACGGGGGATTGCTACGGGCGGCCGGGTAGTTGCCGGCCCTTCCGTTTGATCGAGGCGATGATCGCGTAGACCCGCTGCTTGGTCAGGGTCAGGTCGGACTGGATTTCCAGCGGGGTCCGCTTCCGGTACAGCAGGTCCAGCACCTGCCGCTCCCGCGCCGTCAAGCCGGTGTCATCGCGGCCCAGCTCGTAGCCGGGCTGGACGTGCCCACCAGGACGGCCAGCGTGCGCAGGCTTCTGGATCGACTCCAGGAAGCTACCTGGTTTGCTGCTTGCGTTGCCCATCACTCGCTCCTGATCCAGGCTATGAACTCGTCCGTCTCGGCATCCTCGGCCGCGATCCGCGCGGAGCGCCGGGCTAGCCACCACTGCAGCAGCGCCACCATCAGCCCACCGCCGCCGGGTAGGCCGGGCCGTACACCGCACGCCAAAACACCGCCGAGCTGACCGGCTGACCCAGGTACACCGCAGCCCGCACGTCCTCGGCGCCCACTCCTGCGGCGGCGAGCCGAGACACGATCACCTCAACCGGGTCATACAGCACCGGGTCGCAGCCCTCGGACCGGATCCGGTCCTCCACATACTGCTCGGCCAGGCAGGCACCGCACTGCCGCCGGCCTTGGCTCAGGTGGACGGTGCAGCTCATGGCCGGCCAACACCGAAGTAGGCCCGGCAGGCTGGGCAGTCGCACGCCGGGTCGGGCTGGCCGAGGCCTTTGGTGTCGAAGCCGTAGCCGAGCTCGTGAAGCGGTTTGACAGCGCCGGTGCTGATCCGGGCCTGCCGTTCGCCGTAGCGGGTGTGCGCTCTGCGTGGGCTGCTCATGACCGGTCCAGGAAGTACGGGTCGAGGTCGTTGATCACGCCGCATCGGGGGCAGGCGAACTCGTCGTCGTGGACCTCGACGTCACCGGTCCAATCGCAATAGCGGCAGTCCACGTTGGCCGACACAGCAGCAGCATGCGCCTGGGCGCTGGTCCGGGCCATCAGGCCTTACCCGTCGTCCTGCGGCCGGGCTTGACGCCGGCCATCCGCTGCGCCTGCTCCACCCTCGGCGCTCCGCAGCAGAACACCGCCGCGACGAACAAGCCCAGCCACACCAGGCCGAGCACGATCAGCAACATGAGGTTTTTCCTTCCGCCAGGGATTCGGTGCTGCCGCCAATCATGCCCCAACCCAGCGGGTAAGTCAATAGTTCGTGCCCGTGGCCTGTGCGGAGTTGCAACGGACTGGCGCCTCTCGATGGTCGGCACGGGCAACACCGGCCACCTGTTCAGCCAAACCGCACAGACCTAGCGGGTCCGGGCCGCCGCAGCCGCTCACATAGCGGCAGGCTCAGTAACCCGAGCCGGCAGAACCCCCGGAGCCACCAGCCGAATCGTAGCCCACCGGCCGCTCACGGCAGCTCAACCACCGTCTCGCACTCGGTGCAGAGGCCTATCGTCACGGGGCCGGTTGCCGCATCGATGACAACGGTCCTCTCAAGCCACTCCGCACCGCACTGCGGGCACTGGACATGCGGAGGCGGCTCAGCGGCCGGGAACTCGATCACCCGGGCGGACGGCTCCGACTCCTCGCTCATCGCCGATGCCGGACGGTCGTGACCACGGTCAGCTGGCCGGCCACGGTCGAATCGAACGTCGTGTCCACCTCGGTCCCGGCGAACGCCACCCTAGCCCGGTCCTCCCAGCCGTCGCTGCGGTCATCCGGGTCAAACCCCGCCGCCGCGAGCAGCTGCCGCAGATTCTGCTCCACCGCCTCAGCCGCACGGTCAGCGAGCTGCCGGAATTCATGCCGAATCCAAGCGACGTAATCAGTGCTTGGATCACCACACCCGATCAAAGACATAGCTGTCCGACCCCTCCCCAAGGACCCACAGCACCCAAAACCGTGTGAGGGTATGCCGAGTGACACCCTCGGCTGGGCGCTGCTGACCATGCGTGTCACCCGCCAGCTGTACGAACTGGTAGGGCAGGCGGGCGTGCGCCTGGTGTTCCGCCGCAGGCTGGTCCGGTCCCGGCCGGGACACGCGGGGGCTCTGCTGTAACCCGCAGGCCGGGAATGTCGAGGCCCGGTGCCCCACTGAGGTGGGCACCGGGCCTCGGAACCGAACACCCCCTGGCAGAGGTGGCTCGACAACCGCGCATAGCGCCGGAGTGGTTGGAGCAAGCTGATCATATCGGCTCGCAAACCCTCTTGGCTATATGCAGTTGACTTTCCACCTCTGCCAGGAAGTCAGTTCGGTCTCTCGACCTGCTGGGACGGTACCTCACTCGGGGGTTACAGGTCTAGCTATCGGACAACACCGGCCGGTTGTTGTGCAATCTCGCCAACGGAATGTCGACGGTGTTGTGTAGTTGTGCCATATCCCCGGCGAGCATGGCCTCGGAAATGCCGAAAGCCGCCCCGCACGGTCCGGGTGAGGTGGACCGTGCGGGGCGGCTGCTGGGGGGGCAGGTCAGGTCAGGGCGACGGTGGACAGGGTGCCATCGTCAGCGACGGCCAGCCCGAACATGCCGCCGCCCGGCGCGCACAGGGCCAGCTGGCCCTGTGCGTCGATGGTAAGCAGCGTCCGTCGGGTGCCCGGCTCCTGCACCCGGAACACCGGCTGGGTCTGCCCGGTCATGCCGCGGAGTTCGAGGATGGGGCCGGCGGTGGCGTCGTCCTCGGCGCGGATAGCTCCGTCGCTGCCCGATAGGTACAGCTGCGCGTCGCCGTCGACGCCGGAGAGGCTGGCCTGCCCGGACCCGGCGCTCAGTTGCAGGTAGTAGCCGTAGCCGGATGCCCTGCGGAAGAAAGCTACGGCGTTCCCATCAACGTCACGTAGTTGCAGCAGGTCGCCGCTCTCCTCGGTCGCCTGCGCCTCGAGGATGGTCGGCGTGCCGCCCGATCCGCCGTCGGCTGGTGCGAACGCCTCGGCGGGTTGCAGCGCGGCGCTGCCGAGGCCGAGGCTGGTCCGGGCGGCTGCCGGGTCGGTGAGGTCGGACAGGTTGTTGGCCGCGATGAGCCGGGCGGCGAGGGCGGTGGTGAGCGCGGCCACCACGGACTCGTCGTTGGCCAGTTGCGCGGCGATCTCGCCGAGGGTGTCCAGAAGGCTCGGCGCGGAGTTGATCAGGCCGTTGATCGCGGCGCTGATCTGCGCGGCCGCGTAGGCCCGGTCGCCGTGCGGGTCGGTCGCGCCGGTGTGCGCGGTGACGGCCTGGTCGGCGGTGCCGCTGGCGTCGGCGTCGACGTCGGCAGCGGTGAGCTGCACGTCGCCGGTTTGGCTGTTTACCGAGGTGACCGGCGCGGTACCTCCACCGCGGCCATTGGCGCCGAGCACCGGCACCGGCCCGGCCTGCGGGTCGGAGAGCAGGCAGTCCCGCAGCCACACCGGGCCGTCGCCGGCCGGCACCAGGAAGGTCCACACCGTGCCGGCGTCCTCGGTCACCTCGTAATGCGAGTTCGCCGGGTCGATCTCGGCGTTGGGTTGCAACCCGATCGACCATAGCCCCGTCTCGTCGGTGGCGGTGCGGGAGATGCCGAGTATCTCGTCCTGCCCGCTGTCGGTGAACCCGGCGGCCGGCACCAGCTTGATCGTGATGGGCTGCTCGATCCGCGGCCCGCCGCCGGGGAGGGTGAGCCGGTTCTGCACGGTACGGACGGTCATTGGTCCTCCGGGGTTGAGGGTGCGCTACCGACATATGCATCGGTCAGCCAGTCCGGCAGCGGCACCATCGGCACCGTCTGCCCGACGAGCGCATGCGTGCAATCGGCCAAGAACTGCCATTGCCCGCCGCGCACGTAGCAGTGGCAGTGCTTCGCCCCGGGCTGGTCGCCGTACCAGGTGTCGATCGACTGTGGAATGGTCGGCGCGGCTTCGTTGCCGTCCCATGTCCAGCCGTTCGGCGCGTCGATGACGATCCGGTGGGCGTCGTCGCAGCCGGGGCACCAGAGCCAGAGCGACCGACCGGGCGCGGTGCCGTTGCCGCCGATGCGTAGGACCGGCGCGGTCACGCGACGGCCGGGATGAGCTCGAATTCGAGGGCGTTGAAGCTGGTGACGTTGGCCAGCGACGCGGCGGGGACGGTGAAGGTGAGCTTGGCGACCATGCTCGAGCCGGCGGTTTCCACGGCCAGGGTTTGCGCGGCGAGCACCGCCCGCACATTGGTGCCTTCCCAGACCTTCAGTTGCTCGGTGCCGGTGCCGCCGGTGACGCTGGTCTCCACCTGCACGGTCATGTCGGTGCCGGCCGCAGGGGTGACCAGCGCACCCATCCGGAACCGGGCCGAGCCGGTCCCGACGAGGTACGTGGCCGGGTCGGTGTCGCTGACCGCGGTGAGGGCGTTGCCGCCGGCCCCGGTGACGGCGTAGCCGGGGGCGGAGACGACGGCGACCGGGACGGCGGTGGCGGCTGGGGCGGCGACGGTGACCGTCTGGCTGGTGGTGCCGGTGTCGCCGGAGTCGTAGGTGGCGGTCAGGGTGACCGTCTTCGACCCGGCCGAGCCGTAGGTGTGAGAAGGGCTGACGCCGGTGCCGGTCTGCCCGTCGCCGAAGTCCCAAGCGTAGGAGACGACGGTGTCACCGCCGGCCAGGTTCGACCCGGACGCGTCGAAGGCCACCGTCTGCCCGGTCGGCGAGGCGGTGAACACCGGGCCGATCGCAAAGGCGCAGGTGACCTCGCCGGTGGCGATCGTGGCGTCCATCGTCCAGGACGGCCCGGTCGCGCCAGCAGCGTCGGCGATCGCGTAGGCCGAGGCGAACATCGAGGTGGTGCCGCGGGTGACCCGGTTCACGGTGGTGAAGACGCTGCCGACCAGGTGCTCCTGCTGCGTGGAGGCGACGGTGGCCTGGTAGGCGATGATGCCGAACACGAGATCGTCGATCGCCGCGACGGCGGTTGCTGCAGGCGGGGTGGTCGAGCCGGAGTTGGCTCGGGACCCGGTGTCACGCAGCGTGACCGGCTTGTCGGCGGTGAACTCGGCGACCACCCCGGCGACGTTGATCGACGTGGAGCCGTTGTGCACGGTGACGCCGGTGATCCCGGCCGGACCGGGCTGCGCCCACCAGATCTCGCCGTGCCGCTGCGATACGCCCGGCTGGGTGAGCGGGGCCATGGCGTAGGAGTTGCCCGCCGAGTCGGTCACCGACGGGATCACGCCGGAGGCGAGTTGCGCGGAGAACGCGGCGACGATCAGCGAGTTGGCGAGGGTGGCCGGCAGCGCCGCCGAGGCCACGTCGGCGCCGAAGTTGTTGATCGCCGCGATGTTGCGGGGCGCTGAGAATCCGCTCATCCTGTGTACTTCCAGACTGTGTGTGAGTAGATCTCGAAGGTGTTGGGGAACACCGGGTGCAGGATCGGCTGGCCGGCGAAGCTGGTGTTGCACGAGTTCGGCGCGGTGCCGCCGCCGGAGATGCACGCGTTCAGCAGATGCGAGTAGCCGAGCGGGTCGTCCGGATGGCCAACGTACTTGCCGTCGATCTGGGAGCCCTGCAGGTAGATGTTCCAGAACCGGTTCACCGGGTCGGCCGGGTCACCGCCGTTGCTGGTCCAGAACAGCGCCTGGGTGTCGACGTAGTCGAACACCTTCACCCCGTCGATGTAGGCCTGGATGCGCACGTTCGCCGAGGGCTGGTCCGGGTCGCCCGGGGTGGCGCCGGTGGCGTCGGTGACCGGGTAGACCTTGGTGCGGAACTTGTGCCGCCCGCCCGGGCTCGCGGTCGGGTGCTCGAAGAAGATTCCGCCGTAGCCGTCGGCCGATTTCGACTTGGCCACGTTGTACTGGGTGAGCAGGTTCCCGCTCGAGTCGCGGCCGGTGGCGCGGTGCAGGGTGATCAAGGCCCGGCCCGGCACTTGGGCGTGGAAGATCTCCATGTCGTCCAGCTCGACCATGCCCGCGCCGCCGGTGAAAGCCGTACCCCACCAGGCCTGCCAGATGCCCTGGCCGTGCGCGATCCGGGCTTCGATCTCCTTGCAGTGGTAGCGCGGCGCGTACCAGCCGGCCGTCTTGCTGTCGAGCATGCCAGCGGTGAAGGCGTTGCCGCCCACGGTCTCGCGTTTGCTGATCAGCTTCAGAGACAGCCCGTCGCCGTCGGACGCGGCCGAGACGACGGCGTTGCGGGCCATGTAGCGCTGGATCCGGTCCGGCGCGCCAAAGGTGGAGTTGTCATAGGCGTGCCAGCGGGCCGGGTCGAGGGTGGCGAACTCATCGGCCAGCAGCAGGGTGTAGCCGGGCAGGTCCGGGACCGGCTGCGGGGTCGGGCCGGGCGGGGTGGGCTGCACCCAGGCGCTGCCGTTCCAGACCGTGCGGGGGCTGGCCGTGCCGACCGTTGCCGGGCCGGTCCACACCTTCCGGTTGCCGGGCCGGACGAACTTCCCGCCGAGCCAGTACAGGCTGCCCGGCGGTGTCGTCGCGGCCGGCGTGACGCTGGCGGTGATCCGGCCGATGCGGGCCTTGGCCGACCCGGCCGAGGCGGGGGTGACGGTCGCGGTGATCCGGCCGATCCGGGCCTGCGCGGCGGTCTGCGGGGTGACCGCGGCCGTGATCCGGCCGATCCGGGCCTGCGCGGCCACGTCAGGACACCGGTACCCAGGTGTCGTATGGGGCGAGCACCACGCCGGTGATGGTGGACGGGTCCACCGGGCCGACGAACTCCCGCGGCCTGGACGTGTCGGCCAGCGGGGCCGCGCCGGTCGGGGTGTACTTCGGCAGGGCGTAGGTCGAGCCGTTCCAGAACAAGCTGATCCGGGTGTTGTTGTCGATCAGGTGCTGCCGGTCGTAGTTCTCCAGGTCCACCGCGTCGACCGGGGTGTTGCCGCCGGCCCCGTCGGCCCAACTGGCCTGGGTGCGAGTGTAGCCGAGCGCCATGGCGGTGCCTTCCTACTTGCCGGGGAACGTGGTCGGGCCGGGGAACGTGGTCGGGCCCGGGAACAGCGGCCGGTCGATGGTCACCGGCAGCTGGTAGGTGGCGCTGGTGCCGTCAGCGGCGGTGACAGTGACCGTTAGCGTGGCCATGGTCAGGCGGCGGTGACGGTCGCCGACTGGCCGTCGGCCGCGACCGTGCCGGTCTTGCCGTCCAACGACACGGCGGTGATCTTCACGGCCAGCTTCCGGACCGTGGTGACAGGCACGTCGGCGTTGAACACCTGGCTCGCGCCGTCGGCCGCGGTCAGGGTCAGCGCGAGGTGCTGCGTGCCGTCCACGCTGGAGGTCGCGGTCGCGCCGGGGATGGTGACCGTGATCGTGTCGCCGGTGCTGTATTTCGCTTTGTCCAGTTTCGGGGCGGCGGTGATGACGGTGGCCACCGCTCAGCCACCGTCCGCCGAGGGTGCCGCATGCTGCGCCTTCCACTGGACCGCGCCCGGCTGGGCGGCGGTGTTCGGGTCGAGGTCCGACGGCAACACCCCCGGGGCGGGAGTGAACCCGAGGCTGGTGATGACCGGGGTGCCGTCCGGGGTCGGCGCGTAGACCACCGGCTGCCGGGTTGCCCCGAACAGCAACGACGCGGCCGGCCAGCGCTTCTCCAGAGCATGCCCGACGGCGAAGTACAGCGCGGTCAGCACCACCGTCAGAGCCGCCACCAGCTTCTCCTTGGTCGCCGCCGAGGCATCGGTGTAGCCCAGCAGCACGAGCACCGGATGAGCCAGCGGCAGGGACAGCAGCCAGCCGGCCAGCAGCGCGGCCAGGGTGCGGATGAGCGCCGTTACATAGTTCGACAACATCAGAGCGTCGCCTTGCCCTTCATGTAGGCGTTGTAGATCAGCTGCATGCCGGCGTTGGACACGTCCTCCACCTTGTTACCGGCGCACAGCGGGTCCTTGCGGAAATACTCGACGATCGCCTCAGTCTCCTTGGGCGTCGAGCCCTCCAGTGCCGACCAGACCCCCGGCATGACGAGCCGGTAGGCGTTGGTCTGGACGTTGTGGATGATGCGGAACATGCGACCTCCCGAGACCACGGGCGGCGGTATCTTCACCCCGCCGCTGGAACTGGACGATTCGCCGGACAGTGGCCACGGCTCGGTCGAGTTGAACCCTGCCGGGTTGCGGCTGACGCTGATGTGCACGTGGTAGAGGTGCGGGTCGTCGCCGGCGTACGGCTTCGTGCCGCCCGGATTGGCCGGGTCGGTGATGCGGGCCCTGAATATGGCGTAGCCGTCCGGCCACACCCGCGGGTCCTTCAGCGCGAACATGCGATTGACCATCGCCGCCAGCTCGGCGCCTGGTGGCCCGTCCGTCACCGTAACAATGCCGGGAACGCCAGAGACATTCACCGCCACGTCCAGCGCTCGAACAGTACTGTCGAGCCAAGGATTGTGATCGCTGGACGGCTCCCGCCGGTGCGCCCGGTCGCCGATCGTACCGGTCTGCGGCGAGTTGACCCAGCCCTGTCCTGGGTAGGCCGCCTGGAGCTGGTGCAGCAGTGTCAACAGCGCCGGTGCGAGCCGATCGCCGTCGCCGCCGGTCCAGACCATGTCAGCGGGCCGCGATCTGGCCGGCGGCGATGAACCCGGACAGGCTCACGTTGTGCAGGCTGTTCCAATGGTTGATATCGCCGCACGGACGGATACCGGCCGTCGTGATCCCGAGGATGCCGAGCCAGGTGTTCACCTCGTCGGTGGATCCCATCGCCCGGTAGGTGCCTGCGCCGAGCACCACGATGGTGCCCTGCAGGGTGTTGCCGGTCGTGGGGCCGGTGTACTGCCACATCTCCATAGCGAGCGCCATGCGGTTTGCCTTTCAGGGGGTTGGGGCCGGGCTGGGTGGCACGGTGCAGATGATGATCGCGCCGCCGCCCGGCTCGTCGACACGGGTGGGCGTGCCACCGTTGGCAGTGCAGTAGTCCGGGCCGGGCACGCCTTGCGGGCCGGTGTCGCCCCTCGGCCCCTGCGGTAGCGGCCCGGCGTCGACTGTGGTGCCGTCGGAGAAGGTCAGGATCAGATGATGGTTGGTGTCCTGGCTGGCGCCGGTGACGGAGACGCCGTTCGTACCGTCGGCACCGCCTGGGCCTCTCGCGCCGTCCTTGCCCGGTGGCCCTTGGCATTCGTTGTGCCCAGCGCACCAGGCATCCATCGCGGCTTGCACCTCCTGCACGCTCGGCGGCTGGCTGCACCGATGCTGTGTGCACCAGGTGTTGACGGCCTGCTGCCAGTCCGAGGCGTTCGGCGAGACGACTACCACGCGCGGCGGCTCGCTCAGCACCGGGGTCGCGCTGGGCACCGGCTGCGCGGCCACCGAGGATGCCGACTCGCACACCGGGCCGGACAGCGCGCCGCTCCGGCAGGCCGCGCTGATCCGGCCGGCCAGCGTCTTGCCGTCCTGCGCCGCTGTAGCGTACGCGGAGGCGAGATCGTTGAGGTGCTGCACCTGCGTCGACTGGCTGGCGTTGTCGCTGCGCAGGCCGCTGATCTCGCCATCCTGGCTGCGGGAGTGGAACCAGATCAGCAGCACCGCGAGCACGACCAGCAGGAACCCCGCGAGCAGCACCGAGGTTACGTGCGCCCATCGCCTATCGACAGCGGTGGCCTTCGGCGCGTCCGAGCGGCGTATCACGGCGCGTCGCCATCCTTGGCGCGTCGCATCTCTTCGACCTGCCGCTGCAGCTCTTCCAGGGTGAACCTTTCCCGGGCGCGCGCTTCGATCTCTTGATCCCGCCGGCCCCGCTGGGACAGGTAGAACCGGTACAGCCCGAACACCGACCCGAGCGCTGCGAGCACGAACGTGCCGAAAGTGGCGAGGCTGGTCATGTCCACGCCTGGTCCCGGGAGTGGGCCGCCGCCCGGGCCGCGACGGCGGAGGCGACACACCACACCGCTGCCCAGCCGTTGACGGCCGCGATCAGCACCGGGTTGATCGGGGCCTGCAGCCGGATCCAGGCGTAGTCGGTCGAGTAGGCGAAATACAGGTACAGGGCGAACCCGAGGCCCCACCCGGCCATCCTTGGCCAGTGCCAGGCCGGGGTCCGCAGCGGCGGCAGGATCAGCAGCGCCGCGAGAATGAACAGCACGCCCCACAGCCACCAGGGCATCGGGTTTTGCCGCACGTAGTTCAGCGACGGCTGCCGCCGCCAGTCCGCTGGCCCCCATCCGATCAGTACCCCGGCCATCAGCGATAGCCCTGCCGCCACTGCGCGTAGTGCGGCGGTCGCGGCAGCGTTGCCGGTCGGTATGCTCACTTTTCAGCCTTCCTCGGCCCTTGCCGTTGGTCGGGGAAATGCCGAGGCGGACTCTCGACCTTCCTGTCTGGGGCTACACGCTCCGCCTCCTGATCGTCACGCCGCGTCGACGAAGCTGACGGTGTAGTCGGTGTTCATCAGCTGCGCGGCGCCGGAGTGGTTGGCCCGGTAGAACCCGAACGTCTCGCCGGCGGCCAGGTAGCCGGTCCAATGGCAGGAGGCGCGGGTGACGCCGTTCCAGTCGACGTACCGGCCGGTATAGATGCGGCCGTCCCAGCCGTTGCGGGCCGGGGTCTGGATGCAGCCGCCGATCGCGACGTCGGCGGCGCTGCCGCGCGCGATCTGCAGCGTCAACGCCCAGATACCGGCTTTGACCACCACGCCGCCGGTGGTGTAGTAGCCGGGGTCGGAGCTGGGCACGGCCAGCGGGATCAGTGACACGTCGCCGTTGGTGACGGACACTTCGGTGACGCGCTTGGAATAGCTGAACGGGTCGCCGACCAGCGGGGTCCGCCTCGACGGGCCGGTGATGCTCGTCAGCGCTGCCTCGATGGCGCTGACCAGGGCGCTGCTGACGGCGGGCACGTCGTCGGCGTCGCCGAGTTCGGCGATCGGCAGGCCCCAGTCGCTGCTGGTGATCATCGCGGCTCCTACTCGGTCGGGTAGTCGGGCAGGCCGGTCGGCACGCCGAGGCAGATCGGGGCGCCAGCGACGAACAGCACCCCGACGGGGTCACCGACCGCCGGCCGCGGCCCGTAGAACGGCATCTGCACGTACCGGCCGAGCACGGTCACCCCGAGCGGGTAGGGGTCGGTGGAGAATGCCACTTGGCCGGTGGCGTAGCCGAGGTCGCGGACTGGCTGCGGTATCGCGTCGGCCAGCCGCCGGATCCGCTGGTGGTCGGCCATCAGAGTCCCAGCTCGCGCATCAGGTCCTCGTATCCGGTCGGCAGGACCGCCCGGCAGTGGATCTGCTGGGTGCCTTTCGGGGTGAGCGGCACGGTGAACGACTCCACCACCCGCAGCTCGTCCGCGCCGGTGTCCGGGTCGGTGAGGGCCAGCACGTCGTCGGCTTCCAACGCCGCGTTGACCCCGGTGTCCATGGTCAGCGTGGAGGCGCGGCCGAGCAGCCGGGACAGGCCGACCATGGCCGCGGTGTTGGTCTGCGTCGGCGTGTAGAAGCTGGGGCTGGTCACCGTTTTCGGGCGGAACCCGTACCACCCGTAGATCGAGTAGGGGTCGGCCGGGTCGGTATTGGCGGTCACGACCTGAGGCACGTACAGCCCGACCGCCGAGGAGTTCACGATGACGGCGTTGAACAGGCCGGTGCGGTCCCGGGCGCGTTCGCTGTCCAGCAGCGCACCGCCGAGGCCGCCGGCCACCGCCCAGTCCGGGACCGAGTCGGGGTAGGCGACCGGGACTCGGCGGAGCATTCCGAGCCCGTCCGGCCGGAAGAACACCTGCACCGTGCCGGAAGTGCATAGTTTCCCGACCGCGGCTTCCCGGTCGTTGTCGTCCCAGTACACCAGCCCGACCGGGGTGGTGGCGCTCATGTCTACCGAGGCCCAGCCGGGGAACGGGTAGGCCGGGTTCGGCCAGCCACCTTCGGTCAGGCGTTTGATCTCGGCCCACGTCGGGTTGGTCGGGATCACCACCGGCTCGCCGGTGTAGGGGTTGCCGAGCTTGTTGGCCTGCACCTGCGCCCACCGGTCCCGCCCGGTCAACGACAGCTGCCCGTCCCGGCCCTTGGTGAGGGCGTCGGTGTCCACCCCGAACACGCCCACCGGCACCGTCTCGATAGACCGGTCGATGTAGCGGACGGTTTGGGTGACGCTGATCTCCGCGCCCGGCGCGCCGAGCTGATCGGCGGTCACCGTACCCGGCGGCACGGTCAGGGCCAGGATGCGGCGGCAGGACGCCGAACCGTCCACGGTGACCGTGCCGTCCTCAATGTCGAGGGCGACGTCATCGACCGCGCCCGGGTTGTGAAGGGTCGCGGTGTACCAGACCGCACGCCAGGTGCCGATGGCCTTCAGGTACAGCGGTGTCACGGGCCACATGTCAGGTGCCCGGAATCCCGGTCAGCCGGCCCCGGAAGGTCCGGTACTTCGCCTTCGAGTCGGCGAAGGTCGGGTCCTGCGCCAAGGAGTCGGCGAACGTACGCTGCGGCTGCACCCCGCCGGCCGGGCGGCCCACCTCGACACACGGCAGCGTCCAGATCCGGCCGGCGTCGCCGAACCGGGTGGCTGATCGGCGGGCACGGTCGATGTCGCCCACCCACACCCACCGGTAGACGTACTCGCCGGTGAACGGGTAGATCACCTGCAGCAGCAGCGGCGCCTCGTCCTGGAAGAGCTGCTCGAGCGCGGTGCGTTCGGTGCTCGTGGTGGTGCGGAGCAGCATCTGGAACGACGCCGCCTTCCGCCGCCCGTCGGTGACCGGGATCCCGTACTCAGAGCTCAGCACGTCATGCACGGTGCCGGAGGACCGGAACTGCTCGGTATCGATCAGCTTCACCGTCACCCGGCAGGACAGCGACGGCACCCCCGGGTGGACCAGCCACGGCCCATCCGCCGCCAGGGTCACCGAGTCCGATGTCAATAGTTGCGTGCCGGTGTCGGGTGTCCAGATCCACCGGTTCGGCACGTTGAACTGCGCCTCATAGTCCCAGCCGACCCACGACCCGCCGACCGGGACCGCCGGCTCGGCGGTGCGGACCGGCACCGGGTGGTTGTCCGGGCCGTACCGGTAGACCGTGCCGGACACGGCCGAGGCCTGGTACAGCTCCAACCGCACCCGCGGCGGGCTGTTGGCTGGCTCGGGGATGGCGGTCAGCCGCGGCCCGGTCGGGGTGCCGGGGTAGGCGTCCGGCCCCGGGTAGAAGCCGGGATACAGGCCGCCCATCAGCCGGCCCGTCCGGTCACGAGGACGTGCCGCAGCTCATCGATCACGCCCTGCAGCTCCTTGTCGACGTACTTGGTGGTGGCCCACGTCTTGCCGTCGGCCTGCACGACGACGGGCCGGCCGGCCAGCCGCGCGAGTTGCAGGGTGGCGTTGATCATCGCCTTCTCGGTGCGGGCCGACTGCGCCGCGTAGCGGGCCGCCGCTTGCCGGTCGGCGGCGATCTGCGACCCGAACGCGACGTTTCCGGCGAGGCTGCCGCCGCCCTGCGCCGAGGCGGTGAACGCCGAGTAGGCCTTCACCACCTGCGCCAGGTCCGTCTTGCTCGCGCCCGCGAGGGCATCCAGGCCGGAGTTCGGGCCGCCCGCGGCGAGCGCCTGGATCAGCGCCGACGGGGCGCCGGCCTTGCCGAGCCGGGTCAGCTCGCCGGCGAACCGCTGATTGGTGGCGGTGCCGTACCGCAGCGCGGCCAGCATCGAGGCCGGGTCGCCGAACTTGGTGAGGTCGATCTGCCCGGTCAGGCTGGACAGCACCCCGGACGCGAACTGGCTGCGGGCCTGCACGACGTTGGCCAGGTCGGTCTTCACCGCGGCGATCTTCGCCTGCAGCCCCTTCAGCTGGAACGCATCGTCCACCGCCGCCGACAGCAGCCGCACCGCCGAGCGGACGTCCGGGATTTGGCCCCGGATGTAGGAGGCGATGCCGACCACCGACCCGCCGCCGGCGGTGACCGTGACCGGCACCGGCTGCGGGGCTTTCGACCCGCCCGCGTAGGCCGGCACCGACGGCCCCGCGGGCAGCATCCGCTTCGACTGGTCGTGCGGGTAGATGTCGAGCTTGTTGCCCTGCTTGTGGCCGAGTTCCCATCCCTGCTCGTTCATGGTGAACCAGCCGTCCGGCACGCCGCCCGGCCCGGAGCCTGCCGCGTTCGCGGGCGCGTGGCCACCAGGGAAGGTGACCCGGCCGCCGGCCCGGGCCGCAGCGTCGGCCAACGCCCGGCCGAGGTCCTGGTTGTCGATGCTGATCAGCACCTTGGCCCGGGCGGTCCGGCCGTTGATCGCGTCGAGCTGCCGCTGGATCGCCGATAGCCGCGGGGTGGCCGCACCGTCGTTGACGACCACTGCGGCGGTGGCCCGGGTGTTCAGCGCGTCGAGCTGCCTCTTCAGCGCAGCAGCCTTGGCCTTCGCCGCCGTGTCGTCCACGTCCGGGTGGGCGACGGGCTTGATAGCGCCGATCGAGCCCAGCGCCTTGATCAGCGCGTCAGTGGCTTTCGCGTCCAGGTGCAGCGCGGCGGCCTGCTTGCGGATAGCGGCCTCGTTGCGGGTGAGCTCGGCGTTGCCGGCCTGCAGCCCGGCGGTCTGCCCATCGGTGGCCGCGACCTGATCGGCGATGGCCTGCGCGTGCGCCTTCGCGGCGTCGATGATTTGGACCAGCGTCTCGCGGTTCTTCCGGCCAGCTGAGCTGTTCTGGTCCAGCGACCGGCCGTTCTGCTTCACGCTCGCGGTCAGCGAGTCCAGGGAGTCGAGGAACGCGTTCTGCGTGGTTTCGACGCTCTCGTTGATCCCGTTCAGCGCGTCCCAGGATTGCTTGAGCAGGTCCGCGGCCGTCTTCTGCGCCTCCAGCTTCTGGGTGGTGTCGTCCACCTTGTCCCCGACGCTGGTCTGCGTCTCGACCAGGTTCCCGCCGGCATCCACCACGTACTGGGTGCTCACCCCCAGCGCGTCCAGGGCGGTCTTGTTCTCCCCGATCGCGGCGGCCGACTTGCCCTGCGCCTCGGCCTCGTTCTTCGCGGCTTGCACGGCGGAGTTGAGCTGCTTGTTGTTGCTGCCGATCGCGTCGCGGAGCTTGTAGTAGGCGGCTGCGGATCCGTCGGTGTCGCCGGTCACGTTGTCCGACGACGCCCCGGAGGCGTCCATCGCGCTTTTCCACTCGACCAAGGCGCTGTTCACTCGGCCCAGGGCGGCGCTGTTGCCCAGCGCGGCGTCAGTGACGTCGCCCAGGCTGATCCCGAACTTGCGGGCCGCGTCATAGGCACCGGCGTGCTGCAACGCACTCACAGCCTGCTGCCGCACGTTCTCGGCGATCGCGCCGTTATCCCGCTCCAGCGCGGAGGTGTAGTCATCGATGGCCTGCCGGTTGGCCTGCACGGCGGCCTGGTGCTTCTGCCAGGCGTAGGCGGCCACCCCGAGCGCCACCCCGAGCCCGCCGAGCGCGAGCGTCGCCGGGCTGATGTTGCCGACCATCCCGGACCCGAGCGTCGAGGCCACGGTAGCGGCCCGGTACGCCTTCACCGTCACCACATCTATCGCCGCGCTGACCGCCCGGACGGCGGTGGTGGCGATGGTGTAGCCCTTCCACGCCGCCCACATGCCGAGCACGACTGTGCCGACCACCTGCACCGTGCCCCGGTGCGCCTCCAGCAGGTGCGCCACGTCGCCGAGCCCGGCCGCCGCGACGCCGAGGGTGCCGGCCAGCAGGTGCCAGGCCGGTATGAACACCCCGGCCAGCTCATGCTCCAACGGCTCCAGGGTGTGCTGGGTCCGGCTGATCGCGTGCGGCAGGTTGTCGCCGAGCCAGAACGTCGCCTCGGCCAGCGCGGGCTGGACCTTGCCGTTCAGGTCGACCGCCCAGGAGGTGAATTCCTTCCGCAGCTGGGTGCCGGCCGCGGACAGGCCCCGGTTCATGGTGTTGGCGTACTTCTGCACGTCGCCGGCCTGCAGCCGCTTGGTGAACATGTCCAGCGAGGCGGCGCCGCCGTGGGCGAAGTCGAACACCGCCAGCCGGGCCCGGTTCCCGAACGCGATCTGCACGTCCTGCGCGAACTGCTTGGGCGAAAGCCGCTCCTGCGCCCGGTGCAGCTGCTCCACCACGACCGGCAGGCCCCGGAACTTGCCTTGGGCGTCCCAGGCGTTGACGCCGAGCTCGGCCATCGCGGTCTTCGCGGCCTTCGACACCGGTGCCAGCCGGGTCAACATGTTCGCGAACGCGGTTCCGCCGATGCTGCCCTCATGCCCGGACTTGGCCATCAGCACCAACGCCGCCGACGTGGTGGTGACATCCACCCCGACCGCGCGGGCGGTCGGCCCGGCGTACTTCATGCCTTCGCTGAGCTCGACCAGGCCACCGGCGGCCGAGTTCGCGGCAGCGGCGAGGACGTTGGCGACGTGGCCGGCCTGCTCGGCCGGCAGCCGGAAGTCATCCAGCACCCGGCCCTCGATCACGGCGGCGTCGGCCAGCTTCACGTGCGCGGCAGCGGCCAGCAGCAGCGACGGCCGGGCGGCTGCCATGGCCCGGTCCAGCGAGATGCCGGACTTCACCAGGTCATTGATCGCATCGGCGGCGTCGACAGCGGTCGCGCCGGGCACCGTCAGGTCCTTACCGAGCCCCACCGCGGTGGCGCGGACCTTCACCATCTGCTCGTCGCTGGCCTGCGCCGCGGCCTGCACCGCGTTCAGCGACCTGGTCAGCTCGTTACCGGCCTGGAACTCCTCCAGCCCCTTACGGGCCAGCTCGAACACCCCGAACGCCAACCCGAGCTTGCCGAGCGTCTCCAGGGCGCGCAGCGCGTTCTGCCGCGTCCGCACCAGCCCGCCCGGGTCCGGCGGGATCCGCATCGCGGCCAGCCGGTCCTGCGCCCGCAGCAGGCTCGCCTCCGCCGAGGCTAGCCGGGCGGTGTTGCCGGTCCCGGCGGCGACCAGGGTGTTGTACCGCTCCTGCGCCGCCACCACCGAGAGCTGCGCGGCCCGCAGCCGGGTGTTCTCCGTGGAGAGGGTCGCGGCGGCCTTCCCCGCGCCGGCCAGCCGCTGCTCGGTTTTGCCGAGCGCCGCGCCGGCCTTCGTCGCCGACTCGCCGGTCAGATCCAGCGACCGCTTCGCGCCCATGACGCCGCGGTCGAACGCCGCCCCGCCCTCGAGACGCAGGTAGCCGACGAGTTCACCGACCGAGTAGGCCACGGGTCACCCGCCTTCCGGGGTCGGCTGCTTGGCTTGGGCGGCGATGTGGCGGGCCAGCCGGGAGTCGGTCATCAGCAGCCCCGCGATCCGGGCCTGCAGCCAGCGCTTCGGGCGGGTGGTGAGGATGCCGGAGTGGACGTCGATGCCGTACTCGGAATGCAGGTCCGGCTCGATCAGCGCCCACTGCTCGAGCAGACCGGCCCAGGTCAGCCGGCTTTCTTGGCCGGTGACCTCTTCCGGGGCGTCGTAGAAGTCCGGGATGCCGTCGATGACTTCGCCGCCCGCGTACGAGTCGAGGTCGAACGGCTCGGGCCCGGCGGGGCCGGTGCTTTTCCCCCCGACTCCCACCAGGAGACCGCGAGATCCTCGACGCCGAGCTGCCAGTAGAACGCGGTCACCCCGGCGTGCCGCAGTTCCGAGGGCCGGACCCCGCCGTCGATCATCGTCTGGTAGGCGTCGCTGAGGCTGAGCTTGACCATCTCCATCTCAGACATGATGTCGTCGTCGGGGACAGCCGCGCCGGCCTCACGCGCCCGCACACGCGCGATATTGGCCTGATTGACCTCCTGCAGCCTGAGCCAGGTCGCGGCGTCGCACTCGGTCACCTCGTACACGGTGCCGCCGATCGGCAGCTTCAGGATCGGGGCGTCGAGGGTGTCGCGGAGGTCGGTCAGCATCAGGCACCTTTCGGTCAGGGTGGGTTGAGACGGGCGGCCCGCGCCGTGAGTGGCCGTCAGGCGCGTGCCGCCCGTAGCAGTCAGGCGGCCGGGTTCGTGATCCGGGTCCGCTGCCCGTTGCCGGTCAGAGTCACGGTGGCGGTTGACAGGGCGGTCGCGTTGCCGCCGTCGTCGGTCCAGCCGACGAAGACGAAGCCCTCGAACGCCTCCGGCCCGCCGGTCCGGTCGAACCAGCGCACCCGCTTGAGCGCGCCGGATCCGAACTGGTCGGAGGCGTCGTAGAACACCTGCTGCCCCGGGTCGTAGGCGCCGGAGCCGATGCCCTTCTTGCGGGCCAGCTTGCAGGTCAGGGTGAACCCGAGCCCGGTCCGGGCCTGCGAGGCCCAGCCGTCGTCATCATAGGTCGCGTCGTCGGTCAGCGTGTCAGCCAGCGCCGGGGTGAACTCCATCATCGCCCGCACGTCGATATAGCCGGTGCCGTCCTGCGCGTCGGAGTCGTCGACCTGCAGCTTGAACTTCCGGGCGTTGGTGGACACCAGCTTCTCGCCGCCGGACGGCAGCGCGGTCGCCACGAACGGAGCGGTGGCGTGCACCTCGGTGTCGGTGTCGTTGTCGATCAGCCGCAGGGTGAGGCTGCCGCCGGCCGGGTCGGTCGCCGGCGTCTTCAGAACCAGCTGCGTCGTGGTCTGGGAGACGATGTCGCAGACGGCGTTGCCGAGGACGGCCAGGTCGACGGTGTCGAGCTCGGTGCCGGTGACGGTGACCGTGGTGCCACCGGCAGCGGAGCCCGTGGTGGGGGTGTAGCTGGTGATGGTGAGTGCCATCGGTGCGCCTCCTGGCGTCTAGTCGGTACGGTGCGTGCTGGGCCAGGCGACCCGCGCGTAGTAAGTGCTGGCGTGCTGGGCACGCTCGTTCTGATCCGGCCTCAGGTCGTTGTCGGCCTGCTGCCACATGGTCACGACCCAGATGCCGCCGACCATGATGTCGGTGAGGCCGTGCAGCACGTCGAAGATCGCCGCGGCCCGGTCCAGCACCGGCCGCGGGTCGGTCCCGCCGCGCAGGTGCAGCCGCCAGCCGATCGTGGAATCCGCTAAGGCCGGGTCGTGCCCGACCGCGTACGGGAACCCGGCGATCACATCGTCCGGCTGGTCCGGCAGCACCCCGACCATATGCCCGACCTGCCCGGCCGAGTAGATGCCGTCGGGGTCCCAGACGCCGATCCCGGCGCCGGCGAGCAGCACCGCGCCGCCGGTGGCGAAATCGGTCAACGGACTGTCGGTCACCGGCCGCCGCCCAGCGCCGCCCTGATCTCCGCGGCGACCACCTCCAGGGCCGCTGCGTGGCCGTCGAGCAGCGCGCCCTCCAGGAAGTGCGGGCCGCCGCCGTTCGGGTGGTGGTAATGCTCGCCGAGCTCCTCGAATACCGAGTAGTCCTCGTCGAAGGTGACCGACACCGCCTCGCCGCGCTCATCAACCACCAGGTCGGCGTGGCTGTTCTCGATCATCAGCCCGGTGTCGCGGGGCGCCCGGGCGCGGGCCAGCGGCAGGATCACCGCACGGCCGGCCCTGACGAGCGCCCGCCTGCGGGCGGCGGCCGACTGGACCGCGAACCCCGCGGTGGTGGTGATCTTCACTTCCAGCCCCACGGCCAGCCTCCGATCAGGCGAGGTGGATTTCGAGGTGGTCGAGCCGGGACCGGCCACCGGAGTCGAGCCGGTGCACGCCGATCACCCGCCGCGCCCGCGGATCCCAAGGCAGGGTCACCAGCGACCCCGGCGGGAACTGGCCGGCACGGTCCAGATCGGTATGGATGGTGGCGGAGGAGACGGTTTCGTTGCCGTCGGCGTCCCGAACCGTCCGGACGGTGTCGTCGATCTTGCATGGCACCGGTTCGCTGGGGTCGGCCAGCTTGTCGCCGTAGCCGCCGGAGCCGAGCTTGGTCTGCACGGTCACCTCATGCACCCACCAGCGGGCGAGCGGGTCGGTCACCGCCACCAGTCCGGCCGGTTCCAGTCTGCCCATCCCGGCCAGTCCCAGCCGTCCCAGCCGGGTGTGCTGGTGGAGTACTGCGGCACCGGCAGCCACAGCACCCCGGCGGTCTGCAGGATCGCCCGAGCCTCCGGGCACAGCAGGTCGGCGACCTGCTGCCGCAGCTGCGGAGTGGAGTCATCGGCGGCCGTGTCGTACTCGAACCGGGTATCGCCCATCGACTCGGCCTTGATCGACGGCGAGCCGGGGTCGCGCATCCCGGCCGTGCCCGGCCGGACCCCGGTCGCCAGCCACGCTGCGACCTGCGCGCAGGTGGCGTCCCGCTTCGCGTCGGTGATCTCGACGGTGTCGGTGTAGGGGTTGTCGTTCACCGCCTGCGCGACCAGCAGCGACGCGGATCGCAGCAATCCCGGCGCGTCGTCGGGCAGCGGTTCACTGATCCAGCCGGCGAGGTCCGTGACGGTGGCGTAGACGATCACCGGGCCTCCTAGCTAACGAGTGGGGTGGGGCGCAGGCCGGGCCCTGGCAGGGGCCGAAAGGAGCCGGCATAGGGAAACCCCCGGCCCGGCCTTCACGCGAGTTAATCCCGATGCGAGGCCGCCGGCCGCGTGTTGACGCCCCACCTCTGACGGTTCAGCTGGCCGGCTTGCCGTACTGCTCGATGAGCTGTTCCTTGGTGAGCGCCTCGGCTGCGGCCTGCGCAGCGGCCTCGTCGGTGCCCTCGGGCCGCTGGCTCACCGCGTAAGCAACCCAGTCGGACTTGCTAGCCGACTTAGGTGGGATCGGCCCGCCACCATCCACGTCGTCCGGGTCGTCCGGGTCCGAAACATCCGATCGCCGCCGGGCCTCGGCGGCGTTGCGGGCCGACTCGATCACCGCGTGCTCCAGCCCGCCGGTCACCTCGGCCGAGGCGATCATGTCCCGCTCGAGCAGGTGATCGATCTGCGGCTGGAACAGCCCCTGGGTGGGCAGCCCGCCGCCCTTGTGGACCCGCTGCAGGCTGCCGCCCTCGCCGTTCGAGTCGGCGCCGACGATCACGTCGACCAGCGGCGCGGTGCAGATGTACTGGGTGTCGCTCATTGGAGCCCCTCCTAGGACCGGATGCCGGTGAAGACGATGGCCGCGTTCGGCTCCTGCACCATCGGCGCCCGCACGATCCGGGACTTGGTGGTGATGCCGTCCACGTTCGGCTCGCCGAGGACCTGGACCTGCACACCGCCGGAGTTGTCGTCACCGGCCGCGCCGATCCAGCGCGGGCCGGACTGGGACGGGATCTCCTCATAGGCCAGCGACCCGAGCATGGTCGAATCCAGCCCGATCGCCTGCACACCCGAGGGCATGTGCGTCGTCTTCCACCAGGTGTAGTTGCCGATCCTGACGTTGTTGATGCCGGCGGTGATGATGTTGCCGGCCGTCTCCCGCGGCAGGTAGTTCATGATCGCCGCGCGGGAGACGGCGTAGGCGAACGTGGACGGCCGGCAGGCGATGGTGTCCATCGCGTAGCCCATGTCCAGCTCGTCGATCTGCGCGGCGCCGAGCTCGACGTCCAGGAACGGGTCGCCGGCCTTGTTCGCGGCGTCCCAGGTGCCCGACGTCGCAGCCTGGGTCTGGGTGACCAGCGACGCGATCGCCGACAGGTTCAGCGTGTCCTGCTGCCGGACCAGCGAGTTGGCCATCTTCCGCAGCTTCCGCTCGAACACCACCACGCTGGTGGTGTGCGCGGCGGCCTCATCCGAGTGCTCCTCACGGAAGCCGCGCTTGACCGGCTTCACCTGCGCCAGCGTCGGCCGGCCGGAGGAGACGATCGGGTACTCGGTCAGCGGCGCGATGACCTGCGGGTCGTCGACGGCGTAGATGCCTTCGGACACCTCGTAGATGCCGGAGCCGGTGCCGGTCAGGTTGACCCGGCCGGTGAGCATCTTGTCACTGATCAGCCGGGCCTGCACGATGGTCCGCAGGTAGCGGTAGATGCGCCGCGGGTCGGCCCGGTACCAGTCGACGGAGACGACATTGCCGGTGAGGCCGACGTTCGGGGCGTCGTAGACGGGAATAGTCATGTGAGTCTCCTCGCTCTCAGACGCCGAAGAGGGCGTAGGTGACGGACTGGCCGTCGGCGGCGGCCGACCAGGCGGTCCCGATCCGGGCGGCGACCGCGTCGGTGCCGGCCACCCACTTCCGCACCCGGCCCACGGTGACGCCACCGACGGTCGCGGCGGCGGCGAAGCACAGCGGGTCCTTGACCGCGATCGCGCCGGACGCGGTGGTCCGGTGGATGCCGTCGCGGTAGATGCCGAACGGCTGCCCGGACGCGGCGTCGATCTTCGCGATGCCGGCCGCGCCGACCGCGGCATCACCGGCCATGGTGCCGTCGGCGAGCACACCCGCCCCGCCGACCACACCACCCGAGCCGGCGATCAGGGTGACAGCTTCGCCCTCGTCGTAGAGGGCCTGGTACTCGCTCATGGCGTCATCAGCTCCCGGTAGTCCATGCCGCTTCGCGCGGCGATCGCCTTGGCCTCTGCTTCGGACATGACCTCGCCGGCGTCGTCCTCGCTGCCGGCGTACCCGGCCGGCGCCTTCGCGACCGGGAACCGGGCCGGCAGCGACTCCAGGTCGGCCTTGGTGCCCTCGGGGTCCTTGTCCCAGGACGCCCGCCACGCCTCCTGCCGGTCCTTGGAGATCTTGCCGTCGCTGAACGCCTTCGCGATCGCCTCATCGCGTTCCTCGGCCAGCTGCTTGGCCCGGGCCTGCGCGCCGGCCTTCGCTCCCTCGCGGAGCTCGTCCAGCACGGTCTGGGAGACGACGACCTTGCCTTCGGCGGCCAGCGCCGCCAGCGCCGTCTGCACAGCGGTGTCACCGGCGGCCGGTTCGGCCCGTTCGGCCAGTGCCTCGGCGTTCGCGGCGAGCACGGTGGCCTCGTCCGCGTCGTCCGGGAGCCCGAGCTGCTTCCGCAGCCCGTCAAGCAGGGTGTCCGACATGGGGTCGGCCTCCTCGGGGTTGGTGGATGGGGCAACCGGCTCGACAGCCGGGGTCTCGGTGGCCAGCAAAGCGGCCGGGGCGTTCGGGAGCATCGCCAGGTCGAACCGGCGGGCGGCGCGGGCCACGGCGCGGGCGGCGCGGGCGTTGTCCTGCGCGCCCACGGCCTCGACCAGCTCGGCCAGCTCCTCGTCCAGGTCGGTCTCCGGCGCGGTCACGGCCGGCGCCGGGTCCAGCCCGACCCGATCCGCCAGCCCAGCGGCCACGGCCTGCTCAGCGGTGTACCAGGTGGTCGCCTGCATCCTGGCCCGCCACTCGGCCGCGGTGCCGCCGGCCTTCGCCGCGTACAGCGCCGCGTAGCCGTCACTGAGCGTGTCCAGGATCGCGGCCTCGGCCCGCAGCTCGGCCGCGTCGCCCCAGGCGATGTTCGAGGCGTCGTGGATCATCATCATGCTGCCCGGGCCGGCCGCGATCGTGTCGCCGGCCATCGCCACCGCCGACGCCGCCGACGCGGCCAGGCCATACACAGTGACGTGCACGGTCGCCTTGTGAGCCCGGAGCAGGTTGCCGATCGCCACGCCTTCGAGCGCCTCACCGCCGGGGGAGTTGATCCGCACGTACAAGGTGTCCACGTCCCCGGCCTGCGCGAGCGCGGCGTCCACCTCGCCGGCGGAGATGCCGAACCATCCGCCCCACGAGTCGATCACGTCGAAGATGTCCACCGTCGCCGCAGAACCGCCGGCTGGCGTGCCGTTGCTGCCTTCGCTGGCGGCCATGCGGCGCACCGTGACCGGCCGGGACACGGCCGCCGACGGCTCGACCGAACCGCGGTAGCGGAACTGCGGCGCAGCTGCGGTCACGGGGTGCCTCCAGGCGGTGGTGTCGAAGGGTCCGGCTGCTGGAACACCGGGTCGTTCGGGTCCTCATCGGGCAGGCCGTACCGCTCCCGGATCCAGGCGCGGGCCGGCGTGTCCGGCCGGATACCGCCGTACTCGAGCAGCCAGTTCAGGTCTTGCGCGGTGAGCTCGACGTCGGCGCCGACCCCGGTGCACTCGATGACCGGGGCGGGTTCGTCCTCGCTCCAGTTCGCGTCGACCAGCGGCACCACGATCTGGGTGGTGGCCTCGCCGGCGAGGTCGTCGGCCTCGGCCTGCTGCGCGTACACCATCAGGTCCATCACCGTCTCACCGAGCGACCGGTTACCCCGCTCCGCGACGGCCATATCCAGAATCGAGGTGAGGGTGGTGCGGGTCATCAGCCGGTCCAGGTAGGTGACGAACGCCAGCGCATCCGGGACGCTGCCGGTCATGCCCTTCAGCTCCATCGAGAACCCGGCCGGCAGCCCCACCCCGGCGGTGTTGCCGGCCTTGTAGGTGCGGGCCAGCCGCTCCGCCTCGGCGACCTGGGTCGGGACCGCGCCGGCGGGTGCGTTGACCTGCGGCACGCCCATCCCGAACCGCTTGATGCTGGTGGCGTGGACCCGCAGCATCTCGTTCTTGATCAGCCACGGCCCGTAGCAGTCCCGCAGCAGCGACTGGCCGTAATAGTTGGAGCCGAGCCGCTCGTGGGCGTACCAGACCAGCTGGTGATCGGCGGTGGTGATCAGCATGTTGCTGGGCTGCCCCAGCAGGCCGCCCTGGTAGGCGCCTTTCAGCGTGCCGTCCGGGTTCAGCTTCAGCCCGGCGATGGTGTGCGGCATCCGCTCCTGCACCATCCCCAGCCGCCACCCGCCGGCCTGCTCGTCCCACTGCTGCGCGAACGGCGCATGCCCGTACACCAGCTTCAGCGACGACGCGACCCGCAGATGCTCGGCCCAGGTGAACTTACGCCGCCGCGCCCCGGTCGGCTCCTCGTCCAGCCCGGCGACCGGCAGCCCCAGGTCGTCGGCGACCCGGGCCGTCACCTCATCCCGGCAGCCGGCGCCGTTCACCGCCCAATTCGCCCGCCGCATCGCCAGCCGGTAGGCGCGCAGGACCGCCCCGAGCTGCGGCTCGTGCTGCATCCGCGCATACACCCACACCGACTGCGGATGCTGCAGCTCCGGCACCTGCTCGATCAGCAGGTCAACCAGGGCGCCGAACGTGTCCAGCCCGACCGAGTCATCCATGTAGCCGGCAAGGGAAGCGGTCACAGTGGCCGGCCCCCTTTCGGTCGAACGACATGGCGAGTAAACTGGCTGCGAGCGTTTCGCAGGACCGGTTCGATTCCGGTGGCACTGCGCCTGGTGTATGGAGCACGTGGAACGGGGCGGTATAGAGTCCGCCGTGAAGCCCGGCAGACTACAGTCCGCCGGGCTTCTGCATGCCGGGCCGGGCGCTTCACCATGCGGCGGTCATCAGGTCCACGTCGTTCGGGTCACGCACCGGGCGGGCGGCTTGCTCCTCGGCCGCAGTCTGCGGCGCCAGCCAACGGGTCAACGCCACCCGCGCGGCGTAGGCCATCACGTCCACCTGGTCATCGAAGCGGCCGTTCGGGAAGTCCGCATGCTCGTCTAGCCACTCATCCAGCCACGCCGCCTTGCGGGGCAGCAGCACCCGGTGTTGCCGCACCAGATCAGCAGCGGCCAGGGCCCGGGTCAGCTTGTCGGTGTCCGCTTCCAGCTCGGCCACCGGCAGCCCCTTGCGGCCCAGCGCATACACCAAGGTCGAGCCGAACATCCGTGACTCGATGTAGGTGGTGTCATACGGGGTCAACCACCGCGACCGCAGCGGCTCCAGCAGCGCCATGTGATCGGCCTGCGGCACCCGCTCCCGCACCCGATCCAGCAGCACCAGATCCCCGGCCAGCGTGATCGCCCACGCCCCGGCCACCGTGTGATCAGCCGATGTCTTCGTGCTGCTCGCCAGGTCCATCGTGATGAACCGGAAGCAGTCGCCGAGCATGTACCGCTCCGGCCGACCCGCAGTGTCCGACTCGGCCAGAACCTCACCCGGGCCGGTGCTCGTCCAGTACCGCCAGTCACCGCGCCTGAACAGGTTGCCCTGCGCTAGCGTCGGCCGCTGCTGGTACAGCGACGCCCACACATACGGCGAGGTGGTCTTCTGCAGCGCCGTGTAGTAGCCGGCCGGCCGTTCCCGCGCCGGCTCCATCTCCTCACCAACCGCCCGGCCCAGCGGGTCGTCATCGGATTCGGCGATCGCCGGAATCGACAACACCGCCCACTCGCCCGGCTCCCGCTGCAGCATCCGGCCGGCCAGGTCGTCGGCGTGCCAGCGGGTCTGAATGACCAGCACCTGCGTGGAGCGGGGCTTGGCGACGTTCTCCCACCAGTCCCAGGCGGCGTCCCGCTGCATCTGCGACTCCGCCGCGGCGCGGTCCTTCACCGGGTCATCGATGATCAGCAGGTCCACCGCGCGGGATGTCAACGCGCCGCGGATACCGACGCAGTACAGCGAACCGCCCTGCTCGGTCAGCCAGTACCCAGCGGCTTTCGAATCGTCCCGCAGCCGGATACCCAGATCGGGGCTGGCGGCGACGTCCATCTTCACAGCAGCGCCCCACCGGCGGGCCGTGGAGTAGTCGAACGACGCGACGACGATCCGCAGCTTCGGGTCACGCTCGAGCCGGTAGGCCACGTTGCGGCGGACCGCCCGCTCCGACTTGCCGACCTGGGGCGCCATGAACACCATCTGCTTGTCCACCGCGCCGCCGGCCATCGCCGCCAGCACCCGGTCAAGCGCGTCCAGCGCCGGGGTCTGCCTGACGATCGGGTCGCAGTGCCGCGCAAGGTCACCAGGGGTGGCGAACCGCCGCCGTTGCGGCTCGAACTGCCGCGCGGCGTACTCGGCCCAATCCAGACCGGTCGTCAACGGTCGCTCATGCCGCCACCGTCCGCCGGCGCAGGATCGCCCGGCGTTCCCGCTCGGTCATCCCACCCCACACGCCGTGCTCGATCCGGTGCTTCAGCGCGTACTCGCCGCAGGTTCGCC